>ERZ1023869.10-NODE-10-length-111568-cov-28.534978_pt1 | contig 111568 bp, 83 predicted proteins | sample MGYA00380390_ERZ1023869 | MGnify/ENA primary metagenome ERZ1023869 (study PRJEB33179, sample SAMN07449005) | human gut metagenome | biome: Human-gut; feature: Human associated habitat; material: Faeces | host: Homo sapiens | place: India: Bhopal | collected...
CAAAGGTAACAAGCATAATGATTAAAAAAAAGGCTGCATCGCGGATACGCTTACAAAAAAACAGCGTTTTGATTCTCTATAATTGATTTTTATTTTGTAACATGTTTTTACTCTTTGTACGATATTTGCATGATGAACACCAGGACGTGTTAGAAATTTTTTACTTTGATTTGACACATTCATCATACACCGCTAACCCTTTCACGGTCAGCAAATATTTCTGACGAGGATGTCTTGGAGAGTTAGGATAAAGCAAACGTACATATCCCTCACTGATAGCAGGATTCAGATAAAGATTAAGGAAGTTTTTCCGTTCTTTAAGTCCAATTGCGGTCAACATTTCCTTTACCGACATTTCCTGGACCCCTATGACTTTTATCAGCTCCAATATATAAGGATTACTTGTATGCAGCTTGTCTTTTACTTGTGGGGTACTTGTGGAATGTTCGGTCTGAACTTGTGGGGTGCTTGTGGGTATGTTCAGTTTGGGCTGCACATTCCATTCGTCCGTTGCATGGATATGTAGATAGCGGTTACGCAAGTCCCATTTTTCGCCCAACAACAGATTTCGGAAGAAACGCTCCAAATACACAGAAGTGTAATCAATTCCTTTTATGGCATTTTTGTAATTTGCACGAACCAAGGCATTGCGGAAATACCACGAGTGTTGGGCAAAAAGGCTATTGTCCACCTTGAAACCTATAGAACGGAGGTAGAGAATTGTGAATACAGCCGTTGTGCGAGTATTTCCTTCATAGAAAGCGTGAATCTGCCACAGACCAGAAACAAATTGGGTGATGTGTTCCACCATGGCGTCTGGTGATATTCCTTTATAGCTAAACTCCTTTTCATGACTGATATCATAGTCAATGGCTCTTCTCAAATCCTCCCAGTTCAGGTAGTTTACGGTATCACTGTCAAGCACCCATTCACGCTTTGTAATATCATAATCACGCAGTTTGCCAGCATGCTTAAACACACCGTCAAAAATCCTACGATGGACAGAGATATAACCTCCAGTGCTGAAATCCAATGTCTGAGACGAAAGTATCTTGGTGATGTTGGCAGAGACTTTATCCGCCTCTTGCTTTTCTTCGTCATCCGGCTCGCGCTGAGTTTTCGACTGATAATAGCTTTTTATCAGTTCACGTGCTTCATCAATGTCTATTTCGCCCTCAATGTGCTTGCAAGCCGTAGCCTTCAGATAATCAGAAGTCTGCAACCCATCCACTGCCTGCAACCCGATTGCTGTCTGCCATATACAGGCTTTCTCCTTCTTGCTCGGCTCGCCTTGGCGGATGTATTCATCGAAGTCTATGTAGCCTTGTTTTGGAATATTGATGCGATTGATGCCTTTCTTTGCCATGCCCTTCGTTTATTTACTTTGTCTACAAAGATACATGAAATTATCTTATCCGTAAAATTTTTACGGCAAATATCCAATTGAGGGTCAAGAAAGATACGCACCGACTGATTAGTGTCGGCAATAGCGGGGCTTTTGGGAAGGATATTTGGCGTTATGAGATAAAGAAGGTCGTTATTTGTTGTGGAATTGAAAAGAATTATATAAATTTGCACATCCATTGAAGACACGCCTTTGTGGACAATCCTTTTTGGATACTATGTAGAACTAATAAAGTCACAGCAACTATTATTCATTAAACAAATCATGGGAGAAAAAACATTGTCGACTCGTCGAAGCCTTTTTGACCGCTATAAAGACATATTCTTTATAGTTTTAGGCATTCTTTCCTATTCGGTCGGTTACACGGCTTTCATCCTTCCGGAGAGAGTGGTTATGGGTGGTGCGTCAGGTATAGCGGCGCTTATCTATTATGCGACGAATATCCAGACATGGATTTCGCTTCTCATACTCAACTGCACCTTTCTTCTTATAGCCCTTAAGGCGCTGAACCTGCAGTTCGTTGTCCGTACGGTTACCGGTGTGGGCATCCTGCTCTTCTTCGTCGGCATCCTGCAGCCGTTCTTCGCTGCCAACCCGATTATCACGGCTGGCAAGGACACGTTCATGCACGTGCTGATCGGCGGTGCGATGTGTGGTGCCGGTCTCGGCTTGGTTTTCTCGCATAACGGATCGACGGGAGGTACGGACATCATCACCGTCCTGCTCAATAAGTACTTCAATATGAGTTTCGGACGCGCCATGCAGTTCGTTGACTGCACCATCATCTGCTCTTCTTACCTTCTCTTCAACAGCACGGAGAAGATAGTCTATGGTGTGGCGTTTACGCTCGTAGCCACCATCTGCTGCGACTATGTCATCAACGGTGCACGCCAGACCGTGCAGTTCCTCATCATCTCAAAGAAATATCAGGAGATTGCCGACAGCATCAATACGGACGTGCGCCGCGGCGTAACGCTCGTGGAAGGCAAGGGATGGTATAGCAAAGCCGAAGTGGACATGCTCGTGGTGCTGACACGTAAGTACGAGTCGCAGGAGGTGTTGCGTGTAATCAAGGCCATCGACCCCAACGCTGTGGTTTCGCAGACGTTCTGCCACGGCGTATTCGGTGAGGGCTTCGAGCCTTTAAAGTAAATAATTTGTGAACAATACAGACAGTAAAATACTGCGCATAGCGGTACCGTCCATTATCTCTAATGTGACGGTACCGCTTCTTGGCATTGTGGACATGGCAATAGCCGGACACATGGGCGATGCCGTATATATAGCTGCCGTGGCAGTGGGCAGCATGATTTTCAACGTCATCTATTGGCTCTGCGGATTTCTTCGCATGGGCACGAGTGGTATGACGTCGCAGGCGCTCGGACGCCGCGACCTTAAAGGAGTGGCTATGATTATGGCACGCGGCATGTCCGTGGCACTTGCCATCGCCTGCGCCATCCTCGTTATGCAGCTGCCCATAGGACGCCTTGCCATCTGGATGGTGGGGGCGGAGGACAGCGTCAGCCACATGGCATGGCGATATTTCTGTATATGCGTGTGGGGAGCTCCCGCCATGCTGAGCCTCTACGCTCTGACGGGATGGTACGTAGGAATGCAGAACACGAGGCTGCCGATGATGATTTCCATAATGCAGAACGTCGTGAACATCATCGCCAGCTTCACGTTCGTTTATGTGTTCGGAATGAAGGTGGAAGGTGTGGCTATGGGAACAGTGGTGGCGCAGTATGCCGGCATAATCGTGTCGGCATGGCTATGGACACGCACCTATGGCGCACGCCTTTTCCATAGGATATGCTGGAGGGAGATAATGGAGGCGGACGCGCTGAAGCGGTTCTTTGCCGTCAATCGCGACATATTCCTCCGCACGCTGTTTCTCGTAGCCGTAAACTTCTTCTTTCTCTCCGCAGGAGCCTCCTACGGAGCCGTTGTGCTTGCAGTCAACACGCTTCTTATGCAGCTCTTCACGCTGTTCTCTTACGTGATGGACGGCTTCGCTTATGCTGGCGAAGCGTTGTGCGGAAGGCTTTACGGAGCGGGCAATAAGGCTGAATTCAGTCGTACCATCGGCAGACTTTTCCGATGGGGCATAGCCCTTTCCGCTGTCTATACTGCTGTGTACGCCTTCGGAGGCGAGGGCTTTCTGTCGTTGCTTACTGACGACGCAAAGGTGGTGGGCGCATCATCGTCTTACCTGCTTTGGGCGACTGCCATTCCCTTCTGCGGCATGGCAGCCTTCGTATGGGACGGCGTGTTCATCGGCGTTACGGCAACCCGCGGCATGCTGCTTTCCTCAGCCATAGCCGCCATCAGCTTCTTCCTCGTCTACGCTCTGCTGCACACGACGCTGCAAAACCACGCCCTATGGCTGGCTTTCTTAGTGTTCCTCGCAATGAGAGGGGGAGTGCAGAGTTTTCTGGCTTATCGAATGGCTTTCTCGAACTGACCGCTCGCCGCATAGCACAATCCTTCTATTTGCGTCGAGCCTTTTCTTGTAGTATACTTGAAAGTTGTGGACTTCTTTCCTCCGAACGAAGTCCATCTTAGCGTCATTTCCACCGTCTTGCCGTTGGTGTCGGGCAGGTCGTTGAGGCGGAACGCCACGATGCCGTCACCACAATAGCCGCCCTTCACGCCCTGCGCGTCATGATAGAAGGTGAGGTCGTAGGGGGTGGTGTTGTCAGTAGGGGCGAGCCTTACGATGTGCGGCGTGTTGTTGGCAGCCCATTGAGTACGGAAATGAATGGTGAGATAGCCGTCCTCCACGACAGTCCATTCCCTAAGAATCTCCACGGGATCTTCTCCGTATGCTGCAGGCTGACCCGCTTCCACGTACGCACTCATCGGCTTGGTGAGAATGCTGTCCATCCAGTTGACGTAGACATCGTAATGGCGGCGCTTGTCTGGCGGAGTCAGCATTCGGAAGCTGATGAAAGCCCTCACTTCCTTATCGTAAGGTGCCTTCTGGATGTTCACGGCGTTTATGGTGGTGGAATCGTCCAGCTGCATCATAAATCTTGTGCCGCTATTGTCAGGCTTGACAGTCACCAAGGCGTTGGGACGATTGATGGGATAAACGGGGAAAGAGTCGTCTTCGTTGTCGCATGACAGAATGAAGAGGCTTGCGACAAACAACAGGACAGCCGCAATTGTGGCGTGCGTCCTGTGGGAGGATTGTATGTTACGGTGTAGTATGTTCATAAACTTAGGCTTAGGTTGTGCGTTGCTAAGTTACGAAATTTATGCGATACCACAATGTTTTGGCAGATAAATGTCGTTATAAATGATGATTTAGCAGATAAATGTCGTATCTTTGCATATATATATAATGTAAGAAAATCGTTAAAAGCAAAGAATATGAAGAATGCACGAATACTTTCAATGATATTCGCCGTTGTGATGCCTCTGGCAGCAATGGCAGATTCGTATACGTCGCTTTGGAAGAAATATGACGCAGCAAGGGCAAAGGATCATCCCAAGACTGTCCTTGAGGTGCTGGGCAAGATTTCCGAAAAGGCGAAGAGCGAACGCGCCTACGGACAGTTGCTGAAGGCGCAGGTGCTGTCGGCGCAGTATACCGTTGATGTCTCGAATGACTCGCTTGATACGGAGATTGATCGCATCAGGCAGTACGAACAGGCGGCTGTGGCAAGTGGTGACAAGGTTTTGGCAGCCATTTATCAGTCGGTTCTCGGCGAGGTGTATGCCGATAACGAGAGAGCCGTGGAGGATGCCGCGCGCCTCTCGAAGGAATATTACGCCAAGTCGATGACCTGTCCTGACGAGCTGGCAAAGGCTTACTGCACGGGCTACGACCCGTTCGTGAAGGACGGCGACGACTCGAAATACTTCTATGACGACATGCTCCACGTAATCGGAATGCGTGCCGAAGACTATCGCGGCATGCACGACTATTATGCTTCGCACGGCAAGCGCGAGGCAGCATGCCTTACTGCCCTGCAGATTGTTTGCGACAACCGTAAGGACGGCGACGAGGGCAGAGTGAAGAAGTCGAAGTTCATCATGTCGCTCGACTCGCTCGTACATGAATATTCCGACCTCGTGGTTTGTGGCGAGGTGGCAATAGAGAGATATTCCTACATGGAGAGCGCGGAGGACGTGACGGAGGACGACAAGATGAACTACATCAACTACGCCCTTATGAAGTGGGGAGCATGGCCTCGCATGAACATCCTGCGCAACGCACAGCGCCGCCTGACGCTTCCTTCCTTCCATGCCTCGCTTGGAGGCGAGCTGGCGCTTCCCGACGTGCCGCGCAAGGTGGTGGTGATGGGAGTGAACAACGTGGGCGAGCTGAAGCTTACGGTAAGCCGACTGGACATCGACGGCACCACAAAGCTCAATCCCAACGTGGACGCCGACTATGCACGTCTGCGCCGCCATATCGTGACGGACGAACAGCCTTATACGGACGTACGCAGATACGTCGGACAGCCGGCTTACCGCACATTGCGCGACACGCTGGAGATAAGCGGACTGCGTTCGGGCATGTATCTTGTGGAGATGTCGACGGACAACGTCAGCATACCCGTGCAGAGAAGTCTGCTCCGCGTATGCAACGTCTATCCCGTGGTGCAGCCGTTGCCTGGCGACAAGACACGCTTCGTGGTGCTCAACGCCACGACAGGAACAGCCGTGGCGAACGCCAAGGTGGACGTGGTGATGTCGGTGGACAAGAACGGTAAGGACCATGAAGTGAAGACGCTTACGTGCGACGCCAACGGAGAGGCGGTCCTCGAATACGGACGCACCAATCCCGTGGCTTACCGCGTATATACAGATAAGGAATGCGCCTTCCCGCGTACGCCTATGGCAGGTCGCTTCTATTATTACAACAACAAGTCGGAGGTGACACGCACGTCGCTCTATACCGACCGAAGCATATATCGCCCTGGACAGACCGTGCACGTGGCGGCTATGATGTATAAGTATGACAACCGCAACTATACGGGTGGCGTGCTTGACGGACAGAATCTTACTCTCACGCTCCGCGACGCCAACCATAAGGAAGTGGCAACACGTACGCTCACCACAGACGAATATGGTATGGCAGCAGCCGACTTCGTTCTGCCACAGGGCGGACTGAACGGCACGTACACGGTGCAGGCTGACAAGGGTGGCAGCTACGTGCGCTTCTCAGTGGAGGAATATAAGCGACCGACATTCAAGGTGGAGATGGGCAAGGCGGAGACACGCTATGCCGCTGACGACACGGTCAGCGTGAAGTGTTATGCCAAGACATTTGCCGGAGTGCCAGTACAGGGAGCAAAGGTGGCAGTAAGCGTAATCCGTCGTCCTGCCATGTTCTGGCGATTCGCAGCCAGTCAGGCTGACGCCGCAGAGAAGATTGTAAGCGACACCATCACGACCGATAACGAAGGAATGTTCACGGTAAGAGTGCCGATACGCGTGCCTTACACCTACGATGAACATCCGCGACGCTATTATGCCTTCGACGTGATGGCTGACGTGACCGATGCCACAGGCGAGACACGCTACGGCGAGATGTCGTTGCCGTTCAGCGACCATCCTACGATTCTTACCTGCGACTTGCCAGCCAAGTCGCTCCGCGACAGCCTGCATACCGTAACCTTCGCTTATCGCAACAACGCCGGCGAGCCAATCAAGGGCAATGTGGTCTATACCGTTGACGGCGTGAAGTATGAATGTGCCGCCAACGAGGCAGCAAAGCTCAGTCAGGCTGCGCTTACCTCCGGCAGTCACAGGCTGACAGCCGTCTGCGGAACAGATACGCTTACCACGTCGTACGTGGTGTTTACGCTCGACGACCGCAAGGTGCCGATGCCGACCCACGACTGGTTCTATCTCTCTTCGGAGCAGTTCCACTCAGACGGTTCGCCCGTATACATACAGGTGGGTTCGTCCGACGACGTGCAGCACGTGGTTTACACCATCGTGTCCGGCAATAAGATAATAGAGCAGGGACAAGCCGACCTGCATAACGAGATGCGCACACGTGCCGTTACTTATAAGGAAGAGTGGGGCGACGGCGTGGCTATAGCAGTGGCGTGGGTGAAGAACGGCAAGGCGTATGTTCATACGGCTCGCATAGAACGTCCTCTTCCCGACGCCAGACTTAATCTGAAGTGGACCACATTCCGCGACCGCCTCACACCGGGACAGCGCGAGACATGGACGCTCAACGTAACACGACCTGACGGAAAGCCGGCACACGCACACTTGCTTGCCATGATGTACGACAAGTCGCTTGACGAAATACGCAGTCATAACATCCATTTCTCACTTCCTACGTACGTGAACGTGCCTTGGATAACATGGAGAGGCGTGGCTAACAACGAACTCTTCGCATACGGCGAGATGCCGATGCGCTTCCTACGCGAACCGAGTCTGGATTATAGCCGCTTCATCGGTTTCAGTATTAGTGCCGGATACGGTGAGGTATTGGCATACGGTCGTCCTATGCTGATGTATTCAAAGCAATCGAGGGATTATGATACTAAAATGGATGCCGTAGAACTTTCTTCTGTCAAAGCCAATATGAAGATGGAAAGGGCAGAGGAGGAGTCGGTTACTGAATCGTCGGCAGCGAATGGCGCACTTGGCGATGCCGGTGCAGAGGAAGGCGGTAAGGCTTCGTCACAAGTGCGTGAGAACCTCAACGAGACAGCCTTCTTCATGCCGGGACTCCTGACCGATGAGAAGGGCAACGTATCGCTGCGCTTTACGCTGCCTGAAAGTGTGACGACGTGGCAGATGTACGGCTTGGCACACGACAAGGAGATGAACAACGGTATGATTTCGGCTACGGCTGTGGCAAGCAAGACCGTCATGATTCAGCCCAACGTGCCACGCTTCGTACGCACATCGGACAGCGGCGTCATCACGGCACGCGTATCTAACACGTCAGACAAGGTGGTTAGCGGAACGGCACGCATGGTGCTTCTCAATCCAGAGACAGGACGAGAGGTGCTGCGCCGCGACACCAAGTTCACGGTCAAGGCGGGCGAGACAAAAGTGGCGAAGTTCGCTTTCGATATGACAAAGGTGGAGAACGACGGACTGCTCATCTGTCGTGTTACCGCCACAGGACACGGATATAGCGACGGCGAGCAGCATTATCTGCCGGTACTCTCAGATAAGGAGATGGTGACCAACGCTTTCGCATTCACGCAGAACGAGCCGGGCAAGATGGACATAGACCTCACAAAGCTCTTCCCTGCTGAGGCTGACGACAAGAAGCTGACCGTGGAATACACCAATTCGCCGGCTTGGCTGATGATACAGGCGCTGCCTTCGATGGCTACGCCCAACGGCGACAACGCCATGTCGCTCGTAACGGCATATTACGCCAACTCAATAGGTCGTAACATAATGCTCTCCAACGATGCCATCCGTCAGACCGTGGCGCTATGGAACAAGGAGGACGCTTCTGAGGGCAGCTCCTTGCAGAGTGCGCTTCAGAAGAATGAGGAGCTGAAGCTGATGGTTATGGAAGAGACTCCGTGGCTGATGGACGCAGACCGCGAGGCTGACCAGAAGCGTCAGTTGGCGTCGTTCTTCGACGAATCGCAGATCAGCTATCGCCTTGCAAGCAACCTCTCGAAGCTGTCAAGACTGCAGCGTGAGGACGGATCGTTCGCATGGTGGAAGGGAATGGACGGTTCGCCATGCATGACAATGTCCGTGGTGGAGACGCTCGTACGTCTGAACAAGCTCATTGGTGAGCAGAAAGCCACAAGCAATATGGTGGAGGCTGGCTTTGCCTACATGGACAAGCGGATGGCTGAAGAGGTGAAGGACATCAAGAAGGCTGAGGCTAAGGGCGAGAAGATGCGTCCAAGCGAACTGGCTGTACAGTATATGTATAGCGTTTCGATAGCTGACCGCAAGTTATCGGCTTCGGCAAAGCGCAACTTCGACTTCCTCGTCAACCGACTCTCAGAGAAGAATACGGAGTTCACCATATACGGCAAGGCTGTGTCGGCTTTGGTTCTTGCTAAGAACGGATACGCTGACAAGGCGGCTGACTTGCTGGAAAGCATACGCCAGTATACAGTATATAAGGAAGAGATGGGACGCTATTTCGATACTCCGAAGGCGCTCTATTCATGGTTTGACTATCGCATTCCGTCGCAGGTGGCTGCCATTGAGGCTCTGCAGACATTGCAGCCGTCAGACCGTCAGACCATAAGCGAGATGCAACGCTGGCTGCTTCAGTCGAAGCGTACGCAGGCTTGGGACACCCCCATCAACTCTGTAAACGCCGTGTTTGCCTTCATGAACGGCTGTTCGTCGCAGTTGCTCTCCAACCAGGCGCAGTCCACGACGTTCAAGTTTAACGGACAGAAGCTTGCTATGCCTAAGGCAACGGCTGGTCTTGGATACGTGAAAGTGGCTAAGACGGCTGACAATATGCGCAAGCTGGAGGTGGAGAAGACTTCTCCCGACACTTCTTGGGGTGCTGTCTACGCACAGTTCGTGCAGCCTACAACGGAAATTGCGTCAGCTGCTTCAGGTATGACAGTGGTGCGTGAGGTGCTGAAGGACGGCAAGAAGGTGTCGGCAGACGACATACATGTAAGTTTCGGTGACCGCATCACGGTTCGTCTTACCATAACAGCGGAGCGCGATTACGACTTCGTTCAGCTTACAGACAAGCGTGCTGCCTGCCTTGAACCGTTGCAGCAGACCTCCGGTTACGGATGGGGATATTACTGCCAGCCGAAGGATTATCAGACCAACTATTTCTTCAGCCGTATGTCAAAGGGCAAGCACGTGGTGGAGACCACCTATTATGCGGACCGTACTGGAAAGTATCAGACCGGCACGTGCAGCGTGCAATGTGCCTATTCGCCCGAGTTTATGGCACGCACCAAGGCGTTTGTCGTGACTGTGGAATAAGTAAACGGAATCCCAAAGGAATAAATACATATATATAAAGGAATATATACATATACATAAAAGCGATTTATGAAAAGATTATATATACCCGCCGTTCTCCTCGCAATGTCGTCGTTGGGGGTGAACGCACAGAAAATAGCAACAGCCAATAAGATTGTGGACTGCGGACAGGTGATGTTCCGTTCGCCCGTAACGGCTGAGTTTGAGATTACCAACAAGGGTGGACGTGCCACGCGCATTGTGGATGTTCGTACAAGCTGCGGATGCACGGATGTGGAATATCCCACGGGTGACGTTCCTTCGGACGGAAAGTTCACGTTGCGCGTGAAGTATGACGCTAAGACAATGGGCCACTTCGACAAGTTCATTGACATCTATGCGGACAACAGCAACAAGCCGCTTGTGCTGCGAGTGCGCGGTAATGTGGTGCCGGAGATTGTAGACTTCGGTGGCAAGTACGACTTTATGCTTGGCAATATCCAGGCAGACTGCAACGACATCGAGTTTGATGACGTGAATCGTGGCGAGCGTCCTCAGAAGAAGATTCACATCCATAACTCTACGAGCGAGACCGTGCAGCCCGTCGTGATGCATCTGCCGGCTTACCTTCAGGCTGAGGTGTCGCCGTCAAAGATTGATCCGGGACACAGTGGAGTGGTGACTGTCACGCTTGATTCGCGCCAGCTCAAGGATATGGGACTGACACAGACCTCTGTATTCCTTGGTGGATTCCCCGGCGACCGTGTGAGTCGTGAGAAGGAGATAAGCGTTTCTGCGGTATTGCTGCCCAAGTTTGACAACCTTACAACGAAGCAGCTCGCCAATGCGCCTAAGCTTTCGCTCTCAACAACTGCTCTCGATCTTGGCGAATTCGGCACCAAGAAGAAGCTGAAGGGTGAGGTGATAATCCGCAATGACGGCAAGTCTGTGCTCAATATCCGTAACATCCAGATGTTCACAATGGGACTGGAGGTGTCGCTTAACAAGCAGAAACTGAAGCCGGGCGAGTCGGCTAAGCTCAAGATTACGGCAGACAAGCGCCAGATTAAGGCTGCACGTTCTAAACCACGTGTGCTGATGATCACCAACGACCCGAACAATGCCAAGGTTACAATAAAGGTTATCGCTAAATAAGACGTTCATAATGGACAGACAACTGACTATTGAGATAGACGAGGGTAGTGGCTTCTGCTTCGGAGTCACTACCGCAATACGTAAGGCGGAGGAGGAGCTTGCCAAGGGCACGCGCCTCTATTGCCTTGGCGACATCGTACATAACGGCATGGAGGTGAAGCGCTTGCACGACCAAGGACTCATCACCATCAACCATGACGACATGGAAGGGCTGAAGGATGTGAAGGTATTGCTCCGTGCGCATGGCGAGCCGCCACAGACTTATGAGCTGGCTCGTCGTAACGGCATTGAGATAATAGACGCCACGTGCCCCGTTGTACTGGCTCTGCAACGTAGGATAAAGCGTCAGTACGACGACAATCCTAATGCGCAGATAGTAATCTTCGGCAAGCGTGGACATGCAGAAGTGCTTGGTTTGGTGGGTCAGACGGATAGTCATGCCATCGTTGTGGAAAAGGTGGAGGACGCAGAACGACTCGATTTTTCGCGCGACATCTATCTTTATTCGCAGACAACGAAGTCGCTTGACGGCTTCCATCAGATTATTGACTACATCCAGCGTCACATGCATGAGGGCGCTACATTCAAGAGTTTCGACACCATCTGCCGTCAGGTAGCCAACCGTATGCCCAACATAGCCGCCTTCGCCTCCCGTCACGACCTCGTTCTCTTCGTCTCAGGACGCAAGTCGAGCAACGGTAAAGTGCTCTTCAAGGAATGCAGCAGCGTCAATCCTCGCAGCTATCAGATAGAGAGTCCGGAAGAAATAGATATGTCATGGTTTGCACCAGACGTACGCACAATAGGCATTTGTGGCGCCACCAGCACTCCGAAATGGCTGATGGAGCAATGTAGAGAGCGAATAGAGAAAGGCTGATGATTAGCTTTTGATGATTGCTTTCCTTCTACTGATGATTGCTTTTATTTTGATATAAATACAAAAAAATCCCATAGTCCTTTATTGGAACTATGGGATTTTTATATTGAGTTAATTTGTTTTGCTTTAGAACTTCGCCATCTTTATAGCGTCAATGGCGCATTCGTCGCCCTTGTTGCCATACTTGCCGCCACAACGGTCGAGAGCCTGCTGGCGGTCGTTGGTGGTGAGCAAGCCGTAGATGATGGGTATCTCGCTTGTGGTGTTGAGACGAGCGATGCCGTAAGTAACACCCTGGCAGATATAGTCGAAGTGAGGAGTCTCACCGCGAATCACGCTACCGAGGATAATCACGGCGTCATAACCACCGTGGAGAACCATCTGGTGTGCTCCGTAAATCAGCTCGAAGCTTCCGGGAACAGTCTTTACGTGGATGTTCTCAGGCAGAGCTCCGTGCTTCTCCAGTGTCTTAACGGCTCCGTCAAGCAAAGCTCCGGTTATCTCCGGATTCCATTCTGCCACAACAATGCCGAAGCACATGTTGCTTGCGTCAGGAATGCTACTGAAGTCGTATTCAGATAAGTTATGAAGTGCTGTTGCCATTTGCTGTTTTGTTTTTACTCCGAAACACGCTCGATGTACTTGTCAATCTCTGAGCTCTGCACTACTGTTGAGTTGACATACTTCTTCTTGATGTCCTGATAGAGCTTCAGAGCCTCGTCCTTCTTGTTCTGGCTTTCGAGCAGGATGCCTGCCTGAACGAGGAATGTGGGTGAGAGGCTGTTGTTAACGTCATCAGCCTTGCTGTCTGCCATGTCAGCTGCCTTCTTGAGAGTGGCGATGGCTTTGTCCACGTTGCCAGTCTGAGCGTAAGCGTTGCCGAGAGCTGAAACAGCAGCGGGGCTTACCATAGCGTCGCTCTTAGTAGAGAACTTCTCGAGGTATGTGAGAGCGTCGTTCCACTTGCCGAGGTTGGCATAGCTGAGACCTGCGTAGAGGTTAGCAAGGTTGGCAGCGTCTGTGCCGCTGTAGTCGCTTGCAATCTTCACGAAACCAGCATAGCCTGCTCCGTCGCCGTTAAGCGCCTTGTCGAACTGCTCCTGGTTGAAATAATCCTGACCCTTTGCGATGGCTGTGCTTGCCTTATCCTCGCGTGGAGCCTGAACGTAAGCCTTGTAAAGCAGGAGACCTGCGATAACGAGCACTACTGCTACGACAGCGATTAATATTTGCTTTTGATACTTTGAGAAGAATGCTTCACTGCTGTTGGAGCGCTCAACTTGGGTGTTAGCTCCAAAATCAATTTTGTTTGCCATTTATTTGTTTGTTTTTTTGTTTTCCTTAGGACTAATTGTGGCTTGTGACCTATAGACACAAACGCGTCGCAAAATTACTGATTTTATCTTGAATATTGAAATTTATTCTATCTTTTTTTCTTTTTTCAATAATAAATGGGGTAACTTTGCACGACTGATTATATTATATTGCACGACTGAATATATTATCAATGATACTCAAGAATATCTCCATACTCAATTTCAAGAACATACGTGAGGCGTCGCTTTCGTTCTCGCCGAAGCTCAATTGCTTCCTCGGACGCAATGGTGAGGGCAAGACCAACCTTCTTGACGCAGTATATTATCTGTCGTTCTGTCGCAGTTCTTCCAATCCTATCGACTCACAGGTCATCACGCACGACCAAGGTTTCTTTGTCCTTGACGGCAATTATGAGAACGAAGAAGGTGACCCTGTGAACGTGTATTGTGGCATGAAGCGTGGCACGAAGAAGCACTTCAAGCGCGACAAGAAGGAATATAAGCGACTGTCGCAGCACATCGGTTTGGTGCCGCTTATCCTTGTTTCGCCTTACGATCAGGATCTTATTTCCGGCGGAAGCGAGGAAAGGCGCAAGCTTATGGACGTGGTGATATCGCAGTATGACAATACTTACATTGATGCTTTGAACAGTTATAACAAAGCGCTTCAGCAGCGTAACGCCCTTCTTAAGATGGAGGAAGAGCCTGACGTCATGCTCCTTGATATCTGGGAGAACGAGATGGCGGTTCACGGCGAGCGTATCTTCAAGGCAAGAACGGCTTTCGTGGAGAGGCTTATTCCTGTATTCCAGAATATATACAGCCATATCTCGGACGACCGCGAGACTGTCGGATTGAGCTACGTGTCGCATGCCCAGCGCGGACCTTTGCTTGACGTTATCCAGCGCGACCGCTTCAAGGACCGTGCCGTGGGCTATTCATTGCATGGCATCCACCGCGACGACCTTGAGATGACGCTTGGAGGTTACCAGATGAAGCGTGAGGGATCGCAGGGACAGAACAAGACGTTCGTGCTGGCATTGAAGCTGGCGCAGTTTGATTTTCTCAGACGTACGTCATCTCAGACCACTCCGCTCTTGCTCCTTGACGACATCTTCGACAAGCTGGACGCCAACCGTGTGGAGCGTATCGTAAAGCTGGTGTCGGGTGACGGTTTCGGTCAGATATTCATAACCGACACCAATCGCGACCATCTCGACCAGATTCTGCAAAACGTCAGTTACGACTACAAGCTGTTTGACGTAGAAGGAGGAGATATCAAGGAGAAAGAATAACGGTGGAAAGGGGAGTTTAGCAATACTCCCCCTTGAACCAAAGACGGTAAATCGGATCAACAAAATCGAAGCTGCCTTTTTGCAATTCTATGATGTCTTTATTTTGTAATGTCTTCTTATTCTTTACAATCGTGTTGGGATTGCCCAGATTGTAGTTGCGTTTGACGTCTTGTGATGAAAAGTGTTGTTCTCCATTTGCTATTGCCCTAAGCATTTCTATCTGCGTAGCGCTTAGGTTTTCCGTGTCGTTCTGAAACATTGGGGTGTTGATATTCAGCACCTGTTTCACACCGAGAGCAAACGTTTCTTCCGTAACTTCAGATTCTGTGAAGCTCCAGACAAAATAGCAGAGCTGCTGAAGATACCAAGAGTGGCAGGCTACAATGTCGCATATCTGTTCAGCATAATGATGCGATATGGCTTTGTCGGTTTTTTCAAACGACGATTGTATGAACGGTATCCAGTGCTCTTTTGATATCTTATCCATAAAGATTACCTGTCCAAAACGATAGAACGGACTATTGGAGTTGTTGAAGATATTGAGCATCATATTCCGCTTACTGCCGTAAAGACAGTAGGTTGACAATTTCTGCTGTTGCCATACAGAGCGCATCTTACCTTCCATCTCCTTGTATTCCGGCAAGTTTGCCAACTGCTGAAACTCGTCAATGCATACTATTATTTTTATGTTTTTTTCTTTGGCAAGCATCTCCGGCAAGTTTAGTATTGTCATTTTGTCTTCCTCTTGCGGGACAAACTTCAAGTCGAAAGCAACAAAATCGGTCACTTGATCGTTGACGACAATCTGTGGTACAACGCCTGACAGAAATTTGCGGGCATCTGTTATCCATCGTTCAAACTTGGATGATGCACATGCTATGACTTTGCTTGCAAATGTTCGATAGAATTCGGCTTCCGAACCAATGCTGAAAGCATCTATATAGCAAATACGTATGTCTTGATTTTCGTTTGTAAGTTCGGTTGTTGCCTTTTTCACAAGCGACGACTTACCCCAACGGCGTGGCGAAATTAGCATCACATTAATATGCGATGAAAGTAGCTGTTTGAGTAAGGCGCGGTCTTCAACACGATCGATGAAGTTCTCATCTGTTGCTAACGTACCGAATTGGAAGGGTGATTGATAAGCTGTCATATAAGAGGTTTTATTTGCAAATATACAAAATATTACCCAAAGGTAACTTACCTTTGGGTAATATTTTGTTAGAAACAATGCTTAATAAACCTTTACGTCGGTTATTACCTGACTGCCTACGGCTTGGTTTATGCGCTGTACTATGCGTGTTTTCATCATCGAAAGATCTTGGCGCAAAGCAGGATTGATGATTTTCACGTATAGTGTCTGGTTCTTTATAAACTTCTCGCCGGTGTATCTTGTTATCATATCGCCCATTAGATTGTCCCATGCGTCTATTGCCCGCTTTTGCAGCAATGGCGTTTCGAGACCTTCGTGGCGCAGATACATGTTCAGCAAGTCGTTTATTGATTTCACTTCGCGTCTGAACATTATTGTTTTTCTCCTTTCTTATATTATCACTTCGTCCATCTTAACGTCGTGCTCGTCCGTCGGAATTTGCTCAACGAGTTGGAACGGCAGGCAGGTGCCAATCTTGTATGTGCTCCCAAGTTTGGGCAGCAGTCTGTCGTAATATCCCTTTCCGCGTCCCATACGGTTGCCTTCCTTGTCGAATGCCATACCTGGGATGACGGCGAGGTCGATGGACGCATAGTCAACGAACAGTTCGCCTGTCGGTTCCATGATGTTGTAGGCTCCCAGTGCAAGGTCTGCCGGACCCGTATAGCGACGCAGCTCCATTGTTCCTTCGCCCGTTACGCGTGGCAGCAGAATCTGCTTGCCGCTTACAAGGAGCGAGTCTACAAGCGTATGCGTGTCCACCTCGTCCGGCAAAGAATAGTAGAGCATTACGGTCTTAGACGTTTTAATGCGCGGATGCGAGAGCAGACGCATCACAACAGGAAACGACTGTTCGCGCAATTCCTGACTTGTGAACTGACGTTTACGGCTTCTTATTTCCTTTCTGAGTTCCTGTTTTTCCATACTTATATATTAGTTGATAGTTATGAATATTTGAAAGTTGAGAATTGAAAGTTGAGAGTTGAGGGTTGAGAGTTATGATTACAGATTACAAATAATATTACTAATCATAACTCTCAACTCCCAACTCTCAATTTTCAACTAATCTCAACCCTCAACTGTATTTCACTTCTTCGCCGGCTTCTTCGGGAACGCTGCGTTCTCGCGGAACACGCTCAGCGCCTTTGCTATGGCCGGGTCGTCGGCATTGATGTATTCAGTCCATGCCTCGTCGTCCAGCATGTTGTAGATGATGCGGGAGTTGATGAAGCGTTCCAGCAACTTGTGCGACTTGCGTATCATCAGATTGCGGCGTTTCAGTCCGTTGCGGTCTGCGTAAGCTGCAAACTGCTCCACCGTGTTCTGGCTGACGAGATACTTCGAGAGGCTCATCATGTCCTTGTATGTGTTGAGCTTCGGACGGTTGTTGTCCGTATAGGTGAACGCATACTGGAGTATCAGTCCTGACATGGCAGCCTGCTTGTAGTAGCTGGTCATGCCGAGCGTGTCCTCAGCCACGAAGATGTCCGGCGTGATGCCGCCACCGCCATACACCGTACGTCCGATGCTGGTGTGGTAAGCCGGTCCGTGATGCTTGATGCTGTCCTGCGAGAAGAACTCGCCGTGCTGATAACGTGTGAGCAGATCTTCCTCATAGTCCTTGTTGTCGCCGGCTGTGAACGGCTTCTGGATGCATCGTCCAGAAGGTGTGTAGTAGCGGGCGATGGTGAGGCGAATCATCGAACCGTCGGGGAAGGAGAGCTGCTGCTGCACGAGGCCCTTTCCGAACGAGCGGCGACCGATGATGGTGGCGCGGTCGTTGTCCTGCATGGCGCCGGCGAAAATCTCCGAAGCCGAAGCCGAACCCTCATTGATGAGCACCACGAGCGGAATCTTCTGATAAGATCCGTGTCCGTCAGACGGGAAGTCCTGTCTGGGCGACTTGCGTCCGATGGTATATACTATCAGCTTGTTCTTGGGCAGAAACTCGTTAGCCATCTGGATGGCAGAGTTCATATAGCCTCCCGTGTTGTCACGAAGATCGATGACGAGGTTGGTGAATCCCTCCTGCGACAGCTTGGCAAGGGCGATGAGCATTTCGGGATAAGTGGTCTCGCCGAAACTCTTCACCTTAATATATCCTGTGTTCTTGTCGAGCATATACGTGGCTGTGATGCTCTTCTGTGGTATGTCGCCACGCGTTACCGTAAAGTATTTCACGGCTTTTTGTCCGTAGCGCATCACACCAAGCTTCACCTTCGTGTCCTTCGGACCTTTCAGACGTCGCATGGCCTCCTCGTTCGTGACAATCTTGCCCACGAACGGCTTGCCGTCCACGCTTACAATCTTGTCGCCGGCGAGAATGCCAGCACGCTGAGCCGGACCGTTCTTCACGACGTTCTGCACGTGTATGGTGTCCTTGCGTATGGTGAACTCGATGCCCACTCCCGAGAACGATCCCTTCAGGTCGTCAGCCACAGCCTGCGCGTCCTTCGCGCTGATGTATACGGAGTGCGGGTCGAGGTCGGCGAGAATCTGCGGTATGGCTACGTCCACGAGCGAATCGATGTTCACCTTGTCCACGTACTGATCGTCTATAAGGTGAAGCAGATTGCTGAGTCGGTTCGATCCGGAATTGATGATGTTGAGTCGGTTGCCGGAGAAGTGGTTGGCGTAGAACGAGCCAATCATTATTCCGATAATCACGCATACTGCCATTATCAACGGCATAAAGCGGTTAGACTTCTTCATATTCATAATCGTCAGGATTTAGATATGTTACTTCTATGTTTGCTCTCTTGAGGAGGTCTATGCCGTCCATCAGTCGGTACTGTTCGGCGTAAATCACGCGCTTGATGCCCGCCTGAATTATCAGCTTGGCACATTCTATGCAGGGCGCCGCCGTCACGTAGAGCGTGGCGCCGTCGCTGTTGTTAGAGCTACGTGCCAGCTTTGTAATGGCGTTGGCTTCGGCGTGAAGGACGTAGGGCTTCGTGGTATTGGTGTCGTCTTCGCAGATGTTCTCAAATCCGCTCGGCGTACCGTTATATCCGTCGCTTATTATCATCTTCTCCTTCACCACCAGTGCGCCCACCTTACGTCTGTGGCAATAGCTGTTCTCAGCCCAGATACGAGCCATGCGCAGGTAGCGCAGGTCGAGCAACAGCTGCTTCTCCTCTTTCTTAGTGCTTGATTCCATTTCGTTCGAGTAGTGCGTCTATGGTTGGTTCCTGTCCGCGGAATCTCTTATAGAGCGTCATCGGATGCTCCGTACCTCCCTTTGACAGGATGTTGTCTCTGAAACTCTGTGCCGTCTTCTGGTCGAAGATGCCGTTCTTCTTGAACACGCTGAATGCGTCGGCGTCCAGCACCTCAGCCCACTTATAGCTGTAATATCCGGCAGCGTATCCTCCCGCCATGATGTGCGAGAACTGCGTGGTCATACACGTATCTGTCAGCTGCTTTGTCACCTGAGCCTTCTCCCAAGCCTTCTTCTCGAAGGGGATGATCTCCTCTGTGAAGGCGTCTTCCTTCGTATAGTAAGCCATGTCCAGCAGTCCGAAGCTCACCTGTCTGAGGCAACTGTAGGCTGCAAGGAAGTTGCGGCTCTTGGCAATGCGCTCTATCAGCTCGTCCGGCATCGGCTCGCCCGTCTGGTAATGGAAGGCGAAGGTGCGCAGAAACTCTTTCTCCACGGCGTAGTTCTCCATGAACTGCGAGGGCAGCTCCACGAAGTCCCACCATACGTTGGTGCCTGAAAGACTCTCGAAGCGGGTGTTGGCGAACATGCCGTGCAGCGAATGACCGAACTCATGGAGGAATGTCTCCACCTCGCCGAGAGTCAGCAGAGCCGGCTTTTCGGGTGTAGGCTTCGTTAAGTTCATCACCACGCTGACGTGCGGACGTACGTTTACGCCCTTGCGGTCAATCCATTGTCCCTGGAATTCTGTCATCCATGCTCCTCCCTGCTTGCCCTTGCGCGGATGGAAGTCGGCATAGAACACGGCGAGATACGATCCGTCGCGGTCGTACACCTCATACGCCTTTACGTCGGGATGATACACGGGGATGTCCTTGTTCTCCTTAAACGTAATGCCGTACAGACGGTTGGCAAGGCCGAACACTCCGTCTATCACGCGTGACAGTTCGAAGTAGGGGCGGAGCATCTCAGCGTCAAGGTTATACTCGCGCATCTGCAGCTTGTGCGAATAAAATCCGAAGTCCCACGGCTGCATCTCAAAGTCGTCGCCCTCCTTCGCCTTGGCCTCTGCCTCCACAGCCTTTACGTCCTCGATGGCTGTAGGCTTGTAAGCGTCAATGAGGTCGTTCAGTAGCTTATATACATTCTGTTCGTTGGAAGCCATGCGATGCACGAGCACGTAGTCGGCGTATGTGCGATAACCGAGCAGCTGCGCAATCTCGCGGCGCAGATTTATCAGTCGGCTGCAAATCTGGAGATTGTTCTCGCTGTTATCGTGAATGCCCTCCGTGTTGCGTGCCATATACATCTGGCGGCGCAGTTCGCGTTGGGTGGAGTAGGTCATGAACGGTGAGTAAGAAGGATAGTCCAATGTGAACAGCCATCCTGTCTTGTCGGCTTCCTTCGCAGCTGCCGCAGCCGCCTCGCGTGCCGTTTCGGGCAGTCCGTCCAGCTGAGCCTCGTCCGTGATGTGCAGGGTGAAAGCCTTGTTCTCCTTGAGAAGGTTCTGCGAGAACTGGAGCGACAGCATGCCTGCCTCCTCCGTCAGCTTGCGCAATTTCTCCTTACCCTCGTCGTCGAGAAGCGCACCGCTGCGCACGAAGCCGTCGTAGCAGTTATCCAGAAGCATCTGCTCCTCGGGTGTCAGCTCGCGATGATGCTCGTAAACATGCTTGATGCGCTCGAAGAGGCGCTTGTTGAGCTTCACGTCGTTGGCGTGTTTCGTGAGGATGGGGCTCATCTTTTGCGCCAGTTCGTCCAGCTCGTCGCAGGTTTCGGCGCTGAGCATGCATGAGAAAGCGGTGGACACTCTTGAGAGGAGGTCATAATAATTCTCTCCGTTCTCGTTGTCCACGCGTACAATGGTGTTCTCGAAGTTAGGCTCTTCCGGATCGTTCACCATTTTCTCAATCTCCTCATCGTCACGTCTGATGCCTTCAATGAAAGCCTCTTCATAGTCGCTGATTCTTATCTTGTCGAATGGTACGGTATTGTGCGGGGTGTTGTAGGGTTCGAAGAACGGATTTTTTCTTTCCGTCGTATTTGCGCTATTTTCCAACATACTAATATAAAAGATATCTTAAAATCGTGTGTGCAATATATTTAACATACAAAGTTACGTATTTTCTTGAGAGTAGATATAAGCCCACCTTTTTTTTAACTTTCCTTATATAGTATTGTATGGAAAAATAGTTGTAACTTTGCCGCCCGAAAAGATTGTTTAAAGAATAGGGATATAAAAATGCAAACTAAGAAAGATTCATTTAAGCGATGGTTGCCCCTGATAGGGTTGACCTTCGCCGTCTTTGTGTTTAATACCACCGAATTTATGCCCATCGGACTTCTTTCCGATATCGCTTCCGACCTTCATGTGAGCGATGCGCGTGCCGGCATGCTCATTTCCGTTTATGCCTGGGTGGTGGCGCTGATGTCGCTTCCGCTCATGATTGTGGCGTCTCGCATGGAGCTGAAGCGTCTTCTGCTTACCATTATCGGCGTCTTTGTGGTCAGCCATGTGGCTTCCGCCTTGGCTGAAGGCTATTACACGCTGATGCTCTCTCGTATTGGCGTGGCTTGTTCGCATGCCATCTTCTGGTCCATAGCTCCGCCCCTTGCCGTGCGTACCGTCCCTGACGGTCGTCGTGCGTTGGGTCTGAGCACCATAGCCACGGGTTCTTCCGTAGCGATGGTCGTGGGTCTGCCGTTGGGCCGCGTCATCGGACTCTACGTAGGATGGCGTGTCACGTTCTTCAGCATAGCCGTCATCACAGCCTTCATCTTCTTCTTCATCCTTGCCGTCTTTCCTTGCCTTGAGAGTAGGGGACGTTTCAGCATCAAGCAGTTGCCGTCGCTTCTCCGCAATCGTGTTTTGCTCGGAGTGTTCCTCCTCTCCGTTCTCTTCGCCACCGCCCATTACACGGGCTACAGCTACATCGAGCCGTTCCTTGGCAAGATAGCCGGTATGTCTCCTAATACGGTTACGCTTACACTCATAGTGTTCGGCGGTGCTGGTATGTTGGGCAGCATATCCTTCTCCAAGTTCTATATGGCTAACCGTCGCCGCTTCATCTTCGTCACTACGGCAGCTCCTACCTTATGCCTCCTTCTGCTTCTTGCAGCGTCCGTGAACGTGTGGCTGACCATGCTTCTGTGTGTGGTTTGGGGCGCCATGGCAACGGCTTTCAACATCGCTTTCCAGGACAATACAATAAGGTTTGCGCCTGAGAACGCCACGTCCATAGGCATGTCCATCTTCTCCGGTCTCTTCAATCTCGGCATAGGATGCGGCGCTTACGTTGGCGGTCTGGTGGTTTCGCATGCCTCGCTGGCGGACATCGGATATGCTGGCGGACTGATAGGCGTGCTGATGACCGTATATTGTGTCGCAAGATTCTTCCCGAACATGCGTAAAAGGGAAGCTCGCCGATGACAATATTTGCATTTCTGATGCTCAATACTATGAGTTGAACGCACTAAGAAATCTTTGGTGCGAAATTTTTGAGTTTTGAGCGTGCAGCGATAGCGTACTGATGCACAGCTAATTATGCTATTAGGAAAGAACGTGTGCAATGTATGGCGAAGCAAAACAAGCACAATAGGGCTGCTATAGAGCCACTTTACCACTCCAATACCGCCTCTATTGTCATACAAAAGAGCCTCTCTTGTCTTCCAACAGTGGCTGTATTGGAAGGCAAGAGAGGCTTTTCTTGTATGTTATGGGGTAATTATCGAAGCAAAACCACACAAAAACAGCCAAATGAATCTCTATAACCGTTTTTTATTTTGTAACATGTTTTTACCGCTTGGACGATATTTGCATGGTGGATATTACTGGAATCGGAAAAACTTCCATGCCTCTTTTACATAACTTCCATGCCTCTTTTATATAATGTTATTCATCTTATATATTATAGCCGATTATATCTACGAAATCCAAGGCTTCGCTTTTATGATGCCATGACGCCTATTTATCACCCTAAAAACGGCTGAAAGTCTTTATAAATGTTAAATTATAGTATATAAGTGTCAAAAGAACACTTTTGCAAGAAGAAAAGTATCGAAAGATTTTGTGGGTAAAATAATAAGTGGTAATTTTACACCCATAAAAGCAAAGTACATAAAAAATAACTAAAAACGAAAGTAAATATGAACCTATTCAAGCCAGCATTTATTGGTGTTGCTGCAGCAGCCCTTGCCATCACGGCATGCACATCGGGCAAACCGGTGGAAGAGACTGTTTCTGGACTCAACCCCGCACGTTTCGATTCGATTGTAAACAATAAGAAGACTGCACTCTTCACGCTGAAGAACAGCAACGGTATGGAAGTGTGTATCACCAATTTCGGCGGTCGCGTGGTTTCGCTTGTCGTGCCTGATGCCAACGGCAAACCCACCGACGTGGTGCTTGGCTATGACAATCTGAAGCAGTATACCGACTCTGTGAACAGCCCGAGCGACTTCGGCTCGTCTGTAGGACGTTACGCCAACCGCATCGGCGGCGGCAAGCTCACGGTTGCTGGCAAGACATACCAGCTGCCTCAGAACAACTTCGGACATTGTCTCCACGGCGGTCCTTCAGGTTGGATGTATCAGGTTTACGATGCCAAGCAGCCTAACGACTCGACACTCATCCTCACCATCGTATCTCCCGACGGCGACAACAACTTCCCCGGAACCGTTACGGCACATACCACATATAAGGTATTGAGCAACAATACGCTGGACATCACCTTCGATGCCACGACAGACAAGGAGACCGTGGTGAACATGACCAACCACAGCTACTTCAATCTGAACGGCGACCCTTCAAAGGAAGGCACCAATATGTGGCTCTATCTCAATGCAGACAATTACACTCCCGCCGACTCTACATACATGACCACGGGCGAGATTCTTCCCGTAGAGGGCACACCGATGGACTTCCGCAAGGCACACGCTCTCTCTCAGACCATCAACGACACCTCGTTCGAGCAGATTCGCAACGCTTCGGGCTACGACCATAACTGGTGTCTCAACACATACAAGGACGGCAAGGGCGATGATACGAAGGTTTGCGCTGTGCTCTGGTCGCCGACTACAAAGATTGGTCTCTCGATGTATACCAACGAGCCTGGCGTGCAGGTCTACACTGGCAACTTCCAGGGAACTGGCGTAAGCTGCAAGCACGGCGTCAAGTATCCGAAGCACGTGTCGGTTTGTCTGGAGAGCCAGAAATATCCCGACTCACCCAACAAACATAACTGGCCGTCGCCTTACCTTAAGCCAGGCGAGAAGTATTACAGCCACGTGGCTTACCGCTTCTGGACCGGCGACTTCTCAACGGATAAGTAAGACGTAGGATAAGCAAAAAGCATAACATTGTTGTCCACATAAAGCTATTGATATTTAACGAGTTTAGTTGAAAAAGGCTGCGTCGTGATGACGATGCCGAAAAACATAAATAGTTGTAAGACAAAAATCGAATACATATAGAGTTGTTACAGAAAGACAAAGGTTAAATATCGTTTATAGATCGTAGTAGTATAACATATACGGATTAGATTAGTAATAGCAGTAGTTAGAATAAGCAGCAGGATGTCAATCAGCTGGAGTGGACAACAATCAATATATAAGAAATAAACAATAAAGGGAACAAACCCAATAACTATAAAATAAAAACCCAAATAAAAATGAACTTAAACTCACACGAATTTGCATGGCTCGACTGGGCTGTCCTCGTAGTAGGTCTGCTCGGAGTGGTATGGGCAGTATGGCGCGCCATCATGAAAGATAAGAAAGCTTCTAAGGGCGAAAGCTCGTCAGACTACCTCTTCGGCAAGGGCGAGCCTTGGTACGTAATAGGTATGGCAATCTTTGCCGCCAACATCGGTTCGGAGCACCTCGTAGGTCTGGCAGGAACTGGAGCCAAGGACGGCGTAGGTATGGCACACTGGGAGATGCAGGGCTGGATGATCCTGTTCCTCGGATGGCTGTTCGTACCGTTCTATCAGTTGCTTAACAACAAGCTGGGCAAGATCATCACGATGCCAGACTTCCTCAAGTTCCGTTACACACACCGCACCGGCTCATGGCTGTCCATCATCACCCTCGTGGCTTACGTGCTTACAAAGGTGAGCGTCACAGCGTTTACGGGCGGCATCTTCTTCGAGTTCCTCCTCGGCATCCCGTTCTGGTACGGAGCCATCGGTCTGATTGCCATCACAGCCGTGTTCACCGTCTTCGGCGGCATGAAGGGCGTAATGACCCTCTCTTCCATCCAGACTCCTATCCTCATCATCGGCTCGTTCCTCGTGCTCTTCCTCGGACTCAACATGTTGGGCGACGGCAGCATCGTGGCAGGATGGTCAGCAATGATGGACAATGCCCGCGCCATGCACGACGGCTACGGCATCAACCACATGTTCCATACTGATCAGGGCGACCCGATGTATCCTGAATATCCCGGTTACGTGGTGTTCCTCGGAGCATCCATCATCGGTTTCTGGTATTGGTGTACTGACCAGCACATCGTACAGCGTGTGCTCGGACAGCAGCCCGGCGAGGACAACGCCAAGGTCATTGCACGTGCACGCCGCGGCACCATCGCTGCCGGTTTCTTCAAGATTCTCCCCTGCTTCATGTTCCTCATTCCGGGTATGATAGCCATAGCTCTTCAGCACAAGGCTGGCTCAGGCTTCGACATGGGCGTCAATGCAGCAGGACAGCTCAATACTGATGCAGCTTTCGCCGTTATGGTGAAGAACGTTCTGCCTACCGGCATAAAGGGCATCGTGACCATCGGTTTCGTCTGCGCCCTTGTAGCTTCACTCGCAGCATTCTTCAATTCATGCGCCACACTCTTCACCGAGGACTTCTATAAGCCTCTGAAGAAGGGCATGAGCGAGGCTCACTACGTGCTCGTAGGACGTATAGCCACAGTAGTAGTGGTGTTGCTCGGTCTGGCTTGGATGCCGGTAATGATGTCAATGGACACTCTCTACACTTACCTTCAGGGCATCCAGTCGCTGCTTGCTCCTTCAATGGTGGCAGTATTCACACTTGGTATCTTCTCAAAGCGCATCACTCCTAAGGCAGGTGAGTGGGGACTTATCGGCGGTTTCGCCATCGGCATGCTCCGTCTCATCACCAATGTCATTACAGACTCAGGCAAGGCTGTTATGGACGGCGCCTTCTGGGACTGCACAGCATGGTTCTGGCAGACCAACTGGCTCATCTTCGAGTGCTGGTTGCTCGTCTTCATCATCGCCATGATGGTGGTTGTGTCATGCTTCACTCCGGCTCCTTCAAAGGAACAGATTGAGGCAATCACCTTCACAACTGACTATCGCAAGATGATTCGCTCAAGCTGGAACGTATGGGATATCGTCGGCACATTGCTCGTAATCGGTCTGTGCGGCGCATTCTACTGGTATTTCTGGTAAAAACTAAAACTAACCCTATCTAAAACTTAATATATATATATTGATCATGGAAAATTTCTATAACGAACACGACAAGCTGTTTGTGGCAGTTGACTGTATAGTTTTTGGTTTCGACGAAGGCGAGCTTCGAGTCCTGATGGGCAAGCGTAAGATGAATCCTGGTCGTGGCGAATGGTCGCTGTACGGTGGTTTCGTCGGCGAGAATGAAAGTGTGGACAATGCCGCAAAGCGCGTGCTCTACGGATTGACAGGACTGAAAGACCTATATATGAAGCAGGTAGGGGCATTTGGCGATGTAGGCCGCGACCCAGGCAACAGGGTGGTGTCCATAGCCTATTACTCGATGATAAATGTGGCTGACTACGATCAGGCACAGCAGCAGGAGCACGATGTGGCATGGGTGAACATCGAGCAACTGCCCGAGATGTTCTCCGACCATCGCAAGATGGTGCTCAAGGCGCGTCGCATGATGCAGGAGAAGATTTCGCACGAGCCGATAGGTTTCAATCTTCTGCCCGAACTATTCACCCTCTCGCAACTCCAGAAGGTCTACGAGGCCGTGAACGGTGAGGAAGTCGACAAGCGTAACTTCCGCAAGCGCATCAAGGAGATGGACTTCATTGAGAAGACCGAACACATCGACAAACTCACATCCAAGCGCGGTGCTTATCTGTATCGCTTCAACGAAAAGGCTTACAAGGAAGAGCCTAACTTTAAACTGTAACAAGAATCAAATCATTACATAGAGAAATGAAAGATTTAAGCGCACTCAAAGAAAAAGTGTTTCAAGCCAATCTTGACTTGGTGAAGCACAACCTCGTGATATTCACATGGGGTAACGTGTCAGGCATCGACCGCGAAAGCGGACTGGTGGTTATCAAGCCCTCGGGCGTAAGCTACGACAAGATGACCGTAAATGACATGGTGGTAGTGGACCTTGAGACCGGCAAAGTGGTGGAGGGCGACCTCAACCCGTCGTCAGACACTCCCACACACCTCGCCATCTACCGCGCATTCCCTAATGTGGGCGGTGTGGTTCACACACACTCCACTTACGCCACAGCCTGGGCGCAGGCTGGCAAGGACATCCCCAACATCGGCACCACACACGCCGACTACTTCCACGACTCTATCCCCTGCACTCCCGACATGACAGAGGCTGAGGTTAAGGGCAACTATGAGCTGGAGACCGGCAACGTGATAGTAAAGAAATTCGTTGACAACAACATCAATCCTGACCACACTCCGGGCGTTCTGGTGAAGAACCACGGTCCCTTCTCATGGGGCACAGACGCCGACAACGCCGTATATAACGCTGTGGTTATGGAGCAGGTGGCAAAGATGGCATTCGTGTCGTTCTCTGTCAATCCCAATACCACAATGAACCCGCTGCTCGTGGAGAAGCATTTCAGCCGCAAGCACGGCCCCAACGCTTACTACGGACAGAAAAAGAAGAAGTAAGAATTACCCAAACAAATAATAAACAATAACTAAAAAATAATAACTAAAAATATGATTAAGGCATTTGACAATTTCGAGATTTGGTTTGTAACTGGTGCACAGCTTCTTTACGGAGGCGAGACAGTTAAGATAGTAGACGGTCACTCAAAGGATATGGTTGAGGGACTCAACAACAGCGGCATCATCCCAATCAAGGTGGTGTATAAGGGTACAGCCAACTCTTCGGTTGAGGTGGAGACCGTGATGAAGGCTGCCAACAACGACGAGAAGTGCGTCGGTATCATCACATGGATGCACACCTTCTCACCTGCCAAGATGTGGATTAAGGGTCTGCAGGCTCTCAAGAAGCCGCTCCTCCACTTCCATACACAGTATAATGCAGAACTCCCTTGGGAGACAATAGATATGGACTTCATGAACCTCAACCAGTCGGCTCACGGCGACATCGAGTTCGGACACATCTGCACACGTATGCGTGTTCCGAGAAAGGTGGTTGTTGGCTACTGGAAGAGCGAGGCTGCTCAGAAGCAGATTGCCACATGGGCACGTGTAGCTGCCGGTGTAGCTGATGCTCACAATGTACGCTGCCTCATGTTCGGTATGAACATGAACAACGTAGCCGTTACCGACGGCGACCGCGTGGAGTTCGAGCAGCGCATGGGTTACCATGTTGACTACTATCCAGTTTCTTCACTCATGGACTACTTCAAGAAGGTGACAGACGCAGAGGCCGAAGCTCTCGTTGAGGAATACAAGAAGGAATACACCATCAAGATTGACGAGTCTGGTGAGGAAGTATATTGGGAGAAGGTGAAGAACTCAGCAAAGGCTGAGATTGCTCTCCGTCGCGTACTGAAGGACGAGAACGCCCTTGCATTCACCACCAACTTCGACGACCTCGGCGATGCTGACGTAAACGATCCTAACTTCTGCGGCTTCGACCAGATTCCAGGTCTCGCTTCACAGCGCCTCATGGCAGAGGGCTATGGCTTCGGTGCAGAGGGCGACTGGAAGACAGCTTGCCTCTATCGCACACTCTGGGTAATGAATCAGGGCTTGGAGAAGGGCTGCTCATTCCTCGAGGACTACACTCTCAACTTCGCTGAGGACCGCACATCAAGCCTCCAGAGCCACATGCTCGAGGTTTGCCCGCTTATCGCTACAGACAAGCCAAAGCTTGAGGTTCACTTCCTCGGCATCGGCATCCGCAAGTCACAGACCGCTCGCCTCGTCTTCACATCAAAGACCGGCAAGGGCGTTAAGGCAACAGTAGTTGACCTCGGCAACCGTTTCCGTCTTATCGCAAGCGAGGTGGAGTGCATCGAGCCGAAGGCAATGCCTAAGCTCCCCGTTGCTTCAGCTCTCTGGGTTCCGCAGCCTTCATTCGAAGTTGGCGCAGGCGCATGGATTCTCGCCGGCGGTACACACCACAGCGCATTCTCTTACGACATCACAGCTGAGTACTGGGAGGACTTCTGCGAGATTCTCGGCATCGAGTTTGTTAACATCGACAAGAACACCACCATCAGCAGCTTCAAGCAGCAGCTCCGCAATAACGAGATTTACTACATGCTGGGCAAGGCTCTGAGATAATACACAGATAAAGAAATGACAGATCCAAAACATACAATAAAGTCCGGTCGTGCCGTTCTTGGCATCGAGTTTGGCTCCACACGCATCAAGGCTGTGCTTATTGACGAGCATAACGCTCCGATAGCACAGGGTGCGCACGAGTGGGAAAACCGCTACGAGGGCAAGATATGGACTTACAGCATCGACGACATCTGGAACGGACTGCAGGACTGCTACGCTGACCTTCGCAAGAACGTTAAGGAGCAGTACGATGAAGAGATAACCGAACTTGCAGGCATCGGCATCAGCGCCATGATGCACGGCTACATGGCTTTCGGCAAAGACGAGAAGATTCTGGTGCCGTTCCGTACATGGCGTAACACCAATACGGGCAAAGCAGCAGCCGAGCTTTCGAAGCTCTTCAACTTTAACATTCCTCTCCGCTGGAGCATTTCTCACGTGTATGAAGCCATTATCGACGGCGAGTCACACGTGAAGGACATCAATTTCCTCACCACTCTCGCAGGATATGTCCACTGGAAGCTTACCGGCAAGCGCGTGCTCGGCATCGGCGACGCTTCAGGCATGCTCCCCATCGACTCCACAACGAACGACTATGACGCCACAATGGTGGAGAAGTTTGACAACCTCATCGCATCAAAGGACCTCGGATGGAAGATTCTGGACATCCTTCCCAAGGTGCTCCTTGCTGGTGAGAACGCAGGCAACCTGACCGAGGAGGGCGCAAAACTCCTCGACCCGTCTGGCAATCTGCAGGCTGGCGCTCCGCTCTGTCCGCCGGAAGGCGACGCTGGCACCGGCATGGTGGCAACCAACGCTGTCCGCAAGCGCACCGGTAACGTATCGGCTGGTACATCATCGTTCTCGATGATTGTGCTCGAAAAGGCACTTAGCCGTCCTTACGAGGCCATCGACATGGTTACCACTCCTTGTGGAAGCCCCGTTGCTATGGTACATTGCAACAACTGTACGTCAGACCTCAACGCATGGGTATCGCTGTTCAAGGAATATGCCAACCTGCTCGGCGTGGACGTAAATATGGGCGACGTGTTCTCAAAGCTCTACAATCACGCTCTCGAAGGCGACACCGACTGCGGCGGACTCATCGCATACAACTATTTCTCTGGCGAGCCTATCACAGGACTGCAGGAAGGTCGCCCGATGTTCGTACGCACAGCGGGCGACAAGTTTAACCTCGCCAACTTCATCCGCACCAACCTCTATGCAGCCGTAGCCGTGCTGAAGATAGGCAACGACGTGCTCTTCAAGGACGAGCATGTGGAGGTGGACCGCATCACCGGTCACGGTGGTCTGTTCAAGACTCCGGGCGTAGGTCAGCGCATCCTTGCTGCCGCCATCAACTCGCCCATCTCCGTAATGGAGACAGCAGGAGAAGGTGGAGCATGGGGTATAGCCCTGCTCGCCGGATACATGGTTAATAATAAGGACAACGAATCGCTCGCCGACTATCTGGACAAGCACGTATTCGCAGGCAACAAGGGTGTCGAGATTGCACCAACTGCTGAGGAAGTAGCTGGATTCGACACATATATAGAAAGCTATAAGGCTGGTCTTGCCATCGAGCAGGCGGCTGTAGCAAACAAAAAATAACAACAATAAGATGAACTCAAAACAACTTATGTATAGAGCAGCCGACAACATCCGCATACTGGCTGCATCAATGGTGGAGAAAGCCAATTCTGGTCACCCGGGTGGAGCAATGGGCGGTGCCGACTTCATCAACGTGCTCTTCTCTGAATTCATGGTTTACGACCCTGAGGATCCTGAATGGACCGGTCGCGACCGCTTCTATCTTGATCCGGGTCACATGTCAGCCATGCTCTATTCGGCTCTTGCCATGCAGGGCAAGTTCACTCTCGACGAGCTGAAGGAGTTTCGTCAGTGGGGTTCGCCCACACCGGGTCATCCCGAACGCGACATCGTTCGTGGCATCGAGAACTCGTCAGGTCCGCTCGGTCAGGGTCATGCCTTCGCAGCAGGTGCTGCCGTTGCAGAGAAGTTCCTTGAGGCTCGCCTCGGCAAGACTCCGATGCAGCACAAGATTTACGCTTACATCTCTGACGGTGGCGTAGAGGAGGAAATCTCTCAGGGTGTCGGTCGTCTGGCTGGCGTACTCGGCCTCAACAACCTCATCATGTTCTACGACTCTAACGAGATTCAGCTTTCAACAGAGTGTAACGTCGTGATGAAGGAAGACACAGCTGCCAAGTATGAGGCTTGGGGCTGGAAGGTAACAACCATCAACGGCAACGATCCCGACGAAATACGCAAGGCTCTCGTAGAGGCTCAGACTGAAGAGAAGCGTCCTACGCTCATCATCGGTCTCACCATCATGGGTAAGGGCGCATTGAAGGAGGACGGTTCAAGCTACGAGCACAGCATCAAGACTCACGGTGCTCCTCTCGGTGGCAAGTCGTATGAGAACACCATCAAGCATCTTGGTGGCGACCCTGAGAATCCTTTCGTTATCTTCCCGGAGGTTCAGCAGCTCTATGCCAACCGTCGCGAAGAGCTGAAGACCATCGTGGCTGCACGTCGCAAGAACGAGGCAGAATGGGCTGCTGCCAATCCTGAGAAGGCAGCACAGCTGAAGGAATGGTTCAGCGGCAACGCTCCCAAGGTGGACTGGACAGCTGTTCAGCAGAAGCCGGGCTCAGCCACACGTGCCGCTTCAGCAGCTTGCCTCGGCGTACTGGCAGAGCAGGTACCCAACATGGTTTGCTCTTCAGCCGACCTCTCCAACTCAGACAAGACCGACGGCTTCCTCAAGAAGACACACGACCTTACAAAGGACGACTTCAGCGGAGCCTTCTTCCAGGCTGGCGTTTCGGAGCTGACAATGGCTTGCATGTGCATCGGTATGTATCTGCACGGAGGTGTAGTGCCGGCATGTGGCACCTTCTTCGTATTCTCTGACTATATGAAGCCGGCTGTCCGCATGGCTGCACTTATGGGTGTTCCCGTGAAGTTTATCTGGACTCACGACGCATTCCGCGTCGGTGAGGACGGACCTACACACGAGCCGGTGGAGCAGGAAGCTCAGATCCGCCTCATGGAGAAGCTCAAGAACCACAAGGGTGAGGATTCTGTCCGCGTCTTCCGTCCGGCTGATGCCGAGGAGACAACCGTCTGCTGGGCTATGGCAATGGAGAACATGTCTACACCTACCGCTATGGTTCTCTCTCGTCAGAACATCGAGAGCCTTCCCGAGGGCAACGACTACGAGCAAGCTCGCAAGGGTGCTTACGTAGTGGCAGGTTCGGATGCTGACTACGACGTCATTCTGCTTGCTTCCGGTTCGGAGGTATCCACTCTCGTCGGTGGTGCTGCCCTTCTTCGCAAGGACGGCGTAAAGGTTCGCATCGTGAGCGTTCCGTCTGAGGGACTCTTCCGTCGTCAGAGCAAGGAATATCAGGAGAGCGTGCTGCCGAAGGACGCCAAGAAGTTCGGTCTCACAGCTGGTCTGCCTGTCAACCTTGAGGGTCTCGTAGGCGACAACGGCAAGATCTGGGGTATGGAGAGCTTCGGCTTCTCTGCTCCCTACAAGGTTCTGGACGAGAAACTCGGCTTCACCGCAGAGAATGTATACAAGCAGGTGAAGGAAATGCTTTAAACTTACTGAACTATAGATAGTTCGATAACCTTACATTAATATATGAACAAGAAACGACTCCTGTCGTGCATCATAGCTGCTTCGTCGCTGCTTGGAGCATACGCTCAGCCCCACACTTTCGACGTGAACACCAAGAAGGTGGGGGCGGCGGTGCAGCCTACCATGTACGGCATCTTCTTCGAAGATATCAATTATGCTGCCGACGGCGGACTGTACGGCGAGCTGGTGAAGAACCGCTCGTTCGAATTTCCTGATGCTCTTATGGGCTGGAAGGCTTTCGGCAAGTTCGAAGTGAAGAACGACGGACCCTTCGAGCGTTGTCCTCATTACGTGGTGCTCAACTATTCCGGCCATAACGATACGGCTACCGGTCTGCAGAACGAAGGCTACTTCGGCATCGGCATCGATAAGGACGAGGAATATCGCTTCACAGTTTGGGCTAAGACTGTAAGCGGCGACGCCAACGTGGAGGTGTCGCTTGTGGACGAGAGCACTATGGAGGAGCACCAGGAATTTGCCACTGCCGAACTGAAGGTCAGCGGCAACGAATGGAAGAAGTATGAACTCATACTTAAGTCGCCCAAGACCGTGCAGAAAGCCAATCTCCGACTCTTGCTGAAGGGCAAGAACGGCGTGGCTCTGGAGCACGTGAGCCTCTTCCCGAAGCACACGTTCAAAGACCGCGAGAACGGTATGCGCCGCGACCTTGCTCAGGCTCTCTACGACCTCCATCCCGGCGTATTCCGCTTCCCGGGCGGTTGCATCGTCGAGGGTTCGTCGCTGGACCAGCGCTATCAATGGAAGAACACCATCGGACCGGTGGAGAACCGTCCTCTGAATGGCAACCGTTGGCTCTCAACGTTCAACTATCGCCTCTTCCCTGACTATTATCAGAGTTACGGACTGGGCTTCTATGAGTATTTCCTCCTTTCAGAGGACATCGGTGCTGAGCCTCTTCCCGTGCTCAACGTGGGCATGGCTTGCCAGTTCCAGAACCAAAACGACCCGTCAGCTCACGTGGCTGTGAAGGATCTTCAGCCCTACATCCAGGACTGTCTGGACCTCATCGAGTTTGCCAACGGCGACGTCAACACCACATGGGGCAAGAAGCGTGCTGAGATGGGACATCCCGCACCGTTCAACCTCAAGTTCCTCGCTGTCGGCAACGAGCAGTGGGACGACCTCTACTATGAGCGTCTGCGCCCCTTCGTTAAAGCCATCAAGGCGAAGTATCCCAACATCAAGCTTATCGGTACATCGGGTCCCGACTCTGAAGGCGAGATGTTTGAGAAGGGATGGAAGGCAATGAAGGAGCTGAAGGCGGACCTCGTGGACGAGCATTTCTATCGCGACGAGCATTGGTTCCTCTCTCACGGTCTGCGCTATGAGGGCTATGACCGCAAGGGTCCGAAGGTGTTCGCCGGCGAATATGCCTGCCACGGAAAGGGAAAGAAATGGAATCACTTCGAGACTTCGCTCTACGAGGCTGCTTTCATGACCGACCTTGAGCGCAACGCTGACGTTGTGGACATGGCTACATACGCTCCGCTGTTCGCCCACGTTGACGGATGGCAGTGGCGCCCGGACATGATCTGGTATGACAACACACGCATGTTCAAGAGCGTCAGCTACTACGTTCAGCAGATGTATGCCTGCAACAAGGGCACCAACGTGCTGCCTCTCACCATGAACGGCAAGTCGGTGGCTGGTCAGGAAGGTCAGGACGGACTCTTTGCCAGCGCAGTGGTGGACAAGAAGAAGGGCGAGATAATCGTGAAGGTGGCAAACACTTCTGACAAGGCTCAGGACGTTACGCTCAATCTTAACGGTCTGAAGGGCTCGCGTTCGGCTACTGCCACAACGCTTCAGAGTGACAATATGGACGCCGAGAACACTCTCGACAACCCCAATCTGATTCGTCCCGTGGAGACAACTGCCACTTGCGTAAGCAAGAAAAACATGACAGTTCTCAACGACAAGCTCCCTGCAAAGTCGTTCAGAATGTATAAGATTAAATAGGATTTAGGAAATTACGAGTTAGGAATTACGAATTATTCTTAGTTTAGTAATTTAAGAAAAAGGAGTTTTGAATTCTTTAATACAAGGGATTCAAAACTCCTTTTTTATTATATATGCAGGACCTTAGCGTGAGGTTGTGCATTCTATTCAAAAATTCTAATTCGGATGGCGTATGCCGTCCGTTACACTCCGGCTTTGTCAAGAGCCTGACGGATGTCGTCGAGTATGTCCTCAACGTCCTCAATGCCTACAGAGAGACGGATAAGATCGGGAGCGACGCCAGCCTCACGCAACTGCTCTTCGGAGAGTTGGCGGTGAGTGTGGCTTGCGGGATGGAGCACGCAGGTGCGGGCGTCAGCCACGTGTGTGACGATGTTAATCATGTCGAGCGAGTCCATGAAGCGGATGGCAACGTCGCGGTCGCCCTTCAGTCCGAAGGCAATCACGCCGCAAGATCCGTTAGGCAGGTATTTCTTGGCAAGCTCATAATATTGGTCGCCCTCCAGTCCGCTGTAGTGAACCCATGCCACGCGCGAATCAGCCTTCAGGAATTCTGCCACACGCTGAGCGTTGGCGCAATGCTGCTTCATACGGAGGTGGAGCGACTGCAGACCGAGATTGAGGATGAACGAGTTCATCGGTGCGGGGATGGAGCCGAGGTCGCGCATCAGCTGAGCCACCAGCTTGGTGATGTAGCCCATCTTGCCGAACTTCTTGGCGTAAGTAAGTCCGTGATAGCTGTCGTCGGGAGTGCACAGACCGGGGAACTTTTCGGCATGTGCGAGCCAGTCAAAGTTGCCGCTGTCCACCACGCAGCCGCCCACTTGGCTTGCTGTACCGTCCATATATTTAGTGGTGCTGTGCGTTACGATGTCAGCTCCCCACTCGAACGGGCGGCAGTTCACCGGTGTGGCGAAGGTATTATCCACGATAAGAGGCACACCGTTCTTATGAGCGATGCGTGCAAACTTCTCGATGTCGAGTACGGCACAGCTGGGATTGCTGATTGTCTCGCCGAAAACAACCTTCGTATTAGGACGGAAAGCCTTCTGAATCTCCTCCTCAGAGTCGTTAGGATTGACGAACGTACACTCGATGCCAAGCTTCTTGAGCGTAACTCCGAACAGATTGAACGTTCCGCCGTAAATCTCATTGCTTGTCACGATATGGTCGCCAGCCTCGCAGATGTTAAACACAGCGTAGAAGTTGGCAGCCTGTCCGCTGCTTGTCAGTACTGCACCCACGCCACCCTCGAGCTGCGCAATCTTCTGTGCCACAACGTCGTTGGTGGGGTTCTGCAGGCGAGTATAGAAATAACCCTCCTTCTTGAGGTCGAAGAGCATCGCCATCTCCTCAGAGTTGTCATACTTGAATGTGGTGCTTTGGATGATTGGCGGCTCGATAGGCTCACCGTTCTTTGCCTCATAGCCTCCGTGTACACAGAGAGAGGCTGTACGTAAATTCTTCTTCATATTATTATTTTATTCTATTGATTATAGGCTTGTTATGCTGAAAAGCGGTACGAAGTTACAAATAAAACCGCTAACAAGACACATTCTTATACGGTTTTTTCACAACAACAGCGCATATAAAAACAATCTTAGGCTGTTATTCGTCTTAACCATAGCAGCCTGATATAGGCTGTCTTAGATAGAAAGAAAACAAAAAGTCGTCCAGAAAATGTGATGATTCATGCGAAAAGTCGTGCCAAAAATGTGATATTATTGCATAACGAACTTGTCAGACATTAATGTTTTTCTGTATTTTAAATCCGGTCTTCCTTCTCGAAGTGCTGATAGTCCTTCAGTGAGCGATAGTCGCCGCCCCATCTGAAGCCGTGTTGCTTGAAGAGACGGTATGCAAGGTCGTTACGGTCAATCTTGTATTTGAATGTCTTGGTGCGGTCAGCATACTGTCTGCCCTTTTCGGGGCTGACCTTATACGTGCCGTCCTTGCGGCGCTTTACGTAGGGATTGTAGAGCGGATTGATGTCAACGGCTTTGCCGAGACTGTGGTTGGAAAGCTTCTTCGATCCTGCTACGGTGCGGTAGTTGAAGCAAGTGGTGTTGTTATGCTCCATAGACCGTATGTCGTCAGCTCCGTAATTGTCGATTAGCTGCATGTTCTCAATGGGATATTTCGCCTCGAATAGCTTACGGAAAATGTCCGTAAGGTCTTCGGCTACGTCCTTATGGCAAATCATTTCACCCAAGTTAATGCGTCCGTCCTCTGTGTAATGCAGGAGATGAAGGTAGCGCAGCGAGGAGCGTAGGACGCGGCAGTCCTTCTTGTATGACTTGCCGTAAATCCTGCTGAACACTGCGTCACTTATGGGCATGGAGGCGAAGCAGCGGTCCGTGCCGTACTTTCTCACGTCCTCAGCCGACACCTCTTTGCCTACCTGCCATTCCTCAAGTATGCGTAATGCTGGCTTATTGGCAGCCTTCGGCATGCTGACAGAGCGTGTATTGGCATGTTGCTGCGCATTTACGGCAACGGTTTGTCTGTTATTGTCATGCCGTGGCTGGCTGCAAGTGGCTGACGAAACTGGCAGCAGAGTGCATAAAGATGTGGTGGCGAGAATATGTAAGATGTTTTTCATACATAGGTTGTGTTAAACGAAAAGTCGGTTATATATAAAAACGAAAAACCGCCGGCCCTATCGGACCAGCGGTTAATCTCTCATTTTTTTGTTCGAACTATCGAATTACTGAGCAACTGAGTCAGTAGCAGCTGTTGTATCAGCAGCAGCTGTTGTATCCTCTACCTGTACGGTATCGCTGTCAGCGTTAGCAGCAGGAGCTGCAGTCTTGTTACCACATGATGCGAAAGAGATAGCTGCGATAGCTACGAACATTAAAACCAATTTCTTCATTTTTTCTTTGCTTTTTAAATCTGTAAAACAATCATTTGTTTATTAAAACATTGCAAAGGTATATATTTTTTTGATACGGCGTTAATCTTTTAAGGATTTTTTTTTGCCTTTTTTGTAACCCACTCAGAAAACATTGAATATCAATAAGATACAAACTGTGAATAAACGTTAATCTTTTCATTACATCTTTCTTTACCCTTTTTTATGCTGTTTTTAACACTTTTGTGCGCGTGCAAACAAGCTCTTTAGAGCTACAGGAAAAAACCTACATGAGCACGAAAAACAACACGTTTGTGGCGAAAACAGGTTGTAATGGGGATGTTAATGAGGAAATTTACGTAACTTTGTATTCTGGTTGCGGACGGGATGTGTCTGTCCGCCGCCTCTATATAATATATATAATAAGGTATATAAAAGGTAAAGATGATAAATACATCAGTTTTTCAGAATAAGAAGGCTGCCTACTACACGTTGGGCTGCAAGCTTAACTTTTCGGAAACATCTACGTTCGGCAAGATGCTTTCTGAGCTTGGCGTACGACAGGCGGAGGAAGGCGAACAGGCAGACATCTGCCTCATCAACACTTGCTCCGTTACAGAGGTGGCTGACCATAAGTGCCGACAGGCCATTCATCGTATGGTCAGGCAGAATCCGGGCGCGTTTATGGTGGTGACAGGATGTTACGCACAGCTGGAGTCGGAGGCGGTCAGCCGTATTGAGGGCGTCGACCTCGTGCTCGGATCCAACGAGAAGGCAGACCTCGTGCAGTTCTTGAGCGACGCTTGGACTGCAAAGGAGACCGCTGCCGAACAGGAAGCAGACACAGGAGCGGCAGACGGAGCCTTACATCAGTATCATTCCGTACGCACTAAGCAGATAAAATCGTTCGCCCCGTCGTGCTCGCGCGGCAACCGCACACGCTATTTTCTCAAGGTACAGGACGGTTGCGACTACTACTGCACGTACTGCACCATTCCTTATGCACGTGGCAACTCACGCAATCCCACCATCGCTTCCCTCGTCAGCCAGGCGCGTCAGGCGGCTGAAGAGGGCGGAAAGGAGATAGTGCTCACGGGCGTTAACATCGGCGACTTCGGCAAGACCACCGGCGAGAGCTTCCTCGACCTGGTGAAAGCCCTTGACGGCGTGGAGGGCATTGAGCGTTATCGCATCAGCAGCATGGAGCCAGACCTGCTCTCTGACGAGCTTATCGACTTCTGTGCACAGAGCCGTGCCTTTATGCCCCACTTCCATATTCCGCTCCAGAGCGGCAGCGATGAGGTGCTCCGACTGATGCATCGCCGTTATGACAAGCAGCTTTTCGCTCACAAGATAGAACTCATTAAGAGCCGCATGCCCGATGCCTTCATCGGCGTGGACGTTATGGTGGGTTGTCGTGGAGAGACAGAGGAGTGCTTCGAGGAGTGTCTCAGCTTCCTTACGGCCATGGACGTCACCCAGCTGCACGTATTCCCGTACAGCGAACGTCCCGGAACCGCAGCCCTTCGCATCCCTTACATAGTGGCAGACGCTGACAAAAAACAGCGCAGCAAGCAGCTGCTCGACCTCAGCGAGGAGAAGCGCATCCGCTTCTATGAGAAGTATATCGGCACGGAACAGGAAGTACTCTTCGAGAAAGCCACACGCGGAAAGGCCATGCACGGCTTCACACGCAATTATATCCGTGTTGAGCTGGCGCCGCAGTTGGCGAAGGAAGAGTATGACAATCAGCTGCTGCACGTACGTCTCGGCGACTTCAATCATGACAAGTCGGCGCTGAAGGCGTCATTGCTGTAACAGCCGGAGTCTTTGAAAGGAACAATAAAGACAATGAAGAAAGTATCGATAGTAATCCTCAACTGGAACGGTGCGGCTATGCTGCGCCGGTTTCTGCCTATGGTGGTGGCACATTCTGCGGACATTGCCGAGATAGTGGTGGCGGACAACTCATCTTCGGACAACTCAATAGAGATACTGAAGAGCGAGTTTCCGGAAGTGCGCATCATCGTGCTCGACCGCAACTACGGCTTTGCTGGCGGATATAACCATGCCTTGAAGCAAGTGACCACACCTTATTATATGCTTCTCAACAGCGATGTGGAAGTCGGCGAAAACTGGCTCGGTCCGCTCATCGACTTCATGGACGCCCATCCCGAAGCGGCAGCATGCCAGCCGAAGCTTCTGGCGGAGCACACCCGTGACCACTTCGAGTACGCAGGAGCAAGCGGAGGCTACATCGACCGCTACGGCTATCCCTACTGCCGTGGTCGCGTCTTCGAGACCGTGGAGAAAGACGAGGGACAGTATGACGACATTGTGGAGGTGCTTTGGGCGACCGGAGCCTGCCTGATGATACGTCGTGACGACTTCTGGAGAATTGGCGGATTCGACGAGCGCTTCTTTGCACACAACGAGGAGATTGACCTCTGCTGGCGACTCTACAACCTCGGAAGGCGAATTTTCTGCGTGCCGCAAAGCCATGTCTATCATGTCGGAGGCGGCACATTGCCAAAAGGAAATCCCATGAAGACCTTCCTCAACTTCCGAAACAACCTCACCATGCTCTATAAGAACCTGCCCGAGAAAGACCTCCGCCACGTGATGCGCATGCGTTTCTGGCTGGACTACGTGGCAGCCTTCAAGTCGTTGCTGCTTGACCGCAACTGGGGCGAATTCCGTGCGGTGATACGTGGTCGCAAAGCATATAAGGCTTGGCGTGCCGACTTTGCCGACGACCGTCGCCGAATACAGGCTTCGCGCATTGACAGGACCGACCCCGAGGTGGCTGACCTGCTGCCAAGAGCCTCTTACTCCATCCTTTGGCAGTATTATGTCAAGGGCAATCGTATGTATAAATATTTGAAAAAAGCGAAATAATACGCATTTTTTTTGATATTTTAAAGGTTAAACGACAAGAATAGGCTTGTCGTTTAACTTTTTTAGCTGATTTGCTTGTTTGTTAAAAACTTTTTTAGTATTTTTGCATTTGAAAATACTAAAACGCTTCTCTGCGCGCCTTCGCAGAGCAAGAAAAGAAATGATATTTGGGCATAACCGTAGTGAGAAAAATATATATCATAATAATAAGCATCGTATTATTGGCTTCGACAGCATGTGAACTCAAGTTGAAGCAATATGGTGACGACAGTCGTCAGACGTTGGTGGAAGTGCAACGTTACGACCGTCTGCAGAGTCGTTATCTCACAACGGGCGACTTTTCCGCTCTTCAGCAGATGAACATCGAATATGCGATGGAGACGCGCACCTTGATTGAGGACGTGCTGAAGATTGGCGAAGTGAATGATCCGGAAATCAATTCCAAGTTTCTCAGTTTCTATCAGGACACCACTCTTCAGGCCATCATAGCCGAAGCGGAGGCACAGTACGCCAATATGTCCGACATAAACAAGCAGATGAGCGATGCCTTCAAGCGCCTTCAGAAGATGATTCCAGGCTTGAACATCCCCGTGGTCTACTCCCAGATTGGCGCTCTCGACCAGAGTGTGATAATCGGAAACAACAGTATAGGCATCTCTTTGGACAAGTATTTAGGTGAAGACTTTGCCGTTTACCGCCGCTTCTACAGCGAACACCAACGCAGCCAGATGACCCGTTCGTACATCGTCCCTGACTGCCTGAGCTTTTATCTGCTCAGTCAGTTCCCGCTAAAGGACTACGAGGCAGCATCGCAATACCAGCGCGACTTGCACATCGGCAAGATAATGTGGGTGGTGAACAAGGCGATGAAAAAGGAAGTATTTGCCACGAAGTTCACGGATATAGCCGCTAATGAAATGGAAAAGTCCTCAGGAAAATCCATTGCTGATATGCTGAAAAAATAGGAGAATGCAGCTTCTGAGTGACACAATATTTGCATTTCTGATGCTCAATACTGCGAGTTGAGCGCACAACAAAATCTTCGGTGCGAAATTCTCGAGTTTTGAGCGCTTTGGTTTATAATGTTTATAATCAGTGAGTTACGAGGCTTGTGGACTGAACGCCCAAAAGTTTAAAGCATAAACAAGCTTCTTGATACGGCTAAAGAGCCACTTTAGCACCTCATCACAGCCTCTGTTATCTTACAATACAGCCTCTTTTACACTTCAATAGTAGAAGTATTGGAGTGTAAAAGAGGCTGTATTGTCAATGTGGGGTGTAGTTATCATCGCAAAACACAATAAAAACCGCACCGTAAATTTCTATTTTCAACTTTTTATTTGTAACATGTTTTTACTCTTTGTACGATATTTGCATAGGTGTATGGCATGCTTTTTACGTAGTCTTTGCTAAAATGTTATTATATTTACACCAAAATCCTTTTTTTGTATTATAGTTTTTTCGTAATTTTGCAACCGTTAATTTTTTATATATTTAAAATTCGTTTATTAAACTTTATGAAAAAGTTATTATTAACATTGGCATTAGGAGTTTTTGTTAGCTCTACTGTTTGTGCACGAAAAGCGTCTGAAACGTATTATGGTGCTACTAAGGGTGGTTTTGCCATTTCGTTCGGTGCTGACCCCGTTATTAATTTCGTTGGCAACATGTTCAATGGAACAAACGATCAGAAATTCGATGGTTTTAAAGGCTTAGGTTCTGATCTTTTCAACGGTGCTACCATCAGTGGCAAGTATATGCTGGAGGATGACCTCGCTCTTACTCTCGGTCTTGGTTTCAATAACGAATCAGAGAAGAAGCATGAGTATAACGATTTTTCTGACCTTGAAGAGAAGACTTCTGTAGAGACAAAGGCTTCACACAACTTTATGATGCTCGTCGGAGCACAGAAACTGTTGCGTCCTGGCAAGCGTTTGCAGCCGGTGCTCGGTCTTAACTTAGCCTACTGCTACTCAAATGCTAATTACACCCGCAATAATGACAAGGTAAACGATGTCACAGTTTATAGAGGACATCCAGCACATACGCTTGGTTTGTTGGCTAATGTAGGCGTTGAGTATTTCGTGGCTCGCAATATCTCACTTTCAGCAACTGTTGATCTCGGCATTTGCAAGACATGGACAAAGGGAACGTATGATAATTCTGATAATGATGAAAACAACTATTCACGTGTGGAGTATTCAAATTTTAAGCTCAAGACTGGACAGTTCGGTGGCAATTTAGCAATGAATTTCTATTTCTAAAACGTTAGGGAAATAGAAACCTATATAACAAAATGAGGGTGTGTCAGAAGCAAGATGTTGAATTTTGTAGAATATCTTACTTCTGACACACCCTCACTTATATTAAAGGATGCGGATAGCTTTACTTTCTTCTTGTCTTTGTGGTCTTCTTCTTTGACGTTGTCCTTGTCTTCTTCTTGGTGGACGTAGTGGTCTTCTTCGTTGTTGTCGTTGTCTTCACCGGCTTATAGTAAGTCAGTGCTTCGGGCAGTTCCTGCTTGATGGCGGCGATGCGCTTTGCATCAGATGGGTGGTCGCTGAAGATGTCGCTTTGGTTGTTGCTGCCGGTGGCCTGTGCCATGCGCTGCCAGAACGTGACGGCTACGTTAGGGTCGTAACCTGCCATGGCTGCGAAAATCAGTCCCATGTGGTCAGCCTCGCTCTCGTTATCGCGAGAATACTTCAAGCTGCGGAACTGCAGACCCTTCTGTGCTATGATCTGTGCCAGCTGTGTGGTGCTGGAGCTAACTCCGGCGGCATTGAGCACCTGACCCAGAATCTGCGTGCCATACTGGTTCTTTATCTGCTTGCTCATCTGCTCGGCAGAATGCTTTGCCACGGCGTGCGCAATCTCATGTCCGAGGACAATGGCGAGCGAAGCCTCGTCCTGCGTAATGGGGAGCAGTCCTTCGTAAACGACAATCTTTCCGCCAGGCATACAGAAGGCGTTCACCGACTTGTCCTGAACAAGATTAAACTCCCAGCTATATTCCTTTGCGTCAGCAGCCATGCCGTGTTCGTTGAGATAAGTCTCCACAGCGGTGGCAAGACGCTGACCCACGCGCTTCACCATAGCGGTGTTGGCAGAGTTGGTGGACAGCTTAGCCGACTTCATGTAGTTGGTGTACTCCTGGTTGCTAAGTGAGAGAACCTGCTCGTCGCTTACAAGGATGTTCTGTTTACGACCCGTGATTGGCACGGTGCGGGTGGTGCCGCATGCGAAAACGACGGCTGCAATCGCAGCCATTACTAAGTACTTAAGCTTTTTCATACTACTTACTTTTAGTGTTCTTTATGACCCTCATTGTGGTCATATATTCTATTATTTCGCTGCAAAAGTAACAAAAAACTCTATAACATAGTAAATAAATATGTGTTTTTTATAGTTCTCTGCTAAAACTTTTGTAGTTCTCTGCTAAAACATTTCCTCCTTTTCTCCTCGCATTAAAGCCTTATCAGAGCTGATCCGGGCTGCTTCTCGCTGTCTATCTGTATGGCATACACGCCTTTAGGCATATCGGCAAGGCTGATGTCGGCGTATGTTCCGTCAGAAGCGTTGACGGTGGCTAACGTCATTGTGCGGCACAGTCTGCCCGCCGTATCGAACACTTTCACGTTTGCCTTGCCGCCTTCCGGCGTACGGTCGTATATGATAAGGTGGCGTTCGGGGGTGACGAGAACGTCCCATCGGTTCGACTGTTCGCGGCTCAGCCCCTCTATGTTCGTCATTCCCAATACGTCCAGCAGTCCGCTGTAGGCGTCAATCATTCCGTAACCGCAATACCATGGCGTCTTCTCGCCGTAATCGCCGCACGAACGGCTGGTGCGCTCCATCACGCCGAGTACGTCCTGAGGCGTGAGATGAGGGTTGGCTTGAAGCCACAGAGCAATGATTCCCGCTACAGCCGGGGTTGACATTGACGTGCCTCCAAGAGCCGTCCATTCGTAATGGATGTTGTCTATGTCCTCTTTATACACAGTATATGACTTGAGGCTTTTCGCGTTAGGATTGTCGGTGTTGTCCGTAAAGTCATGATTCATCAGAGACACTACGTTGGCTCCTGGCGCCATTACGTCAGGCTTCGTGCGTCCGTCGAAGGTAGGTCCCACGGACGAGTAGTTGCCGCGCTCGCCGTTTACGCCCCACGACTGTTCGATACGCTCGCCGTCTGCGTTGGTGAATATGGGGCGGCATGCTGTGCCGCCGACGCATATCACAGCCGGAGCACTTCCCGGTGAGAGGATGCCGTGCGTGATGTCTGCGTCCGCTATGTAGGGGTTGGCGTCGTCTTCGCACATCGTGCCGTTCATCAGAAACATCTCCGCTGCCGACCCTTCGCCCGTCAGTTCCACCGAAAGGGGATAGTCGTAGCCCACGTGCCTGGTTCCGTCTATCGTGACGTCCATCGCCCATTGGTCTTCATGGAAAGCCGAACGATATGCGTATGAGGTCTGGATATAAGTGTTTTCTCCTACGGTTATTGTGTCGCGTCGCATGGCATCCTTGCATGAAGCCACGTCTTCCGCCGACAAAACCTTCATGGCTTTGCCGTCTGCGATGTCCACGCCTTCCGATGCTTTGGCGTCGTTTCCCACATTATATAATATAGTGCGCAGGGCGAAACCTTTCTCTCCCGTTACGGAGAACGCCACCTGTTGCCCCCATATCTTCATGAACGTGCCAGCCGAAGCGCGTGCCGCCGGCTTGCCCACATAATTATTGCGAAATCCCTCGTTGCCCGCCGACACCACGATGATGCGTCCCGGTCCGGTCAGGTGGTCCAGCACACGATAATATAGGCGGTCGTCGTCATGCAGCGTCTGCCTCGAACCCTCGCTAAACGAGATGACGCACGGCTTTCCGACGGAGTCGGCATAGTCGAAGATATACTTAAATCCCAGAGCGTCCGTGGCGTGTGTATACTTATAAAGATTCTTATCCTCGATGTACATCTCGTCAGACGTCACAGCGTTTGAGACAAGACAGATGTCGCTTTCTGGAGCCATACCGCGGAATTTGGTCCCTCCGCCGTTGCCTGCAGCAATGCCAAGCGTGTGGGTGCCGTGATATTGCTCAGACGAGTCGTACGAAGATCTGCCATAAAGCCAGAAGTCTTCCTCCGTATATTCCGTCCCGACGTACATCTCATTGCCGCCGCCAGTCGATCCAATCTGGTCCCACATCCGCTTCACACGCGGATTCATGTCGCTGTCATAGAATGTTGGGTGACTCGTGTCGAAGCCTACGTCCATCAGACCCACCACCACGTCCTTGCCCGTATAGGCTTGCGGCAGTCCTGTGCCCTCGTATATTGGCACAGCGTCGGTATGCAGAGCCATCGAGTCGAGAGTGAGCACGTTGCCCTGTTCCGCCTCAATGCGCTTGATGCGGCTGTCCGAAGCGATGCTGCCGACCCGTGAGAGAGGAACGTCGGCAATGATGATGTCGCCGAAGTCGGCAAGTATGGTGCAGTCGTTGCGGAGCAGCACCGAGTCGGCGCCGTCGGTCTTCTCTATGAATGCGCACGTCCTCAAGTCGTTCTGTGGCACCGAAGCCGTGCGGTCGTTATGACGCGGTAGCCATCTGCGCAGGGAAGAGGACAGTTTTGACGCTGCTGAATCTTGGCAATAGGCGGTGTTGTCGTCGCTTGTGGAGGCAAACAACGGCGCTATGGCAGCAGCACATAATATGAAGGAAAACCTAATTCTTGACAGTATATTCATCTTGTAACGAAAAAATGTAGTACCTTTGCAAAGATAGCTCTAAATAACAAGAAAAAACAAAAACAACAAATAAAATAATGGAAAACAAGACAAACAAGCTCATTGCAGCACATTATCAGCTCTTCGCCATCGACGACAAGGGAGAGCGCTCACTCGTAGAGGAAACTTCACAGGAACAGCCCTTCGTGTTCATCACCGGTTTCGGCGCAGCTTTGGACGCCCTTGAGGAGAAGCTGGAAGGTCTCGCACGTGGCGAGAAGTTCGACTTCGAGCTGGACAAGGAGCATGCTTTCGGCGAGCACGTGGCAGAGCGTGTGCTCAATCTCGACAAGGAGATGTTCTCCGTAGACGGACATTTCGACAGCAAGAACATCTTCAAGGGTGCACAGGTGCCTCTGAAGAACGAGGACGGCAACTTCTTCATCGCCACAATCCTCGAGATCGGAAGCGACAAGGTAACTGTTGACCTCAACCATCCGCTCGCTGGCAAGTGCCTCAACTTCAAGGGATACATCATCGAGAACCGCGAGGCAACAAAAGACGAGATAAAGACCATGCTCAATCATCTTAACGGCGGTGGCTGCGGCGGACATTGCGGCGGCAACTGCGAGGGTGGTTGTGAAGGCGGCTGTGGCGAAGGCAACTGCGGTGAAGGCGGTTGCGGTCATTGCCATTAATAACAAAAACTGATTTATGCGCAACACGTTCGGCAACATATTTACGCTTACCACCTTCGGCGAAAGTCATGGAGCAGCCGTGGGAGGAGTGGTCGACGGCATGCCACCCGGCATAGTCATCGACACAGACTTCATACAGAGCGAGCTGGACAGGCGTCGGCCCGGTCAGAGCAAGCTGACGACCTCAAGGTCAGAGGCTGACCGTGTGGAGCTGCTCAGCGGAGTGTTCGAGGGAAAGTCTACGGGATGTCCCATAGGCTTCATTGTCCGCAATACCAACCAACGCTCCGCTGACTACGACGACATGCGCGACATCTTCCGCCCGTCGCACGCTGACTATACCTATCAGCAGAAGTATGGCATCCGCGACCATCGTGGTGGCGGACGCTCTTCGGCGCGTATCACCATCAGCCGATGTGTGGGCGGAGCGCTTGCCAAGCTGGTATTGCGCCAGCACGGCATCCGCATCACAGCCTATACGTCACAGGTGGGCGACGTGGCTCTTGACGCTGACTATCACCGTTACGACCTTTCGCTCGTCGAGACCAACGACGTGCGCTGCCCCGATGAGGCTAAGGCACGCCAGATGGAAGATCTCATTATGGAGGTGAAAGCGGCTGGCGACACCATCGGCGGCGTCATCACGTGCATCGTTACGGGATGTCCTCCAGGCGTAGGCGAACCTGAGTTCGGCAAGCTGAACGCCATGCTCGGCGGAGCCATGCTCAGCATCAACGCCGCCAAGGGATTCGAGATTGGCGACGGTTTTGCCTGCGTCACGTCACGCGGAAGCCAGCAGAACGACGTCTTCCGCAGCAACGGCGACGGCACCGTATCGACCGTCTCCAATCACAGCGGAGGCATCCAGGGCGGAATAAGCAACGGAGAAGACATCTTCTTCAGAACGGCTTTCAAGCCCGTTGCCACCATTCTCACCCCTCAGCACACCGTTGACCGACAAGGCGTTGACACCACTTTCTGCCCCCACGGACGCCACGATCCATGCGTTCTGCCGAGAGCCGTGCCCGTAGTGGAGGCGATGACAGCTATGACAATACTGGACTATCTTATGTTAGAAAACATTAAAATCGAAGATTGAATGATAGATTTTAAATAAAATCGCGCATAAGTGAAAAAAAATATCGCATAAAAAGCAAATATCAGAAAAAGAATTGCTATATTTGCAAACGATAATATCAGGGCTTGTGAAAGTCCTGTATTAACTTAGTTAAGTCTAGTTTAGTTTTTGTGTTGGTTGAGCGCAGTCGATTGACTGCGCTCAATTTTTTTTTATCTAAGGCATGCATTCATGCTCCCACCAACTTCTTGGCTTAACAGATTAACCCTCCTTGCACGTCTTCTTATCAAAAAACATGGCACAGTCCACCATGCAAATATCGTACAAAGAGTAAAAACATGTTACAAAATAAAAATTGATTATAGAGTTCCGGTTTGCTGTTTTTACGGTGTTTTGCTGTGCAAACAGCACCCGAGTTTAACGATAGCGCCACTTTTACAGTCCAATAGTGCCACTATTAGAGTGTAAAAGTGGCGCTATTGCATGGTAAAAGTGGCACTATTGGAGTGTAAAAGTGGCGCTATGACAACTCTATGATGCGTGTATTCATTGCACATTTCTTTCTCCATCAGCATAATTAGCTGTGTGTCAATACATTATCGCTGTATGCTCAAAACTCAAGAATTTCGCACCAAAGATTTTGTTGTGCGTCGGGCTCATAGTATTGAGCATTAGAAATGCAAATATTGTGTCGGACGGTATGCCCATAATCACGCCCTACAAACTATACTTGTGGCTTCTATCACACTTTTTACAAATATTTTAGGGGTGGAAAGTAACTACTCAGCACCCCTATAGAATCGAAAAAATAATATCATAATGATGCACATAGCAATGAAAGATCACGTTCGACATGTTGTTTACGCACACGTTTGTGACATATGTTAAAATGTCTGCAAAAACAAAATCTTTTTAACTTGTTAGTTGCTTTCTTGGCTGATTTTATGTAAATTTGATGGCGTGAACCCAAATATGGATTCAATGTGTTCATCAACAATAGTACTAACTTATAACATTTGGTGGTATGAAAAATGTATTACTCTTACTAAGTGTTGTTTTTAGCAGTCTGTTTTCAACAGTTTCATTAGCACAGACAGCTAAAAGTATCTCAAAAGACGATGCGTTAGCCATCGCCCAGAAACAATTTGTGGGTAAGGATGTTGACTATTACATTCTTAGTAATAGCACATCTATTTATTGGAATATCTTTGTAGATGCCGAACCGATGAAAGGCTGGCAACACGATTGCTATGTTTTGACTATACCTAAGGCTACGAGAAAAGATATCAATACTATTCGACCAAGTAAAGTATTGATGAAAATGCCTCCAAAAGAAGATTACGCCCCTCTACTTGTCAAAAACCGTTATGGTAGTAAAGCCAATTCAAAACCACATGTAAGAAAAGCCGCTTCTTCCAATGGAAGCAATGAAGTTGCACAAAGAACTTACGCAATAATATTGAGTGGTGGTTTGAACAAAAACTCCAACTATGAGCGTTATTGGAATGATTGTTCTTTTATATACCAAACTTTAGTCAATAAGTATAGCATACCAAAAGGAAACATATATCCTATTATGTCAGATGGAAATAATCCAGCGGCAGACATGAGAAGTATATTTGGAGGATACAAATCACAGCCTCTTGACCTTGACAACGATGGTGTTGACGAGATAAAACTTGCAGCAACAAAAGCTAATGTAAAGAACACTTTAGGTACATTAGCCAACAAACTAAACAAGGATGACCATTTATTCATCTTTGTAATAGATCATGGTGGTACAGATGACAATAATACAAATTCATATATCTGTTTATGGAATTATGAAAGTTTGTATGATTATGAATTGGCCACAATGCTTGAGCCATTTACTTCTAAATTTGTAAATGTAAATGTTGTGCTTGGTCAGTGTTTCTCTGGAGGATTTAATGACAATCTTAAAAAGGTAGGTTGTGTCGTCGCATCAGCTTCAACAGGCAGCGAATCGTCTTTTGCTTGCTCGGACATTCCTTATGATGAATTTGTTTATCAGTGGACGTGTGCTGTAAATGAAGCAACTCATAGAAATGTGTCTGTAAAATCCGATGCGGATAATAATGGCCGAGTGACTATGGACGAAGCTTTTATTTATGCAAAGGACAAGGATAGGGTTTCAGCTGAACATCCGATGTATACTTCTACACCAATTTCTGTTGGGGAAGATTTGGCTTTCACACATCTCGCTCCAGCTGTAGACCTCTATATGAAAGACAATCCAGAGGATACTGGCAAAGAGCCGAATTTGACTACTAATGAGTTTTGGAAGAGTCCATCAATATGGGTTCGCAACCAAGAAGACGGTATTTATGAACATCAAAATCCAGAATATTCATCAGATCATCGTGTGGCTTTTGTAAATGTTCGTGTCTATAACCGAGGCAAGGAAGATTTTGAAGGTGAAGGCAAATGGATTCTGATTTATTGGGTCCAGGCATCAACCGGCATTACGCAAAAAGCTTGGAAAGGAAGAGAATTATATGAAAACAAATGGCAGACAGGAGGTGTTTTGGAGGCACGTCCTATTAATGAAAAGATAAAGGCAGGAGAATACAGGGATTTTTCGATGGATTGGAAGCTTCCTTATATGTTAAAGGAGTATCCAGAGGGCAATTTTCATTTCTGTTTGTTGGCAAAAATAATGGATACTCCGTATGATGATGGTTACTCTCCAGAAAAATCGTATTTTGATTTGAAAGGAAGTAATGACCAAGTACAGAAAAACGTAACTATAATTCGTAAAAAAGACACAGAGAAATTTTTCAATGTGTATGTTCGTAACACCTCAACATTGGATAAGGCCTATACACTCGAACTCATTCCTCAGACAGAAGCCGATGCTACTTTATACCAGAGAGCAAAAGTTGAAATGTCCATGAGTCCTAAGATATATGATGCATGGGAACGTGGTGGTTTAAAATCGCAAGATATTGAACTCGTATCGCCTCAATCAAATGCACCAAACTTGCGCAAAGTGAAGTTTGCGTCTCCACAAAGTAAAATACAAAACATTTTACTTAAAGGGGATGAATTTGACATAGTACAATTAAAATTTGATTTTAACAAATACACATTCGATGGTGCAACATATACATATGACTTAGTCCAGAAAGACGAGAAGGGGAATGTTATTGGCGGTGAGACTTTTGTCGTTGAGTCGCCTGTACTTACACTTAAACCTATAGAAGGTCCTGTTGTAACTACAAAACCATGTAAGGATGGATTACTTCAACTAAAAGTCAATAATTCTTCAGACTTTAATAGTCTAAAATGGATTGATGGCAAAGGTGAGACTTTAGGAAACAAAGAATCTATTAATGTATCGCCAAGAATAAACGGAAACGACTATACCGTTGTTGCGATGACGAATGATGGAGAAATTGCAACGCAGAGCATATCTCTGGAGAACTTATATGGAATACAATCAATATCAACTGCAAATGACAATATTGTAGTAAAATTGAAAGAAGCAGCTCCGGATAATGCTTCTGTTGAGGTTAAGAACATAACTGATGGAATAGCGCAAGTGTCATGCCAGATTTCCGCAGGAGCAAATGTTGTTAACTTTGATGGCTCAAATTTATCCAGAGGTGTGTATGTAGTTTGCTATATTGTAAATTCAACAGTTGTTGATCAACAAAAAATTAGAATAGAATAATATAAATAAATGTCACGTGTGATTTATAACAATCACACGTGACCTTAAAATATAATTTGTTATGAAAATATTGCATTTCTTGTTTTTTCTTTCCCTATTTACTACTTCTGTATATGGACAGGAAATTGATACTACTTTTGTTGGAAAAATACAGACGGCCATATTGAATCGTCCTGTTTACAGGTATTCAATAAATACCCCAACAAGCACAGAAGATGACCATGATTTTGTGGGTTTGGACATAACATCAAAGGCAGGAAACTTGGCTGGTGCACTGGGAGACAACATTTATAATGTAGACTCCTTGGTGGTCAGAGGAACTGTGGATGCTGCTGATATTCGTACTCTTTGGGATGCTTCTTTCAAAGGAAGGCTTTCTGTCATAAATCTTGAAAATGCTGAGATAGAGAATGGCATTATTCCAGAAGATGCCTTTTGGCATCAAAAAGAACAGTTGGACCCAAGTGGGGAATTTATAAACACTATCCATCTAAGGAGAATCATCCTGCCAGATGGAGTCAAACGAATAGAAGAAGGTGCTTTCGCCTATTGCATCAATCTGGAAGAGATAAACATACCATCGTCCTTACAATATTTGGGGACTTACGCATTTTCGGATTGTGTAAGTCTGAAGACTGATCCATTGATATTTCCTGAAGGCTTTGAAAGGTTTGGAAAAATGGTTTTCTCAGACTGTAGTAGTTTGACAGGTAAAGTAGTATTGCCTTCTACCATTAAGGAAATAGATGATGGTGCTTTTTTCAGGTCAAAAATTACGTCTATCAATTTACCAGAGGGACTGGAAAGAATAGGCCTGGCTGCATTTTATGCATGCCGTCTAGAAGAAATATGGATTCCAAATTCTTGCCAAGACCTATCTAGTCCTACTCTTTTTCAACAGAACTATTTCTTGAAAAGAATACATTTACCAGAAGGATTAGACAGGATTCCTAATGGCTTTGCTGATGCTTGTTTTAAACTACAAGAGGTAAATATACCATCCTCTGTAAAAAGTATTGGCATAGCAGCTTTTCAACAATGCCACTCATTAAAAAAGATAGAGTTACCAAATGGACTTGAAACGATAGAGAAAGATGCCTTATGGCACTGTGACTCTTTGGAACAGATAATCTTTCCCGCAACATTGAAAATCTTGAGACAAGAAAGTTGTTCCTACATATCAGAATTAAAACGTATATATTGTATGGCCTCCGAACCTCCTGTATGCGAGGAAAGCACCCTTAATCCGGGGAATACCCCATTTGGCGATTACGAGCCAGTTCATAATATAAGTACTCCCAATGACATTCCGGTTTATGTTCCTGTCGGTACTGCTGAAAAATACCGAAAGGCTTGGGGATGGGATTATTTTACTAATTTTATAGAAACAGATGATTTCCCAACATCAATACATAATGTCACCACAGAACACTATGATTCCAAGAATTGTGTTTATGATTTAATGGGCAGAAAAGTGATAAATCCACAAAAAGGACAGGTGTACATTAAAAATGGAAAGAAGACATTATTTGCTTATTGAAATAGTTGAGGGTGTGTTAAAACTCCATTATTCTTAAAAAATCACAAAGCCCTGACTTTCACAAGCCAGGGCTTTGCTATGTCTAAAAGTTGTTGTAACTCGAATGACGATACCATGCGCTTCTTTCTGAACAACGACAAATGGAGCAGTTGGCATTTTGGTTGATTCATTGTCCAAGCAGACTAACCGTGTTATTTATATGGAGTTTTCTTCTTTATTGAAGAATAAAATCGCTAAATTTGCAGTATCTTAAACACTCTTTACAACAAACCGAAAATGATATGAGAGAGAAAATAGACTGCTTTCTGCCGTGTAGCGATGCTGACACGCTCGGCAAGACGCTGAAGACACTCAGAGAAAGCAAGACAATCCAGCATATAAACCTTCTTGTTACCGATGCACAAGAATGTGCGGAGGAGAACGGCAGTTCTGATACCATGTTGCCAGCGGACTGTACGAAGATAACAGTAGACTCGCTTCTTTCCACCAAGACCATGCTCACCATTGAGGAGCATACCGACGCCGAATACGTGCTCATAAGCCTGAAGACCACCCCCGTGGACCTCGGACTGAACGCATTGGAGCGTATGCTGCGCGTGGCTACGGACAGTTGTGCCGGCTTGGTGTATGCAGACAGCTACGTGAAGAAGGAGAGTGGGGTGGAGCGTCATCCCGCCATCGACTATCAGACGGGAAGCCTTCGCGACGACTTCGACTTCGGACAGCTGGTCCTTATACGCTCGTCGCTGCTCCACGCCTATGCAGCCAGCAAGCGCCCCGAATATAACTGGGCAGGATTTTATGACCTTCGCCTTTACATAAGCAGAAAGGCACCGCTCTTCCACATTAACGAATATCTCTACACGCAGGTGGAGACGGACAACAGAAAGAGTGGCGAACGCCAGTTCGACTATGTGAATCCGCGCAACCGTGAAGTGCAGGTGGAGATGGAGCAGGTGGTTACCCGACATCTTGAAAAGATAGGTGCAACGGTAGACACGTCGTCTTACCTGAAGCCCGACTTCAGCGAGCAGGACTTCGCGTGCGAGGCAACAGTCGTCATACCCGTATATAATCGTGAACGCACCATTGCAGACGCCGTGCATTCAGCCCTTGAACAGAAAACCACATTCAAGTATAACGTCATCGTCGTGGACAATCATTCCACCGACTCTACCACGCAGATTCTCTGCGACATCGCTGCCAAGGACCAGCGCCTTGTGCATATCATCCCCGAACGTACCGATCTCGGCATCGGAGGATGCTGGAACCTTGCCACGACCGACCAGCGCTGCGGTCGTTTTGCCGTACAGCTCGACAGCGACGACCTCTATTCCTCGCCCAAGACATTGCAGCGCATCGTGGACGAATTCCATAAGCAGGGAGCGGCTATGATTGTCGGATCTTACCGCATGTGCAACTTCAAGCTCGAGACATTGCCGCCGGGACTTATTGACCATGCCGAGTGGACCGACCATAACGGACCTAACAACGCCCTGCGCATCAACGGACTCGGAGCGCCAAGAGCTTTCTTTACGCCAATACTCCGCCAGATTCAGTTTCCGAACACCAGCTACGGCGAGGATTATGCTGTCGGACTTGCCTTCAGCCGCAAGTATCGCATTGGCAGAATCTACGACGAACTGTATCTCTGCCGCCGCTGGGATGGCAACAGCGACTCTGCTCTCAGCATTGAACGACAGAACGCCAACAACCTATATAAGGACCGCTTGCGCACGCTTGAGGTGTCGGCACGCCAGCAGCTCTCACAGGGCAAGGCAGACATCTCTGCCGACAACTCGCTGCAACGCTTCTTCAATCGTCAGCTGGAGGTGTGGGAGAGTGCACGTGAGCACTATCATGACCTCCGCAACGTGAAGACACGCGAACTGGCAAGTGGCGAGCAGACGATGAAGGTGCAGTTCAATCCGGCACGAATCGTATCCACCGGTGCTGCCATCGACAAGAAGACCATAGCCAAGCGCCCGTGTTTCCTCTGTGAGCATAACCGCCCGAAGGAGCAGATGCAGAAGCAGGTGGATAAGAACTTCACGATGCTTGTCAATCCGTTCCCCATCATGCCGCAGCACTTCACCATACCTCTGCGTGCACACCGTCCGCAGAGCATCGGACTGAACTACGGCGAGATTTACCGTCTGCTGAATGCTTATCCCTCATTGACCGTGTTCTATAACGGCCCGAAGTGTGGAGCTTCTGCACCAGACCACATGCACTTCCAGGCTATATGCTCCGGCATGCTGCCTTTGCAGACCGAATGGCCCCGACTGAGCCGCGACTGCGAGGTGCTCATCAATAAGGAAGGACATGGCGACATTGTAGGCGTGCGCGGTTTTGCCGTACCCGTATTTGCCATATGCACATCAGACCAGTCGGCTGGCGAACAACTCTTCCGTGTGCTATATTCAGCATTGCCTATGCACGGCGGCGACACGGAGCCGATGATGAACATCGTGGCATGGCGCGACGGCAGCGACTATCAGGTAGTGGTAATCCCGCGTCGCAAGCATCGCCCTGACTGTTACTTTGCAGAGGGTGAGGAGCAGCGTCTGGTAAGCCCTGGAGCGCTCGATATGTCGGGCTTCATCGTTACTCCTCGTCAGACCGACTTCGAGCAAATCACGCCGGAAGAGGCTGTCAGCATCATACAGGAGTGTGGCATAACCAAGGCAGACTATGACGAGATAGCCGACAAGCTGCGCACCATTGCGGCAGGAAAGGCTTCTGCCAACGACCATTTCGCAGGAAAGCAGCCCAACGTATCCGTAGGCATCGTGAGTGGAGCAAGGATAACCTTCTCGCTTAACGGCCCGTATATGGCAAAGGGAAATCTTATTGACGGCAAACAGGTGGTGGAGTTCAGCGAAGGAGCCATCCTTTGGAACGGCACGCAATATCGCGAGCTTACGTTCATTCCGCAACAGCAGAATGCTTCGTTCTCTTTGCACGACGTCACCATCGGCGTCAACTTCCATTGGGAACGACAGGAGACGCAGACCTTCCTCGGAACGCTGCGCCTTGTGGTCGACTCGGATAAGGTCTGCGCCATAAACGAATTGCCTGTGGAGTCGTATCTGGAGAGCGTCATCTCCAGCGAGATGAGCGCCACGTCCAGTGAGGAACTGCTCAAGGCTCACGCCGTAATATCGCGCTCTTGGCTTCTCTCTCAGATAGAACAGCGACGCGAACATCAGACCAGCGCAGGTCAGAACGGCTTCTTCTCGTTCATCCGCAAGGACGACGAGCTGGTGAAGTGGTATGACCGTGAGGACCACACCATCTTTGATGTCTGCGCCGACGACCATTGTCAGCGTTATCAGGGCATCACCAAGGCCACGAGTCCGAAGGTGGCGCAGGCTGTGCTTGCCACACGCGGACAGATACTGATGAGTGGCGACGAGATATGCGATGCACGCTTCAGCAAGTGCTGCGGTGGTGCAACGGAGGAATTCCAGTACTGCTGGGAGAACATTCGCAAGCCTTATCTTGTGTCGGTGGCTGATGCTAAGGGACAGCCGGCGCTGCCAGACCTTACCGTTGAGGCAGAGGCTGAACGTTGGATACGCACGTCGCCGGAGTCGTTCTGCAACACTACAGACAAGACCATCCTTTCCGAGGTGCTCAACGACTACGATCAGGAGACTACTGACTTCTATCGTTGGCATGTGGAATATACGCAGGAACAGCTGAAGAGTCTTATTGCTGAAAAGCTGAAGATGGACTTCGGCGACATCCTTGACCTCCAACCAGTGGAGCGCGGACGAAGCGGACGTCTCTGCCGATTGAAGATTGTCGGTTCGGAGCGCAGCTTCACCATCGGTAAGGAGCTGGAGATAAGACGCGCACTCAGCGAGACACATCTATATAGTAGCGCCTTCGTAGTGGACAAGCTGGACGTTAAGGACGGCGTTCCTCAGAAATTCCGCCTGACCGGAGCCGGTTGGGGTCACGGAGTGGGCATGTGTCAGATTGGTGCAGCCGTGATGGGTGCCAACGGATACAGCTACGACAGCATCCTCTTACATTATTATAAGGGTGCGGAGATAAAGAAGATATACAAATAAAGATCTGAATATGAAGAAGACGAGTCCGTGGGCATGGATTCCCACGTTATACTTTGCGGAAGGCTTGCCCAATGTGGTCGTCACTGCCCTCTCCATTGTTATGTATATGCAGATGGGGCTTAGCGATGCAGAGGTGGGACTCTATACCGGCTGGCTCGCCCTGCCATGGGTGATAAAGCCGTTGTGGAGCCCGTTCATTGACCTTCTCAAGACCAAGCGTTGGTGGGTGCTGGCAATGCAGCTGCTTATGGGTAGCGCCCTTGCCGGCATTGCCTTCACGTTGCCCACTGCCTTATGGTTTCAGGGTTCGATGGCTTTCCTGTTCCTGATGGCGTTCGCCAGTGCCACGCACGATATCTCAGCGGACGGATTCTATATGATAGAGCTTGACGCACACAACCAGTCGAAGTATGTGGGTCTGCGCAATACGTTTTATCGTCTTGCCGTGATATTCGTCAATGGTGCGCTTGTGTCGCTGGCAGGATTGCTGGAGCATCATTTCCACATGACCATCGTATATACGTGGACTCTTATATTCTACGCCCTTGCAGCCATCTTCATCGGCATCTACCTATACCATTGCAAGATGATGCCCCGACCGGTGGAAGACGTCAGTTCGGAGAAGAGCGTGTCAGAGGTGGCGCATGAGCTGCGTACCATCATCGGCTCGTTCTTCTGCAAGTTCGGCTTGAAGGAGACGCTCTTCGTGATGCTCTTCCTTCTGCTTTACAGATTCCCGGAGGCTCTGCTCAATACAATGACCAAGACCTTCCTAATGCGTTCCAATGCCGAAGGCGGACTGGGACTAACGCCGGAAGAATACGGTCTGGCGCAGGGCACGGTCGGACTGATAGGCTTGTTGCTTGGAGGCATATTGGGAGGCGTGCTGGTCAGCAGGGACGGCATGAAGAAGTGGCTGTGGCCTATGGTTTGCGCCATAACGCTGCCTGACGCCGTGTACATTCTCCTGAGTTACACGCTCACGTCCAACCTTTGGGTGGTGTCAACCTGCCTCTTCATTGAGCAGTTTGGCTACGGACTCGGATTCACCGTCCTCACGCTTTACATGCTTTACTACAGTCAGGGCAAGTTCCGCACGTCGCATTACTCGATTTGCACAGGCATCTCTTACCTCGGACTGATGCTCCCCGGCATGGTGTCGGGATACATAAAGGACCTCGTAGGTTACCAGATGTTCTTCATCATCGTCATGGCATGCTGCCTGATAACGTTCCTCGTAACCGCCTTTCTGAAGATTGATCCCGACTTCGGAAAGAAGTAAATAATAAATAAAAGCCAATGACAGACCATAACCATACTGGCGATACGCCTTGCACGCTTTCTTCCCAGCCTCAGACAGAGGGGCAGGGAGGGCAGCGTGTGCCGCGTCGTGTAAGCTGGTTATGGCTCCCTTCGCTGTCCTTCAGCGATGGCGTTTCGATGGCTGTCATTGTGCTTTTGCTTGTGATGCTGCGCCGTTTCGGTCTGAACAACAGCCAGACCACGCTTGTTCTGGCGTTGCTCTGCATACCATTCTCGCTGCGTCCGTTGCTGGAGAAGGTCGTGGCACACTTCCGCGGCACCACTAAAGTATGGATACTCACGTCCGAGTTTATCTCTGCCTTGGCGTTATGGGGTGTGGCTTTCGTCATTCCTACGCCTTATCGACTGGAGGGCACGCTTTGTCTTCTGCCCTTCTTCATGTTCTCCATCGTTCTCCACCGTATTGCTGTGGAGCGCTTTTACCTTCCTTTATGCCCTCCGTTGCCGGGCTTACATACGCTTATAGTGAAGCTGTTTCGTGGTGTAGCCATGCTGTTTGGCATTGGCTGCATGGCTATGGTGGCAGGTAATATGGAGGTGTTGACCCGAAACATACGCTATTCGTGGAGCCTTGTGTTCTACGTTATGGCTGGCATCTTTTTCTTTCTTTGGCTCTGGCACAGCATCTTCCTTCCCGTCAGACCACATCCCGCATATCCGGAAAGCGACCTTTTCGGTCTGCACAAGGGCGAATATGAGGAAGCCTTGAACGGCATCCTGTCAGGTTCGTCCAACCGTGTCAGCCTATTGCTCATGGCTTCGTTCGCGTTGGCGGCGTCCTTCCCTCTTCTTGGCATCCCGCTCTTCGTCATTGATATGCCCCATAACGGCGGTCTTGGCATGTCGCCGCAGGAGTTTGCCCTCATTGTCGGTACGGTAAGCGTAGGCGCCGTGTTCTTCGGAAACGTCCTCGGCACAAGTTTGTGTCGTAAGTACGGGCTGCGTCTGTGCCTTCTGCCGATGACTGTGCTCTTCTCAGGTCCGAGTCTGGCAGCGCTTTATATGAGCTTCAATCTTTCCGTCTCACTTGCAATAGTCTGCCTCTTGTTCAGTATTGCAGGTGTTGCGGCTGGCGTTGGCTTTGCAGCATTGTCCGCTGTGACCGCCCGTTTCGCTGCGAGCGGCAGGGGAGAGGTGTGTCGTCGCTCCGTCATGCTTGGCGTGATGGCTGTTGTGGCAACGCTATGTGGCGGCATGACAGGCATTTTGGAGGAAAACATAGGTTATCGTCAGTTCTTCGTAATGTCGTCATGGATGTACGTGGTGCCGGCGATTGTGGCGGTGATGTATATCGCCAATGACAAAATACGTCTGAAGTAATCCAAACAATTGTTAATATTAAGTAGTCTGAATAAACTTTCTGACCGATATCTGTATCTAAGAAGTCAGAGAGATTATAAAAGTATATTATTAGTTTAGAATTACACACATATTCAAACAAACATGATTTTATCAAAGAGAACAATAGCAATGGCGTCAATGGCAGGCCTTATGCTTATGTCGATGCCAACGGAATGCGCAGCAAGACAGTGGTCGCTGAAGGATTGTATTGATTATGCCTTGGCAAATAACATCCAGTTGCAGAAAGCCAAGGTGCAGCAGCTTTCTGCCCTTGAAGACATAAAGCAGAGCCAGTCAGCCTTGTTACCTTCCCTTAGTCTGTCAACATCACAGAACGTAAGCTACAATCCGTGGCCTGAACAGGGCTCGGCAATGATTGCCGGAAATAAGGTTCAGGCAGACGTGAAGAAGGTGTATTACAACGGTTCTTACTCGTTGTCGGGCAATTGGACTGTGTGGAACGGCGGACAAAACACCAATACTGTCAAGCTGAATAAGCTCGCTGCAGAGCAGGCGCGACTCGATTCGGCTGTCACAGCCAACAACGTGCTCGAGCAGATAGCCCAACTCTACGTCCAGATACTCTATTCTGATGAGGCCATCTCCGTCACGAAGGAGAGCCTTAAGACCAGCCAAGCCAATGAGGAGCGCGGCAAGACGATGGTGTCGGTGGGCAAGATGAGCAAGGCAGACCTTGCACAGCTGACCGCCCAGCGCGCCGAAGACGAATATAGCATTGTGGAAGCCGAGAGCAATCTGCGCAACTATAAGCGCCAGCTCAAGCAGTTGCTCCAGATAGCTGATAATGACGAGTTTGACGTTGTTATTCCTTCCACGACGGACGAGATGGCTCTTAAGGACGTACCAGCCCTCAACGATGTTTATGCAGCGTCGCTGACACAGCGCCCTGAGATACAGAACGCAAAGCTCGGCATCGAGAGCAGCGACCTTAGCGTTAAGATTGCAAAGGCAGGCAAGATGCCAACTGTAAGCCTGAATGCAGGACTGTCCACTTCCACCACTTCTATGAGTCAGAACGGATGGGGCAACCAGATGAAGAACAACTTCACGGTTGGCGGTGGAGTGTCGGTGAGCATCCCGCTCTTCGATAACCGCAAGACAAAGACATCCGTAAACAAGGCGATGCTTCAGAAGGAGAACTATATGCTGGACCTGCAGGACAAGCAGACCACGCTTTATTCAACGGTGGAGAACTACTGGCTGCAAGCCGTTACCAATCAGAACAAGTTTAAGGCGGCACGCGTATCTACGGAGAGCGCACAGGCAAGCTACGAGTTGCTGTCCGAACAGTTCAACCAAGGTCTGAAGAACATTGTGGAGTTGATGACTGGCAAGACGCATCTCCTTCAGGCTCAGCAGAACGAGCTGCAGAGCAAGTATCTTGCCATCCTTAACCTTAACATGCTGGACTTCTATCGTACAGGAGAAATAAAGTAACAGAAGATTATAAAGGAGAAACCTTATAATAATGAATAGCAAAGAACAACTGTAGTGCCGCGGGCAAGAATGCCCGCAGCTCCTACTGTTTGTCTTATATAGATACGTTCTCACATTCAAGCGATCAAGCTAACCTTATAAGATAGAGATTTTATAAAGAGTAATAATAATTAGATATTTATATTAGAGAGATGAAAAAATTAAGCAAGGTATGGGTGGTAGTGGCTATTGTCGCTATCATCGCCGTTGCCGTATGGGCATTCTCAGGCGGCAAGAAAGAGCAGCAGATTTCGTTTGACACGGCTCCTGTCGCGTCGGCAAACATCCAGAACAGCATTACTGCCACCGGTACGATTGAACCGGTGACCTCCGTCACTGTGGGTACGCAGGTGAGTGGTATCGTCAGCAAGCTCTATGTTGACTACAATTCAGTGGTGAAGAAGGGACAGGTGATTGCCGAGCTCGACAAGACCAATCTTCTCAGTCAGCTTGCCACTGCAAAGACGCAGCTTGCCACCGCGCAGAGCCAGCTCAACTATCAGACCGCAAACTACAAGCGCTATCAGACTCTTTTCCAGAAGGGACTTGTGGCAGCCGACGATTATGACAATGCCAAACTTTCGTATCGTCAGGCTGTGGAGCAGGTGGCTTCAGCCAAAGAGGAGGTGCAGCGTGCGCAGACCAATCTCGGCTACGCCACCATCACGTCGCCCATTGACGGCGTGGTGCTCTCCAAGTCGGTGGAGGAGGGACAGACTGTGGCAGCCAGCTTCTCTACGCCTGAACTCTTCACCATCGCTCAGGACTTAACAAACATGCAGGTGGTGGCTGATGTGGACGAGGCTGATATAGGCGACGTGAAGGAAGGCGAGCGTGTCAGCTTCACCGTGGACGCCTATCCTGACGACACCTTCGAGGGCACAGTAAAGCAGGTACGTCAGGAAGCCACTACTACTAATAATGTGGTAACCTACGAGGTGGTTATCTCAGCTCCCAATGCCGACCTGAAGCTTAAGCCAGGCCTTACAGCCAACGTCACCATTTATACTGCAGAGCGCAAGGGTGTGCTTGCCGTTCCGTCAAAGGCTCTGCGCTTTACGCCTACAAAGGAGACTGTCGGCAAGATGAAGATTGTGGACGTGCAGGGTGCGAAGAACAAGGTATGGACCATTGAAGGCAACAGCATTGTTGCGCATAAGGTGAACATCGGTATGGCTGACGGCACAAATACACAGATTATTGGTGGCGTGCAGGCTGGCATAAAGGTGGTTACCGGACTCAGCGTCATTGGAGGCGAGGAGCCTCAGGCAGAAGCTGCTGGCGGTGAGAGCAGCCCGTTTGCACCAGGCCCTCCGGGAAAGAACAAGAAAAAATAATCAATACTGATATGGACGAAAAGAAAGTAGTAATAGAGCTTGACAACGTAAAGCGCGACTTTATCGTCGGCGACGAGACGGTGCATGCGCTGCGCGGTGTCTCGTTCAAGATATATGAGGGCGAGTTTGTCACCATCATGGGAAAGTCGGGTTCGGGCAAGTCCACCCTTCTCAACCAGCTTGGCTGCCTTGATACACCCAGCTCGGGCGAGTATTATCTTGACGGTGTCAGCGTCAGGACGATGTCGAAGTCGCAGCGTGCCGTATTGCGCAACCGTAAGATAGGCTTCATCTTCCAGAACTATAACCTTCTGCCGAAGACCACGAGTGTGGAGAATGTGGAATTGCCGTTGATGTATAACGCTTCGGTTAGTGCCAAGGAACGCGAGGAGCGTGCCATTAAGGCGCTGCAGGCTGTGGGCCTCGGCGAGCGACTCTATCATAAGTCGAATCAGATGTCCGGCGGACAGATGCAGCGTGTGGCCATTGCCCGCGCTTTGGTTAACGATCCTGCCGTCATTCTTGCTGACGAGGCAACCGGAAACCTCGACACACGTACGTCGTTCGAGATTCTCATCCTCTTCCAGAAACTCCACGCCGCGGGCAGAACCATCATCTTCGTGACCCATAATCCGGACATCGCCAATTATTCTTCGCGCAATATCATGCTGCGTGACGGCCATGTCATCAGCGACGAGTATAACCACAACATCCTCTCGGCTGCGGACGGACTGGCGGCATTGCCTGCCAATTCGGATGAGTAATGGAAGCGAAGATTCAGTGAGTAACATTTTTAACCTATAAGAAATGAACTATAGCAATCTTTTTAAAATAGCCCTCCGCGCCATTGCCGCCAACAAATTGAGGTCGTTCCTCACCGCACTTGGCATCATCATCGGTGTGGCGTCGGTCATCACGATGCTTGCCATAGGCCAAGGATCGAAGAAGAGCATTCAGGCAAACATCGCGGAGATGGGCTCAAATATGATTATGATAAGTCCGGGAGCCGACCGTGGTCCTGGTGGTGTAAGGCAGGACGCCTCGTCTATGGAGACATTGAAGCTCACAGACTATGAGTCGCTCAAGGACGAATGTCACTTCATACAGGGCATTAGTCCTACGGTCAACAGCAGCGGTCAGTGGATATACGGCAACAACAACACGCCGTCCTCCATTTATGGCGTCAATCAGGACTATCTCACCATCCGTCAGTTGTCTGTGGATGAGGGCGAGATGTTCACCGATGCCGACATAAAGTCGAGTGCAAAAGTATGTATTCTCGGCCAGACCGTCGTGGACAATCTCTTCCCTGATGGGTCTGATCCGGTGGGCAAGGTGGTACGATTCAATTCCATTCCGTTCCGTGTGATAGGAGTATTGAAGAAGAAAGGATACAACTCGATGGGTATGGACCAGGACGACCTCGTCCTTGCTCCTTACACGACGGTGATGAAGCGAATCCTCGCACAGACCTATCTTGGCGGCATAACCTGCTCAGCCATAACCGAAGACCTGACCGAAAAGGCCATCGACGAGATTACGACGGTGCTTCGTCGCAACCATAAACTGAAGGAAGCCACCGACATGCAGGCTGCCGATGATGACGACTTCAACATCCGTTCGCAGGAAGAACTGGCGAGTATGATGAACTCCACTACGGACATGATGACCATACTCTTGGGTTGTGTGGCAGGCATCTCGCTCATTGTGGGAGGCATCGGCATCATGAACATCATGTATGTCAGCGTTACGGAGCGAACACGCGAGATAGGTCTGCGAATGAGTGTTGGAGCTCGCGGTGTGGATATCCTCAATCAGTTTCTCATCGAAGCCATACTTCTCAGCGTGACGGGTGGACTCATCGGTGTGGCATTGGGCGTCGGAGCCTCGTACGCAGTGAAGCTGGTGGCTCACTGGCCTATCTTCATCCAACCTTGGAGTATCGTCATGAGCTTCGCCGTATGTACGTTTACGGGAGTGTTCTTCGGCTGGTATCCTGCAAAAAAGGCGGCACAGCTCGACCCGATAGAGGCTATACGATATGAATAGAGCAATGGGGATGTCCTTATAGGCATACATTTTTAATGCAACAAACTGGCCCTTAATTCGGAATTTTTATCTACTTTTGTAAAAACAATAAAACCAGAAAGTTATGTTTATACATGTAGCCAACCCGATTTACGACTCCGTGTTCAAATACATCATGGAGGACGAGCGCATAGCCAAGACCATGCTGTCGGCTTTGCTGAAGAAAGAAGTGGTGCACGTGACGGTGCGTCCGCATGAATACAGCAACACCACACGCGACACTCTCTCTATGTTCCGCATTGACTTTGCTGCTACCGTTCGTGAGCGCGAAGGCGATGTGGAGAAGGACCGCGTTGTGCTGATTGAGCTGCAGAAGACGTGGCTCAATACCGAAACACTCCGTTTCCGTCAGTATCTTGGAGCGCAATACAGCAACAAAAACAATATACGTGAGGCTGATGAGAAAGGCTTTGCCTATCCGATGGTGGCTGTATATCTCCTTGGACATAAGGTAGGGAACATCAAAGAACCGATAGTGTACGTAAATCACGACGTGTTTGACTATAACGGCAATATCGTAAAGGAAGGCAGCGAAGAGCCGTTCGTAGAGAGTCTCACCCACAACAGCATCATCGTACAGATTCCTCTTCTGCATGGCAATGTGAACAACAGACTGGAGAAGGTACTCAGCGTGTTCGACCAGACTCAAGTGGAGGGCAACACGCAGCAGGTGCTTAAGATAGACGAGGACAAGTATGCTGACGACAACGACATGTTGTACGTACTGCATAAGCTCACTGCTGCTGCTGCAAATTCAGAGATGAGACAGGACATGAACGTAGAGGACGAATACTATAAGGCCATCGAAGACCGCGATACAGCCATCATGCAGCGAGACAAAATACTGAAGGAGAAAGAGGAACAGCTTTCACAGCAGAGTGAACAGCTTTCGCAGCAGAGTGAACAGCTTTCGCAGCAGAGTGAACAGCTTTCGCAGCAGAGTGAGCAGTTGTCCCAGCAGAGTGAGCAGTTGTCCCTGAAGGATGAGCAGTTGTCACAGAAGGATGAGCAGTTACGCAATATGGCTAAGGTTCTGTTTGATAAAGGAATGACAGAAGAACAGATTTCGGCAATGACCGGTATTGATATTGAAAACATTGTGAAACTTCTGAAATAGATAATTAGGGTAGTATAAACTGAGATGCGTCATAGATCAGTTTATGCTACCCTATAATCATTTTTGCGGTAATGACTTGTATGTTAGGTAATGGCTTGCATTACCTTTATCTATATTTTTTCAAAAATAATCATCGTTTTGCTTAGTTTTTCTCTTTGCTCAACTGTATATAGTGTGTATGACACAGGAAAAGGACATAGAACAGATGTTTCGTCGGCATTATGAGAAGATGTATAATCTGGCCAGATACATTCTCTCGGATGACGACGAAAGCAAGGATGTGGTGAGCGAAGTGTTCACGCGGATTCTTGCTGATGATGTGGTCCTGTTGCCCGAGAGCGAGGAAAGTTATCTGATGCGGAGCGTCCGCAACCGCTGTCTCAATCTGATTGCCCATAAGAGTGTGAAGGAAAGAGTGGCAAGGTTGCTGACCGATGATGCCGACGTTATTCTATCTGAAGATACGGACGAGCGTCTTGAACAGCTGTTGCTTCTCATCGACGACCTTGAACCTCCAATCCGAAAGCTTATCTTCCGTCTGCGATATATGCAAGATAAGTCGTATAAAGAGGTGGCTGACGAAGTAGGAGTGAGCAAGGTGACGGTGTTCAATCATCTCTCTAAGGCGATAGACTGGATTAAGGAACGTATAAAATGAGCAAAACAATGACTAACATGAACAAAGACGAAAAGCGGATGATGCTCTTTGACATGCAGGAGCATCCTGAGAAATATACTGACGAGCAGATGGAACGCTTGCTTGATGATGAGGAAGTGAAGGAGTTTTTGCGAGACTTGTCTATTGCGAGAATGGCTGGCAAGAAAGCTGCGCCAAAGAAGGTAGACGTGGATAAGGCTTGGAAGGAATTTTCTAATGGTTCTTATCCCAACCGAATGAAGATAGCAGCTTCCGTCATAGGCATCATCTTTCTCTCGGGTGTAGCCTTTGCTGCTGTGCAGAACGGTTGGTTTAGGTTCTCGGCTTCGGAAAAGGCTGTGGATAATAATGCTGTGACAGAACAGACTGTCAAGCCGAAGCCGTTAGCCAATGAAAGCCTTAAGGCTATGACGTCAGAGAGTAAGGATTCGCTCGACATGAAGCCGGTGGTGTTTGACAATGCTGAGTTGGGAATAATCCTTACGCAAATGGCATACTTCTATCATGTCAAAGTGGAGTATGTCAATGCCAATACACAGCACGTTCGCCTCTTCTTTAACTGGAATAAGACCAAGAGTTTGGAGCAGAACCTTGAGATTCTGAATGCTTTCGACCGCATACAGATCGAGTTTGCGGACGGCACATTGATGGTGAAATAAGATGGGAGGACATATTATGAAAAACATATTTAAGACTACGCCCGATAACTGCAAGACCGTAATCCTGCTGTATCTTTTCTTTCTGTTGTCTTCAGCTCAGCAGTCTTATGCCCAACGCATCACCCGACAATATAATAATGTGTCGTTCTCTGAGGCGTTGAAGGATATTAATGCACGTCAGCATAAGTACACCATCAACTTTGTGTATGATGAGTTAGAAGACTTTAAGGTTACAAAGAGTATCCGCAACCAGAATGTTCCTAATGCCATTATGCAGCTGATCGGTTTTTATCCAATCAGAATGACACAGGTGGAGAATAACATTATGGTGGAATGTACGCACAAGACGACATATCGTTATAAGGGACGTATTGTTGACGAGAGAGGCAATGCCGCTGAATATGCAACAATAGCCTTGCTGTCGCCCATTGATTCTGCAATCGTAGGTCATGGAGTCAGCAATGAGAATGGCTATTTTGTCATTCCTTGCAATTCCAGAAAAGTGTTAGCCCGAATCTCATACATTGGTTATAAGACAGTATGTCGAATATACAACAACACAGAGATGGGCATCATCAAACTGTATCCCCAAACCATGATTGTCAAGGGCGTGGTGGTGAAGGGTGACCGGCCTCAATACAAGATGTTGCCTGGAGGCATGGAAGTTGCCGTAGAGCACACGTTGCTCTCTAAGATGGCTAATACATTTGAAGTCCTGAATCTCTTGCCACGTGTCTCTGTTAATGGGCAAAGCATATCCATATTTGGAAAAGGAGCGCCAATTGTTTATATCAACAACAAGCGTGTGCATGACAATAATGAGATTGTAAACATCACTCCCGACAACATCAAGTCGATTTCGGTTATAACAAGTCCTGGGGCAGAATATGATGCCGAGGTAGAGTCGGTAATTCGTATCCGCACCAAAGAACGCCGCGCAAATGGATTCAGCTTGCGTGCTGATGCTTTTGGCAAATATAATAAATGGATGGCGGATTACGAGCTTATCAGCGCCCGATATCAGACCAAGAAATTCGAGATAGCCAATAGTTTATGGACTATGGGTACACATGACGGAGAAGATAATAATCTGATTACTGATATCTATTTGCCTGACAAGCATTATCACAACAATCAGAAATACATGACGGAACTCAGAAACCGTTACTTGTCGGAATATCTTTCTGCTGATTATTCGCTTAATGATAGCAATTCTGTTGGTGGCTCTTATCGCTACTATGGAATGTTGAAAGGTAGAATTAATAGTGTTAGCCGGCAGGATGTATTGCTGAATGGTGTGGCACAGGGCAGTATTGATCAGGATGAGGTTATGAAGCCTTTTCTTAGTTCACATCAGGCTGATATATATTATGTGGGAAAGGTTGGACAGGTAGGTGTTGATTTTAACGCCACATACTATGCTATCAAAAACAGACGTAATGATGAGGGCTTTGAAAGCAGCAAGGAGTTGGGGTATCAGGAAATACATTCAAGCAATCGCCAGAATAGCGATATGTGGGCAGGCAAGCTGGTTGTGAATATTCCTCTTTGGAAAGGCAATATGTCTGTAGGAACAGAGCTGTCGAAGACCGACTCACACGGAACGTTTCTGAACGAGGAGCAGCTGGTGCCATCCACAAAGACGGATATCCATGAAAGGAATATTGCCGGATTTGCACAGTACGGATTGGTTCTCAGCAAGTGGACAGTCGGGCTTGGTGTGCGTTACGAGAATATCGTCCGTGACTATCTGTCTGATGGAGTGAAGCAGGACGATGTGAGCAGAAAGTATAACAACTTCTTTCCTAATCTCAGCGTTTCATGCAACAAAGGCAATTGGTATTGGCAGCTGAATATCAATGAGAAGATTCACCGTCCAAGCTATCGGCAACTCGGTAACTTCATGCAGTATGACAACCGTTTCTTGTATGAAGGCGGAAATCCTACCTTGCAACCGGAGAAGGTGTTGAATGTTGAGGCGATGATGATATATAAGTGGCTGAATGTATCTGTAGGTTATAAATATCTGAAGGATGTGATGGAGTGGACCAAGTATATCTATCCAGGAAAGGAGTTTGCTTATAACACGTCGTTGAATTTCAACCATAAGCAGTTGCTTTATGCTTCTGTAAATGTTTCGCCAAGGTTCGGCATCTTCCGTCCTACGTGGAAAATAAATTACAGTCAGCAGTTCTTCGATACTGAGAAGTATGGATCCAGCAAGGCATTAGGCAAACCTTTGCTGTCTTGTTCGCTCGACAATCATTTCGCTCTTTCAGAGACCATAGGAGCGGCAATGAATTTTTATGCCGCTACATCCAATGCAGATGGATTTCGTATGCATAAGAGCAGTTACAGCGTAAATCTGCGGTTTTACAAGTCGTTTGCCAACCGCACATGGATAATTTATCTTTCTGCAAACGACATCTTAAAGACGGCTAAGGAACGTTGGACGATGTACGGACTTGGCTCTGGCACTACGAAAGACTGCTACAACTACACTCGCAACGTCTCCTTGCAGGTTACGTACAATTTCAATGCCAAGCGCAGCAAGTACAAGGGAACGGGAGCCGGCAATGAGGAGAAGAGCCGCTTGTAGCTTGTGGGTTTGAGTAAACTATCTCCCTATTAAAATATAGATAAACGAAAATCGGTCAAGCAAAGGCTTGTCAACGAAAGGTTGACTGGCTCTTTGCTTGACCGTTATTCTTTTCTCTCACTTTATTGAACTTTCGCAAGTTCAGTTACTTTATTCCTCTGCGGTTAAGCGCCTCGCTATATCGCTTTGCATTTTGGAGATGCTCCTCGTAGGTGCGTGCAAAGTTGTGCGTGCCGCTGAAATCCTCCTTTGCGCACATATACAGATAGTCGTGATGTACGTGATTTAGGACGGCGTCAATGCCGGCGATGGACGGAATGCGGATTGGTCCTGGGGGCAGTCCGGGGTTCTTGTATGTGTTGTACGGGCTCTTGATGTAGAGGAGGTTATTGTAGATTCGCTTCAGATCGAAACGTTTCCATGCGAACTTGATGGTCGGGTCAGCCTGCAACGGCATGCCGTCGGGATATTCCGCGTTGCGGAGCATGAGGCGGTTATAGTACATTCCAGCCACCATAGGCTTCTCGCCGTCGTTGGCTGTCTCCTCGTCGATGATGCTTGCCAATGTTGTCACCTCCACAGGCGTCAGTTTCATGGCACGTGCCTTCTCCTCTCGCTGTCCGCTCCAGAAGTTATGGTTCTCCTTCTTCATGCGGTCAAGCAGCTTTTCCACGCTGACATTCCAGTAGATGTCGTACGTGTTGGGGATGAAGAGCGCTGCCACGGTGGCGGTGTCGTAGCCGTATTTCTTGCATATAGCTTCGTCAGAGAGGGCTTCGTAGATGGCTGCGCTGTCCACCATGAGACGCTTTGACAGCTCTGCGGCGAGACGGTCGAGTGTGCGTACTGAAGGAACGGTAAGGCTGACGGGCGACTGCAGTCCGTTCTTCATGTGGCGGAATACGGTGAAGGCTCCCTCGCCGGGCGTGATGGCGTAGCGTCCCGTGCGGATGTTGTCGGCATAATGGCTATGTCGTACGAGCGTCTTGAATCCTTCCATACCATTTGAACTTGATACGTCGGCAAGCTTGGTGTAAACCGAGTCAACTGTGTCGTCCGTGTCGATGTAGACGTAGCGCGTTTCGTTGCCTGCTACCATCGACGCGAAGAAGTAAGAATAGACGAAGCCTGCCATCACCACCAGACAGGCAACTGCCGGGATGAGGTATTTTCTTCTTGTGTTCTTTTTCATTGTTTATGTTATTTTATTCAACAAATTTGTGTCTTAATACCGTACAAAGGTATTAGAATTATGACATACGACAAAATATATTAAGTGTTTTTAATTCGATGAAGTATTTTAGTGGTGTCTTAAACAAAATATGTGTACTTTTGCAGCTGATAGAACAACGAGGATAATCACAATAATAATATACACCATTAATATATATCAGTCATGTATAACACTTACATATTCGACCTTGACGGCACCCTGCTGTCCACCCTTGCTGACCTTGCAGCCAGTTGCAACTATGCTCTTGCCTCCAATGGCATGCCAGAGCGCACCATCGACGAGGTTCGTAGATTTGTGGGCAACGGTGTGAAGAAGCTCATGGAGCGTGCCGTTCCCGGCGGTCTCGATAATCCGGCGTTCGACAAGACCTACGCTGACTTCCGCCAGCATTACATGCAGCACAACCTTGACACCACGTGTCCTTACGACGGTGTGATGGAACTGCTGCATGAACTGAAGCGCCGTGGCAAGAAGGTGGCTGTGGTAAGCAATAAGTTTTATGCGGCAACACAGGAGCTTTGCTGTCATTTCTTTGGTGACGAGCTTGTGCCCGTTGCCATCGGCGAGCGTGAGGACATACGCAAGAAGCCGGCTCCCGACACCGTCATAGAGGCTATGAAGCAGCTCGGCGTAACGGCGGAAGGGGCGGTATATATAGGCGACAGTGACGTTGACATAGAGACGGCACGCAATTCTGGCATGCCCTGCATCAGCGTCCTTTGGGGATTCCGCGACAAGGACTTCCTTCTTGCACACGGAGCAACCACACTCGTGGAACGTCCGGAGCAGATACTCGCATGTTAATAAAGACGCTATTGTTTGGTGGAAATAAGACATATTGTTGGTTTAAGGACAAAAAATAAGTCATATCGTTTTGCTGTAAGGAAAAAAGATGGTAACTTTGAAAATGTTAAAACAGCATTCTTATTAAACCTTATTAAAACCTTATGATTATGGTAGAATACTTCTTGCAACACATTTGGATGATATGGGCAGTGGTTGCCTTCGTGTGCCTGATAATGGAGATGACGTCTGGCGACTTCTTCATCACGTGTTTCGGCATCGGAGCCTTGTGTGCTATGGGCGTGTCGCTCACACCGGCGCCATTTTGGTTGCAGGTTGTGGCATTCGCTGTATTCTCCGTACTGTCCATTTATTTTCTGCGTCCGCGCCTCGTTGCCATGCTCAATGCCAAAGCCAACCATCGTGTCAGCAACGCTGATGCTATTATTGGCAGAGTGGGAGAGGTTTCGGAATCTGTGAAAGCCGGTGGCTACGGACGTGTGAAGCTGGACGGCGACGACTGGAAAGCAGAAAGCGATGCCGTGAATGACATCCCCGTCGGAGCGCGCGTCAGAATCATTGGCAGGGAAAGCATCATCGTAAAGGTGGAGCCGGTGGCATAAGAATGTCGCTGATAGGCAGCGAACAGATTAAGTACTTTAACCAACAATATTAACTTTAACCAACATCAATTTATTATTATGAGTGTAATAACCGTCTTTCTTATAGCACTTGTTGTGCTTGCTGTAGTCTTCGTAAAGATGGCTGTAGTGATAATCCCGCAGAGCGAAACAAAGATAGTGGAGCGTCTTGGCAAGTATTATGCAACGCTCGGACCCGGCATAAACATCATCATCCCCTTCATGGATCGCGCCAAGACCATCGTGACCATGTATCGTGGCAGATATGCTTACTCTACTACCATTGATCTTCGTGAGCAGGTTTACGACTTTGACAAGCAGAACGTTATCACAAAGGATAATATTCAGATGCAGATTAATGCTCTTTTGTATTTCCAGATTGTCGATCCGTTCAAGGCTGTGTATGAGATTAACAACCTTCCCAACGCCATTGAGAAGCTCACGCAGACCACTCTGCGTAACATCATCGGCGAGATGGAGCTTGACCAGACGCTCACCTCACGCGACACCATCAACACCAAGCTGCGTGCCGTCCTCGATGATGCCACAAACAAGTGGGGCATCAAGGTGAACCGAGTGGAGCTGCAGGACATCATTCCGCCGGCAAGCGTGCTTCAGGCAATGGAGAAGCAGATGCAGGCAGAGCGAAACAAGCGTGCCACCATCCTCACGTCTGAGGGTCAGAAGCAGGCTGAAATCCTCAAGTCTGAGGGTGAGAAGACATCCACAATCAACCGCGCTGAGGCTGCCAAGCAGCAGGAAATCCTGCGTGCAGAGGGTGAAGCACAGGCCCGCATCCGTAAGGCTGAGGCTGAAGCCATCGCCATTGAGAAAATCACGGAGGCAGTAGGCAAGAGCACCAATCCTGCCAACTACCTGCTCGCACAGAAGTATATCCAGATGATGGAGCAACTTGCACAGGGCAATCAGGCAAAGACCGTATTCCTGCCCTTCGAGGCTACAAACATGCTGGGTAGTCTGGGCGGAATAAAGGAACTGTTTAAAGAAAAGGAATAAACATAAATTAATCACAAGAATGTTCCACTCGGCTTAAGCGATAGCAGCATACTGTTCACTTCGCTATGAAGCTATAAGGGAGTGGGAACTTATTAAACACTATTATGAATATTTGCATATTTGTTGGCGCACGTCCAAACTTCATCAAAGTAGCCCCGATTCTTCGTGTCATGGAAGCGGCAGGAGTCAGCCACAGCCTCGTTTACGCTGGCCGTGAGGATGACCCCACACTTGAGCCGTCACTCTTCGACGACCTTCAGATGCGTCGTCCCGACGTCTTCCTTGGTGTCGACTGCGAGAACCTTAACGAGCTTACGGGACAGGTGATGTCCGCCTTCGAACGCTATCTGCAAAACCACAAGACCGACGCCGTTATCGTGGTGGACGACCTCGCCTCCACAATGGCTGCTGCCATCGTCACAAAGAAGCAGGGCATCCGTCTCGCCCATCTGGTGGCTGGCACTCGCTCTTTCGACATCAACATGCCGAAGGAAATCAATCGTCTCGTCATTGACGGACTCTCTGACCTCCTCTTCACAGCGGGCATCGGCGGCAGTAGTGCAGCAACCCGTGAGGGAGCTGAGTCGTCAAAGATATACATGGTGGGCAACATCCTTATGGACACTCTCCGCTTCAATCATCAGCGCATGCAGCGTCCCGCTGTCATGGATGAGTTGGGACTTGAGGACGGCTCTTACATTGTCTTCACGCTTAACCGCAAGGCTCTCATCGACAATACTGACGAGCTGCGCGGCCTTATGGTAAGCATGATGGAGCATGCCGGCGACAAGCCCGTTGTGGCACCGCTCCGCAAGCGTGCTGCAGAGGCTGTGGAGCGCATCGTAAGCGAGAATCCGCAGCTCTTCAAGGGTCTGCATCTTGTAAGCCCGCTCGGCTATCTTGACTTTGGCTATCTCACAGCACACGCTCTTGGCGTAGTTACCGACTCAGGCAATGTGGCTGAGGAGGCTACGTTCAACATGGTGCCGTGCATCACGCTCAACAGCTACACCGAACACATCGAGACCGTCAAGACCGGATCAAACGTACTCGTCGGCGAAGATCCCGTGCTTCTTGGCGAAGAAATCAGCCGCATGGTGGCAGGCGAATGGAAGCATTGTGCCATCCCTGAACGTTGGGACGGTCGTTCCGCAGAACGCATCGTGCAGATATTGAGAGAAGTATGCCAGGGGTAAGGGCTTTATAGTCCTGCCCAAATCCTCTCGCAAACCAAGGTGTACTTAATAAAAATCATAAATCCATCAACAAACCCAAAACTAACATTTATGAACAACAAGTATTCTATCCTAAGCGCAGCGCTCATAGCGCTCGGCATCGTAGTCCTTGGTTTATGCATCAAGGGAGGTATTGACAATTTCGCAAACAAGGATCGCAAGGTTACTGTCAAGGGACTTGCTGAGAAGGAGGTGGACGCCGACAAGGTGACGTGGCCTATCGTCTCAAAGGAACTTGGCGATGACCTTCCCGATCTTTACACACGCCTCGGCAATACTCAGGCGAAGATAAAGCGCTTCCTCACTTCCCATGGCATAAAAGCCTCGGAGATCAGCGTCAACGCTCCCATCGTTATCGACCTTAATGCCAACCAGTATGGCAGCAACGACCGCAATTACCGCTACAACATCACGTCCGTCATCACCGTAACGTCCAACAACGTAAAGCTTGTGCGTTCCATCATTGCCCGTCAAGCCGACCTTCTCAAGGAAGGCGTGGCCATTGTGGACGGCGGTTACGAGAATCCTGTAAAGTACGAGTATGTGTCGTTCCAGGAAATGAAGCCGGAGATGATGGAGGAGGCCATAGCCAATGCGCAGAAGACAGCAGAGAAGTTTGCTGCCAACTCTAAGAGCAAGCTCAACAAGATTGTGTCAGCTGACCAAGGCCAGTTCTCCATCGACGACCGCGACCAGACAACACCTTATATTAAGAAGGTGCGCGTCGTGACCACCATCGTCTACTCGCTGAAGGACTAAGACGTAATGATTATGGTATAAAAACTGCATATTGTAAAAGATTTAGCATTAATTGTGTTAAAAAAGTAAATTTCTTAGGTTTATCTCTTGACACGTGTCAATATTATTGCTATATTTGCAATATCTATTAAAACAATAGTACTTACTATATACCATAGGATAATGTCTCACATCCTTTAGTCATTAACAAGTAGAAGCCTATACGAGACAAAAGGCTGGAAAAGGAGGATATTATGATGAAGACTATTAAGCGCAGTTATGATCTGGAATCATACGAGCTGGACAATGTTTATAACGAACCTGATGACCGCCACGGTCGTTTAGATTCCTCCATTTGGTACAACTAACGAATGTCATTTCAGACATCATAAGCTACATTTTTAAGGTGAGTCCCCGGAGAGAAAGTTCCTGAATCAGGAACATTCCTTCGGGGATTTTCTTTTATACTTCATTCATTACTTTTCTGAAAGCTCTGAACGCCATCAGTCTATTGTCTTCTTGAGGTTGCATTACCACGAACATGTGATTGTCTTCCTTGCGCGCAGCCATTATCTTTATTATCTGTTCCGCCAACCTTTCTGCCGTCTCGCCGTCAATGGAAGCGAAGAAATGCGAGAAGCAGAATATTGTGAGGGTGGGCGATTGGGCTGCGTCAGACAGGCTTTCGGCAGCTTCTTCCATTGAAGAAGCAAAGCGCCAGCTGATGTTTCGTCCGCCGAACCGTTTCATCTGCCTTTCGCCTTCAGCCCGCATTTCTTCCGAAACGTCAATGCCAACATACTCAATATTGATGTCATCGTCCGCCATAGTCTCCGCCAATGCCACACCGCACGTCGCCGGACCACATCCTACGTCCACCATTCGCAAGCGTCCGCCGTATTCTGCGGCAAGCTTCATCAGCTCTTCTTTTTTTGCCAAGAACGTCTGCTTTGCCTCATTCTTGTATTTCGGCATGAGGTAACGGCAGAATATCTCCACCTGATTGGCAGCTGTCAAGCCAATGTTTCTTTCCTCTTCGCGGCTGTATACCGACATTCCGTGTGAGAAGTCGGACCTTCCGTAGCAGATAAACACAAGGTTGGCGTCGCGGTTGTTGCCGAGGAAAGCGTCGTCCTCGCCGTTCCGTTGATCAGCCGTAGGCATTCTGAAGTCGCCCTTGCAGAATTGTTCCGTAGGAACGTCCACGTATCCTTCCTTGCTTTTCACGAACTCCAGCAGATTGTAGAACGTATAGTTCTCGCGCAGAATGTCGGGATTTCCGACGAGCACGAGGTGCAGACGTGCACGCGTCATCGCCACGTTCAGCTTACGGTCAATCACCATTCCGTCCTCCTCGAAGACGTTGTTGGTGAGGAAGTTCAGCTGGTAAGGCTGCTGTACGGTGAAACCATAGATGATATAGTCGCGCTGGCTGCCCTGATATCTCTCCACGGTGTCGATGGTGATGTTATGGAGAACGTCTATGCCGTAGCGGTCGATGGCTCCGCGTATGGTGGCTATCTGGTTGCGATAAGGCACAATTACGCCCACCGTCTGGCTTTCGTCAAACCTGTCCTTACATATATTATATATCTGCACCACCGTGGCGGCAATCATTTCCGCCTCCACCTGATTGGTCTTCACCGAAGCAGCTGCCCTTGGCTTCTGCGCTGCCACAAAGGCTATGCGGCGTGTGCGGAGCATCTGCTCTATGCCGTTCTGCGAATGGCAGGTCTCTATAGGGAGCGTCTGATGATGGAGCGGCACCACTTCCAGCCGGTTGCCATAGAAAGCATAGTTTGGAAACTCAGCTATGTCGCGGTGCATACGTCCCTGCCGTGTGAGCATATACACGTAGCGCGGGTCATATCCGTGGTCAGTCTTGAAGTTGGAGAGCAGTCGTTCGAAGAGCGACAGACGACAGTCGGTCAGCCCTATGCTGCGCAGTTCGTCGTCATCTACGTGCGATTCCTCCGGTGTCTGCTGCACCACGGCTGGCAACTGCTTGTGGTCGCCGATGAGCACGAAGCGCGATATGGCGTCGCGCCCTCCCGACTGTGCGCTGAGCAGTCCGATAAGATGAGGCTCCAGTATCTGTGACGACTCGTCGATGACGGCAAGGTCGAAGTGCTTTATCTTGAAGAGGTGGATGTTGGCGTTGAGCGCAGCCGTAGTGGCGCAGAACACCCGCATGCCGCTTATCACGTCCTTCACCTCCTTCGAGGTGCGGCATTGCTGCACGCGCTCCGAGAGCAGATGGTCATGATAAGCCTCGTCGCAGTTTAGCGGCGAACCTATTCGCAGAAAATCTATTTGGCTCTCCACCAGCTTTGAGCATATCTCGTCCACGGCACGGTTAGTGTAAGAGAGCAGCAGCACGTTGGAATGAGGGTCTGTAAGTTCCTCCTTGAGGATGTTCAGCAGACCGAACGATGTCTTGCCCGTACCCGGCGGACCGATAACGAGAAAGAGGTCGCGCGACTGCTTGGCTCGTTCCACAAGCGTATTGAAAGCGCCATACTCGCCCCGCATGTGTACGTGTTCGTCAATGGTGGGCTGTCGTTGGCTGAGGATAAGGTCGCGTCGCTGCTTCGATGCGGACAGGAAGCTGTGCATGGCGCTGTAGAGAGCGCGTGATGACGATTCGAACATGTCATGCTCTATAGCCCAGAACGTGCCGTCGGGCGTGTCGAACACCTGACGGTCAGTCTGCGAGTTGCGCAGCACCAGTTCCACACCCTCCGTCGTAATCTCCTTGATGGAGGCACGGTTCACCATCTGCGCACAGGCGTTGGGTGTGGCGTCCGCCTTATAGGGATAGAGAATGACGATGTCGCCCTTACGGAAGTTTGACGTATCAGCCGACTGCTCCCTTGCGAAGTTCAGCGAGATGCTCTCCACCATGCCGTCCTTGTTCTGTCCGAACGAGCTGATGGTCAGTTCCTCGTAAATGTTGCCAGCCGCCCGCTTGTCCTCCAATGTGTCCAGCCAGATGGCAGCAAATCCGCTGTCGTCCTTCGTCTTGTTGCCCACCTTGGAGAGAAGATGCTCGCGCTCTACGAATTCCATGAAGCGGAAATAGTAGGCACGTTCCAGCGGCGAGGCGTCGTGTATGGGCGAGAGCAGCCGGTCAAGTTCGGGACGGGTCCATTCGTCCCACAGTCGTCCGGTGGCTCCCTTGCGGTTGAGCATCTCCGGCGTGAGCTTCTCCAGCATCCTCAGCCCGTTGCTTGTCTGCGTGGTGTCGCACCAAGTCAGCAGATTGCGCATGCGGATGGCACGCAGCGTCAGTTCCGGGAGGTTGGCTATAGACACCAGTCCCTCGGAATACTTCGAGTAGAGAAGCATGAAGTGGCGCAACTCGTCAGAGTGTTTTCTGAATTCGTAGCTGAACAGCGCCCTGTAAAGCGACAGCTGCACGAGGTGTTTCTCCTGCGGTTCGGGTCGGTTGGGATTGAATCCCGGAGCCGAGAAAGGCACGAAAGCGCCCTTGCCCGACTTCTGCTCTATGATGGTGGTGCGTCCCTCCTTGTCATGCAGAAAGTCGAGACGTCCCTGAATGCCCAGCACTTCGCTGAAGAAAGTAGGCTCCAGCACCACCGCCTTCGGGTCATACTCGTCTATTTCTCTTGGCAGACGCTCTCCTATAAGCCTTTGTATGTTCTGCTTCTGCATGCGTGCGTCCGTATAGAACTTGTCCACCGTGCCCCTGTCGTTCATGTCGTCGCATGACGTGAGGCTGATGGTGTTGGCTTTGAAAAACTCCATCACTCCCTCGCCGAACGACACGTCTCTACTGTGCACCGTGTCGTCGAGGAAGCGTCCTGCAAGATTTCCCAGATGGATGTGCACGGTGTTGGCTTGCGGCTTCAGACGGTTCACCATATTCACGTAAGGCGACTCGGCGTAGCTCTCGAAGCAAGAGGCTATGGTGGTGATGTCGATGAGGTAGTCAGGCTCGAAGATTATCAGTTCCGGCATGCAGACATTCTCCTCCATGCGGATGCGCACAAGATTGAGCTGCGAGTCCTTTGCGAGAATCTGCTTCAGGTAAGTCCAGTCGCCCTTGCCGTTATGCGTGAGATATCTGTTTTGCGCTCCGTAACACACCTTCATCTCCGAAGCGTTCTGCTCCTCCGTGACGTAGATATAGTCGTCGTCCCACGAGTTCACCACCACGCGCAGCATATTGATGTCAATCTTGCTCCACCTTGTCTTGCGGTCCTTCTTTGGGAAAAGCCTTGCGAGCGACTGCGGTATGCTCATCCTGCCGTTTATCGCCGACACGAGCAGAGCCGTTGCCTTGATGTCGTATGGCAGCGACGTTGTAAGGTCGTTGTCCGCTGTGTCGTGAATGGCGTTGAGCACCTTTCGCGTGTCGTGTATGAGGATGGCGTCCTCAGCCGGAATGTCATGCTGCTTTATGATGTAGTCAAGCTTGGCGAACAGTCCGATAAAGTTGATGCTGTTCAGCGCTATGGCTTGGTTGACAATACGCTTAAACGTATCACGCAGAACATAATAGCGTTCGCGTATAGGGATGTCAGCTGTGGCAATGTCTTCCAGTTGGTCAAAGAAGGACATGGCGCAGTCAGCGGTATAGCATTTATTCGTGTGATTATTCAATGTCGGAATCATATTGATTATACTTGGCAAACTTACATAAAAAAAGCGAATTATACGCCAGTTCTATAAAAAAACTGAGACCATAGCGCATAATGATACATTCAAAATCGCAGGCGAAGCCGAGAATAATTCACCGCTCGGCTTTGTCGCTTGACTAAGCAAGAACTCAAAACTCAAAATTCCTAATTCTTCGGCGGTTCCTTCGAAGACTATATTTGCATTCCTGACGCTCAATACTCCTCGTTCAGCGCACTAAAAATCTTTGGTGCGAAATTCTTGAGTTTTGAGCGTGCAGCGATAGTGCACTGACATACAGCTGGTTATGCTGTTAAGAAAAGTCAATGTGCAATGAATGACGGAGCAAAACAAGCATCTTTGGGCTGCAATAGAGCCACTTTTACACTCCAATATAGCCTCTCTTGTCATGCAATACAGCCTCTCTTTCACTCTTATAGGGTTACTATTGGAGTGTAAAAGAGGCTGTATTGATAAATCAGTGTGTCACAAATGCAACGAAACCACACAAAAACAGCAAGACAAATCTCTAAAACCGATTTTTATTTTGTAACATGTTTTTACTCTGTAGACAATATTTGTATGGCGAAAATTCAAATAATTCAGGATAATCATTCGTGATTATCAAGGATTGTTTTTATTGATACACATACAAGTACCCATACAAGTAGTGGTGGTATATGCTCCTATAAACTTCATCCATAATAATGTAATGTGTGAATGACGAAAACTTCGTAACTTTGCATGTATGGAAAAGAAGATATTGCCCGTATTGGGTATGGCATGTGCCGGATGTAGCGCCAATGTGGAGCGCAGGCTGAAGGCTATGGACGGAATGAAGAGTGTGGCGGTGTCACTGCCGGGACGCACGGCGATGGTGGAGTATGACGAAAGCAAGGTTACGCCTGCCGACATGAAGAAGGTGGTGGACGCGGCTGGCTTTGAACTTATCATCGACGAGGAGACCCGTGTGGACACGATAGAGAAGAACAGCTATCGTCTGCAGCTGAGGCGCATGGCTGTGTCGTGGGTGTTGGCATTGCTGACGATGGCTGTCTCGATGGGATGGCTGGCGGTGGGCGGACGTGACGCTGCCAATCAGACGATGCTGATAATCGCACTTGCGAATATGGCTTATTGCGGACGACAGTTTTATGCCAATGCCTGGCGACTGCTGGTTCATCGCTCAGCCAATATGGACACGCTTGTGGCGATGTCCACAGCCATCTCGTTCCTCTTCAGCGTCTTCAATACTTTCTGGGGCGAACAGTTCTGGGGAGCACGTGGCATAGAGTGGCACACTTATTACGACGCATCGGTAATGATTATTACCTTTGTGCTGACGGGTCGTTGTCTTGAGGAGCGTGCGAAGAAATCCACGGCTTCTGCCATACGCTCGCTTATGGGACTCGTGCCGAAGCAAGCGCATGTCGTCAGCATGGGCGAAGTGTGTGACGTGCCCCTCGCTGCCGTGGCAAAGGGCGACATCGTGGAGGTGCGTCAGGGCGAGAAAGTGCCGGTGGACGGAGTGGTAAGCGAAGGAGAAGGCGGTGTGGACGAGTCGATGATATCCGGCGAACCGCTTCTTGTAGGCAAGCATGCCGGCGACCGTCTGCTTGCCGGAACCATAGTGGGCGAGGGCTGTCTTCGCTTCCGTGCCGAGCAGGTTGGCTCAGAGACCGTCCTTGCCAACATCATTCGTATGGTGGAGGAGGCGCAAGGCTCGAAGGCTCCCGTCCAGCGCTTTGTGGACAAGGCTGCCTTGGTGTTCGTGCCGTGCGTGCTGTTGTTGGCTGTGCTTACGTTTGTGGTATGGATGGTAGTCGGCGGTGAGGCCATGTTGCCGCAGGCATTGCTGTCAGCGGTGTCCGTTCTGGTCATTGCCTGTCCGTGCGCCATGGGACTTGCCACGCCCACAGCCCTTATGGTGGGCATCGGAAAGGCGGCGCAGAGGGGCATCCTTGTTAAGGACGCCACGGCTGTGGAGCAGCTCTGCCGCGTGAACGCCGTGGTCATTGACAAGACAGGAACGCTGACCGTTCCCAATAAGGACATCAACTTTAAGCTGGCTGACGACGTAGCCATCGATCAGCGTGAGCGTCTGAAGCCGCATGCTGCCGAGGCTGTGGCTTTGCTGCAGGAGCGTGGTGTGGAAGTATGGATGATGAGTGGCGACAAGGAAGAGGCTGCCGCTTACTGGGCTGGCAAGACGGGCATAAAGCACTGGAAGAGCCGTTGTATGCCGCAGGACAAGGAGAATATGGTGCGCAGCCTCCAGACGGAAGGCAAGTGCGTGGCTATGGTTGGCGACGGCATCAACGACTCGCAGGCTCTTGCTCTCGCAGATGTCAGCATTGCCATGGGTCGCGGCACGGACGTGGCGATGGACGTGGCGCAGGTGACGCTGATGGGCGACGACCTGCGGCGCATCCCCGAGGCTTGCCAGTTGTCGCAACGCACAGTGGGCATGATACGTCAGAATCTCTTCTGGGCTTTTATATATAATATTGTGTGCATCCCGCTCGCAGCCGGATTGCCCCACGTCTTCGGCATCAACATCCAGATAACGCCCATGTGGGCAAGTGCCCTAATGGCAATGTCGAGCGTGAGTGTAGTGACGAACAGTCTCAGGCTGAAGTATAAGAAGTAGAAAGGGTTCTGACTATTCAAACTTAATCATTTTAGCTAATTGCAAGAAGTATTCGTTTGACCAGATAGACATTTCTTTTGGATTTTTCAGGAAAGGCATAACATCAGCTTTCACCTGCTTGATGTCCGCCGACCTTAACCTCTGTTCCAGGTCCTTTACGAATTCTTCTTGCGATTTCTCACAACCATTAAATTCTTTTGTTCTTTCTTGTAGATGCTTAAAGTTCAGAGGTATTCTATTCCGAATATACCATTCGAAGTCATACCAGTCACGTCCCTTCACTCGGTTTTTCCATGCTCGATAAACCAGAGCGTGCATTTTGCCTGCAAATAAGTCTGAGAGGCAAAAACATCTTGTCATGAAAGAGCGAGGTTCCATCAAAAGTTTTTGTTCTGTTGCGAAGAGGAGTGGAGGATTGGTGTCCACCTCTATCTTTATTTTGATGGCTTTTTCGGTTTGGAAGGAAATATCATAAACATCTGTAGTGTCTTTCAAGAAGGCAGATTCAACCTTTCCGAAGTTCTTCTTGTCTTTCTTTTTGATGTCCACTTTTCTTCCTATGGCTTCAAATTCATCAATGATGGGTTGGAAGTATTGTGTGAAGTCAAAACTGTCATCTTTATTTAATAGCGAGAAGTCCATATCTTCGCTGAAGCGTTCTAATCCGTGGAATATTCGCAAGCAGGTTCCGCCATAGAATGCAGCTTTATCAAAGAAGCCGCCTTGGTATAAACCAGCAAGAATAATTTGCTGATTAACCTCGAATGTAGCATTCCTTTTAGCCTGATCTGTGGATAAATCATAAGCCGATAACATGTTTTGGTAGATATCATTCATGTTGTAGGAGTTTTAGAATGGTTAGTATGGATGTTGACTTTTTCCCCTTTTTTGCATATTCCGAGAATATTTCAGGATTGAGTTGACTGAACCTATCCATATCAAATCTTAAGTTTTCTTCCAGAAATTCTAAAGCTTCCTTTTGATATCTCAGATTGATACCAGGCAGATTGGCAATCAAATCACATAACGCCTTTTCTGGAGTTGCCATTATATAAACGCCGTTCCCTTCTTTTATTTGAGTGATTCCTATAGGGTAAGTTTCTCTCGAAATATGATAATAGCAGAAATTTCCTACCGGAGTATTAAATTCCTTGGCAGCCTTAAATGTCATAGACTGGATAGTATATACCGCCTCCGGTATCAATCCGTAATATCTTAATGCTGTCTGCATAGAAACATAAGATGGTGCCAACAAATGGTTAGCTATAAGCCCTGAGGAGAGAGGCTGGTTGGTTTCTTCCGGGTTTACAACGAACAAGTTTCGTCTAAGGCGGATGATTTCACCTGCCTTTTCCAGTTGGGCTATTTTTGCTGACTTGGTCTTTACCTCGGGAAATAGCGAGGCAATGACCGAGGAGGTTACTGGAATGTTGCCTAATATGGTTAGAATATTTCTCATTACTTTGCGAAAGTAGTAAAAATTCCAATAGAAAACAAACTTTTATTTGGTTTTCTATTGAAAATTTTACTACTTTTACGTCGCTTAACTCTTTATCTGCTCGGCATCCATCTGTTCTCCACCGTCACTTCGATGCTCATATTGTTGTTGAAGTTGTAGCGGAGGGTGGCTCCGATGCGGTCGCCGATGCCGGAGAGGTCGTAGGCAGAGTAGGAGGGGAAGCCGTAGAAGTTGCGGCTGAAACCTCCGAAGCCATATCCTCCGAAACCGTATCCTCTGTAATATCCGTCGTACATGCTATAGCGGAAGCGGTTGCCTATGTTGTTGGTGATCGACTTCTGTCCCCAAATGTAGGCTTCCAGGTGCTCGTTGAATCGGTAGCCCACCACGGCGGACAGTCCTGCGTCGTGCCAGTTGCCTCCGGCATAGTTGACGTTGTTAAGATATCCTCCGACGGCTACGGACAGCTTGTCGTTGATTGGCATGGCATACATGAGGGCTATGTTCTGCTGAAAACCGGCTCCGCTGTGCGCCCCTTTACCGAATTCGGCAAAGACCGACGCGCCAATCTGTACGTTAAGTCCGCGATGCAGTCCCCAACTGTTCCATCCTCCGAAAGCCAAAGGATAACGGCATGCGGTGTCCACCTGACCCTGAGCGTTCAGTGGAGGAAGCATGAGCGAGTCCTGATGCTGGCTCTGCCTCTCCGCTTCCGCCATCGCCTCCTCGCGCCACTGGCGTGAACGTCCGCCGTAACGTGTGGGCATGATCCGCTGAAGAGCCGACTCGTCAAAGCGGGCAGGCATGTCCTTTGCGGACAGGCTGACGTCCTGCGCTTTACACGTAAGGGTGAAGAGAAAGGCGAAAGCTGCTAATATGAAAAACCTTCTTGTATTGTCCATAACTGTAAAATCTGCGTTATCAACAGCAAAATTAGCCATTATGGACGTAAACCGAAAGGCTTTTCATACACTTTAACTATAATTTATGCTTAATCTATAATTGTCTGAAAACGTAAGTAGCCGTAAATTGAAAAATATTTGTTACCTTTACCGCTGTTTTAAATAGTCGTTTAAATTTACATACAGAATAATACCAATGAACATATTCAAGGCTTTGTTCGGCGGACGTAGCAGTCAAGCCGAAGAGAAGAAGGAAGAGAAGAATTTCGAAGTACTCAAATACGATGGTGTGCGTGCTCTCAAGATGCAGCAGTTCGGCTATGCCGTGCAATGCTTCCTGCATGCCTTGGAGCTTAACTCCACCGACCTCGAGTGTCGCGACTATCTGTCGCAGGCATACATCGCCATGGGCGACATGGAGAAGGCGTACGAGCAGTTGCAGAACATCTCCACGGCTTGTCCTGACAATGTGGCTGTGCTGACGCGTCTGGCAGACGTGGCGTACATGATGGAGGATTATGCCGCCATGGCTGATGCTTGCGCAAAGGCAATAGAAGTGGACGAGGCAGATCCGCAGGCTCTCTATCTTTACGCAAAGGCTTATCGTGGACTCGGCGACGTGCCAAATGCCGTGGCTATGCTGACAAAGGCGCTCGACAAGTATGACGACTTCGAGGCGGCAAGACTTCTGCGTGGCGAGACGCTGCTTGCCAACGGTGATGTGGAGGAAGCCGGCAAGGACGCTGACGAACTCCTGAAGCGCATCGGGGCCAACGAAGACGTGCTGATGCTCAATGCGCGTGTGGCAAAGGCTATGGGCGACATGGAGAAGGCAGAACAGACTTACTGCGGTGTGCTGGACGTCAATCCGTTCTCGGTGGACGCCTTTGCGGAACGTGGTGAGGTACGCCGTCAGCTTGGCAATGAGGCAGGAGCGGCAGAGGACGAGGCTTCGGCTGAAGAGCTTCGTGCGTCGCAGCAGCATCCGAGTGAGGATATCGGAGAGAAGGTGAAAGACCGCATGAAATCGATGGATCCTTACAAGATATTCAATAACGAATAGGTAAGGAAAAGGCAGGAGTTATGAGGCATGTGTTGCAAAAATGTGAAGATTAATGACATTTTATCGTAAATTATTTGCGTAAAACAAATAAATGTCTTACTTTTGTGTTGAATAAAAACAATAATTAGTTATGAGTAACGTTTTCGCATACATTTACCGATTTTACTTTTACTTTGCAAGGAATTGTGAAGCGGGAAGTTGCGTGTGAATTCAACTTATGACAGAAAGGGAAAATATTTAATATATCCTATAATCCGGGCCCCGCTTCACGTTGACAGTGAAAGCGGGGCTTTCGCGTTTCAGGGCGCGAAGAAACATCGAGAAATCCAATATGAAGAGAATTGCCATACAGGGCTTTCAAGGCTCCTTCCACGACATTGCCGCCCACCAGTATTTCCAGGGCGAGCAGATACAGCTGATATGCTGCGCCACCTTCGAGCAGGTGTTCGACAATATGCGCCGCGACCCGACGGTGATAGGCATGACAGCCATAGAGAACACCATAGCCGGAAGTCTGCTCCACAATTACGAACTGCTTCGCGCCTCTGGTGCTACGGTGGTGGGAGAGCATAAGTTGCACATCGAACATTGCATCTGTTGTCTGCCCGAGGACGATTGGGACACACTTAAGGAGGTGCATTCGCACCCGGTGGCGCTTGCACAATGCAACGCCTTTCTCTCTCGTCATCCTGACATGAAAGCAGTGGAAGCGGACGACACGGCAGGTGCGGCAGAATACATTGCCAAGCATAAATGTCACGGATGGGCAGCCATCTGCAATGCTTCGGCGGCGAGGATGTACGGGCTGAAGGTGCTCGAGGATAACATACATGACAACAAGCACAACTTCACGCGCTTCCTTGTCATTGCCAATCCCAACAAGGCAGACTTCCTTCGTCCGCTTGAGAAGGCAGACAAGGCGAGCATAGTCTTCCACGTGGCGCATGAGGAGGGAAGCCTCTCGAAGGTGCTGACCATCCTCTCCTTCTACGGCATCAACCTCACGAAGATACAGTCGCTGCCCGTGATAGGATGCGAATGGGAATATCTCTTCTATGTGGACCTGACATTCAACAGCCTGACGAGATACCGACAGAGTATCGACGCCATCATACCGCTGACACGATCGCTGAAGATTCTCGGCGAATACGTGGGCAAGTAAATATATAATGTATCATTAAAAAAACACACATGCTTATGGAGAACCTTGCTACATTAACAACAGCCGTACACCCCGCAACACGCCTTTCCAACGTACAGGAGTATTATTTTTCGCGGAAGCTGAAGGAGGTGGCACGCCTTAATGCAGAGGGACGCGACATCATCTCGCTGGCTATCGGTTCTCCTGACATGCCGCCGTCACAGCGTACGGTGGAATGCCTCTGTGAGGTGGCGTCGCAGCCTGAGGCACACGGCTATCAGCCCACGATGGGCACGCCCGAACTGCGCCAGGCTATGGCAGACTTTTATGCACGCTGGTACGGAGTGGACGTGGATGCGCAGACGGAAGTGCTGCCGCTCATCGGATCGAAGGAGGGCATCCTCCATGTTACGCTTGCCTTCGTCAATCCCGGCGAGGAAGTGCTTGTCCCCAATCCGGGTTACCCCACATACACGTCGCTAAGCAAGATTCTCGGAGCGAAGGTGGTCAGCTATGACCTCAGAGAGGACAACGCGTGGCAGCCCGACTTTGACGAACTGGAGAGCATGGACCTCTCTAACGTGAAGCTGATGTGGACCAACTATCCCAATATGCCGACAGGAGGAAACGCACAGCGCGAGACATACGAACGACTTGTCGATTTCGCACTACGCCATAACATCGTGGTAGTGAACGACAATCCTTACTCCTTCATCCTCAACGAACATCCGATGTCCATCATGCAAGTGGAGGGAGCGAGGGAATGCTGCATTGAGTTCAACTCGATGTCGAAGAGTCATAACATGCCAGGATGGCGTGTCGGAATGTGCATCGCCAATCCCACGTTCACGTCGTGGATATTGAAGATTAAGAGCAATGTCGACTCAGGGACATTCCGTGGCATACAGCTCGCCGCAGCAGCCGCTCTGAACGGGAACACACCGGAATGGCACCGCGAAGCCAACATCACCACATATCGCCGACGCCGCGACAAGGCAGAGTGGATGATGACAACGCTCGGATGCACATACGATCCGCAGCAGGTGGGCATGTTCCTTTGGGGACGCATTCCCGACGCCTACGACGGATGCGAGCAACTTACGGAGCGTGTGCTCAATGAGGCTCGTGTCTTTATCACGCCGGGATTTATCTTTGGGTCGAACGGCAACAGATATGTGCGCATCAGCCTTTGTGCCAAGGACGAGAAGATGGACGAGGCGCTGGAGAGAATGAGGCGCATAAGATGGACACACTGACAGTAAACAGAACTACGAATACAGACAATAAACATAACTATGGATATAGAACTCAAACCATTGAACTTACCGGGCAGCGATGACCGCCCGTTCGTTATAGCAGGACCTTGCTCGGCTGAGACCGAGGAACAGGTTATGACAACAGCACGCCAGTTGGCTTCGCACGGATTCAGAATGTTTCGTGCGGGAGTGTGGAAGCCGCGCACCAAGCCGGGTGGCTTCGAGGGCAACGGCGAGACAGCGCTGCCGTGGCTGAAGCGCGTGAAGGAGGAGACAGGCATGCTCATCTCCACAGAGGTGGCAACGCCGGAGCACGTAGAGCTTGCCCTTAAGTACGACGTTGACATCCTTTGGATTGGAGCGCGTACCTCTGCCAATCCCTTTGCCATGCAGGCGATAGCCGACAGTCTGAAGGGAGTGGACATCCCCGTCTTTGTGAAGAATCCGGTAAATCCCGACTTGGAGTTGTGGATAGGAGCTATGGAGCGCATCAATCAGGCAGGCGTAAAGCGTCTGGCTGCCATACACCGCGGCTTCTCCAGCTACGAGAAGAAGATTTATCGCAACCTTCCCATGTGGCAGATTCCCATAGAGCTGCGACGACGCATGCCGGACCTGCCCGTCATCTGCGACCCCAGTCATATCGGTGGACGCCGCGAGCTCATAGCTCCTCTTTGCCAACAGGCGATGGACCTCGGTTTCGACGGACTTATGGTGGAGAGCCATTGTGCGCCGGACGCAGCATGGAGCGACGCCAAGCAGCAGGTGACGCCGGACGTGCTCAACTATATCCTCAGCCTCCTTGTTATCCGTGACGAGAAGGTGGTGACGGAAGGCATACATATGCTCCGCAAGCAGATAGACGAAATAGACAACGGCATCATGGAACTCCTTGCCAAGCGAATGAGCGTCTGCCGCGAGATAGGCAGATACAAGAAGGAACACAACATGACTGTGCTCCAGACCGTTCGTTACAACGAGATTCTGGACAAGCGCGGAGCGCAAGGCTCGCTTGCCGGCATGGATTCAGAGTTCGTGAAGGAGATATTCGAGCACATCCACGAAGAGTCAGTAAGACAGCAGATGGAGATAGTTAATCAGAAGTAAAAGAAAATGAAGATACTTGTTCTTGGCGCGGGGAAGATGGGCAGCTTCTTCCTCGACGTCCTCAGTTTTGATCATGAGACGGCGGTGTACGAGAAAGACCCTAAGCGCATGCGCTTCACATACAACTGCCAGCGCTTCACCACGCTGGACGAGATACGAGCCTTCCAGCCGCAGCTCGTCATCAACGCCGTGACCCTAAAGTACACCATAACTGCCTTCGAGGAGGTGATGCCCGTCATTCCCGCTGACTGCATCATCAGCGACATTTCGTCAGTAAAGACTGGGCTGAAAGACTATTATGAGCAGTCGGGTCATTCGTATGTATCCACTCACCCGATGTTCGGACCTACCTTCGCCAACCTCGGACAACTCTCCGAGGAGAACGCCATCATCATAAGCGAGGGCGACTATATGGGACGGATTTTCTTCAAGGACCTCTACGCACGTCTCGGACTCAACATTTATGAATACACCTTTGAAGAACATGACAAGACTGTGGCTTACTCATTGAGCACGCCGTTCGTCAGCACCTTCGTGTTCTCGGCGGTGATGAAGCATCAAGACGCGCCAGGAACAACCTTCAAGCGCCATCTGCGCATTGCCAAAGGCGTGTTGGGCGAAGACGACTACCTCCTGCAGGAAATACTCTTCAATCCCTATACCAGCGCACAGGTGGAGCAGATACGCGACGAACTCAACGAGCTAATCAGCATCATAGACGAGAAAGACGCTGACCGTATGAAAGCTTACTTGACGAAAATCCGAAATAACGTAAGGCAGGACATCGAACAGATGTAATTATGCTTTTTGTGTTCCAAAATACAAATATTATTGTTTTTATTTGGACGTTACATTTTTTTTCGGTTATTTTGCAACATAACATCGAGAGAAATACAACTCTTAGACCAAGTAATTATAAAACAATAAGACTATGAAAAAGATTACTACACTTTTTGCTGCTGCCGCGATGGCAGTTTCGGCTTCGGCACAGACTGTAGCTGAGAGCAAAACATTCGACAATGTCTATGTTGGTATCAACGCTGGCGTTGCAACAAAAACTACAGGACACGCATCATGGCTTGAGGATCTTGTTCCTAACGTAGGCTTACGCATAGGTCGCAACTTCACACCAGTCTTCGGCTTGGCTGCAGAGAGCAACGTCTACTTCAAGGAGACAAGCGGCTACACAACAGGTACGATCGTTAACTACATCAATACATCACTCCTCGGAACAGTTAACCTTATCAACTGGTTCGGCGGTTATCCTGGTGCTCCGCGCACATTCGAGGTTTCGGCTCTCTACGGACTGGGATGGGGACATCGCTTCACCAATCGCAAGGACCTCAGCACAGCCAACTTCCTTACATCTAAGGTAGGACTCGATTTCGCATTCAATCTCAGTAAACAGAAGGCTTGGCAGCTCTACTTCGAGCCGTCCCTTAACTATGCTCTCAACGGCAACGGCTATGAGGGTGTGGAATACAACATCAATCGTTCTGCTTTTCAGCTGAACGTGGGCTTGGTTTATAAGTTTAAGAACTCTAACGGTACACACAACTTCGTCAATGCCGTAGGTCGCGACCAGTCTGAGGTTGATGCTCTCAACGCACAGATCAACAGTCTCCGCGAAGAGTATAATAATCAGGAGGCTCAGTATAATAAGGTTCTTGCTGACAAGGACAAGCAGATTAACAGCCTCCATAAAGCCCTTGAGGAATGTCAGAATAAGCCGGCTCCTAAGGTATCGACCACTGTCACAAACCTCCAGCCTACCGTAATCTTCGGTCAGGGCAAGTCGTCTGTTGACGCTGCGCAGTATGCTCCCATCGAGCTTATCGCCAACTATATGAAGAACCACAAGGACGCTAAGGTGGAAATCAGAGGCTATGCTTCTCCTGAAGGTTCTGCCGAACTCAACGCTCGTCTTTCACAGGCTCGTGCTGACGCCGTAAGAAACATTCTCATAAAGAGATATAAGATTTCTGCTGACCGTCTTACTGCAAAGGGTATGGGTGCCACTGATAAGCTCTTCGAGCAGGTGGAGTTCAACCGTGTAGCTACGTTCAACGACGTAACGAAGGACTAATCATTCTGCAAATATATGCAAGCATAACAAGGGCAGCCATTCCTCGCAATGATGGAGTGGCTGCCCACTTACATTGAAAGACAACCCCATACAATAAAACGCCTAACCTTCTTTTTTATATGACATTCTCCATGCTGCTAATCTCCATCTTCACATTCGTGGAACTAAACTGCGAGAATCTCTTCGACTGCCGTCATGACTCGCTGAAGAACGATACGGAGTTTCTTCCTGAAGGCTCTTATCACTGGACGCCATATCGTTATTGGCGCAAGCTTGACCGCATCGGTCAGACCATCATAGCTTGCGGCGAGGACCGTTGTGGGGAGAATCTGAAAGATAAGGAGAAAGGAGATAGCAGCGGATGGAACTGGAAACTGCCTGACCTCGTAGCGTTGTGCGAGGTGGAGAACGACAGCGTCCTGCGCGACCTTACCAAACGTTCGCTGCTCAGAAACGCCAGTTATGAGTATGTCATGACGCAGTCTGCTGATGAGCGCGGCATCGACGTTGCGCTTCTCTATTCGCCTTACACATTCTGGTTGCTCGAAAGCAGGGCTGTAAGTGTACAGAGAGTGAAGGGCATGCGTCCCACACGAGACGTTCTGTACGCAAAGGGACTTGTATGGGGGCGTGATACGCTGCATGTCATGGTTGCGCATTTCCCCAGTCGTAGGGGAGGAGAGGCTTATTCGCGTCCCTTCCGTATGGCAGCAGCAAAGACAGTCTGCGCCCTTGCTGACTCCATAAAGGCTGTTTCGCCCGACGCCAACATCGTTATAGCGGGCGACTTTAATGACTATTCCGAATCGAAGAGTCTGCTTATGATTCTTAATCGTGGCTTCACGGACATCTCGGCAGACGCTAAAGGACATAACGGTGCAAAGGGAACGTATCGTTATCAGGGAGAGTGGGGCAGCCTCGACCATATACTTGTAAGCCCTTCGCTTGCCTCCCGCATGCTGTCATGCTGTGTTTATGACGCCCCGTTCCTTCTTGTTCCCGACGAGAAATTTGGCGGTGTGAAGCCCCGCCGCAATTATCTCGGTCCGCGTTATATGGACGGTTTCAGCGACCATTTGCCGCTTGTGGCAAAATGGCGCCAACCAGAATAACAGCCATCCTCTATCAACCCCGTTATCATCTTATCCGTCAAACCCATCATAACAATATCCTATGAAACGACTCTATGCTCTTTTCCTTATGTTTTCGCTTTTCCTTTTGCAAGCGTTTGCCGAATCGGACAATCAGTTCTGTCTTGTCACCAATGTCTCCCAACTCCATGTTGGCGACGAGGTGGTCATTGTCAGCCGCGATTATTGCGCTGCAATAAGCAAGTACGAAGCCTCACCTTACATCAAGTCATGCCACGTAGACGTATTGCAGAATGGCGCTGCCGTCGAAGTTAATAACGACAGCGTGGCGGTGTTCGTTATGGAGAAGAGTGGATCATCGTGGAGTTTCAAGAATGAAGAGAAAGGCTGGCTGTGGGCTTCTGCACGTGTAAGCTATGAGTTGTCTTTCAGCAGCGACAAGCCAAAGGCAAAGAGCAATTTGGCAGAAGTAATGGTAAATGCTGACGGAAACGCCATAATAGAATTTGGCGTAAAGAACTATAAGTACTTGAAGTATAATCCTAAAGGTAAGTTTGGCTGCTATTTGTACGACGATTCGCAGGAGCATATCCAGATTTATCGTCGTGTCCGTCGTATGGCTTCCCTCACACTCAGCGAGGATGCTGACAACACACCGGCTCTGAAGGAAGCTTCAGGCTGCCTGGTGGAGAGTGTATGCCTTGAGCGAACCTTCGTTGCTGACGGCGGATTCTATTCGCTTTGCCTACCGTTCAGCCTTAATAGTGACGACCTTAGCCAGTCGTTGCCCGGCGTTGCGGTCATGCGATTAGTGAGAGCCATCAGTAAAGAATCCGACAAGGTGGAGTTTTCGTTCAGTCGTGTAAGGGAGATTATTGCCGGCGAGCCTTATATAATAAAGGTGGAAGGCGGCGATATCATCGATCCCGTATTCTCAAATCGTGAGATAGAAGCGGCAGAACCTAAAGTTGTGACCGTCAATGCAAACTATAATAGCTACAGCTTTCAGGGCACATTCTCCCCTGTCCTTCTAAAGGCTAATGGCTCCACACGCTTTATCAGCTCCGACGGCATGCGCCTTGTCACGCCCAATGGGGAAGGACAGTTTAAGGCAATGCGTGCTTACTTTGTCCTTCCCGACGTAAAATCCTCCACCACTCTTACTGGTGCTGCCGCTCAAAACGTCTATTCCGTTAATGTGGAGACATCTATTGATGCCACAACCATTACGTCTAATCCTACCGTCGCTTACGACTTGTCTGGTAGGAAAACATCATCGCGCAGCAAGGGAATTATAATAGTGGACGGGAAGAAAATCCTCAATAAGCAATAATGCGCAAATAAATAGCGTTTGTGCCATATTGTTGACGTATGGTAAGCTTTTGTTCGGTTTAGCACCAAACCTGTTCTTAAAACCCTTAAAAAACGTACATATTAGTTGGCTGTTTTGTGAAAACTCTTTACCTTTGCAGCAATTTAATTATCAAAAACACGCAAATGAAACATCAGTTGAGAAGCGCAGTATGTACGGAAGGTCGTCGTATGGCTGGAGCGAGAGCCCTTTGGGTGGCAGCGGGTATGAAGCACGAACAGTTCGGAAAGCCCATCATTGCCATCGTCAACTCGTTCACACAGTTCGTACCCGGTCATACGCATCTGCATGAGATAGGTCAGATAGTAAAGAAAGAGATTGAGAGCATGGGATGCTATGCTGCCGAATTCAACACTATTGCCATCGATGACGGTATTGCCATGGGACACGACGGCATGCTCTATTCGCTGCCTTCGCGCGACATCATTGCCGACTCTGTGGAGTATATGGTTAATGCGCATAAGGCTGATGCTATGATTTGCATTTCTAATTGCGACAAGGTCACGCCGGGAATGCTCATGGCTTCCATGCGTCTCAACATACCTACGGTCTTCTGCTCTGGAGGTCCGATGGAGGCAGGACGTTGGCACGGCGAGAATGCCGACCTTGTTACTGCAATGATAAAGGGTGCCGACACGAGTGTGGATGATGCCGACCTGCAGAAGCTTGAGAGTTGTGCATGTCCGGGTTGCGGTAGTTGCTCAGGAATGTTCACCGCCAACTCTATGAATTCTCTCACCGAGGCCGTCGGACTGGCTTTGCCCGGCAACGGCACCATCCTTGCCACGCATGCCAACCGCGTCCGTCTTTTCCGCGATGCAGCACGTCAGATTGTGAAGAACGCCCTTGCTTACTATGAGGATGGCGACGACTCGGTTCTTCCGCGCAGCATTGCTACCCGTGAGGCGTTCCTCAATGCCATGACGCTCGACATTGCCATGGGCGGAAGCACCAACACCGTCCTCCATCTTCTTGCCGTGGCGCAGGAAGGAGGCGTAGACTTTACGATGGCAGACATCGACCGTCTCAGTCGTCATGTCCCCTGCCTTTGCAAGCTGGCACCGAACACGCAGAAGTACAGCGTGCAGGAGTGCAATCGCGCTGGTGGCATACTTGGCATTATGAACGAGCTGAATCGTGGTGGACTCGTCGACGGTTCGGTACGTCGTGTTGACGGCACCACCCTTGCTGAGGCTATGAGCGCCTACGACATCACGGGCGATAACATACAGGAAGAAGCAAGCCGTATCTATCATAGCGCACCCGGCCGTAAGTTCTCCACGCAGATGGGCAGTCAGGACTCTCAGTGGGAATCGCTCGACACGGATCGTGAGCACGGATGCATCCGCTCCTTGGAGCATGCTTACACCAAGGACGGCGGTCTGGCTGTGCTCTTCGGCAACATCGCTCAGGACGGTTGCGTGGTCAAGACAGCAGGTGTCGACCCTGACATCTGGAAATTCAGCGGACCGGCACGCGTCTTCGATTCTCAGGAGGCAGCATGCGAGGGCATCCTCGGAGGAAAGGTGCAGAGCGGCGACTGTGTGGTCATCACTCACGAAGGTCCAAAGGGAGGTCCGGGAATGCAGGAGATGCTCTATCCTACGTCCTACATCAAGAGCCGCCATCTTGGAAAGGAGTGCGCCCTCATCACCGACGGACGCTTCTCCGGCGGTACCTCCGGACTTAGCATCGGCCACATTTCGCCTGAGGCAGCAGCCGGCGGCAACATCGGCAAGGTGAAGGACGGCGACATCATCGACATCGACATTCCTGCACGCACCATCAACGTACGCCTCTCCGACGACGAACTCGCAGCACGTCCGCAGCAGCCGCTGACGCGCGACCGTAAGGTCAGCAAGGCTCTCAGGGCTTATGCGCAGAGCGTCAGCTCGGCAGACAAGGGAGGAGTTCGAATCATATAATCTTTTAAATTGCCTATTTTCTTATGGAACAGATAACAGGAGCTGAAGCCCTGATGCGTGCCCTCCAGAACGAGGGTGTCAAGACCATCTTCGGCTATCCGGGTGGAGCCATAATGCCCACCTTCGATGCTCTTTACGATTATACGCGTGGCGCCAATAAGGTGTTCAATCATATCCTTGTGCGCCACGAGCAAGCCGCCGCTCATGCTGCGGAGGGCTTTTCGAGAGTTAGTGGTGAGGTGGGAGTGTGCATCGTCACCAGCGGTCCGGGAGCCACAAACACGCTTACGGGTATTGCTGACGCAATGATTGATTCCACTCCTATCGTGGTCATAGCCGGACAGGTGGGCACCGAAGCCCTTGGTACCGACGCCTTTCAGGAGGTCGACTTCGTCGGAATGACGCAGCCCATAACCAAGTGGAGCTATCAGATACGTCGTCCGGAGGACATTTCGTGGGCAGTAAGCCGTGCCTTCTACATCGCTCGTTCAGGTCGTCCGGGCCCCGTGGTGCTCGACTTCCCGAAGAGTGCTCAGGTGCAGAAGTGCGAGTGGCGCCCAGTGAAGGTGACGTCCGTACGCAGTTACGAGCCTTATCCGCACATTCAGGACGACCATGTGGCAGCCGCTGCCAGTCTGATAAACCGTGCAGAACGCCCCTTGGCACTTGTCGGACATGGCGTGGAGCTTGGCGGAGCACAGGAAGAGCTGCGCCAGTTCCTTGAGAAGGCAGACATTCCTGCGGCACGCACTATGCTCGGACTCTCAGCCCTGCCCACCGACCATCCCCTCAATATGGGTATGCTCGGCATGCACGGCAATCTGGCTCCGAACGTATTGACGCAGAAAGCTGACGTGATAATAGCCATAGGTATGCGTTTCAGCGACCGCGACACTGGCCGACTCGACACGTACGCCAAGCAGGCTAAAATCATACACCTCGACATCGACAACGTCGAGATAGACAAGGTGGTGAAGACCGACGTGTCCGTAGTGGGCGACTGCAAGGTTTCGCTGCCAGCCATCACGCGCCTCCTCAATAAGAACAGCCATCGTGAATGGATAGAGAGTTTCCGTCCTTACTGGGATGAGGAGCGCCGCCGCGTCATCGAGCCTGCCATCCATCCCACCGAAGGCCCGTTGCTCATGGGCGAGGTGGTCAACGTAGTGGCTGAGGCTTCGCACGGCGAGGCTGTTCTCGTCAACGACGTGGGTCAGAATCAGCTGTTCTCATGCCGCTATTTCCATTTTCGTCGCAAGCTGAGCGTTGTGACGAGTGGCGGACTCGGCACCATGGGCTTCGGACTGCCGGCTGCCGTTGGAGCCACCTTCGGCGCACCCGACCGCATCATCTGCCTATTCACTGGCGACGGATCGTTCCAAATGAGCATACAGGAGCTTGGCACCATCATGGAGCAGCAAGCTCCCGTGAAGGTAATCCTCCTCAACAATAACTATCTCGGCAACGTAAGACAATGGCAGGACATGTTCTTCAACAAGCGCAAGTCGTTCACACGAATGCTCAATCCTGACTATCGCACCATAGCCGACGGTTATGCCATCAATTACGGCGTCGCCATAACGCGCGACGATCTGAAGCGTGAGGTGGAGCGTATGCTCACCACCCCTGGACCGTTCATCCTTGAGTGTGCCGTGAAGGAGGAAGACAACGTGCTGCCTATGACACCTCCGGGAAAGAGCGTGGACGAGATGCTGCTCGAAGTGAATCTATAGGGAAATGTCAAACTTAACATATTAAAGAAAGTGGAAAAGAAACTCTACACCCTGCTTGTCTATTCCGAGAACGTGCCGGGCATCCTCAGTCAGGTGTCGGCGGTCTTCACCAGACAGCAGGTCAACATAGAAAGCATCAATGCCTCCGCGTTCAGCGTATCCGGCATCCACAAGTACACCATCACCGCATGGAGCTACGAGGAGGAGATAAAGAAAATCACAAAGCTCATAGAGCGCAAGATAGACGTGGTGAAGGCCGACTATTATCTGGACGACGAACTCTTCATCCATGAGATAGCCATCTATAAGATTGCCACGCCGGCTCTTATGGCTAATCCGGAGGTGTCGCGCGTGATAAGACGCAGCGGAGCGCGTATGCTCGAGGTCAATCCCACGTACACCACTGTGCAGGTGGCAGGACTGACTGACGACGTGCAGGATCTTTACAACAAGCTCCATGCCTTCGGCTGTCTGCTCCAGTACTCGCGCTCGGGTAGGGTGGCTGTTACGCGAAGCACGGAAGAGCCGCTCGCCGAATTTCTTCATAAGAACAAGGACATCTAATTGAAAAAAACATAAGCAGAACCCCAAAACTCAAGTAACACTATGAATCTATTAAGCAAAGTTGGAAGTTATGATTTCCTCGTCGAGCCGTTCCATTGCGATTTCTCTAACCGCATATTCCTCGGCCACCTCGGCAATCATCTTCTCAATGCAGCCGACTTCCATAGCAACGAGCGTGGATATGGCATGGACTATCTCAACACCGTACACAAGACATGGGTGCTCTCACGCTTCGTGATGGAGATGGAGAAGATGCCGAAGGCTTACGACCACATTACCGTCGACACATGGGTGGAAGGCGTAATGCGCTTCTTCACCAGCCGCAACTATGCCATCCGCGACACCCAGGGCGAATGTCTCGGCTACGGACGAAGCATCTGGGCGATGATCGATACGGACACGCGCCAGCCGGTGGACATCCTTGCAGAGCGTGACGGACTCATCACCAAGTATATCGAGACCGACAAGCCGTGCCCCATACAGCCTTTCCAGCGTGTGAAGCTTTCGAAGGAAGCACGCTGCCAGCGTATTGTTGATACCTACTACAGCGACGTGGACGTCAACGGACACATCAACAGCGTCAAGTATATTGAGCATATCCTCGACCTATGGAACCTCGACTTCTATCGTCACAACCGCCTGCAGCGCTTCGACATCGCCTACGTGGCAGAGTCGCATTGCGGCGACAAGCTCCATCTCTTTGTGGACGAAGCCGGAGAGGGCGAGTTCTGCGTGCAGGTGATGAAGCAGACCACAGTGGACGCCTCAGACCTAAAGGAAGTATGCAGATGTAAGGTTAAATTTGTGAAAGAATGACACTTTTGTTTGGTGTTATCTGATATTTTATTACCTTTGCATTTGGTTCAGTTTACATAATGTAAACAAACCGCAGAGAATCTTCAATTAAACAATAAATAATAAACAGCGGCACGACCCCGGCTGCACAACAGTTAACTAATATGGCAGAAATGAATTTCGGTGGCGTAGTAGAGACAGTAGTCACCAGCAAAGAGTTCTCTTTGGAGAAAGCACGTGAGGTTCTTAAGAACGAGACAATAGCCATTCTCGGTTATGGCATCCAGGGTCCTGGTCAGGCTGGCAACCTCCGCGACAACGGCTTCAATGTCATCGTCGGACAGCGTCCGGGCAAGACATACGACAAGGCTGTGGCTGACGGATGGGTTCCGGGCGAGACTCTCTTCTCCATCGAGGAGGCAGCCCAGAAGGGCACCATCGTCTGCATGCTCCTCTCTGACGCAGGTCAGATAGCCGTATGGCCTAAAATCAAGCAGTATCTTACCGCCGGCAAGACACTCTATTACTCACACGGTTTCGCCATTAACTGGAACGACCGCACCGGCGTGGTTCCTCCTGCTGACGTGGATGTCATCATGGTGGCACCTAAGGGTTCGGGCACATCGCTCCGCACAATGTTCCTTGAGGGACGCGGACTCAACTGCTCATACGCTGTTTATCAGGACGCATCAGGCAAGGCAGAGGACAAGACTCTCGCCTTCGGTATCGGTATCGGTGCCGGCTACCTCTTCAAGACCACATTCCAGCGCGAGGCAACATCCGACCTTACCGGTGAGCGTGGTTCGCTGATGGGTGCTATGGAGGGTCTCTTCGAGGCACAGTACGAGGTGCTCCGCGAGCACGGTCACTCTCCTTCTGAGGCTTTCAACGAGACTGTAGAGGAGATGACACAGAGCCTTATGCCGCTCTTTGCAGAGAAGGGTATGGACTGGATGTACGCCAACTGCTCCACCACAGCACAGCGCGGTGCTCTCGACTGGGCTCCACGTTTCCGTGAGGCCATCAAGCCCGTTATGGAATGGCTCTATCTCTCTGTAAAGACAGGTGTGGAAGCACAGATCTCCATCGACTCTAACTCACAGCCCGACTACCGCGAGAAGCTCAACGCCGAGCTTAAGGCCATGCACGACAAGGAAATGTGGCGTGCCGCCGAAACCGTACGCAAGCTCCGTCCTGAGTACGAGGAGAAGTAAGCGGCAATACCATTAAATAACAAAGGCTTTACATTAGGTCTGTCGAGAACGTTTTTCCCGGCATACCTGATGTAAAGCCTTTGTTCTATTTGGTCACTTACTGGAGTTACAATTCTATGCTCTTGCTGTCACTATAATTTCTGCTTACCCTTACTTTATGTTCGTTACACAGATGCACGTCTTTATATTCTGGTGGAATGATGACATTGCCTCGTCTGTCCAATATTCCATATAAACGGCGTTGCATGCCAATTCCACAGACAGCATAATCACCCTTAAAGTTGGAAATGTAAGTATAGATGGGCTTCACGATGATGTCGTCCATCACCCTCAGACCCCATCTGCCATCTTTTTCAAACTTTGTGACATTTTCCAAGTATTCCTTCAGCTGCTCGGCAGTCATTTTCTTCCTTGCCGTATTCGCTTTCTTCACAGTCACCATCTCGTCATTGGCAGCGATGATGTTCTGCACCCTCTTCACGTAAGTAGGAATAACCCCCTTGCCTGCCCTCAGTCCAGCAAACATGCTCTCCCAATTGCGTGGCTTGTCCGGCAATCCGAACTTGCGGTAGTTACCCACGTTGTCTATAATCATGCAAACCTTGTCCTTATTCTCCTTGTTGATGCGCAGTCCGCGTCCCACCATCTGCAAGTACTTGGCAAGCGATAGAGTAGGGCGAGCCATCTGTATGAACTCCACGTCAGGGCAGTCAAATCCCTCATCAAAGAGATTCACGTTCACCAAGCAGTCAATCTCGCTACGTCTGAAAGCCTCCACCATCTCCTTGCGTTTCTTGGCAGGAGTCTTGCTGTCAAGAGCCACGCTCCTCAGACCGAGCTTATTGTAGCAGGCTGCAATAGCCTGAGCATGATTGATGTCGATGGCATACACGATGCCCTTTTTGCCGTCAGCATACTTCTTCACGCTGTCATAAAGACGTTGGATGGTCTCAGGAATATTCAGTTTCTCGTCCATCTCCTTGATGGCATAGTCACCGTCACTTCCTCGTCCTTTCAGCAGGTTTACGGTTTGCTGGTCGGCAGAGAACTTTCCTATCACCACATAATCGTAAGACGAGAGATAACCACGCATTATGAAGTCATTGGTGCAAGGCGAAGTCAGCAAGTTGCTGAACAAGCGTGTAAAAGACTTCTTGTTCATACGACAAGGAGTAGCCGTCATGCCAAGCTTCATAGCCTGACAGTTTCTGTTAAACAATTCCTGATAAGAATCGGCAATGGCATGGTGAGCTTCATCCACGATGATAAGTCCTGGTGAACAACCTTCCTTTTCCAACTCCTCAACATGACGTGTCAGCCATTGTATGGACAGCACTCTCACCCTGACCTTAGCCTTCAGCGTAGCCTCCTTCTCGCCATATTTAAGGCAAAAGCGATCGAGCGTCAACTGCATCTGTTCCACCAACTCACGTCGATGAGCCACAATCCACACCTCATCCTCGTCATAGCGGTCAAGAAACCATTCCACCACCGAAGCCATCACGTATGTCTTGCCCGTCCCCGTTGGCATCTGCACCATCACCGAGTTGCCCAATCCGACCTTCTTACCATTCACATTGCCAATCTGCAAGCTTTGCGCAGTCAGCATGTTTATGATATCCCTCAGCATATCCCGCTGATAGTCATATAGTCTGATTTTCTTCATATCAGAATTCTTTGTAATCGCATCAAGGCATGACATTCTTTCTCCACCACCAATGCCAAACCCTAAACACTGGTTCACTCAAAGCCTCAGAAGGATAAAATCTCAACAGTCGAGCGTCACGATACAATCTCTGTAGGTTATGTCCCAAAGCACCTTTGCCAAAACAAGGCAGTTTATCATACTGTCCGAAGTTGCCCCCATTCAGGATATCGTCAAGAAGCATTCTTCCTCTCTTCATGTCCATAGGTGCAATCATCCTGTCCTCAGACAGTCCCATCACTTTATGCAGAACATACATCATGGCTCCAGCAAACTTCCACAGTCCAAGATGCTTTAGCGAGTTTTGAATTTCCAATTCACAATTCTTCAACTCCTCATCGCATAAGCGACAATTCCAAACTCCTAATTCCAAATTCAAAATTACGTAGTAATAATCCACTACCTGTCTCAGTCCTACACCCTCATAGAAATAATGATGATAGAGATGATAAAGTTGATAAACGATATTGAACGATAGGGTAGGGACAGCGACAGCTCCTACACCATTAGGCAGTTCCTCAATATTGCTGCATTGCAAACCAACATTTCGCTTCAACCACTTTTGCAGTCTCCGGTTATAAACGAAGTTAGCCATGAAGCCAGGCGTAGAATGCAGTTCCACGCTAATGCCGTTCACGCTAATACCTATGTGGTTAAAACATTCGTCATCCACATTTCCGTTCGCCTTATTTACAAGCAGATGAGCAAGCTTGCGAATCTCCTCACGCCCGGCATTCACCCAGATGTCAACGTCACCTGGTGTCCGAGCCGATGGATTTGGGTACATCGCGGCATTCCCTTGCCCCTTCAATATGCAGCAAGAATATCCGGCAGCCTTCACCTTATTATATATATCCACCGTAGCCACGTTCAGCCTCTCATTACGTTGCTTAATCCTTTGGCTCATGCCAAGCCATCGCATCAGCAATACAAGGTGAGGAGCTACATCCTTAGGTAGTTTCTGAATACCATCGAAGACAACTCCGACAAGCGTCTGTTTCTTTGCAAATTCATAAAAGGCGGCCCAATCGAAGCCTTTCAATGCAGACCCATCAAGAAACTCTTTCCCTTCGTAAACGCCCAAAGAGAACTGTACGAAACGAAAATAAACGGAAGTCATGCAACCTTACAATTCTGTATTATTCCTTTGTCATGTTCCAGAGGAAGAGAGCGTTGCCGATGATATATCGGCGCCACATACGCTTCGGTTCCTTCAGCAGACGATAGAGCCATTCCAGTCCATGACGCTGCCACCACATCGGAGCACGCTCCACAGTACCGGCAAAGAAGTCGAAGACAGCACCGATTGTTCCAACATGGCAATGAATGTTCAGCTCCTTCCAATGCGTGTAGGTCCACTTCTCCTGCTTCGGTGCCGTCATGCCAATCCACAGCAAGTCAGGATCTGCAGCATTGATAGCCTCAATGATAGCCTTATTGTCCTCGTCCGAGAACTCCGGCTTATAAGGAGGCGAGTAAGTCACCACCTTCAGATGAGGATAAACCTCAGCCGCCCGCTTCACAATCAAGTCAAGCACCTTCTGCGAGCTGCCCATAAACATTACCGTGAGCGGACGCTCACGGAATTTTCTAATTCCTAATTGTTCGAGTTTGTTCATTTCAAACTCGAACAAATCCCATCCTGCTATACGTTCCTTTGGTTGGCTCTTCGCTTTAATCCATCGGCACGCCTTCACGATGCTCACCCCGTCAGGAATAAGAGCGTCGCCATTGGTCAGTGCCTCTGCAAAGAGCTTGTCCTTCTTTGCCGTATTAAAAGAATGAGCATTAATCGTATTAATGAGCAATTTGCCCTCAGGCAGTGAGGCAAGCTCCGCCTTACTACCAAGTATATTTAAATCTTTTAATCGAAACATATCGGTATAAAAATATTAATCAAATTGTGAAAAGATTATTTAAAAAGGTGGTAAGAAGCAAGTCCTTACCACCATAACCATTATCATCCATCGTTCGACCGAGCTACTAAAAGGACTGGTTTAAGCATCAATGTTATTGACACTAAGATTGCATCCATACCGTAGATAAAATCAAATCGCAAAATGCGAATGGATGCCTCGGAGAATCGAGTCTCCTATAATTCAAAATCATTTCGTCTATCTGAAGTGATTGAAAACATTTTGCAAAAAGAATCAATCCTCCTTTTGTCGTTCTTGGAATGGAAGCTAAACTCCCACACCACATCATCACCTACTTTTTCGTTTATCTTTTCAAAGTACGGCATATCCACCTTGGCTAAAGAATGCCCAATAACAGTAATCTTTTTAATCGTAGATATGGATTCAAAAAAATATTCATTGGCAGATATTATGCTTTTGGTAGGTTTCGTATTAATAGCATAATAATCTTCAAATCTTCCCAACGCTTCTTGCACAGCATGATATCTGATTGGCAATCTCCAATTACCCTTTGTTTCATTTTCCAGAAAATAAGCAAGATACGCAAGTTTGTCATTCGCAAAATAACGGCCCCTCCTGTCTTTAAGATTAGGTCGATACCTTCTACGATGTTCATTTCTCTTTATCCATAACTCTAAATTCGCCTTGTCGTCCGCACTATGTCCTATTATCAAACTTCCAAATCTTTTATGCCTACTTCCATGAATATAATTGATTTGGTCATTAGGTATACCATACACAGACTCCAAAAAGTCAGTATAGTTGAATGTCAAGAAACGAGCATGTCTATCTATATCAAGCAGATGCTTTTTAAAACCTTTCTTATACTGCAAAGTATTTATCCATCTATGCAGTTGGTACCTCATCTCAAAAGTACACGTATTCAGCATATCCGAAATATTGTCTAACCCTAAATAATAGTCACAATACCTAAAATTATCAGAATCTTCATCGCAGTCAGGCAAGACAATATCAAGAATATCAAACACCTTCTCCCTATTCAGGTCAGCCAGATGTTCTTCAAAACTATACCACAATTCATTCTCTGCCCATGTCGTCTTCGGGTAAACACCATCAAACGTACAATCCCATGAAATCTCGAAACATTTTAGAAAATCCTTGAAACTATCGAAGCTGTTTTTCAACGATTTCGGTCCGAAATATAAATCGAAAGTAGCCAAAACATAAGGATTGTGTTTCAACAAGTAATTTCTAAAATCAGAGTAAGAACATTTAGCCCCATGATAGCAATCAAAGCCATTACCAATGATGTATAGGTGTTCAGATTCCATCATATTGAAATGTTTCTTGATTCTTATTATTTTTATCATTCTAATAAGATATCTTGTCAAACTTAGTTAAACAATCATCCATTTATGAGCGAGCTTTATTTTTCTTTAATCATGTTTTTTTAATATGACAAAAGGCTCAAGCCGTTCGCAAAGTTCAAGTATTACCAAATAGTATTTCAACTCATCAGCATTGCTTTTGTCTATAGGACCAGCCAAACATTGTCGCTTGTCACCTGTTAAAAAGAACAAGCCTGCATGATCATCCGAACCTTCTAATACGCTAAATAAAGCGTTTAGAGGAAAGTCTTTTCTATATTCTGCAGCTTCACTTCGAATATATCCAACATAATCCTGCGTTCTACTCTTTCCCCATATAATATTAGGCATGCGCTCAAGATACCCGCTTAATCCATTATCCATATCGCGTTCACGCCCAAGAGACACATATGTTTCGTTCTTGCCACGCAATATTCTAAGATTAAATGCAGCAGCATTAAGCCTACAAGTATCCGTATCATACAGCTTTGGAGAAGACAGAAGTCGAACTATCATTTCTTCATCTTCGATATAGTCCTTTTCTTCATCAATTCCTGCCTCATTCATATTTACGATTTCACTCATGACAAAGAATCTTCAATTTTCGAAATCATTGCATTAACATCAGAATCCTTATTCCAAGAACATCCAGAAACCACCTCGTTATTACCTGATTTTTTCTTTAATATATAAGAAAAGAAATTATCGCAAACGAAAATTGTGGAATGAGAACTATCAGATCTTACATCAAACAATAGAGTTCCGTCTACATCAGGAAAAACCACAAGACTTTTCAGAATATTTTCAGATAAACGCACAACAAGAGCCTTGGCCTGTCTACACACAGTTGCATGAATAGGCTTTGCGCCCTCATAGTCCCAATTATCTCTCAGCATGCTAAGTTCGTTAATACGATCTAAGAACTTTCCTATCAACTTTTTTTTGTGATCAATAGAACAACTTTCCATCACATAACTTTTCGTGGTTTTTGCAGAAGGAATTGTGTCGTTAACAGTATTAGGTCCTACCAAAGAAAAAAGCATAAATGTTCCCACCATCACAGAAGTATGTCCAATGAGGTTGTTTCCACATGCTTTTGATTCGGAAATATTTTTAGCTGTCAATTTAAAAGTCTTATCCATACCGTTATTACTATTGCTCTTTCAAAACGTCAATCATTTCATTGGTTATAGCCCAATTGAACCCATCAAATAGAATGCCATTTAGATTTTCCATTACATCTTTCATATTTCCGACACTATTCGGAGTGTTTTCAGTAACAGTAAGATTAAGATGAAACATCGTCATTTCATCATTAGTTTTAAAACCGTTGGCAATCTTCAGTTCTACACCTTCTCCGTCAAATCGGCATGTCTGTCCGCATCCATTTGTAGCTTCATCTTTAGCAGCTTCAAACATCCACGGCTTCAGCATCGACTTGGAAAAAATCATAGACAAGAGCGCTCCTTTTTCTTGAGCTTTCTGCGATTTTAAAGCCCAAACGTTCTTTTTACAGATAGACACATTCTGAAAATATTCTATTTCCATCACATTAAAAACTCCACCAATTGTTTTGACAAAATCCAGCATATCTGCAAAACACCCATAAGCTGGTGGTCGCATAGTAAAAACAATATGAGATGAAGTTACTTCAATACTCAATGTAGAATCACTATTTTGAACAACGACACAGTTTATTTCAGTATCCTGTTGCTCAAAACTTTCCTTGATATTTAGAATACCGTTAAAAAAAGCATGCAATTTAGGACACAATTTTTCAAATGATGTTATTTCATTATAACCCACACGCAATATTGCTTCCATAAGGAAAGACTTACCATATTGCTTATACTCGATATGGGGAAGGTCTCTTAAATTCATGTCCTAAATAATATTAATGGTTTGTATTTCCGCATCAAAGTTACATATAAATATTCAAACATACAAACAAAGCAGAGTTTTTATCATAAATCAGATATTTCATCTGTTATCTATTCAGACATTCTCACGGAGTATCTCCGCCATTCTCTTCTCAAACACCTCAAGCGTAAACTCCTTCTCAAACTTCTCTCTTCCTGCCTTTCCCATACGTTGGCGCAACTCGGCATCAGTAAGTAGAACCTGAATTTTCTCAGCTAAATTTTCTGCGTCATGCTTTGGAACGAGGAAGCCGGTCTTGCCATCATCAATGATGCCGGGGATTCCTCCCTCCGTGGTAGAGACACACGGCAGATGATGCTGCATAGCTTCCAATAACACCAAAGGGAAACACTCATTATGATAGAAAGTAGGGAAGACAAAGATGTCAGCACCATTCAGAAACGCCTCCTTATCATTACCATATTTCCTGCCATGATACAACACCATGTCTTCCAAGCCGCGCTTCGCCACCTCATTCTGGAACATAGCAGCGTCCATCTCTACAGTTTCTCCTCCAACAAAGTCACAGATAAAGCGGCAGCCCTTCTCCTTCAATACCTTTAAGGCATTGAGCAGCACAACCACACCTTTACTTATCAGAAGATTTGAAAGGAACAAAACATGAGGAACCTTGCCGTCAATATGGTCACTTGCTACAGTTTCCGAACAAGCCGAGTTCTCAATAACATCCGGGATGCCATTGCCACAAACAAACACGTCTTCTCTTTTTACATACTTCTTGACGTCACCATACAAGCATTCCGATAGTAGAATTACCTTGATTCCCTTGAAGAATCGTTTATACAGGATATTATCAAGCCATCGGTCTTGACGAGTAGCCACACCTTTGTTATGGTAATGTACTATCACTTTACATCCCAAGCGTTTCAGCATCTCAACCACAACAAAGTCCTTATAGAAGGCACCGCCACAAGCGTTCGGAGTAACATACACTAATTGTGGTTTTATGTCCTTCACCACCCTTCTTATTTTCTTCAGCAGTTTAAAGAAGTCAAAGAGTTTTCTCATACCAACCTTACCAATATCCTGCAAATTCTTCGCTGTAGTAAGGTTGATGTAATGACTCTCAAACTCCCCATTGATCAATTCACTATCGTGAATATACTGCCCCACCATAGCCGCACCATGCACTGGAGGTGGCATGTGCATTATAAATAATATTTTGGGGTTCATCTATAATACCATCCTAATTAAATATTCTTGTATAATATTTCATATTCCTTTTGCATCTTCTCCAAAGAGAAGTGCTCAAAAGCAAACTTATAAGCTTTATCTGCTAACTCTTGATAATCAAGCGACAGCAATTTGTTCTCAAACAATGCTACGAAATCATCCTCCTTATTATCTGATACTTTAAGTGGCCAATCTTCAGGAAGTGTTTCATCAATGCCTGCACACCAATTTACTATGACAGGAGTTCTTGCCATAGATGCTTCTATGGAGGTTAAAACTAAACCTTCATGATTAGAAGGCATAAACAAGAAATCGAAAGAGCCTATATATTGAGATAGACCATACACCTTGTCATATAAAGATATGTAATCTTTACCTCCCAATGATTCTTTAACCTTTTGCTCCAAACTTCCACTTCCGACAATATGGAAATGATAACGTCTGTCATTCTTCAAAGCAGTAACTACCGCTATCAGCTGGTCAATTCCTTTTTGTGGTTCAAGCCTTCCAGCAAACAAAATATTCACTTTCCCCTTAACTAAATGAGAAAAAGTCTTCTGCTCCATTTCTTTAATGCCATTATATATCAATGGAATATCGTGTTGTCCATACGATTTCTCATAAGCGTCACGTACAGCTTTTGATATGGCAACATTACAATTATGCTTCAGGTAGAAACATTCCACCATACTTTCAATCCTTTTCCAACCATTCCACAACTCTGTATTATGAATTGTTCGCACATATCTGGTCTTTATCCAGAAAACAGCCAAGACAGCTTTCTAAACAGCCACAATGCCAAATCAGGAATTTCCGTATGTGAATGAATGATATTCGGTCTGTATTTCAGATAAATAAAAGAGAACCACAAAGGAAAAAGCAAAATGGCCAACTTGCTATGAGATATAGGAGAAGTATGATACATAATGCCATGTTCCTCCAATTCACGCTTCATTTTCACAGAGAATTCCGAATTACCTTTTGATACCTCTACAATGTGGTATTCGATATCTTTATTTGAGGATTCTGCAATGTTAAGAGCAACTCTTTCCGCCACCCCCAACTTCAAGGTGACTTATCACATGAAAGACTCTTAACACTTTTCTGTTAATTTCTTCTTCCATAGACTTCATGGCATCTGCAAAAGTTATGAACATCTTGGATAATCTTGCTGAATCTATGGGTAATTGGCAAGCTTTATCTATTTGCTTAGCAATATCTTCCACAGAGTAAGGATCTGTAAGAAACCCGTTTACACCTTCCTTTATCAGACATGCGGATCCTGCAAGCTTAGAAATAACACAGTTACAACCACCAAGTAACGCTTCATTGGTAACAGCGCCAAAAGCCTCCATTGTACTAGGCAATACAAACACATCAGTGCAACAATACCAAGCAGTAAGGTCAATACCATTTTTACGACCTACAAACTCAACATTGACATTAAGCTCTTTTGCCTCATTCTCAAGACTTTCTCTCAATAAACCTTCACCAACTATTATCAACTTGTAATTAAATGAAAGCAACGAACAAGCCTTTAACAGGCTGGATAAGTTTTTAACGTCAACCAAACGTCCCACAAACAGGAGCGTTTTCACACCATCAAGCTTATAATGTCTTTTATATTGTTCAGCTTTTGCTCTTACATCGTCATTAATACAAGCCGTGTTATCGTCAGTCAATAAAGGCATGAATATGCCTTTGTGATAATGTTGCTGATACCAAGTCTGTGCACGAGAATCCAACAAAATCAAATTGTCCATAAAAGGCATACATAATTTACGAGACCATGCATGAAAGCGAGAAAAGCCTTTACCTATCAGCATAGCATAGCTATCATCACATTGTGATATTATCTTGTATTTATATCCAAATAGTTTCTTTATCAGTATTACCTGCATTGCAAGGAAAGAAAACTCAGGAACCATTATAAACTCCGGCTTATTTTCCTTTATCAGTTTTCGAAGTCCCCATACTACTTGACGGTCACCCATCAGTCGAGTAATTTTCAAATATTTTGGAATAAAAGTACATTTCTTCTCCAGTTCTTCTGTGGAGAAAAGCTGACCTTCAAAACCTTTTAACTGAAAATAAATATCACAATTCATATGCTCGGATATATAGTTATAATAATCCAAGCGATATGGTGCCAGCAAGACACCTAAATATAGATTTCGCATATAAACGACTATTTTAATATAATATAACTACTCAGTATTCCTACGTAACTACTCAGCACCCCCAGGGCATGAGTAGTTACCTCACTGTTGTACGACAGC
>ERZ1023869.11-NODE-11-length-109946-cov-27.423420_pt1 | contig 109946 bp, 77 predicted proteins | sample MGYA00380390_ERZ1023869 | MGnify/ENA primary metagenome ERZ1023869 (study PRJEB33179, sample SAMN07449005) | human gut metagenome | biome: Human-gut; feature: Human associated habitat; material: Faeces | host: Homo sapiens | place: India: Bhopal | collected...
ATTCACGGCCCATCTGAAGAAGCTCTGCGCGAGTGTAGCTCTTGCCTTCCTCAAACTTAGAGTTGTAAGAGTGTGCCTGACGCGGAGTCTCAGCCGAAATCTTGTCAATGAATGTCGGATCGCCGAAGAAGTCGAGCATAAGGAAATAGCTGTAAGCGCGAAGCACGCGTACCTCAGCATACTTGGTCTTCTCAGCCTTGGCAGCGTCAAGATTTAAGAAGTGGTTCTCGTAAGAGATGTTCGACATCAGACGATAGTAGAGGTTTTTCAATGTAGCATTACCCGGATCGAACTTATTGTAGGCAACATCTGCGATACCGCCATCCGACCACCAGCAGACTGCTTCGTCAGTAGGTACCTCGTTGAAGTTGAACAGGTTACGGAGAAGAGTTGACTTACCGTTATCATCGATAGTGAAATCGGCAGTACCGTCATTACCTTCCATGATAAGACCAGCATAGCACTTGCTGTACAAGCCTGTAATGTTTGGAGTAGCGTCAACATTAGGATCAATGTTTCCCTTATTCAAATCATCCATGCAAGAGCTCAAACTTGCTGTAAGCAGAAGAGCTACTGCAGGGGCAATTGTTTTGAATTTATTGAGTTTCATATCGAAATCTGTTTTTTTAAATTGTTAGAAGTTGAGGTTCAGACCGAGCAAGAATGTGCGGCAACGTGGATACATGCTGTCGTCCTTGCCAGAGTTTACTTCAGGGTCGATACCGCTGTACTTTGTGATAGTGAATACGTTAGAGCATGAGGCGTAGATACGGCCTGATATACCCTTATAGTTGCCACCCTTCAACAGGTTGTTGAAGTTATAGCCCAATGTGATGTTGTCGCACTTCAAGAAGCTACCGTTCTGTACAAAGTAGTCGGTAAGAGGATAGTTGTAAGAAGTCCAGCCTAAAGCTGCTATATCCTTTGTACTGTTCTTGTAATATCCCTTAGCGCTGCAAATCTCTTTAGTGTTTATCGCACCTTCTGCGTATCCATTGTAGAGATAGTTGCCTAAGCTTACACGGAAGTTGCTACCGAGATCCCAGTTCTTGTACGAAACCTTGAAGCTGAAACCACCAGTCCAAGGAGCTACGATATTCTTATAGAAGTATCTATCGTTCTCATCGATTGTTCCATCGCCATTGCGGTCTACATAGCAGCCCATGATAGGACGACCGTTCTGGTCGTATACCTGCTGGTATACCAGGAATGAGTTGGCTGGCTTGCCTACCTTATGATAGGTTACAGCCTGATTCTGACCTACCTGCATACCTGCCTCAATCATATCGCGGCCGCCTGCAAGCTCTGTAATCTCGTTCTTGTTGTAGGCAGCGTTAACGCTAAGTTCTACGAACCAATCCTTTGTCTGGATAGGACGACCTGTGATAGCAACCTCAAAACCCTTGTTCTCCAATGTTCCTGCATTCATAAGGAGGGCATTGTCGAAGTTCTGACCTGCAGCAATGGTAGTTGTACTGAGCAAGTCAGTTGTCTTGCGGTAGTAAGCATCAAGGTTTAAGGTCAATCTCTGGTTGAACATACCATAGTCGATACCTACGTTCCATGTTGTGGTTGTCTCCCATGTCAGTTCGTCATTGTATGCCAATGGGCGATAGAGCAGACCAGTATTGTTACCGCCACCGATAGGATAGAGGAAGTGATTGCTTGTACTCTTTAAATAGGTAGCGGTGTAATACATTTTACCAGTATCCTGCTGACCTGTCTTACCCCAACCAAGGCGGAGCTTCAAGTCGCTGATAGCATTTACATCCTTAAGGAAGCTTTCTTCCTTAACGCGCCATGCGAATGCTGCTGATGGGAAGAAGCCCCAACGGTGTCCGTCGGCAAAGCGGCTTGAACCATCATAACGTGCTGTGAAAGTAAGGAGATAACGGTCAAGCAAAGAATAGTTGGCACGACCATACCAGCTCACGAGATAAGTCTGGCCTCTCCATCTGCTTGTATCGAATGACTTTACAGTTCCTGCAAGAGGTTCGCCCTTGTCGTTCTTACCTTCGTTGGTAGAAGGATACATTGACTTGCTCCACTTGTTGCCCCAATACTTCATGTGGCTATACTCGTAACCAGCCATGATGTCGAAGTGGTTGGCCTTGTTGAAGTCCTTGGTATACTGAGCGTATGCTGTAGCCGTGAGGTTGTACTTCTTCTCCTTGTCTTCGCTATTGCCACCATAGTAGAATCCGTATGTAGATTGAGGATTATTGGTGTTGTACTCACCACCGGTTGTATATTCACCAGCTAAGTTAGCATGCAAATGAAGGTCTTCGAAGCCATGAATCTTATAGTCAGCCTCTACGTTGCCCAAGAGAACATGTGCACTCTTGTAGTTGTCGTAGTTCTCTACCTTTTCTACTGGGTTTGTAGGAGCGTCATCATTGCGATTGTATGGGAATGTTGGGTCGTATGATGTAGTAGGTAGTGCCCACTGCCAAAAACCTCCCCAGTTCTTGAACTGCTCGTCGTTGCTCTTTACAGGGCGAGTAGGATCCATGTTGATAGCTGCGCCTACAGCATCCGTTCCACCAGAAACAGTCTTTGAGTAAGAATACTTACCGTTGATGTTGAGGTTGAGGTGCTTGTCGAACAGAGAAGGATTGATGTTGAAGCCTGCGGTAACACGCTTATAGTCTGAACCCTTCAAGATACCTTCCTGACCGGTGTAGCCTACGCTGACGCGGTAAGGCATTGACCATGACTGCTTGTTTATGCCACCAGTAAGGCTGACGTTATGCTCATGGCTGACGCCGGCACGATAGATTTCGTCCTGCCAGTCAGTATCGAATGTGCCTGCAGCATAGTCAGGTGTGCCGTCTTCCTTGAATTTCTTCCATCCCAAGCCTTGGTATGCAGAAGAGTCTTCGCCGTAATAGTTCTTGATGAAATCGACGTATTCAGAAGCGTTCATCACGTCCAACTTCTTGGCAATGGTGCTTACAGAAACCGTACCATTGTAAGAAACCTGCGGCTTCTGACCGCTGCGGCCCTTCTTTGTGGTGATGATGATGACACCGTTGGAACCACGCGAACCGTAGATGGCGGTAGCCGAAGCGTCCTTCAACACTGTGAAGCTCTCGATATCGTTAGGATTGACAAGAGAGAGAGGATTGTTCACACCCTTAGTGTCATTGTTATCCATAGGCATGCCGTCGATAACAATAAGCGGGTTGTTGCTGGCGGTAAGAGAAGCACCGCCACGAATACGGATTTGTGCGCCGTCACCAGGAGCACCAGATGCAGAGTTGACGTTCACACCGGCAATCTTACCCTGGATCATGTCCTGGGCAGAAGTGATGATACCATGATTCTTCTCATCCGGCTTGAGGGCAGTAACCGAACCCGTAAGGTCGTTCTTCCTAGCCACACCATAACCGATGACCACCACTTCATTAAGATTCTGAGAGTCGTCCTTTAATGTAATGCTCATGTTGCTCGAAGCCTTTACGGTCTGCGGAGTCATACCCAAGAAAGTGAATGTAAGCTCTGTTCCGGGGGCTGCGTCTAATGAGAAGTTACCATCAATGTCGGTAACACCGAGGGCCTTACCCTTAACTGTAATGGTAGCACCCATGACTGGCTCGCCAGAAGCATCTGTTACATGTCCCTTAACGACGATGTTGTTCTGTGCAAAGGAACTTGTAGCAAGGAGAAGACCACCGGCAAGTGCCATGGTCCTCAGAGGCAATTTGATTTTCAACTGCTTCATGTTTTGCTGTTTTTAGTTATTATTATATGTTATAAGTGAAATTCAGTAGTTCAAGGGCTCATTTCATTCTGCTTGCAAAATTAGAATTTATAAACATACGTTGTTTCTTTTTTTGTGCAAAACCGTCATATTTTAAGTGCAAACGTTTGCACTCCGTTTTGATATTTTGTCCGAAGAAAAGCGTTACGCATTCGGGAATAATGACTAATTTTGCGGCATAACTGAAAACCATGGCAGATAACTTACCTATAACAATGCGAGATATAGCCCGTGATTTGGGCGTCTCCATAGCGACTGTCAGTCGTGCGCTCAACGACAGCCCACGCATCAGCGCGTCCCAGAAAAAGCGCATTCAGGCATACGCGAAAGAACATAACTTTTACCCGAATGTCATTGGAGGAGCGTTGCGTCACAGCCGTAGCCTTCCGATGAAGGTAATAGGCGTTATCGTTCCGGAGTTTGTGCATTATTACTTCGCGTCCATACTGTCAGGTATAGAGGAAGAAGCACGTGCACGTGGCTACCGTGTTATGGTGGCTCAGAGCAACGAACGCTATGACAAGGAAGTGGCTATATGCGACGACTTCTTTAAAAATAAGGTGTGCGGCATAATCGTGTCGCAAGCCAAGGACACCAGACGTTACGACCACTTCCAGAAACTGATGGACAATGGTGTGCCACTCGTGTTTTACGACCGCATCTGCACCGGCGTGAATGGTTCGCGAGTGGTGGTGGACGATTATAATGGAGCATATGCAGCGGTCACACACATGATTGATACAGGATGTAAGCGCATAGCCTTCTATGGTTCGCCGATGAACCTGGAAATCTCAAAGAATCGCTATAACGGTTATCATGACGCATTGACCAAGAACGGACTGAAGTTGAACGAAGCCCTTGTCCGAATATGTGACGACCGCGCGCAGGCCGAGGCCATCACTCCCGAAATACTCTCTTTGCCGGACGACGAACGTCCCGACGCTTTCTTCGCCATCAACGACGACACCGCCATCGGCATTCTCTATACTGCCAAGCGCATGGGCTTTAAAGTTCCTGAGGATATAAGCATCTGCGGATTCACCAATGGCAGCCGTTCCGTGGCTTGCGATCCGATGCTCACCACCGTGGAACAGCGTGGTGTGGTAGTGGGCGAGGAGGCAGCCAACATACTGATAAGTCAGGTGGAAGGCTCGCTGCCGCGTAATGAGGTGGCAATGCGAGTGGTAAGGACACGCCTCGTAGTGAGAGGCACCACACTTTGAGTAAAGGAGTTGTAAGGAGTAAAGCCAAATTCTTTATTGCTATAAAAAGTAAAATAACCAAATAACAATGACCCAAAAACCTAATCTTTCATTCTGGAAACTCTGGAATTTGAGTTTCGGATTCTTTGGCGTACAGATAGCTTACGCCTTGCAAAGCGCCAACATATCGCGCATCTTTGCCACACTGGGAGCAGACCCTCACAACCTTAGCTATTTCTGGATATTGCCCCCGCTGATGGGCATCCTTGTTCAACCTATAGTCGGCACGCTTAGCGACAAGACATGGTGTCGCTTCGGACGCCGCATCCCATATCTTTTCGTCGGAGCTACGGTGGCTGTGCTCGTAATGTGTCTGTTGCCGAATGCTGGATCGTTCGGAATGGCTGTCAGCACGGCAATGGTCTTCGGTCTTGTCTCGCTGATGTTCCTCGACACGAGCATCAACATGGCTATGCAGCCTTTCAAGATGCTTGTGGGCGACATGGTGAACGAGAAGCAGAAGTCGCTCGCTTACTCCATCCAGTCGTTTCTCTGCAATTCTGGTTCGCTTATAGGCTACGTATTCCCGTTCTTCTTCACGGCTCTCGGCATTGCCAACGAAGCCCCGAAGGGCGTAATACCCGACTCTGTCATCTATTCGTTCTATGTCGGAGCAGCCATACTTATCCTCTGCGTCATCTTCACCACGGTAAAGGTAAAGGAATGGAATCCAGAGGAATATGCTATGTATAACGAGGCTCAGCCTCAGAATGAGGAGAAAAGTGCAGGCTGGATAACGCTTCTCAAGAATGCACCCTCGATGTTCTGGAAGGTAGGACTCGTACAATTCTTCTGCTGGGCTGCCTTTATGTATATGTGGACCTACACCAACGGCACCATTGCCGAAACCGTATGGCACACCACCGACGTGGCTTCCAAGGGTTATCAGGAGGCAGGCAACTGGGTAGGCGTGCTGTTCTTCTGGCAAGCCATCGGCTCTGTGCTGTGGGCTATGGCTCTTCCGAAGTTCAAGAACGAGAAGATGGCTTATGCTATTAGCCTTGTAATAGGCGGCATAGGTTTCGCCCTTGTTCCGTTCGTCGGCGACAAGAACCTGCTCGTGCTTCCTTTCCTGCTCGTAGGTTGTGCTTGGGCAGCCATGCTCGCCATGCCGTTTGCCTTCGTCACCAATGCCCTTGAGGGCTACAGCCATAAGGGAGCTTACCTCGGACTCTTCAACGGCACCATCTGCATACCTCAGATTGTGGCAGCCTTATGCGGCGGCGAACTGCTTCATCTTGTAGGCTCACACCAGAGCAACATGATGATTGTGGCTGGCGTATTGCTCATTTGCGGTGCCTTCTCGGTGGCTGCCATCCGTAGCAGAAAAGAGGCGTAAAAGGAAAGAAACAGTTTTCATGGTAACAAACCTAAACCCAAATACATAATGACATTACATTTTCATATAGAATACCGTACTGCATTCGGTGAGGAAATCTCGCTCTGCATCGTGGAGAATGACGAGGTGAAGACACATCGCATGACCACCGTTAACGGAGCGGAGTGGTGGTGCGACCTTTCGCAGCGCAAGTCTGACCATAGCCTTACATATTATTATAAGGTGACGGCTGATGGCGCTTACGAACGAAGCGAATGGCTGACGGTGAAGCATGTGCTCGACTTCACGTGTACCGCTGCAACAGAATATCACGTCTACGACCGCTGGAACGACATGCCGGACGACTCGTATCTCTACAGTAGCGCCTTTACGGACTGCATCAACCATCAGCAGCCGCAGCCTCTTAAGTCCACGTCCTACGACCGTACGCTGCGTCTCGTCGTACGTGCGCCGCAGCTTCGTGAAGGCGAACGTCTGGCTGTGGTGGGAGCGCAGAAGACTTTAGGCGAATGGTGTCCGGACAAAGCGCTGCCCATGACGCTCCACAACTACTGCGAATGGGCTGTCGACATCGACGCTTCGCAGCTACAAGGCGAGAGCATAGAGCTGAAGTTCGTGGTGACCAACGCCTCAGGACACGTGATGATGTGGGAATGTGGCTGTAACCGCTGCCTCACTCTGCCCGACATGAAGAAGGGCATGACGGTAATGTACAGCCTTGACCAGGCTTTCTTCGAGATATGGAACCGCAAGCTGGCTGGAACACTTGTCCCAGTATTCTCACTCCGTACCAAGGAGAGTGCTGGCATAGGCGACTTCGGCGACCTGAAGATGATGATTGATCTGATGGCGAAGACAGGACAGCGCGTGCTGCAGCTGCTTCCCATCAACGACACCACCATCACCCATACATGGACCGACTCTTATCCGTACAGCTGCATCAGCATCTTCGCCATACATCCACAGTATGCCGATCTTCGCGCATTGCCGGAGCTGGAGGACGAGGAAGCACGTCGTGAGGCGGAAGCAGAGCGCAGCCAACTCAACGCTCTGCCACAGATTGACTATGAGAAGGTAAACGCTTTCAAATCAGGGTATTTAAGGAAAGTTTTTCAACAGGAAGGTAAGAAGATTATGAAGAGCGCAGAGTTTAAGGCGTTCTTCCAGGAAACACAAAGCTGGCTGGTGCCCTATGCTCAGTATTCATGGCTGAGAGACGAGTATGGCACAGCCGATTTCACACAATGGAAAGACCATAATACATGGAACGAGGATGACCGCGCGATGCTGTCGGATTCTCGCACAAAGGAGTATCAGGAGGTGGCTTTCTATTATTTCGTGCAGTACGTACTGTCTTCGCAGATGAAGGCGGCTCACGAGTATGCCAAGCAGAAGGGCGTAATCCTGAAGGGAGACATCCCCATCGGCGTAAACAGATATAGTTGCGACGTGTGGATGGAACCCAAATACTTCAATCTTAACGGACAGGCTGGAGCGCCGCCAGACGATTTCTCTGTCAACGGACAGAACTGGGGATTCCCCACATACAACTGGGACGAAATGCTGAAGGACGGCTGTAAGTGGTGGGTGCGCCGCTTCCAGAACATGTCGAAGTTCTTCGATGCTTACCGCATTGACCACGTGTTGGGATTCTTCCGCATCTGGGAGATACCCATCGACTGCGTATACGGTCTGACAGGTCAGTTCGTTCCGTCGCAGGCAATGAGTCGTGAGGAGATAATGCAGTACGGGCTGAACTTCCAGGAGGAGCGCTTCACCGAGCCTTACATCACCGATTGGGTGCTCGACCGCGTCTTCCATGAGCGTGCAGACGAGGTGCGCCGCGACTATCTGGAGCGCATCGACGGCGAGCGTTATCGCATGAAGCACGAGGTGAACACGCAGCGCAAGATAGAGGAACACTTTGCCGGCGTGACCCGACAGGAAGACCTTTGGCTGCGCGACGGACTCTATTCGCTTGTGAGCGACGTGCTCTTCGTGCGCGACCGCAACCGTGCCGATATGTTCCATCCGCGTATCTCTGCTCAGCTCGACTTCATCTATGAGTCGCTCTACGATGTAGACAAGGAGGCTTTCAATCGTCTTTACAACGACTATTATTATCGTCGCAACAATCAGTTCTGGTATCGTGAGGCTATGAAGAAGCTGCCCAAGCTGGTACAGGCCACACGTATGCTCGTTTGCGCTGAGGACCTTGGCATGGTGCCCGACTGTGTTCCTTGGGTGATGGAGGAGCTGAAGATATTCAGCCTTGAGTTGCAGAGCATGCCAAAGTCGCCCACTACGCGCTTCGGACATCTCAGCCAGAACCCATACCGCTCGGTTTGCACCATATCCAGCCACGACATGCCTACGCTCCGCCAGTGGTGGGACGAGAACTATGAACGTACGCAGGACTACTATAACTCGATGCTCCATCGTGAGGGACCGGCTCCGCATCCGCTGCCAGGATGGCTTGCAGAGGACATCATTGCGCGTCATCTCGACTCTCCATCAATGCTCTGCGTGCTGAGTGTTCAGGACTGGCTCGCCATGGACGAGCGTCTGCGTCTGCCCGATGCTGACGCTGAACGCATCAACATCCCTGCCAACCCGAAGCATTACTGGCGTTACCGCATGCACCTCAACATAGAGGATCTCATGGCTGACGACAAGTTCACGGATGAGATTAGCACGCTCATCAGTCAGGCTGGCAGATAACTCTGTATAGCAGGAAGCAATAGACATATAAGACAAACATCAGAATGAAGAAGACATACATGATACTGTCTGCGCTGCTCCCGATGATGGCAGCAGCCCAGACCGTAAAGTCGCCCAACGGCAACGTGTCGCTCACCTTCTCGCTCACAGACAAGGGACAGCCCACGTACGAAATGACCTATAAGGGCAAGCAGGTGGTAAGCCCCTCTCACCTCGGACTGGAGCTTGCCAAGGACAAGCACGCCTCGAAGGGCATGGAGGAGACCAATCTCATGGACGGTTTCAAGATAAAGGACACGCAGACATCCACCTTCGACGAGACTTGGCGACCCGTGTGGGGCGAGACATCAACCATCCGAAACAACTACAACGAGATGGCTGTCAACCTTCACCAGCCCTCCTCAGACCGCGACATCACCATACGTTTCCGTGTGTATGATTACGGTATGGGCCTGCGATATGAGTTTCCGCAGCAGCATGAGCTCAACTATTTCGTGATAAAGGAGGAGCATACGCAGTTTGCTATGACCGGCGACCATACTGCTTACTGGATTCCCGGCGACTACGACACACAGGAGTATGAATATAACATCACTCCGCTTACCGGCATCCGTGAGGTCATTGCAAAGAACCGCGAGGCATATAAGAGCAACTCGTCAACTACCGTATTCTCCGATACCGGCGTTCAGACTTCGCTGCAACTCAAGACCAAGGACGGACTCTACATTAATATACATGAGGCTGCCTGCCTGGATTATCCCACGATGCACCTCAATCTCGACGACAAGAATCTCGTGTTCGAGTCATGGCTGACACCCGACGCCGTGGGCAGAAAGGGATTCATCCAGACTCCTTTCAACACTCCGTGGCGAACCGTAATGGTGAGCGACGACGCACGTGACATGCTCTCTTGCAAGCTCACTCTTAACCTTAACGAGCCATGCAAGATAGAGGACACCTCATGGATTCATCCCACAAAGTACTGCGGCGTGTGGTGGAACATGATTGTCGGAACAAAGACATGGAGCTACACCAACGACCTGCCGTCGGTTCGTCTCGGCGTTACCGACTACAGCAAGTGCAAGCCCAACGGCACGCACGGTGCCACTAACGAGGAGGTGAAGCGCTACATCGACTTCGCTGCAAAGAACGGTTTGCAGGAAGTGCTGGTGGAAGGATGGAACGAAGGATGGGAAGACTGGTTCGGTCATCAGAAGCTTGATGTCTTCGACTTCGTCACTCCTTACCCCGACTTCGACATTAAGATGCTCAACGACTATGCCCACTCCAAGGGCGTGAAGCTGATGATGCACCACGAGACCTCCTCCGCAGCTCTCAATTACGAACGCCACTTGGAGGATGCTTTCCGTCTGATGAACAAGTATGGCTATGACGCCGTGAAGACCGGCTACGTGGGCGACATCATTCCGCGAGGCGAATACCACTACAGCCAGCTTATGAACAATCACTATCAGCGCGTCGTTGAGACAGCTGCCAAGCATCACATCATGGTGAATGCGCACGAGGCAACACGTCCGACCGGCATCTGCCGCACATGGCCTAACCTTGTTGGCAATGAGAGTGCACGCGGAACAGAGTATGAGGCATTCGGCGGTAACGTGGCTTACCATACCGTGATGCTGCCGTTCACTCGTCTGCAGGGTGGTCCGATGGACTATACGCCCGGCATCTTCGAGACACGTCTCTCTGACTGGAGCCAGAATAAGAGCTTCGTCCATACCACACTCTGCGGACAGCTCTCGCTCTATCTTGTTATGTACAGCCCGCTGCAGATGGCTGCCGACCTGCCCGAACACTATGAGAAGTATGACGATGCTTTCCAGTTCATCCGCGACGTGGCTTGTGACTGGGACGACTCGAAGTATCTGGAGGCAGTGCCAGCCAAATACATCACCGTGGCACGCAAGGCCAAGGGTACAGACAACTGGTTCGTGGGTGGCAAGACAGGCGAAGAGGCTCGCACGGCTGTGGTACGCCTCAACTTCCTCGACAAGGGTCGCAAGTATGACTGCGCCATCTATCAGGATGCCAAGGACGCCGACTATGAGCACAATCCGAAGGCTTACCAGATTCTGCACAAGACCGTCAAGAAGGGCGATGTGTTGAAGATAAAGGAGGCACGTGGCGGTGGTTTCGCTGTGTCGCTTATTGCTAAATAACAACAATACGTACGCTACTGACATGAAAAAGAATTATATGTTCTCGGCATTTCTTGCCGCAATGATTACGTTAAACGTAAATGCTCAGGGGCGCTTCGACGAGATGGAATACGGTAAGACTAAGACCGTATTCCGCCTCAATGCGGCTTCCCTCCCGAAAGTGCGCATCTATAAGGCAGGACAGGGTGGCAAACCCGTCAAGACTGTCAAGATGCGTGCCATAGGCGACAACCGCTGGGAGGCTACTGTAAAGGGCGACCTTAGTGGCATGTTCTATACTTTCGATATAGGCAAGGGCGAGTGTCCCGGCACGTTTGCCAAGGCTGTAGGCGTCAACGGCAACCGTGGCGCCATCATCAACATGGCTGACACCGACCCCGTGGGATGGGCTGACGACCGCCGTCCGGCTATTGCGTCGCCTGCAGACCTCGTGATTTACGAGCTTCACATGCGCGATTTCTCCATCAGTCTCACTTCGGGCATGCAGCATCGTGGCAAGTATCTGGCTCTGACCGAACCTCGCGCCATCGACTATCTGAAGCGTCTCGGCGTCAATGCCATCCACTTCCAACCACTGTTCGATTTCGCTTCGGTGGACGAGACGCAGCTACAGCGCCCGCAATTCAATTGGGGATACGATCCTAAGAACTATAATGTGCCCGAGGGAAGCTATTCCACCGACCCTTATCGTCCTGAGGTGCGCATCCGTGAGTTCAAGGAAATGGTGCAGGCGCTCCACAAGGCTGGCATCCGTGTCATCTTCGACGCCGTATATAACCATACGTTCGACATTGACGGAAGCAACTTCCAGCGCACTTATCCCGACTATTACTATCGCAAGACAGCCGACGGACGTTATTCCGACGGTTCGGGTTGCGGCAACGAAACGGCTTCAGAACGTCCGCTGATGCGCGAGTTTATGATAGAGAGCGTCAAGTACTGGATAAACGAATTCCACATTGACGGATTCCGCTTCGACCTTATGGGCGTCCATGACATCGAGACGATGAACCAGATACGCGCTGCCGTGGACGAGATCGACCCCTCGATATATATATATGGTGAGGGTTGGAGCGCAGGAACGTGTGCCTATCCGCAGGACCAGCTTGCCATGAAAGCCAACACACCCCGTCTGAACGGCATCGGAGCTTTCAGCGATGACATGCGTGACGCACTTCGCGGACCGTTCTCCGACGACACGAAGGGCGCTTTCCTTGCCGGAATAAAGGGTGAGGAGGAGAGCCTGAAGTTCGGCATCGTGGGTGGCATCGCCCACAACCAGGTGGATATGACACGTGTCAACTACGACAAAAAGCCGTGGACCAACAATCCTACACAGCAGATCAGCTACGTTAGCTGTCACGACGACATGTGCCTTGTGGATCGTCTCAAGGCGAGCATTCCCGGTCTGAATGATGCGTCGAGGTCAGAAGCTGACCGTATGGCAGAGCTTATCCGCCTCGACCTGCTGGCTCAGACAGCCATCTTCACGTCGCAGGGAGTGCCATTTATGCTTGCTGGCGAGGAGATGCTCCGCGACAAGAAGGGCGTGCATAACAGCTTTTCGTCGCCCGACAGCATCAATGAGTTCCACTGGGACAACCTCAAGCAGTATCCTCAGGTGTTCGAGTATTATCGAGGCTTGATAAGTCTTCGCAAGAACCATCCCGCTTTCCGCCTCGCCAATGCCGACGCAGTAAGAAATCATCTGGAGTTTATTGCCACCGACGACTGCCTTGTGGCGTTCCGTCTGAAGAATCTTGAGGGCATCGACTCATGGAAGGACATCATCGTCATTCTCAATGCCAATAAGGAAGCCAAGCTGGTCAGCGTCCCCGAAGGCGAATACACGGTGGCTTGCTGCAACGGCGTCATCAATGAGGAAGGCATCGGAATGCCGTTCGAAGGCAAGGAAGTGCTGGCAGACGAGCAGTCGGCGCTGATACTATACAGAAAGTAAGAACCATAATATAAAAAAAGATAATGAAGAAAAAACTGGTATCATTAATAATGCTTATGGGGGCTATGAGCTTGAATGCAGCAGTAAAGGTGGACCGCATCGAACCCACCAACTGGTATGTCGGCATGAAGGATGCGTCGCTCCAGCTGATGGTTTACGGCAAGGACGTGCGTGACGCGGACGTGGAGGTCAACTATCCCGGTGTGCGCATCGACTCTATCGCACGTCTCGACTCGCCCAATTATCTCTTCCTCTATCTCAACCTTGAGGGCGCGAAGGCGGGCGAGATGACGCTCAGCTTCAAGCAGGGCAAGCAGACTAAGAAGGTGAAGTACGAGCTGAAAGACCGCGCAATGGCGGGCGACAAGCGTATGGGATTCACCAATGAGGATGTGCTTTACATGCTCATGCCCGACCGCTTCGCCAACGGCAATCCCAAGAACGACGCCTTCAAGACCATGCGCGACAAAACCTGCGACCGCACGGCTCCGAGTCTGCGTCATGGCGGCGACCTTGAGGGAATACGCCAGCACCTCGACTATTTCACAGACCTTGGCGTGACGGCGCTGTGGTTTACGCCCGTACTGGAGAACGACAGCCCCAGCAATGGCACCAACTCATCTTACCATGGCTATGCCACTACTGACTATTACCGCGTGGACCCGCGCTTCGGCACCAACGACGAGTATAAGCGTCTCGTGGATGAGGCTCACGCTAAGGGACTGAAGGTGGTGATGGACATGATTTTCAATCATTGCGGTTTCGACCATCCTTGGGTGGCAGACATGCCGTCGAAGGACTGGTTTAACACTTCTGAATGGCTCCTGCCCGAATATCAGACCGAGGAGCATCAGAAGAAGATGGACACAATGGACGGCAACGCCAAGGTGAACGACAAGTATCTGCAGACCAGCTATAAGCTCACGCCGGTGCTCGATCCATATGCCAGCAAGGTGGACTTGCGTGAGACGGTGGACGGATGGTTCGTGCCGACGATGCCCGACCTCAACCAGCGCAATCCGCACGTAATGAAGTATCTGATTCAGAACAGCGAGTGGTGGATTGAGACTGTCGGCATTGACGGCATCCGCATGGACACTTACCCCTACGCTGACCGCGACGGCATGGCGCTCTGGATGAAGACGCTCGACCGCGAATATCCCAACTTCAACACTGTGGGCGAGACGTGGGTGACGGAGCCTGCCTATACTGCCGCCTGGCAGAAGGACAGCAAGCTCTCCGAGAAGAACAGCTATCTGAAGACCGTCATGGACTTTGCCTTCTTCGACCGCATCAATCAGGCTAAGCATGAGGAGACTGACGACTGGTGGAACGGCATGAACCGCATATACAACGTCCTTTGCTATGACTATCTTTATCCGAACCCCAAGAGCGTGATGGCGTTCATTGAGAACCATGACACCGACCGCTTCTTAGGCGAGGGCAAGGACACGCTGGCTCTGAAGCAGGCATTGGCGCTGCTGCTGACCGTAAACCGCATCCCGCAGCTCTATTACGGCACGGAGATTCTGATGAACGGCACGAAGTCTGTCACAGACGGCTACGTGCGTAAGGACTTCCCCGGCGGATGGGCTGGCGATGCCCGCAACGCTTTCACGGCAAAGGGACGCACCAAGGCTCAGAACGATATGTTCGGCTGGATAAGCCGTCTGCTGCATTGGCGTCAGGGCAACGACGTGATAACAAAAGGCAGCCAGACCCAGTTCTGCACGCAACACGGCGTTTACGTGGTGGCGCGTCAGTATAACGGCAAGAGCGTCATGACCGTCATTAACGGCAGAAACGCTGCAGCCGAACTCGACGTAAAGCGTTATGCCGAGATAATCGGCAATGCCGAGAAAGCCGTGGATGTCACAACGGGCAGAAACGTAGTGATAAGCCATAATGTAAAGCTCAGTCCGCGCCAGACAATGGTGTTGGAATTCTAAACATACTGAACTATCGAAAGTTCAATAACACGATAAATATCGTAGTGCAGGTATTATGCCTCCGCTACGATATTTTTTTTGATGGTATGTCCCAATTTGACATACATGCGCAGTAAGTTTGCAAAACATTAACAATAAAACAAACTTATATGAACGCAACAGAAAAGAAAATCGCCGTTTTACTGGCAGGTACAGGAGTAATTCCAATCCCGGAAGAATGTTTAAAGGAAATCTTTGTTGACAACCATTCCATGTTCACTGAGGAATCCAAAGAAGGAGAATCGGAGGTGAACTTCATGAATAGGGCATTCTGTAAAGCATTACGGAAAGAGAGCATCGTCAATTCCACGAAGCAATGTATGATAATAAATGCTCCCGTCGGTCACGGAAAAATGAGCAGTGAAGAGATTGGGCTACTTAGCACGTACATAAATAGATGGACTAACAATGCTGAGCACTACTCGATGAATTGGGGACTGTATGAAATACCGAATACCACGAAGATGCGGATTACGATATTGGCAAGTTCGCTAACCCGACATCAAGCCGAAGAGAATGAAACGCAGGATGTCAAGAAGAATGTCACGGAGATGCCTCGCAGGTGGAGAGTATGGGAAGTGATGTTGGGATTATTTGGACTGCTGTTTATGATGTTTGCCTATAATTTCTTCTTCGGTGAGAATGGTTATCGGCGACAGAAGCAGGAAGCCTTCAAGATAGAATACGGGGAAAAGCGGATGCTTTGGCGTATGTCGGAGAAAATGACGGAGCAACAGATGCTGACGGACATGACCCTTCTGGCTATCGGCGATACAGCCTTGGTCTGTTGGATATGCAATATTCCTCTGAAGGTCTATCGCGAGTTTGTCAATGGGATAGCCCAACCGACAAGATCCATTTGGGTACTCACAAGGTTTTGGTATCACATGGCGCTTGTCAATGGAAGGGAGTGGATGCAGGATTCTGCGGACGAATTAAAAAGCAAGGCTTTCATATTCTGGGATAAAACTGACCGTCTGATACAGAACGATACGTTGAAGGATTACCGCAAGGAGAAGCTGACGGATATGGAGATAAAACTCAACAAGACATATCCCGCCAAAGGAAAGCCTTCGGAGAAGGAGTTCGAGGAATGGAAAGAGGGTCATCGTGAACGAAGATGGTTGACATTCCCCGGCATGAGTTAAATTTTTTCTTTTGATTACGGATTTATCTGATCATTCTGATTTTTTCTTCCTCAATGGCGCAGCCTCAGTAAAATCAGACGAATCCGTAATCAATTAATCACTACCCACTAAAAGATTCCGTGCGCTTCCAATCCAAGAGTCCTTTTCCTTCTTCGTCAAGTTCAATACCCAATCCAATTACTTTGCGCTTGTCTGCCTTGAAAGGTTCCATGTATTGGCGGTTGAGGATTTGCTCGGTTGCAGCTTCCTTGCCACCGTTATTTCGCAGTTTCAGTTCGATGACATAAATGTAGCGTGAGGTCTTCACCGTCATATCAATTCTGCCTGTTGAGATCATCTTTTCAACCTCTACACTCAAGCCGATGGCATTGAGGATGGTACTGATGATGAGGCGGTAACGCTCCTCCATATCCATAGACGCAAGCTTCTTGTTGCTGTAAGGAACGTCCGCGATAAGGGCTTTCAACGACTTCATTGCATCGTCTATCTGACCTGTGCCTAACTGTGCATACAGATTAGCTTGTATGGACTGGATGTCACTTCTTTCTCGCATGGTCAGAGCAGGGAGCACCATTTCGTAGAGCGCTTGCTTTACCTCTTCATTTGGGAACCCTAAGATGTAACCAAACTCATCGCTGTCCTTTATTGTGAGATAGCCCGACTGATATAGGAACAATTCGGCTCCGCCACCAGACACGTCAGACATTTCGAGAGTATTTCGCATTATTCGGCAATTTTCGAAGTTCTTCATACGCAATTCTGCATTGTCAACAAACTTTGGGAGAAGCGATGTTGCGCCGGAAGATGCCCAGAAATTACTGATTCTGTGTTTGCTTAAAGCGTTTATTAGACTATATGGATTGTAGATGTCCACCATATTCTCATCGCAGAAATGATATCCGTCGTAATATGCTTTTAGTCGGTCGTGAGTTTCTTCTACAGACCAGTTGTTCGCTTCGCTCATCTTCTTGATTTCAGGCATGAAGTTTTCTTTCATCTCCTCCTCCGTAATGCCGCAGATGGCTGCGTTTTCAGGTGTGAAGCTGATGTTCGACAGATTGTTGAGGACAGAGAAGAGAGATATTTGAGTGAACTTGGTGATGCCCGTGATAAAGACAAATTTTTCGAATTCGTCGCAAGCCTTCAGTACAGCGAATACATTACGATAAACGTCCGTGCAATCATTATGTTCGGCTGTCATCCATGAGTGTTGAAGTGGAGAATCATACTCGTCTATAAGAATTGCCACTTTATTGCCTGTCTTCTTAAATGCCGTAGTGACAATGTTTTTGAATCTTACAGCAAGCGAAGCTGTCGGTAATGGGGTGATGCCGTATGTCGACTCATATTCCGAGAACGCATCGCTAAGATAGGATTGGATGGCTTTTGCTGTGGAGCCTGCCAGACTCATGTCAAGACGGATGACGGGATATTGCTTCCATTCTTTCTCCATCTCCATTATCTTCAGCCCCTCGAACAGGTCCTTCCTTCCTTGAAGGTACGCCTCCAACGTATCGACCAGCACAGACTTGCCGAATCGTCGGGGACGACTCAGATAATTATACTTCTGTCCTAAGTTGACCAGATTCCACACAATGTCGCTCTTGTCAACGTACAGATAGTTTTCTTCCCTGATCACCTTGAACGACTGAATGCCTACTGGTAATCTTCTTGTGTTGATGTCTGCCATATATCTCGTTCTCCTTTTGTCTTATTTATACCTTCTATCTGCGAAGATACGCTTAAAATCGAAAACCTCCAAACTTTTCGTTAGGATTCTTAATCTACATCCCAATCGCCAACAGCATACAAAGGTCTGTTCTCCATCCATTCCTGGTCTTATATCTACATTTTTTCGCACGAACCGATGTTGAATGAAATTAACAGTTTACCCTAACAATTCACAACTGAATAATTCAAAATCGCAGGCGAAGCCGAGAACAACTCCTCGCTCGGCTTTGCCGCTTGCCTAAGCAAGAATTCAAAAATCAAGATTCCTAATTCTTCGGCGGGTCCGCTGAAGATGATATTTGCATTTCTGATGCTCAATACTACGAGTCCAGCGCACAACAAAATCTTTGGTGCGAAATTCTTGAGTTTTGAGCGCTTGGAGCTATATTATTAATACACAGTGTGTTATACAGTTTTCTGACGAAGCGCTATGAAATCCGGCTATCAAATGAGCCTCTTTTTGCTGCAATAGCGCCACTTTTACACTCCAATAGTTCCACTATTATCATACAATAGCGCCACTTTTACACTCTAATAGTGGCAATAATGGACTGTAAAAGTGGCAATATCGTTAAGCATTGGTGCTGTTTGCTCAGCAGAATACCATAAAAACAGCTTTTCGATTCTCTATAATTGATTTTTATTTTGTAACAGCTTTTTACCGTTTAGACAATATTTGCATGGAGGACAAGAAGACATGAAGTAGACATGAAGTACATGTCCAATAACCTGTCTTCATGTCTTCCAGTCCAACAACCTGTCTTCTTGTCTTCCTGTCAAAACAACATGTCTTTCTGTCAAGGAACGGTAAAAAGTGAGAGCTGTCCGCAAGATTTCTTCCGAAAAGTTTGGCAGTTAACCGGATTTTTCCCACTTTTGTAGTCGCTATGCGACAGAGCAGGTGAAAGTCCTCGCTTGAAGTCGTTGTAAAGCAGAAGCAAGATATTCTTGTGGACACGGACAAGCAAATAGTTCTGTAAGTTGAAATCTGGTAAATTGAAACGTAGAAAGAACACAATTTGTTTGAGCGAGTCCGCACCATCATATGGTGTGGATTCCTCTTTCATATTTTCTTTTCTACGGGTTTTACCAGAGCCTTACTTACAAGAAAGTGTTGGGAGAAGGAATTCACGCCATTCTTTTTTCGCTTATGAACCATTATGGACTTGTACAGCTCACTACTTTCCTCTATCTTTGCCCTTTGACAGGAAATGCCACAGTCGGCATGACAAGAAAAATAAGAACCTATAAACAAATTACTATGAGTAAGGTATTTCAAGTAAAGCCTAAACGTATCAAACGTACAAACGGCACCGTCCTCACACCGGAAATGGTTGTGACAGTTACAACCCAGCAGCACACCACCAACCCCTTCTACAATGGAGCCAAGGAACTGCAGGAGGCATACATGCGCCTCTACGCCTTCGACTACAAGAAGGCATGCTGCAACCAGAATGACTTCGAGTTTGTGAAGTTGGACTAAAAATTATATAGTGTTTTTCTGAAAAAAAAAGAGTCATGGAAAATAATCACATATATACAGAATTCATGTCAAACAAACAGTTGTTCAAGCCGTTTGTTTCATGGCCCGATTGTGTACACTTGGGATTAAACAATGTAGATGCTATTTCGAATAAACTTCTTAATGAGATTACATTAAGAAGAGACGAACATCTGTTATGGGTGTCTCGTCATAAAGCAAATTGGAAGGCTAAAGACGATGATGTGAAAACCCCTTCTGGTTGTATAATCACAAATCAACGCATTTGCTATTTCAATTTGAATGATAAGAAAAAAAGCTTTAGTGTAGAGTGGGGTGAGGTTGCTGCAATTAAGCACATGATGAATAGTTTCTATATTCAAAAGTCTTTAGCTACTACATCCTATGACTTGAAGATTAGCGACTACGCATTGTTCGACAAGAAAGTTGAAAACTCAAGTCCGGTTATTGCGTTCTTAACTGGTATTGCAGGTAATACATCTAATGGAAATTACGCATCTAAAAAAGAGATTTCTTCAAATGTAGAATTGTCTACTAATGAGAAGCAAGCAGCCAAAGAACAATTAATTCCCGAAATTGTAGAAGAACTTAAGCAATTTCCCAACAGAGATGAACGAGTCGTTCAGAATAATGAGGAACCCAAAGAGAATAAAGTAGTTAGAAGATCTTTTTTATAATATAAAAATGGAACATATTGAATTTTTAAAAGAAGTGGCTCAGGAACTTGGCCAGCAAAATATCTTGAATAGTTTAAATGCTATTCAGGAACGAGCATCTCAGCAAAATGCAAATTTGTTGATACCATTGGTAGGTGAGTTCAGTTCTGGTAAGACAACGTTATTGAACGCTCTTACAGATAGCAAAAAACTTGAAACAGCAACAAAACCGACAACTGCTACAATTTATGAAATCCATTTTGGATGTAATAAGTGTGAGGCAAATGTTGTCCTGTCAGATGGACAAGTCGCTCATTTTGATGATTTGGGAGAACTTAAAAATGACCAGCTCTCAGATGCACAAATTGTGACTGTATTTGATACATCAACGAAAGTTCCATCATCAACCATTTTGGTTGATACTCCGGGATTGTCTTCTCCTGTTGTAAAACATCGTCAGGTGTTAGTTGACTTTTTGCCGTCTGCCGATGCCATCTTGCTGGTCGTTGATATTAATCAGCAGGTAACTCGTTCGTTGACAGACTTTATAGATATGATAAAGCTGTCAAAGCGTCCTGTTTATATTGTATTGACAAAGTCTGATACAAAGTCTGTATCTGAGATAGAGGCTGCAAAGCAGTATATTGCAGATAACTGTAAGTTACCTGTACAACAAGTAGTTGTTGTCAGTGCTGCCAAAGACAATATGTCGGAACTGTATGCTCTTTTAGAAACAATACAAAAGTCAAAGAATGAGATTTTAGCAAAAGTTGACGGTCAGCGTATCAAGGATTTAGCTCAAATACTTGTAAACCGCGTAGATGAGATGTTGACGGCATCTTCTTCGGACGAGAATCTTGACATGGAGATTAGACGTCAGCAACTTGATTTGGATAAAATCAAGAGAAATATCAATAGATTGATAGATTCTATGGCAAGTGATATTAGTGAGGATGGATCTAAGATATCACGCAGGTTTGAAGATTCTATGTATGAAAAGTTAGGTGCTCTTGTTGCTGGTGGTAGTGCAAATATGGACAATGATGCTCTTTCTGTTATAAATAATACCGCTTCATTGTTGTTGTCGGAATATAAGAATAACATTATGGGCATTTTGAAGTCAAAGGTACAAAGCGCACAAGGATCTGACAGCGAAATCCCCGTTGAGTCATTGATGTCTATAGATCTGTCTGGAATCCAAATTTCAGGGCTGAGTTATGATCTTGATTTGAATTCAATGGGACATGAGTATGACGGCATGATTAAAACAGGTGTCATTGCTGTTGCTGCAGTTGCTACCGTTGCGGCAGCAGTTGCTACAGCAGGAGCAGCAGGAGCAGCTGCGGGTGCAGCAGGAACAGCAGGAACAGCGGGTGCAGCAGGAACAGCTGCAGCTGCGGGTACAGCGGGAACTGCTGGCGCAGCAGGTACTGTAGCAACAACAGTTGCCGCATCTAAGGCTGTAGATATTGTAGATACTGCAACCGATGTTGGTAGTATCATATATACACGCAAGATGATGAAACGTATTGCCAAGACAGAGGAGTTTGCTGGTAAAGCTGTTGATAAGTATAATAAGATAGAGAAGGCAGATGAGAAAGGCATTCTTTCTTCTATGGTTGGCTTTGCCACGGAGAGATTGCTTTCTAAACCACAACGTGTAAGAGCTGTCAGAAATTATGTTGATGGTACTTTGGCGCCTGAATTCAAGTCTCAAATGGAGAACTTGAGCCAGAGTGTAGTAAACATGGTTAGAGGTGGTTTGCAGAATGATGCATCCGAAATGATAGCACAGAAGACTGCAATGTTGAATGAACTTAAAGAGCAATGTTCGGAGCATAAGGCTGAGTTTGCTCGTAGAAAAGAAACTCTGAAGCAATACAAGGAAAAATTATCAACAATTTAATAATATGGATATGATGGAAATTTTAGGTGCATTGGTCGTCGGTGGTGTTACTGGCGCTATTGCAAAAGATAAACTTATAGGTAATCCACAGTTGCAAGCTAAGATTCGTGAGCTTGAGGGTATTTACAAAGAAAACAATAACCTACGTGAAGACAAAAAGAAACTCTCACGACAGGTCGAAGACTTACTCTCTGAACTGAAAAAGTTACGTCAGACCTCACAAGATAAAGAGGATGACAGAGACGATATGGAAGACGACTTGATGAAGGCTCGCATGGAACTTAAGAAGTTAAAGAGAGAGAATGAAGAGTTGTCGCGTTCTCTTAAGGAGCATAAGCAAGCTTGTGATTCTTATGAGATTGAAATCAAATACTTGAAAGAAAAATTAGGTTGATTATGACAGAGTGGATAGTCTTATTGGTGGGCATCATTATAGCTCTCGTTATTGGTTTCTTTTTGGGACGACAAAAAGGAACTGCTGCCATTGTGGAGGATGATACCAAAAATCTTGAAGAGGAGAACAAACAGCTGAAGGATAAATATTCGGCTGTTTGCTCTAAGTTGAAGGATGCGGAAGCTGGTCTTGAAAATGTTCAAAAGGCTAAGGATATAGAGTCAAAGTACAAGGAACTTTTGAGCGAAGCAAAAGCAGAATGCAAGAAACTTGATGAACAGCTTAAGAATGCAATAAGTGGTAATTGCGATGAAACTGTTAAAGCTCAACTTGATGAGGTTGTAAAACTTAAGAAACGTATTACAGACCTTGAGGATGAGATTGAAGACAATGAGGATGATATTGACAACTACAAGAAAAAGTTGAAGAAGAAGGATTCTGAATTGTCTGAATTGCAGGAAAACTATGACAAGGAATGCAAGGCTTCAAAGCAGATGAGCGAGGAGCTTGGACTGGTTAAGAGAGAATTGGATGAGAAAACCGAAGAACTTAAATTAAAGATGGGGTCTTTGGAATTTATTCAAGAGATTCTTTCTGCTCAGCAGACAAAAGCTGATAGTTCTGTACAGCTGTATAAGAATATAAACTTCTTAGAATCTGTTATACGTGGTCAGGTTCTTGATTGCTATGAGATGGCATGGGCGGAAAAAGGTATACAAGTAGGAACTTCCAATTACAATAAAAAGAAAGAGGTTTTAATGTCAAGTTTCTTCCATTGGGCTGCTATGAAAAAGAAACATTGGCTTGATGGTAAGACTACGATTGCCTTTGTTGGTGAGTTCTCTGCAGGTAAAACTTCTATTGTGAATAGAATTCTTTCGCAAGATGACAAGACAATTCCGCTATTGCCTGTTAGCACAAAAGCAACGACTGCTATTCCTACATATATTGCAGGCGGTGTATCAACTGCTTATCGCTTTGTTACTCCTGATAATGTTGAGAAGAATTTGTCTGAATCCACATTTAAGAAAGTGTCAAAGGAGGTTCTTGATCAAGTTAAGGGAGTATCTTCGCTGATAAAGTACTTTGTGATGACTTATAAGAATCCTAACCTTGATGGCTTGAGTATATTGGATACTCCTGGCTTTAATTCTAACGATAGTGAGGATAAGGAGCGTACCATTGAGGTTATAAATGAATGTGATGCTTTGTTCTGGGTTTTCGATGTTAATGCAGGAACTGTGAATCGCAGCTCTATATCACTAATCAAGGAAAAGCTGAACAAGCCTTTGTATGTAGTAATTAATAAGGTGGATACTAAGCCAAAGTCGGAGGTAGATAAAGTAGAAGCTCTGATAAGCAAGACATTGAAGGATGCTGGCTTAAAAGTGGAACAATATATCCGCTTCTCGGCAAAGGCTCCTTTGGAGGATATAATGGCACCAATCAAGTCTGTTGGTTCTACATCTGAAAGTGACACTTTTGTAGAGGATGTTCAAACCGATTTGGAAGGTTTGTCAAAAAAATACGAAAGTACAGTTCAAAATGCTTCTCGCAAATATGACGGGCATACAAAAGCTTACAACAAGCAGATTGAAAAAGTGAATAGATGTCTCACTGCTATATGCGATAATTGTGTCGAAGCTGAAGATATCCCGCAATGGAAAAAGCATACTTTTTCTAAGGATAGATATGAAATGTCCAGAGATGAAGGAGAACGCCTTATTGCTATTTTGTCGGATATTGCAGGTGAACAAACGGACGATTTGATCTCGGCTTTTCAGACTTTGCAGGAAATGCAAAGCGAAATGGATAAAGCGCATGCTTGCTTAATTGAATGCAAGAAGCAGTTTGTTCAAGTGCAAAAATGTCTTGAATCTTATAATAACGAAACTAAAAAGTTTAAGTAAACATGGAACAGAATCTTTTTGAAGAATTTCAAAATAAGAAGAATAAATTAAAGTCCTTGGCATTGAAAGCCAAGGACTTTGGTTGGATTGATGAGAATCGTTGTAAAGAACTCATCGATAAATTGGAGAAAGACATCTTGACGATTGGTGTTATCGGTCAGATGAAGTGTGGTAAATCTACGTTCCTCAATTCATTTGTTTTTGAGGATACGGTATTACCAGCTGCTACAACTCCTATGACTGCAGCTCTGTCTGTGATAACATACGGAGAACAGAAAAAGGTGGTTGCTGAGTTCTATACCAATGATGAATGGGAAGAGCAGAAGGCTCAGGCTGCTCGTTCGTTGGATGATGTAGCTGGGGATACTATGGCTGAATCCAAAATAAAGGCAGCAAAAGAACTTGTATCTAAAGCTTCAAGACTAGGCTCTAATCTTAGAGATTATTTGGGTAAGACAAAAGAAGATTCTTTTGATAATATAATAGAGTATGTAGGAGCAGATGGTAAATATGTTTCTATCACTAAATCAGTAAAGATTTACTATCCTAAAGAATATCTCAAAGGAGTTGAAATTGTGGATACTCCGGGATTCAATGACCCTATTGTCTCTCGTGAAGAGCGTACTAAAGAATTCCTTAAAAAGGCAGATGTCGTATTGATGATGCTTTATGCCGGTCGTCCGTTCGATGCAACCGACAGGGATATTATCTTCAAGAATGTTAGTCAATGTGGCATTGGTAAGGTGCTCATTGGTATAAACAAGTATGATATACCGTATTGTAGCGATGTAAATCCTGAGGATGAAGAGCAAATCAAGGACTATGTAAAGTCTGAGATTGCTAAGGCATGTCGTGAGTCAAATGACAATACGTTGTCTGATATTCTGAGTGAGGCAGAACCTATTCCTTTGTCGGCAGAAATGGCTTTGTTGTCAGAGTTGCCAATGTCAAAAGTGAACTCAGAAGAAGCTTTGAGTTTTGCATGGAATCGTCATTGTTCGAATTTCGGTATAGGTTCACAGCCGGAAATGCGCAAGTGGAGCCATATAGATAATTTGGTTAACGCGATTCGTAATTTGATAGATAAAGAAAAGAGTCAAATACTGTTTGCCAAGCCATTGAATGCTATATATGCAGCAGGAGGAAAGCTTAAGATGGATAATGAGAATGCTCTCAATCAGAAAAAGGCAGAAATAACAATGCTGCAAAGTCCTGATGATGATTTAGAGGAAAGAGAGTACAATCTGTCAAAGGCTTGTAGACGTTTGGAGAAAAAACTGAGTTTTCTTGAAGATTCGTTGAATGATGACGTAAGAACTCTGGTGAATAATGGTGAAGATATTCTTGAGGACTTAGTGGATTCTGCATGCAACAAAATGGAAAATGTTGTAGAGACAGATTTTGGACGTTTCACTAAAGTAGAAGCGTTACAACCTAAATTCGATAAAATAACTTCGAATTTGGTTAATCGTGACGTGAAGAGAAAGATGAAGAATCTGCACGATGAAGGTCGTCGCAAGTTTATGTCATCAATTCAAGACTTCTTTACTGATGCAGAAGATATCTTATTAAAGTATCTCCCTGACATTGATACCCGAGATTTAATCAAAGATTTACAAGGAACGATTAAACTTGATATGGAAAATGTTTCTTTGTTCAGTAAAGAAGGTGAGGAGGTGACGGATGCAGGCTGGTTGGATATTATCGGTGGTCTTCTTGGTGGCTTCTTGGATGGTATAAGTTTGGGTCTTGTTGGTGCGGTTGGAAGAGTATTTACACATAACTCAACTAAGATAGACTTGTTGAATTTTATTAATAACCAGCGAAACAACTTTGACTGGGGAGATTTATTGCAAGGTGCTTTTGCTAATAAGGATAAAATCATCAATAATATAAGACAAAAACTTATTGAAGATATGCTAAATCCTCTCCAGAAAAAGGTGGAAGAAATCCGAAACGATAAGGCAAACAAGGAGACTAAATTGGAGGAAGCCAAGGCTGCCTTAGACGGTTTGCTTGAGAAGAAGACAATACTGGAAGTGCAGTTAGAAGAGGTGACCTCTTTAAAGAATGCAATCTAATGTTTTTATGTAAAGTGGGTATGGCTTTCACGCCATACCCACCTATAATATATTGATTTATCAAGCACATTATTTTCCTAACAAATCCTATCGCTTATGCTTAGAGGAGTATGCACTTTCGTCTGCGATGATTGCGGACATAAATTCGAGGGGATGGATTGCGAGTGGATGGCAACAGCCTATACAGCTCCAGTGAAGTGCCCTAAGTGTGGTGGATGGCACACCTATCCACCAGGCTTTTTAGGCTTGAACAAATATGTCTATCGAAGAATATGGAAAAACAGAGAGAAAAAATAATCATTTTAAAATAAGGCTATATGAAGTTAGCGATTACTTATGCTGAGCTGCAGGATTATGTAGCCAGTCGTTTTCATAAGACAGTGAATCTTGGGTATGTTGATGGAGCTACTGTTTCTGTCTCTGTACCTATCAAGGTGCTGGGCTTTACAAAGTCTATAAGCATAAATCTTATAGTGAAGAAGATTGAGGGTACAGACTTGTTCTTGTCGTATGGCGGTAAGATGGGTATTGACCTGCTTGTCTCGCCAGCTATCTCTTATGCCAAGAAACTTGTGCCGGAGAAAGCAGGTTGGGTGGAACAGATGCCGGGCAATATCGTTAAGCTGCGCCTTGGCGATATCGACAAATTGCAGAAGGTATTGGAAAAGGTGGAGCTGAAAGCCATCCGCTTTACTCCAGAGAACATCGAAGCAGAAATCGGTTTATTGTAATCAAACTCTACATATAATAAATATGCTTAACAATATCTTTTTTCAGCCTTTCGTTGGCAAGGATTATGCCGACGGAGGCATATTCGGTAAGCGAATCATGATATTGGGCGAGAGCCATTACTGTGACGAGGGATGTGCGGACTGTGGCGACTGCCGTCTGCATAGGGTGTGTATGGGCTTTACGCAGGGCGTCCTCAGAGATTATCTTGATGAGGGCACGGAGCGGCAGAACTGGATGCGGACGTTCGTGAAGTTTGAGCGTTCACTGGTAGGGGAGGAGACCGACCAAGCGATGAGGCTGAAGATTTGGAATTCTGTGGTGTTCTTCAATTATCTGCAAGTGGCGATGGGAGGACCTCGCGAGGCAGGAACGTCTGCACAATACCGTCAGGCAGGTGAGGCTTTCTTCGAAGTGATAAACAAGTATCAGCCGGAATATGTCATTGCCTGGGGCAACCGACTCTGGGACAAGATGCCCGGTGAGCACTGGCAGAACGGTGACGACATCGTAGTGGACGGCTATCATGTGGCTACCGGCTGGTATGTCTTGAGCAATGGCAAGCAGGTAAAGGCAATGGCAGTAAACCATCCCTCCGTAGGCTATTCATGGGATTATTGGTACAAAGTGATCAAGGGATTTTATTCATTATAAAAGATAAACACAGGATTTTTAGCGGTTTTGTCTTTTATACAGGATAAATTTGCTATTTTTGCGGAAAATATCTTTTATAGTGAATAAATATGGCAACAATTAGGAGACAATCATACATTGACAAGATTGAGAAATATCTTGGGAAGGAAACGATAATAGTGCTTGTTGGTCAGCGTCGTGTTGGTAAAAGCTGTATCTTGAAAATGATACGTGATGACAAGATGGCTGATTCAGACAATAATGTTATCTATATAGATAAGGAGAAGTGGCAATATGATGCCATACAGACTTATAAGGATCTCAATGAATATATTGAAAGGTATTGGGTGAACGACAAGCACAATTACATCCTTATTGACGAAGTGCAAGACATAGAGGAGTTTGAACGCTCGGTACGTAGTTTTCGTACAGAACCAAATACGGACATTATTATAACGGGTAGTAACGCCAGAATGCTGAGCAACGAACTTAGTACACTCATTGGAGGCAGATATAAGGAAATCTATATACAGTCTCTTAGTTACAATGAGTTTTTGGAGTTTCATAATCTTTCAGACAATGACGAGTCGCTGTCTTTGTATATACAATATGGAGGAATGCCTGGTCTGGCAAAAATCGGTTTGGAAGAGGATGATGCAAGAGAATATCAGATAGATATATACCATACCGTGCTTCTGAAGGATGTGATAATGAGGAACCAGATAAGAAACGTTCCTTTCCTTGAGAACTTGGTACGCTTTCTGGCTGACAATATAGGAAAGTTGATATCGGCTAACAGTATTGCAAAATATATGAAGTCGCAAGGCGAGTCAATCACTTCTTCTGTTGTCATCAATTACATTTCTTTCTTATGCGAAGCATACATCTTGCATAAGGTTAACAGATATGACATACACGGTAAGCGCGTCTTTGAGAACAATGATAAGTTTTACTTTGAGGACAATGGCGTAAGAAATGCCATAGCTGGTGGTACAAGGGAAGGGGATATTGAGAAGGTTATAGAGAATATTATATATGAACATCTCATCCGACTTGGTTATCAGGTTTATGTAGGACAGCTACAGGCTGGTGAGATAGACTTTGTATGCACAAAGCCTGAAGGACAACGTATCTATGTGCAGGCTTCGTTCATTATAGCGGAGCAAGCTACACGTGAAAGAGAATTTGGCAATCTGCGTTCTATTAAGGACAACTATCCGAAGTATGTTATCTCTATGACACCGCTTCTTACAAAGAATGACGATGATGGCATAACACACATTCATCTCCGCAAGTTCTTGCGAGAAGGTTTGTAGAGATTATTACTTACAAAGTCTGTAAGCATAATAAAAGATACCATCAATGCAAGTATTTTAATTGCCGTAAACTAAAAAAACACCATATCTCCCAGTAGGCATGTAACGCGTTGTTGGGAAGTGAGTTAGAGGCTGGTAGATGGCTTCTGTATAACAGATATCTACCAGCCATCTACCAGCCATCTACCTGTGGATGCAGTCCGCAGCAATTGAGTTTTGCGCACCTCTGCTATTATTCCGCTCTCTTCCAATCCAAGAGACCCTTTCCTTCTTCGTCAAGTTCAATGCCCAATCCTATTACTTTGCGCTTGTCTGCCTTGAAGGGTTCCATATATTGACGGTTGAGAATTTGCTCTGTGGCAGCTTCCTTGCCACCGTTATTTCGCAGTTTCAGTTCGATGACATAGATGTAGCGTGAGGTCTTCACCGTCATATCAATTCTGCCTGTTGAGATCATCTTTTCAACCTCTACACTCAAGCCGATGGCATTCATAATGGTACTGATGATGAGACGGTAACGCTCCTCCATATCCATAGACGCAAGTTTCTTGTTGCTGTATGGAACATCGGCGATGAGGGCTTTTAATGAATTCATAGCTTCGTCTATCTGACCTGTGCCCAATTCTCTGTAAAGACCAGCTTGTAGCGACTGTATTTCGTTTTCAGAGCGCATAGCAAGAGCAGGCAGTACGGTTTCGTATAATGCTTGCTTTACTTCCTCGTTCGGGAACCCTAAGATGTAGCCAAATTCGTCGCTTTCTTTTATAGTTAGGTAGCCAGACTGATATAGGAACAGTTCGGCACCGCCTCCTGATACATCAGACAGTTCCAGGGTGTTGCGCATTACAGAACAATTCTCAAATTTGCTGAGACGAAGTTCTGCATTGTCAACAAACTTTGGGAGTAGTGATGTTGCTCCGGAAGAAGCCCAGAAGTTGATGATTTCTTTAGATTTCAACGCATTGACGAGGCTGTAGGGATTGTAAACATCCACCATGTTGCGACGACTGAAGTGATAGCCGTCGTAATATGCTTTCAGTCGGTCATGAGTCTCCTGTATAGACCAGTTGTTTGCTTCGCTCATCTGTTTGAGCTCAGGCATAAAGTTCTCTTTTATCTCCTCTTCTGTAATGCCGCAGATGGCAGCATATTCAGGCATAAAGCTGATGTTGGACAGATTGTTGAGGACAGAGAAGAGGGATATTTGGGTAAACTTGGTGATGCCCGTGATGAAGATGAACTGTTCGTATTCGTCGTCTGCTTTTAGTATGGCAAAAACTTCACGGTATACCCCCGTGCATTTCTCATGTTCAGGAGTTCTCCATGAATGTTGCAGGGGGGAGTCGTATTCGTCTATGAGGACTGCCACTCTCAGTCCGCTTTGCTTATAGGCAGTGGCTATAATTGCATGAAAGCGGTCGGCAAGCATGGCGGTAGGATCGGGAGTAATGTTGTATTTCTCCTCATAATCCTTAAAGCGCAGGTTCAGGTAAGAGCGCAGAGTGGCTTCGTTGGCTCCTCCACGGCTCATGTCAAGGCGTATGACTGGATATTGCTTCCATTCTTTCTCCATTTGCATAATCTTCAGTCCTTCAAACAGGTCTTTTCTTCCTTCAAGGTACGACTCCAGCGTATCGACAAGTACAGACTTGCCGAATCGACGTGGGCGGCTCAAGTAGTTATACTTATCTCCCAAGTTGACCATGTTCCATACGATGTCGCTCTTGTCAACGTAGAGATAGTTCTCCTCTCTGATTATTTTGAACGACTGAATGCCTACGGGCAATCTTCTATATCTGTTGACTGTCATATCTCTCCTTCTCCTATTTTGTCTTGTTTATGCCTTATATCTGCGAAGATACGCTTTAAATCGAAATCTTCCAAACTTTTGTGAGGATTTATAAAGATTTTATTGTTGTCGGTAGAACTTAGACGACGTGGCACTATTTTTGAAATCTTTATACATAGCCAATTAGGCGTGTTTTTGTGTAATCAGATAAACGAGATATGCTTCACTCCAGAGCACATAGAGGTTGATGTGGCTCTGTTATAGCCAAATGTTAATCCGTGAACCACTATGGACTTGTACATGTCACAAATAACATATACCTTTGACGCATTGAAACTTTAGACAATCATTCAGAGAACTAAAAACAATAAATGTTATGGGTGAGATAAATAACAAATATACTGTTTATCAGGCGATTAAGACTATTGCGGATAATCTTTGCAAGGAGGACAAGACGTATCTGCGTGCAGACTTAGCTTACGAACTGAAGAAGTATGGCGTCGCTTCCGACTCTTCGGAAGTGAGTAAACTGGTGTTCGACGCCTACAGATTTTTTCATAACGATGGCAATATCTCCATCGCCTTTGTGTCGAACAACTCACGCACCACGCTTGTGGCTGAGTATAAATTGAACGACAGCTTGGAGCATGGCAACAAGGAGATGGCTTTGAAGATAGCAGAAGCTGAGCTGACCTTGTCTTCTTCGGCTTTGGACAAGCTGAAAGAGGAGGTGGAGCAGAACCTCAATCTGGTTCTTGCGAAGGGAACGTCGAAGCTGGCTGATATCGTTATGGGCACGAACGGCGTGAAGGACGTCAGAAGCAAGGCTTCTACGATGTTCGACAAATACACCAAGATGGTGGAGGCGTATCATTATGCTGAGGATAGTGTCAGAGGAAACATCGAGGACTTTACTTCTTTGCGCAGCGATATGGGAATGGTGTATCGTGACTATGCCATGAAACTTATCGACATCTATGGCGACTCCATCAAGATGGTGTCGCCTGACCTGTTCGACTTTAAGCGCATCGAGTGGTTGGACGTGGACGAAATGCTCAAGTATGTGGAACTGGAATATAACAAGCTCTCGGAGAATTGTGCGGCACTGATGGGGCATATATCGGATAGTTTCAGGGCTTCACTGCAAAATTCCCTGCAGGCTTACAAGTCAGTGTCGAACGGCAACAAGTCGTTGGGCTTGGCGATGGCAGGTCTGGCGATGCTGGACCATTATATGGATGCCAGTGAACGCACCAACCGTCTGAAATCTGACTTGTCCGTCTTCCAGACCAGCGTGAAGCATGATGCCACTCGCATCAAGGCTGATATGGGACGTCTGATGGTAATCTGCAAGACCCTTAATGATGTGGTCATACCGAAGGCTAACGTGTTTCTGCGGTATGGCGAGAAGCTGATGGCTTCCGACTTGAAGGCGATGCTGGATGCTCTGTACGGGGATGAGACGCTCAGGCCTTTGAAGGAGAAGCGCAGAGAACTGCTGCAGCAGTTGAAGGTTCTGGACATGGAGATGAACGATCATCTTCAGAACATAGATGTATATACGTCGCTCATCAACGACATTACTTCCACGTTGGAGTCGAAGCGGGCAAGCTATATGGATGCCAAGGCGAAGAAGCCGTCAAAGCCTTTCTTCCTTGTAAACTTGCTTACCTTTGGTACGGCCAACAAGAACTACTATCGTAACTATTCGGAATGGAATTCGGTGTGCTTCCCTCTTGTAAGGGAGTATGAGAGTTATCAGGTGGACCTGAAGCTGGACAAGGAGGAACTGGATGCGCATCGTGAGGCTCAGACTCGTATAAAGAATGAATATGCGAAACTCTCGAATGAGCTGAATAAGGTGTCCGGTGATATCAGAAGCAAGATAGTTTGTTCGGACAAACTGAAAATGAAGATGCTGAAACATCTTCGTGACATTGTGTCAATGCTGAAGCTCGGACGAGAGATAATGGAGAGCAAGATAGATGAGAAGTGGGTGCATACGGTGGACATCCCGGACTTCAAGGAAACTGCCAAGTTGCCTGCCGACATCGAGCAGAATCTCTCGCAGTTCACAGGCTTGTTGGCGGATAACGTTCATGCTGATCCTGCCATGGCAAAGAATCTGCTTGACGGCGTGGCTGTATATGCTAATGACCGTAAGAGGATACAGGGTAATGCCACACAGAATACGCCAGCCGAATACAGCGAGGAGGAACTGACCGAGGTTACTGGAGCGATGGAGCAATCATTGCAGAGGGGCATTGCTCTGTTTGACAGTTTCGCTCAACTCAAGGTGCAGCAGCTTAACGGTCAGTTGGCTTCGGCTGCATACGACAAGGAGCTGAAGAAGCATGCAGACGAGTTTAAGCGTGAGATGGCAAAGATAGACAACAAGAGTGCTTATCTTCGTGAGGTGTTTAAGCGGATAAATCTTGCAAGCAATGAGAATGAGCGCAAGCAGGCCATGTCGCTGCTGAGCGATTTGAGCGGTTACTCGCTCTCGGAACAGGAGTTCACTGACTTTATTAACGGAAAGAAACAAATAGAATTATAAATAACAAATGGAAAGTTCAAGAAGACAGCAAGCCCAGGCTGATTTGGGCATGGATTTCGCAAAGGAAGATCAAAAGCGAGAGGCTGCCCTTGCCAAAGAGCAGGAGCGCATTAACAAGAAGGAGGCGAAGCGTCAGGAGATGATGAACAGGCAGTCGTATCGCCTGATGGCAAGCACGGCAAAGTATATGGACAAGTATTTCTTGGATCCTATTCTTGGTTTCGTCCTTCCTGCAGGTATCGGTGATGCCTTGTCGAGCGTGCTGGCATTCCCGTTCGTCTATTACAGCCTTTGCGTGGTGAAGTCGATTCCGCTGACATTGGCTGTCATCTATAATATATTGATGGATGTCTTGATAGGAGCCATACCTTTCTGTATAGGTGATGTGCTTGATGTATTCAAGCGCTCTTATGTAGAAAACCTGAGACTGATAACTGGTTATATTGATGATGACAAGGAGATAATCAATAAGGTGAACAAGAAAGCTTTCTGGACGGCTGTGTTTATTGCCGTGCTTTGCTGGCTGATTTATTGGGTCATCTCTTGGGCTATCAGCGTTGGATCCTGGATTGCTTCATTGTTCTGATAACTTGCCAGTTTGCCTATAAACAAAACGACCTGAGTTCTGGATATTCTGTAACTCAGGTCGTTTTTGTTTATAGTAGGGGGATGACGTTTCGGTCTTTTTAGTACTTGTCGTGCTTCTTCACAGACGTCATCTTATACACCAGCGTGCCGCCCTTCATGATGTCGGCGTGGTTGATGTACGGCTTGTTATAGCGCTTGCCGTTGAGAAGAATGTAGTCTACGTACTTGTTTTCCTTAGAAAGACCTTCAGCCTTTACTGTGAATGTCTTGCCGTCAACGAGACGGAGTGTTATCTTCTCCATCTGTGGTGCGCCGAACACATACTGTCCGCTTACGGGATTGACAGGATAGAAGCCCATAGCTGAGAGCATATACCATGCCGACATCTGACCGCAGTCGTCGTTGCCGCAGAGTCCGTCGACGGTGGGACGATACTGAGTGTCGAATATCTCACGGATAAGCTCCTGAGTGCGTGACGGGCGTCCTGCCATGGCATAGAGGTAAGCCACGTGATGGCTCGGCTCGTTGCCGTGAGCGTACTGACCGATGAGGCCGGTAACGTCAGAGAGTGTGCTCTCCAGCTTGAGCGAGAAGAACTGGTCGAGCTTCTTGAGGAACGGCTTCGGACCGCCGAAGAGCTTTATCAGTCCGTTAACGTCATGCTGCACCTGCCATGTGTATTGCCATGCGTTGCCCTCGGTGTAGTCGCCGCCGCTACTCTCGGCATGTGCAAGGTCGCTCGGATTAAACGGAGTCTTCCAAGATCCGTCAGAGAGACGCGGACGCATAAACTGCGTTGACTTGTCGAAGAGGTTCTTATAGAACTGTGAACGGCGTGTGAAGTAAGCCTCGTCCTGCTTCTTGCCCATGAGACGAGCCATGTCGGCAGCGGCATAATCGTCATACATCGACTCCAATGAAGACGATACCGACTCTGCCTCTGTGAGGTCTGTGGGCAGATAGCCGTACTTCATGTAGTTCTCCCAGTCGCTCTTCAGCTTGTGCGACACTGTCTGCGTCTGCTTGATGGCGTTGAAAGCACGCTCGGCATCAAAGCCGCGGAATCCCTTGTGGTAAGCTTCAGCCACGATGGAGACAGCGTGATTAGCCACCATACAGTAGTTTTCCTTACCCCAGAGTCCCCAGATGGGCAGGAATCCCTGCACCTCAGCCTGCTCAACGAGCGAATTGACCATGCCGTCTACGCGGTCGGGCATTACGATGGTGTAGAAGGGATGAGCGGCACGGTAAGTGTCCCAGCAAGAGAAAGTGGAGTAGAACTGACCGGTCTCCGCCTTCACCACCTTGTCGTCGGCGTTACGATACATGCCGTCCACGTCAGCTATCTGGTTGGGCTGAATCAGAGCATGATAGAACGAGGTGTAGTAGTTCTGCTTCTGCTCCTCGGTTCCCTCCACGTCGATGCGCTTCAGATAATTGTTCCATTCGTCGTGTGCCGAAGCCTTTACGGCAGCGAAGTCCCATCCCGGCACCTCAGCCTGTAGATTCTTCTTGGCACCTTCGATGCCCGTCGTAGACATCGCTATCTTTACGAGCAGCTGTTCGCCCTGCGCGATGTCGTCAAACGAAGCTACGATGCGGTCGCCCTTCTCCGTATCGAAAGCCTTGGGGAGGACGGTGTGTGAAGTGACGCGATGGTTGAACTTGATGACGAAGAAATAATCCTGCTTCACCCATACCGTGTTCTGCACGTGACCCACGAGTGTCTGGTCGTCCTCCCAATGCGTTTCGCAAAGGTTCACCTGCGAGTGATACTGCTTGTCGTTCCATGACGGACCATGCTGCAGGTCGATAAGCACGGACGTTGAATCGGCTGAATCGAAGGTGTAGCGATGGAAAGCCACGTGAGGAGCGGCAGTAAGCTCTGCCTTCACCTTAGCGTCAGTCAGATACACGGAGTAATATCCCGGTGTGGCGAACTCCTGATTCTTGGCGTAGCGAGAGCGATAAGCGTCCCATTGGCGGATGCGCTTGCCAGTCGACGGCATGACGAGGATGTCGCCGAGGTCCATGCAGCCCGTACCGTTGAGATGGTCCTGCGTGAATCCCCAGATGATGGAGTCGCTGTAAACGTATTCAGAGCAATAGCGCCAACCTACGCCTCCCGTTACAGGACTTGTCTGAATCATGCCGAAAGGACGGCAAGCGCCGGGAAACGTGTGTCCGTTGTCGGCGTTTCCTACGAAGGGGTTGACGTACTTTGTGTAATCTGTGGTCTGTGTGGACGATGCTGCTGCCACTGCCGGAGAGAGAAGCGCAGCAATGCCGACCGCCCACTTGCAGATTAGCGAATTAGTTTTTTTCATTTCTTTTTTGGGTTTGTTTTTGATTACCATTATATAAATGGTTTGTTCTTATTATATAAAGGTTTGTTCTTTCAGTATATTAATATGTAAGAAGCCACGTCTTACTTGCGCTCTTTCAGAAGGTCGCGAATCTCAGTGAGCAGCAGTTCTTCCTTGGTTGGCTTCGGTTCCTCCGGTTTCGGCTTGGCTTCATCTTCCTTCTTCTTGAGGTTGGACAGCTTGTTGATGCCCTTGACGAGGAGGAAGACGCAGAAGGCAATGATGACGAAGTCGATGATGGTCTGGATGAAAGCACCATAATTAATGGTGGCAGCCTGCATCGTTTCGCTGCCGATCTTCACTGTAGGCAGTTCGAATTTAAGGTCGCTGAAGTTTACGCCGCCGATGAGCCATCCGATAGGAGGCATAATGATATCGTTGACGATGGACGAAACAATCTTTCCGAAAGCGCCGCCGATGATGACGCCGACAGCCATGTCAACAGCATTGCCCTTGACGGCAAATGCCTTGAATTCGTTCAAAATACTACTCATATCTTTTCTTTTTAGTTATTTAATGCTTTGTTTTGCCAACTGTATATGACAAATAGAGATGTTAGTAACACTATTAATTCGTCTTTGTGACAACTATAGAAAATTTTAAAAAAATTAATACTTTAATTGTCTGCAAAATTAGAAAAAAGTTATTAACTTTGCACACGTGAAAAGAGAAAATCCACGGGCACATTGAATTTTTATTGTTTCTTGCCCATAAACGGCGGGGTAACGCTTTAAATTATGTGTTTTTCAAGGATAAGGATAAACCTTTAAATTAAAATAAAGTAAAATGATTAAAGTAGGTATTAACGGATTTGGTCGTATCGGCCGTTTCGTATTCCGCGCAGCTCAGACTCGCAACGACATTCAGATTGTAGGTATCAATGACCTTTGCCCGGTTGATTACTTGGCTTACATGCTCAAGTATGACACAATGCACGGTGCTTTCCAGGGCACAATCGAGGCTGACGTAGAGAAGAGCGAGCTCATCGTTAACGGCAACCACATTCGTGTAACTGCAGAGCGCAACCCTGCTGACCTGAAGTGGAACGAGGTTGAGGCTGAGTACGTAGTTGAGTCTACAGGTCTCTTCCTGACACAGGAGAAGGCTCAGGCTCACATCCAGGCTGGTGCAAAGTACGTTGTTATGTCTGCTCCTTCAAAGGACGCTACTCCTATGTTCGTTTGCGGCGTAAACTTCGACAAGTACGAGAAGGGTACACAGTTCGTTTCTAACGCTTCTTGCACAACAAACTGCTTGGCTCCTATCGCTAAGGTTCTGAACGACAAGTTCGGTATCGAGAACGGTCTTATGACTACAGTTCACTCTACAACTGCTACTCAGAAGACAGTTGACGGTCCTTCTTTGAAGGATTGGCGTGGTGGTCGTGCTGCTTCTGGCAACATCATCCCCTCTACTACAGGTGCTGCTAAGGCTGTAGGTAAGGTTATTCCTGAGCTCAACGGCAAGCTGACTGGTATCTCTATGCGTGTTCCGACTCTCGACGTTTCTGTTGTTGACCTCACAGTTAACCTCAAGAACGCTGCTACTAAGGAGCAGATCTGCGCTGCAATGAAGGAGGCTTCTGAGGGCGAGCTCAAGGGTGTACTCGGTTACACTGAGGACGCTGTCGTTTCTTCTGACTTCCTCGGCTGCACATTCACTTCTATCTTCGACGCTAACGCAGGTGTTTACCTCACAGACAAGTTCGTAAAGGTAGTTTCTTGGTACGACAACGAGATCGGTTACTCTAACAAGGTTCTCGAGCTCATCGCACACATGAAGAAGGTTAACGGTTAATTCATTGACCGATAAGTTATAAAAAAAGCACGGATTCTTATTTGGAGTCCGTGCTTTTTTTGTTCTCTTTAGATTAACTTAAACCTGTGATTTATTATTAACAACAAAATTATATGTGTATGAAATACAAATTGTTATTGCTGTTATTGTTGCTTTCTTTTTTGTCGGTGGACCGTATTAAAGGCCAGGAAACAAATCAGTTTGTTGTGACCTATGCAGATAGTGTTCCGAATAATTGTGTACGAAGTAATGAGCATTCTCCGCGTAAGGCTCCGGTCCGTTATATTAAATCTGAATCTTTAGAGGTGAAATCAAGATTAGGACATTTTGTCGCTTCTTGTGAGCTGAACCGTTACGTTACATACGGTGTTTTGCAGTGTCTGAAGCTTGCTATGAATTCTTGGGAACAGAAATTAGAAATCAAAACTCCAGTTAGATTTTATTTTCGTATTTCCGACAGCATTGATCCAAGTACTGCTATAAGCACTACTGTTGGTTATAGTAGGGTTACGAGCACTCTTTCTGTACCTGACAATTTGTATGCTCAAAAGATTTCAGGAGTCTCGATAAATGATACTATAACGGTAAACTCCCAAATAGATTGGAAATCATGGCCTGATGATGAATTCTTTAATGGATCGGTTAGCCTTGTTACGTATCTGACAAGGAATATAGCAAGAGTTCTTGGATTTGGTAGCTCGTTGGTGAAACGTAATTCCTATTTGGGATTCTCTGCCAATCGAGTTCCGTCAGCTTTCGACCACCTTATTTATAACGGAGAACAATATTTAAGTGATTTGAATAGAGCGTCCTCAAGTAAGCTGGATTTGTTTTTTGCCAAGGACATAAGGCTTAAGTCAGATGCTTTTGAATATGATTTGTATGATACGGGTCGGTTCTTGTATGGTCTCAGCGGCAGCTATTTCTCATTAGGGTATGATAATCTGTTGGAGCATGAAATCTCAAACAAATCAGAAGTTTTGCCAATTAATGCTGAAACATTGAATGTTCTATCTAAAATTGGTTGGAATACGACTAAGAACGATAGGGTGATAGAATGTAATAATACGGACAAACTGGGCAGAGGTTCTATATTTGATGATTTCACTTTTTCTTTAATTGACGTAAATAGAGGCAATTCACTCAACGCTAACTGGCAATATCAAGTATATGATTTGAATAAATTATGCTATAAAACGATATTGACAGGTAAAGGAAAAACATTTAATGTAAAACCTTCTGTTATAGAAGGCTCGCTTGATGATGATTTATGTGTACAAGCACGTGTGGTGGCAAATGAATCTGGAGTAGAATATTATTTTCCACTTACACTTGAAACACGTCCTGTAATAAGCGACGTTAAAATATCTGATGTGAAGAAAACGGACAATAATCGTTATCAATTCAATTTGGATATTATTCAGAAAGGGGCTACTGGTGGATATGTTTTGGTTGATGACTATACGGGCGCAACGCACGAATACAGTTATACTGGCAAGACGATAAGTGTTTCTGGTATTCTTGTCGGTATGGAAACGTATATTTATATCACTCTTGAAAATGAATATAATACATCATCTCGTCTTATCGTCGGGGATTTTTATAATCAAGAGATGAAGCTGGTAAATGAAAATAAGGCTTATTCGTCTACATACAAAACATTGAGTAAGAGTCTTGGTGGTAAGATTCTGCGAGATGGAGATGTTTTGGCAATGAGTATTGATGATTTTGAAGGTCAGGTGGATTCGGTAAAATGGTATCTGCATGAAGGTGGTTATTATAAACATTTGGCGACAAAATATGGAAATGAGAAATCGTTTTGTTTCAATGTCAGTAAGGCAAATTTAGATTTCGAATCAAGAAGATATGCTGTTGGTGACAGTGCAGAAGTTATACTCGGATCAACTTGGAAAAATGATATAGTAGGACCTTACGGGCAATACTTTTATGCCACCATATACAGTCATGATGGTGAATACATGCGTGTATATGAATATACGTTTACTGATTTTGACTTTGATTTGATTCCGACAAGACTGAAAGTCGACATCTTGAATGTCCAACCAGTATTTGAGGGTGAGGATGAATGGATTAAAGCAGACGTGAAGTTTGATACAGAGAATTTTTCCAATGTATTTCTGTATGTAGCAGACTCTGGCTTTTGGAACTACAGGTATTTGTATGATCCCCACGTTACACCTGACAATATAAATGAGACGGTATCTCTGTATTTTGCAGATTGGACCGAACAGTTCTATTGTATTGCATGTAATGACTATGGGTATTATCAAAGCGAAATATTCAGTCTTGCAAGAACATCTATAGATGATGTGCAGAATTCTACATTTAAGATAAATATAGAAAATAATGGAATAGAAGTAAGGAATAATAATCTGTTTGATTGCTCTATCTATGATATAAGAGGCACTTTGTTAGAGTCAGTTAATAACGTAAATGATTTCTCCAAGGGGCTATCCAAGGGTGTTTATATCTTAAAGATGTATGATAAAGTCTCAAGTAAAAAAGTAACTCGTAAAATAATAATAAAATAATATGATGACCAAAAGAATTATTATGATTTTACAACGTCTTCTTGTTCATTATGTCTTCTTGTCCACCATGCAAATATTGTCTAAAGAGTAAAAATATGTTACAAAATAAAAATTGATTATAGAGTTCCGGTTTGCTGTTTTTACGGTGTTTAGCTGTGCAAACGGCACCCACGCTTAACGATACAGCCTCTTTTACAGTCCGATAGTGCCACTATCAGAGTGTGAAAGAGGCTTTGTTGTATTACAATAATGGCAGTATTGAAGTGTAAAAGTGGCTCTATAGCAGCAAATAGTGGCTCTTTTGCGAGTCTGATTTCATAGTGCTTCGTCAGAAAACCGTATAACATACTGTGTGTTAATACGTTGCCTATAAACGCTCAAAACTCAAGAATTTCGCACCAAAGATTTTGTTGTACGCTGGGCTCATAGTATTGAGCATCAGAAATGCAAATATTGTATTCGGCAGAACCACCGAAGTGTTCGAAAATACGTTCAATCTCAGTCATAATGACCGATACATATTTCAACCTAATTGAACTTATATCCGTTTTTATTTTCCTTACATTATAATATTTAGTCGGAAAATAGTTGTAGCAGTGGAAAGGATTTTGTAAGTTTGCAAATTAAATACATGTAACGAATCCACCAATTTGATAAATAAAAACAATATGAGCAAGATGATAACCATACTCGGACCTACGGCAAGTGGCAAGACTCCGGTGGCGGCAGCGCTCGCGGCACGCACCGGGGGAGAGATTCTTAGTGCCGACTCGCGTCAGGTTTATCGCCGCATGGATATAGGAACGGGCAAGGATCTTGCCGACTATGTGGTGGACGGACATCGTGTGCCTTATCATCTTATAGACATTGCGGAGCCCGGAACAAAGTATAACCTCTTCCAGTATCAGCAGGATTTTCATACCGCATACGCCGACATACGCAGCCGTGGCAAGCTGCCGATTCTTTGCGGAGGCACCGGTCTGTATCTTGAGGCTGTGCTCGGAGGCTATCAGTTGTCGCCCGTGCCGCAGAATCCGGAGCTTCGCCAGCGCCTTTCGGGTATGTCGCTCGAGGCGCTGACAGAGATGCTGGCGGAGCTGAAGCAGCGCAGCGGTTCGGTAATGCACAACACCACCGATGTGGACACGGTGCAGCGAGCCATACGCGCCATCGAAATTGAGACGTACAACCTGGAGAATCCTACCAGCGAACGCCAGCTGCCAGCCGTCGATTCATTGATAATCGGCATCGACATCGACCGCGAACTGCGTCGTGAGAAGATCACCCGTCGCCTGAAGGCACGTCTGGACGAAGGCATGGCTGACGAGATACGAGGGCTGATAGGAGAGGGCATACAGCCCGAAGACCTTATATATTATGGTCTGGAGTATAAGTTCATCACCGAATATGTCATCGGAAACCTCACTTACGACGAGATGTTCAGACAGCTGGAGATTGCCATCCATCAGTTTGCGAAGCGTCAGATGACGTGGTTCAGAGGTATGGAACGACGGGGATTCTGTATCCACTGGTTGGATGCCACGCTGCCGATGGAAGAAAAAGTGAACACCATCCTGCGTCTGCAGGAGGAAGAAACAGAAAACAAGTAAACCTAACATATAATAATTAGATATCCTTATGCCAAACAACAAACGATGGGGCGTGCTTTACTGCCCGAAGCATGAACTGCTGAGTCCGAAGCGTCGTTGGGAGAAGATAGAGAAATGTCTGAAGGACAATGGCGTGGAATACGACTTCATACAGAGTGAGAGCAGTTCCGGTGTGGACCGTCTTATAAAGATGATGATCAACAACGGCTACGAAACGATTGTTATCGTAGGAGGCGACTCTGCGCTTAACGATGCCGTGAACTGCCTGATGCAGTACGATTCGAGTGTGCGTGAGCGTGTAGTGCTCGGCGTTATTCCCAACGGACTGATGAACGACTTCGCCCATTTCTGGGGATTCCGCGAGAGCGACTACAGCCAGACCATCAAGTGGCTGAAGCAGCGTCATGTGCGCAAGATTGACCTCGGATGCATACGATATACCAATAAGAAGGGTGAGACTTGCCGCCGCTACTTCCTCAACTGCATCAACATCGGACTGATAGCTGCCATAATGAACCTCCGTCGTCAGACCCGCCACTATTTCGGATCGCGTACGCTGTCGTTTGTGTTCTCCTTCATACTGATGATTTTCCAGCGTCTGGAATATCGCATGCACGTAAAGATCAATCATGACGACATCAAGCGCAACGTCATGACGATGTGCATAGGCAACGCTTCCGGCTACGGACAGACGCCGAACGCCGTGCCTTACAACGGCATGCTGGACGTGAGCATAGTGCATCATCCCGGTATGACGCAGCTCTTCGAGGGCTTCTATCTCTTTGTGCGTGGCAAATTCCTCAACTATAAGAGCGTCCATCCTTACCGTACGCGCAAGGTGGAGGTGGTTGAGGCACGCAAGGCGCTTGTCGGCATCGACGGACGACTGATGCGTACGCCGAAGGGACCGTTCACCATCACTGTGGAGCAGGAAATCATCAACTTCCTCATACCAGAATAAACAATTATGTAGGAGGAGAGCATAGCCGGACACATGGTCCGTATGCTCTCCTCCTATAATTTTGTATGGATAATATCTTCGAATCGAAGAAATGCGCCGTTTAACATATTTGGTTAAACGATTGCACAGTTTTTTATGCGTTTTTTTAGGAATTTACGATAGAAACTCATTTTTTTTCAAAATATAGGCGCATTTATTTTGTTCATAAACTAAAAGTTATTACCTTTGATATCGTAAGGCAGATTGCAGCCTTCATAGACCTACTACTGCCTCTACGTAACCAAGACGTTTTTGATAAATAAGAAAAACTAATAAATGAACCTTAATTTAAACCTATGAGTTATTTACGATTCGAAAAAGCTCTGATGACGAACCTGGAAGAGTCACTGCCTCGCGAGCTGTTGAGGACAAACCGTTCCGGAGCCTATTCGTGCTCAACGATAGTCGACTGTAATACGCGTAAGTATCACGGCCTTCTGGTTGTACCCGTGCCCGAGTTAGACGACGAGAACCACGTCCTTCTTTCTTCGCTCGACCCTACAGTTATCCAGCATGGAGCAGAGTTCAACCTCGGTCTCCACAAGTATCAGGGCAACAACTACAGCCCCAAAGGTCATAAGTATATCCGTGAGTTTGATTGTGACAAAGTGCCGACCACGCTTTATCGTGTCGGCGGTGTACTCTTGAAGAAAGAGGTGGTCTTCCAGCATTATGAAGACCGCATCCTTATCCGCTATACACTTGTTGACGCCCATTCCGAAACCACATTGCGTTTCCGTCCTTTCCTCGCATTCCGCAGCGTGCGCCAGTTTACGCACGAGAACAGCGTGGCTTCACGCGAGTATCAGGAGGTGGAGAACGGCATAAGCACATGCATGTATGCCGGTTATCCCGACCTTTACATGCAGTTCAGCAAGGAGAATAAGTTCGTGTTCCAGCCCGACTGGTATCGTGGCATCGAATATCCGAAGGAGCAGGAGCGCGGTTACGCGTCCAATGAGGACCTCTATGTTCCCGGCTATTTTGAGATGGACATCAAGAAAGGCGAGTCAATCGTCTTCTCTGCGTCAACGTCTGCATGCAAGACAGGCGGTCTGAAGGCATTGTTCACCAAGGAGGTGGAGGAGCGCTCACCGCGCGACAACTTCTTCCATTGCCTTGTCAACGCAGCTCACCAGTTCCATAATCGTACAAGCAAGGACGAGCGTTATATCCTTGCCGGATACCCATGGTTTAAGTGTCGTGCCCGCGACACATTCATCGCCCTTCCGGGTCTTACCCTTTCCATCGGCGAAGAAGATTACTTCGAGCTTGTTATGAAGACGGCAGCACGCGGTCTGAACGAGTTTATGGAAGGCAAGCCGCTTACAGCTAAGATTTACGAGATAGAGCAGCCGGACGTTATGCTTTGGGCTGTATGGGCAATCCAGCAGTATGCCAAGCACGTAGGCGAAGAGAAGTGCAACCGTATGTACGGCAAGCTGCTCTATGACATCGTGACATACATTTCGTCAAACAAGCATCCTAACCTGCGTCTTATGGACAACGGACTCCTCTATTCGGAGGGTAAGGAGAAGGCTGTGACATGGATGAACTCCACAGCCAACGGTCGTCCCGTCGTTCCGCGTACAGGATACATCGTCGAGTTTAATGCCCTTTGGTATAATGCTCTCAAGTTCTGTGCTGCCATTGCCGGCAAGTTCGGCGACGAGGCAAGCGCCGCAATGCTTGAGAAGCGTGCCGAACTGTGTGGCAGCTCGTTCACGGAGACCTTCGTAAACGAGTATGGCTATCTCTTCGACTATGTGGAGCCGAAGGACATGCCCGACTGGAGCGTACGTCCTAACATGATATTCGCAGTGGCTCTCGACTATTCGCCGCTCACATCTGCACAGCAGAAGAGCGTGCTCGACGTCTGCACACGCGAGCTTCTCACTCCGAAGGGACTGCGTTCGCTCTCGCCGAAGAGCGGCGGATATAATCCTATGTACACAGGTCCGCAGACACAGCGCGACTATGCTTACCATCAGGGAACTGCATGGCCTTGGCTCGGCGGATTCTATATGGAGGCATGTCTGAAGATATACAAGCGCACACGTCTCTCATTCCTCGAGCGTCAGATGATCGGTTATGAGGACGAGATGGTGCAGCATTGTCTCGGAACCATTCCTGAACTCTTCGACGGCAACCCGCCGTTCCACGGAAGAGGAGCAATTTCTTTCGCAATGAACGTGGCAGAGGCTCTACGTACGCTCGAACTGCTCGAAAAATTCAAGTACTAAAACATAGGAGGATTTATAATATATGAAAGTCTTAATGTTCGGATGGGAGTATCCTCCTCATGTATTTGGTGGACTCGCAACCGCTAATTTCGGAATATCACAGGGCCTCCACGCACAAGGCGACGTGGAGACAGTTCTTTGTCTGCCTCATCCTTTCGGTGATGAGGACCGCAGCGCATGCCGCATCGTGGCAATGAACAAGGTGCCTATTGCTTGGCGCGACGTAGACTATGACTATGTGAAGAGTCAGGTGGCTGACGTAATGGACCCCGACTATTACTATCGTCTTCGCGACCATATCTATGCCGACTTCAACTATATGCACGTCAACGACCTTGGCTGCATGGAGTTTGCCGGCGGCTATCCCTCTAACCTGCATGAGGAAATCAACAACTACTCAATCATCGCAGGTGTAGTGGCACGCACGGAGGACTTTGACATCATCCATGCACACGACTGGCTCACTTATCCTGCCGGCATCAATGCCAAGCACGTGAGCGGCAAGCCTCTCTGCATCCACGTACATGCCACCGACTTCGACCGTTCTCGCGGAAAGGTTAACCCCACCGTTTATGCCATCGAGAAGGACGGTATGGACAATGCCGACTGCATCATGTGTGTGTCTGAGCTGACACGCCAGACCGTCATCAATCAGTATCATCAGGATCCGCGCAAGTGCTTCACAATGCACAATGCCGTATATCCGCTCCGTCAGGAACTTCAGGATATCCCGCGTCCTGACCACACCGGTAAGGAGAAGGTGGTGACCTTCCTTGGTCGTATCACCATGCAGAAGGGTCCTGAATACTTCGTTGAGGCTGCCAATATGGTGCTCCAGCGCACACGCAACGTGCGTTTCTGCATGGCAGGTAGCGGCGACATGATGGACGCCATGATTTACCTTGCAGCAGAGCGTGGCATCGCAGACCGCTTCCATTTCCCGGGCTTCATGCGCGGCAAGCAGGTTTATGAGTGCCTCAAGGACTCTGATGTGTATGTGATGCCTTCTGTGTCGGAGCCTTTCGGTATCTCACCGCTTGAGGCAATGCAGTGCGGCACGCCTACCATTATCTCAAAGCAGTCGGGTTGCGCCGAGATTCTCGACAACTGTATAAAGGTTGACTATTGGGACATTCACGCCCTCGCCGACGCCATCTATTCAATTTGCCATAACGACTCACTCTTCCATTACCTTCAGAACGAAGGCAAGAACGAGGTGGACCAGATCACTTGGGAGAAAGTGGGAGCACGCATCAAGAATCTATACGAGCGTGTGTTGGCAGGCGAATTATAAATAACAAAACCCTAATACTACAATCTTAAAACAGACAACAATGAAAACGATTTGTTTATATTTCGAAATACATCAGAACATACAGTTGAAGCGTTATCGCTTCTTTGACATCGGCACAGACCATTATTATTACGACGACTATGAGGACGAGCGTATCATAGAAGACGTCACAGAGCGTTCGTATATGCCTGCCCTCAACGCCATCGGCGAGATGATCAAGGAGAACGGCAAGTACTTTAAGGTGGCTTTCTCGCTCTCAGGCGTAGGTATGGAGCAGCTCGAGATTCATGCTCCGCAGGTGATTGAGAAGCTTCAGGAGCTCAACCAGACTGGTTGCGTGGAGTTCCTTGCTGAGCCTTACTCGCACGGTCTGGCTTCGCTCGCCAATGAGGAGAGCTTCACCAAGGAAGTGAAGCGCCAGTGCCAGAAGATGAAGGAATACTTCGGACAGGAGCCTAAGGTGCTTCGCAACTCTTCGCTTATATATAGCGACGAGATTGGTTTGCAGGCTTCACAGATGGGATTCAAGGGTATGCTTACCGAAGGTGCGCGTCACGTCCTCGGATGGAAGTCGCCCCACTATGTATACAACTGCGCCCTCGCTCCCAATCTTAAGCTTCTTCTCCGCGACGTAAACCTCAGCGACGACATCTCTCTGCGCTTCAGCAATACGGAGTGGGAGGGCTATCCTCTCTTCGCCGATTCTTATGTTGACCGTATAGCCAATTTCCCGGAAGGCGAGAAGGTGGTGAACATCTTCATGGAGCTTTCTGCTCTTGGTGTGGCACAGCCTCTGTCAAGCAACATCCTCGACTTTATCAAGGCTCTTCCGCAGTGCGCTCGCAACCGTGGCATCTCGTTCTCTACACCGTCAGAGATTTGCGACACAATACCAAGCGTATCACAGCTCGACGTTCCCGACACATTGTCTTGGACAGACGAGGAGCGCGACGTAAGCTCATGGCTCGGCAATCCTATGCAGCGTGAGGCTTTCAACAAGCTCTACAGCGTGGCTGACCGCGTACGCATCGCTGACGATCCCCGTATCAATCAGGACTGGGACTACCTCCAGGCTTCCAACAACTTCCGTCAGATGACCACAAAGCCGTCTCAGGTTGGCATTGACCGTGGCATCTTCTCAAGCCCGTTTGACGCCTTCACAAACTATATGAACATCCTCGGCGACTTCATTTCTCGCGTCAACTCTCTCTATCCAGAGGACGTTGACAACGAAGAGCTTTCTTCTCTCCTCACCACCATCAAGAACCAGGATGAGGAGATTGAGATGAAGAACAAGGAGATTGTTCGTCTGCAGACCAAGATTGAGAAGATTGAGGCTGCCGAACTGAAGCTTCGCGAAAAGCTGGAGAAGCAGAAGGCCGCTAAGCCCGCAGCTAAGAAGACTGCTGCCAAGAAGCCTGCCGCTAAGAAGGCTGCTCAGAAGGAGGAAGCTCCTGCTGAGGAAGAGGCAAAGGCTTAATTATGATCATATTGAAATGGCAGGAGTGCCATACTTCTAAAATACAGAATTAAGGTTCTTGTATAAATACAAATATTGGTTAATAAAGTTATGAGTGTCCTATCGCGTGATGTGATGGGACACTTTTTGTTTGTCAGATTGACGGAAAATCATTAATTTTGCAGCCGAATAAGGCAATCTTAATTCCTACATTCCGTAGCCTTGTAACTTTTAAGGATTATTATTATCGACAAAATATATTAGAAGAAAATGAAAAAGACAATTGTTAGCTTGTCTGTCGTAGCCGCGTCTACGATTTTGGCAAGCTGTGGCGGACTTGGCGCTGCAGGACTTGGAACTCCTGCGAACGGTACTTTAGGTGGTGCCACATCAGGAACAACGAACAGTAACAACAGCTCTTCTTCCTCCAACTCTTCACAGACAGGAGGCATTCTCGGAGGCATCTTCGGCTCTAATGGCGCTGGATCTACTCTCGGTAATGTGCTTGGCAGTGTGCTTGGCTTGGATAAGCTTACAACTAAGCAGCTCGTAGGCACATGGCACTATAAAGGTCCGGGCTGCGCTTTCACAAGCGAGAACGCTCTGGCAAAGGCTGGTGGCGAGGTGGCTGCTGCCGAGGTGAAGGAGAAGCTTGCCGCACAGTATGAGAAGCTTGGCTTCACTGCTGCCAACACTTCTATCTCTTTCAATGAGGACGGCACCTTCAACGCACATATTGACGGCAAGGCGCTCAACGGTAAGTGGACATACAATGAGGAGGACGGCAAGCTGGAGATGAAGACTCTCCTTCTCTCGCTCTCTGGTTATGCTAAGAAGAACAGCGACGGCATCGGCGTGCTCTTCGAGTCGAAGAAGATTCTGACGCTCCTTCAGACTCTTGCCTCTGTAAGCGGTAATAGCACTCTCTCCACCATTGGTGACCTCAGCAAGAACTACGACGGCGTACGCGTAGGCTTTGATATGACAAAGTAAGAGCATATCCATAACTTTATACACACGAAAAAAGGACAGCCCCGAATGGAAGGCTGTCCTTTTTTCGTGTTATTTGTGCGTTCGTTATTACTAATCAGAGTCAATATCCTGGGTTTTGCTTAAGGTTCGGGTTCAGCTCATGAGCCTTTTCCGGGATAGGGAATACTGTGGTATATCCTTTCTTGTCGGCTTCCGATTGAGTATGTATGTCATACTGCTTGCCATACGTGCCGAAGCGTATCATGTCCTGACGGCGCCAACCTTCCCAAACCAGTTCAAGGAGACGTTCGTTGAGGAGGTTGTCGAGAGTGGCAGGAAGCGAAGGCATGCCCACACGTGAACGTACAGCATTTATCTCCTCATCTCCTGACTCTCCGTTTCTCACCTTAGCCTCAGACTTCATGAGCAGCACGTCGGCGTATCTGTAGAGCACGATGTCGTTGTCGGGCATACGACCATCAGAGTAAGCCGTGCGGTCCACTTCATACTTCTTCATTCGTGCGCCTGCCGTCTCCAGATATGGGCTTGCTGTAAGGTTCTCCTCAACGGCGAGTGGCTTATATTCGAGTGGAGTGCCGTCGTCCAGCGTTACATACTTGCCGTCAACCTCCACCTTTCCCGTGTAGAAATTCATGTCAAGACGTGCGTCCGGCGTATCCGTACCAAATCCGTTTACAGCCATTGTATGGAGTGTGGCACACGTTCCGTTCTCAGAAGCTCCGCTATAGGCACCTCCATGAGCATAGTGGCGTGACCGGAAGAGATAATGAAATTCGTTCAGATAGAGAATCTTGTCCAAAGGAATGGTGAATATGTTCTCCGAAGAGCCTTCATTGTGTACGGCGAAGTTCTTGGTATAGTCAGCTTCGAGCGTATATCCGGCAGCCGTGATAAGGTCGCAGTAGTGGACGCAAGTCTGCCATGCGTTCTTCTTGTTGCCGTCTATGTCAAACATAATGGTCTTGCCGTCAGGACGTGAAGAGTCGGTCCAGTCATCGTCTGTATATACCTCTGCATTAAGACTGAGCTTGGCAAGCAGAAACCAAGCCACTGGTCGTGTCACCCTTCCATAGTAGTTGCCCTGCAGATTGCTGTGCTCATTAGCCAGCAGCGGAGCCACGTCCTGCAGTTCCTTCACCACATACCAGAACACATCGCTTCGGTTGCTCTGTCTGATGTCTGCCGTCTTTTGTGTTGACGATTGTAGGATGGGTATGCGTCCGAACATGTCCATGGCATAATAATAATACATGGCGCGGACGGCACGCACTTCAGCCGCATAGTCCACACGCTGCTGTTCTGTCAGAAAAGCCTTGTATTTCTCTATCGTCTCAAGCGATTTCGTTGACAACACTATCACCTTATACAGGTATTTCCAGACGTTATACAGGTCGGTGTCCGTGGCTGTCCACGTATGGTTATACATGCTTTCCCACAGACCGCCGTCATACCAGTTGCCTCCACGTATGGGGATGATAGCCTCGTCGGTGGTCAGCGTGTTATAGTCATAGATGCCGCGGCATGTGCCTTGCAGTCCATCGCCCTCTTCGTGAGCTCCTATATAGTTGTATAGCGAAGCTACAGCATTGACGTAAAGGCTGTTGGCAGAGTCGTAAATCTCTGTTTCCGGTATCTGGTCCTTTGGTGTCTCGTCCAGGCAACTCGTCAGAGAGAGTGATAAGGCGAGAACCGATAAAGCGAAAAATCTATGTTTCATAGTCTTCTGTCATTATACGTTTAGGATAATTCGTTGGTTTTCAGAATTGCACGCTCACACCCACCGAGTAAGTTCTGTACGTAGGATAACATCTCTTGTCGTCGATGCCCATTGAGGAATTCACCACGTACGAGTTGATCATCGGCGTCAGTCCGCTATATGAAGTGATTGTGGCGAGGTTGTTGACGCTGCACGATACGCGCAGCGAGCGCACAATCCTGCTCTTCACCGGGATGTTATATCCGATGGTGAGATACTCAAAGTTCAGATAGTCGCCGCTTTCCAGCCAGTAGTCAGACACGTTCTGGTCCACTATGTTCTTTTCGGGTGCGCCCTTCAGCACGTTATATGTAGGGAATGACGACATATTGTTGTATGCCAAAGCCGTGCCGTTGAATATCTTGTGTCCGAAAGCACCGTTCATCTGCAGCGACATATAGAAGTCCTTGTAACGTAGCGATATGTTCGAACCGAGTGTGGCTTTAGGTGTGGCTTGTCCGCAGATGCGTCTGTCGCCGCCGTCTCCGAAGTCGATGGTGCCATTCTTGTCAAGGTCTTCTATCTTGTATTTCATTGTTCCTTGCTCGTCCTTATACAGTCCCGTGCAATGCGGCAGATAGAACACGCCTAACGGCTGACCCACTATCTGATAAAGCACGTGATTGTTGTCGCCTCCGTTCTGTCCGGCACCGTCTATGGATCCGACGGCAGTGATGTTTGGTGCCGACATATTCATGCCGTTGTAGTTGCCAGACAGCGACAACAACTTGTTCTTCTGGAACGAAAGATTCATGCTAATGTTCAGGTCGATGTCCTTTGTCTGCACGGGTGCGATGGAGAAACCAATCTCAAGACCTTGGTTCGACATTGATCCGATGTTAGCCAGCAGCTTGTCGTAGGCGAACGGCGGCACGGGCACGTCGTAGGAATAGAGCATGTCTGAGGTCTTCGAGTAATAGTATTCGGCTGTAAGCATCAGTCGGTTGTGCCACAGTCCTATTTCTCCACCGATATTGAATGTCGACTTCGTTTCCCATTTCAGATCAGGATTGTTGTTTCGTATAGTGCCGAGCGTCACCGTCGGAGTGTTGTTCACCGGCACGATGCCCGTCTGCTGCACATTCTCCATTGTGGTGTAGGCTGTTATGCCGCCCAGATTGCCCGAACGACCGTAGCCCGTGCGCAACTTCAATGTGCTGATGCCGTCAAACGAGCGCAGAAACTTCTCCTTCTTTACGTCCCATTCAGCCGATACGGACGGGAAGAATCCCCACGTGTGGTCGTCGCCCACCATTGACGAACCGTCACCGCGCATTGTCAGCGTCAGCTTATACTTATTATATAATGTATACGAAGCGTTAGCCATAACCGACGCCAGCGACATGTCGTCGTAAGTGCTGCCCGTTCCTCCGTAAGGACGTGACGACGTAGCTCCGATGTTGTCGTAGCCGAAATCGTTTGTGGTTATGCCTTTGGCGTGTGTCCAGAAAGCCGTATGTTCCTGATAATGATATTCTGTGGATATTCCGGCAGACAATGCGTGGGCGTTCCATGTATGCGCATAGTCGAGCGATACGTTGCCGAGATATTCCTGATTCTTGAATTCGCCACGATAAACGTTGCCCTGCGCCCAAACCCATGTGGGGCAGAATTCAGAGTTTTCGTTAGATGTATACGAATAGCTGCCGAACGCTGACAGCTTCAGCGAAGGAGCAATGTCGTACACCAGCCGCATGTGCGTGTTGAAGTACATCTCCTTCTGGTCGCTACTCTCTACGAGCACAGCGGAAGGAGGGTTGATGCGATAGGCAGAACCGTTCTTTGTCCAGTTGCCGTTTGCGTCGCGTCCGGCAGGATATGTAGGGTTCTGGCATGCAGCTGAATAGAAGAGCATTTGCGAATCGAAGATGTCATTGTTCCTGAATGTGGAACCGAACACGCCGAAGTCGCCTTTCAGACGATTGTCGAAGGCATGTTGTGTGACATCTATTTTGGCTACAAAATTGTTGTAGTCCTTTGTCTTGATGATGGTATTGTGGTCGATATATCCGAACGACGCACGATAGTTAGACTGTTCTGAACCTCCGCTGAAAGCCAGGTAATGGTTCTGAACAAATCCGGTTCGGGTGATGACATCATAGAAGTTGTTGTCATGTCCTCCATTGTTGGCATACACGCCGAGCTTCTTTGCGGTGGCAAGATATTCGCCAGCCGACAGCATGTCGAGTTTCTTCGACATCCGCTCCATACCGATATTGGTCTCATACGAAATCTGAAATCCCTTGCCCGTGCCTTTCTTCGTCTTCACTTCGATGACGCCCGACGCACCGCGCGAACCGTAGAGTGCTGTCTCGGCAGCATTCTTCAGTACGGAGAAACTCTCGATGTCGGCAGGATAGATGGTTGACAGCGTGGCAATGTCGCTCGTCACGCCGTCTATGATGACAAGCGGGTCGTTGCCGCCGATGATTGACGTGGTACCACGCACACGCACTGACGACAGTTGCGCCATGCGGTCCATGCCGTTTGACGTTACGTTCACGCCAGCTGCGTTGCCGTTAAGTACGTCCAGTGCGTTGTTCACGATACCCTTGTTCTGTATTTTCAGATAAGTGGGTATGGTGTCGCGCTGCACGTTCAGTTCCTGCACTTGTGCCGAGACAGGCACAGTGGCAAGCAGCGACATTGCCGTCGCTGCAAGACCATACTTATGCTGTTGATGTTTTCTCATCATAGGCTCTTGTTATTAGGTTTATAAACTATCTATTGTTAGGTCTTTGTTCTTTTATTTTACGAACATATTTCGTTTCGGCATTTTGCTGCCGTATTTCTGTCTTAGCTTGGCGAAGAGCGCCATCGTGTCCTTTGAGAATTCGTGTCCCTTCCATGTGCTGGTGTTAGTGATAAACACCCAGCATTCGCCGTCGGCATAGCGGAGTATGATGGCTGACGTTCCTACGAGCGAACCGGTGCGTATCCATGGTCCGCGGTTGGGCGTGAAGTTCCATCCCAAGGAGAACTGATGGTCTGGCATTTCCGTTGTCATCAGCTTCACGGCGCCGGGCGAAAGGACGTCAGGCAAGGTGGGGTCGCCGTCTATGGCTGCCACCAGTCGGCACACCTCAGCAGCCGATGCCACCCATGCTCCGGCTCCCAATGAAGTGGTGATGTCGTTCTCGCCGTAGCAGCGAATTACCATGCGTCCCGAGTTGTTGAACTCCGGAGCCGGCTCCGAACTTGAGTGCATGTAGTATACCGATTCGTTCGGACGGCGGTCCTTCAGATAGTTGCCGGCGATGTGGAAGTCATAGCATCCCGCTGGCTCAAGAACGTATTTCTGCATAAACTTCTCGTACGACATGCCGGAGCGCTTTTGGATGATGAGCGAGAGCAGCGTGTAGCCGATGTTGCAGTAGCGCTGTGCCGAACCTGGTGTGTAGCCGAGATGACGGCGCAGGACAATGCGCAGCAGCGTGCGGTGGTCGGGTGGGGTGGTGAGGCGGTTCTGCTGCATGATGTAGCGCGTGGAGAAGATGGCGTCGCCGGCATAATTGGTGAATCCTGCCTTATGTCTGAGCAGCTGCTCCACGGTGATGTCATAGTATCGCTTGTCCTTGATGGAGTTGACGTAGAACGTGTCCGTGAGTATGCCTTGCGGTCCGAACACCTTGTCCGACAGCTTTATCTTGCCCATGTCCCTCAGCTTCATGATGCCCACTGCTGTGATAAGCTTCGAGCATGACGCCATACGCAGGATGTGCGACGGCTCCATCGGCACGCCCTTGTCCTTGTCGACGAAACCGAAGCCGCGGGCATAGATGAGCGAGTCGTGGCGCATGATGGCAAGCTGTGCTCCGTTTATCTCCCAACGCTTCAGATAGCGGCGCATGATGGAGTCCATGGGCTGCAGTTCGGGCTGCTCGCTCATGGCATTGGTAAGCGTGTCGTTGAGATGCACGCGATGCGAAACTTCCGCCAACGAGTCCTTCACGTGCTTGCTTTCGCTTGAGCACGACGAGCAGGCGCATCGGCAGATGCTGGTTATGATGACAACGACGAAGGTGAGGCAGCCCATGCAGGACAACCTCACCTTTGTGCGATATTGTTTCTTTATTCTGTATCCAAACATTATATATTATGATAGTCCTTCTATCTGTCCGTTAACTATGTCGATATGCATAGCCGCCGGCACCTTAGGCAGTCCCGGCATGCGCATGATATTGCCCGCAATAGCCACGATCATCTCCGCACCGGCGTTGATGACAATGTCGCGGACATTAAAGTCGAATCCCTTAGCCACGCAGTAGAGCTTCGGGTCTGTGGAGAACGAGAACTGTGTCTTGGCGATGCAGACGGGGAAGCGCTCAAAGCCCAGTTCCTTTATCATCTGCAGCTTCTTCTTTGCCGCCGCTCCGAACGACACTGAAGCAGCTCCGTAGATGTTCTTCGCCACCTTCTCTATCTTCTCCTCCGTCGTGTCCTCGTCGTTATAGGCAAACTGCAACGGCTTCGACGGATTCTTGTCTATTGTGTCCACCACGAGACGAGCCAGGTCTGCAGCTCCCTCGCCACCCGCAGCGTATGCGTCGTTCTCTGCGAAACCCACGCCCAGTTGCTCACAGTGGTTCTTTACCATCTCTATTTCCTCGGGCACGTCACCCGCATAGCGGTTGAAAGCCACGATGACGGTCTGTCCGAACGACTGCATGTTCTGGATGTGCTTGTCCAGGTTGGCAAGTCCCTTCATCAGTCCCTCGCTGTTAGGCTTCTTGATGTCCTCCACAGCCACGCCGCCGTGCATCTTCAGTCCCTGCGCCGTAGCCACGACGATGGTCAGCTTAGGCTGCAGTCCGCTCTTGCGGCACTTGATGTCGAAGAATTTCTCCGCTCCGAGGTCAGCGCCGAATCCAGCCTCCGTAATGACGTATTCGCCGAAAGTCAGGGCTGTCTTTGTGGCGATGATTGAGTTACATCCGTGTGCGATGTTGGCGAATGGTCCGCCATGAACGAAGGCTGCCGTGTTCTCCGTTGTCTGCACGAGGTTCGGTGCGAAAGCGTCCTGCAGGAGCACGGTGATGGCACCAGCCACGCCGAGGTCCTTAACGGTGAACGGCTTTCCTTCCACGGTATATCCGAGCAGAATGTTCTCGATGCGTCGTCTGAGGTCGTCCTCGTCTTTGGCAAGACACAGGATGGCCATAATCTCAGAAGCCGGAGTGATGTCAAATCCTGACTCCCTTACGATGCCGTTCTGCTTGCCGCCCATACCCGTCACGATGTCGCGCAGTCCGCGGTCGTTGACGTCGAGCACGCGGTTCCAGAGCACCTCACGCAGCGCAAATCCGTTGTCGCGGTTCTGATACATATAGTTGTCGAGCAACGCTGTTATGGTGTTGTGTGCGGAAGTGATGGCATGGAAGTCGCCTGTGAAGTGCAGGTTAATCTTGTCCATCGGCAGCACCTGAGTTCTGCCTCCTCCGCAGGCACCGCCCTTCAGTCCGAACACCGGTCCGAGCGACGGCTCACGAAGAGCGCAGATGGCGTTCTTTCCGATATGGTGTAGTCCGAGTGCCAGTCCGATGGTCACGGTGGTCTTTCCGATTCCAGCCTTTGTCGGCGTTATGGCAGTCACAAGGATGAGGTTGTTCTTCTTTACGCGTTCCTCATCAATGAGGTGTGTGGGCACCTTAGCCATGTAGTGTCCGTAGTGTTCGAGGTGTTCTGTCGGAATGCCATACTTGGCTGCCACTGTCTCTATGCGCTCGAGCTTAGTGCTGCGTGCTATTTCGATGTCTGTCATTGTTGTATTAAAAATAATATGTGTTTTCTTTTAGTTATTATTATCCTGCTGATCGTTGGGGTGGAGTAGGGTATGCGGGGCTGTTTGTAAATACAATTGCAAAGTTACGATTTAATTGTTAAAAAAGTGACGTAAAGCTGTATATTCTTGCTTTCTTGCCTATATAATTCATAGAGACCAAAAAAAGAAGCGTTTAATTTTATCATCTCGACAATTCTTGTCAAAAAATATGTCTTCCTGTTCACTATGCAAATATTGTCTAAAGAGTAAAAACATGTTACAAAATAAAAATCGGTTTTAGAGATTTGTTTTGCTGTTTTTGTGGGATTTTGCTTCGATGTTGATCGCATAATATATAAGAAAAGTCTCTTTTGCCTTCCAATACAGCCACTGTAGTATGGTAAAAGAGGCTGTGTTGTATGGCAAAAGAGGCTGTGTTGGGGTGGTAAAGAGGCTCTATTGCAACCCAATGATGCTTGTTTGGCTCCGTTATTCATTGCACATTTCTTTTCTTTATCGCATAATTTTCTGTATATCAGTATGTTATTGCTGTACTCTCAAAACTCAAAAATTTCGCACTAAGAATTTCTTAGTGCGCTGAACGGGTAGTATTGAGCGTTAGAAATGCAAATATTGTTAGAGTCATTAATGTGCTTCAAAAGCAACAATCAGATCTCGCAAACTCTCTCGATTACTCAGTTGACCAAACATCATTGCAAGCAACTGATTCCAACAAGTGAATACCACCTAATAAACTGTATTTCAACTAATTCAAAGAACGATTAGTCCACTTTAACGGGACTGTAGTGTGTTGGAGTCTAAAGTAAGAGTTTGAGCATCATTTCTATTTCTTATCCCAATAGGCTTATAATTCGGAATTTTTATCTAAATTTGTCATCAAATATAATGTACAGTATTGTTGTATAGATATAGAATAAAATCAAGTCAATAATAAAAAACAATCGAATGAAGAAATTCAATCTTGCTTTGCTGCTGGCAGCGACACTTGCCGGCAACGGCGTATCGGCACAGACCGATACAAATAGGGGGGATAATGATGTAGTGTGGAAACCGCAGACCGTGCTGAGTTATGTAAAGAACAGCGAATCTGACAGTTGGGGAAAACCAGAAACCATAACCTACACTTACGACCAGTATGGCTATGTAACATCTGTAGATAATGGCAGAAAGACAACTTATACTTATGACCCTGCAGTGCCAGGTTATCTGATTGATACCCGTTTGCCGAGCCTTTGGGGAGGCGAAGGTGAAGAGTGGGACGACAACAACTACTATCATGAGGAAGTTGCCCGTGATGCTAATAACCGTGTTGTATCGGCAAAGTATGTCTTTGATCAGAGTGGTACAATGTATGGTACGTTAGATGTAGAGTATGACGAAACAACAGGTAAGGCTAAAAAGATGACCGTGAAACTCGGTGATGCCTATACTCGTGTGTTTGACGACATTGAATGGGCGGCTTTCGATGGAACCCGCTTGAAGATAGACCCGTATATCATAACAGATCCAGGCTATGTGGAGCAGTTGCTGACAGGACCTAACCGTATAAAATCAGCAAATAATTTTAATGTAGAGTATACGGCTGACGGAGGATATAAAACTAAGTATGGCGGCTACACATTTATAAAGACCATTACTGATGCTAACGGCAGTTACGTAAAAGAAAAAAATCTGTATCGTTCCGATAAGATTTACGAGGGCAAGAAAACTATAGTAACGCTTGACAATCACGGCAACGTGGTAAAGAAAGAGAGTTTGAGCTGTGAGGAAAACGGCATATATGAAGGCGACACCCCATTGACTTGTGAATACACCTACAACAGCGATTATGGTTATCCGGAAACGAGAATTGGAGACGACATGGATGAAGGTGTGCGTGTGGACGGAATAATAAAACTCGAATACCGCGACTATCTGCGTTTTGCAATTACCGGAATAAACAATGTGTCAACGGACAATTCCGTCTGTTCCGACGGCGTATATAATTTGAACGGCGTAAAGATGTCTTCAGAAAAGTCCCTGCCGAATGGTATCTACATGAAACGTATGAACGGCAGAACTGTAAAGATTTTGAAATAGCAACATTCGGTTTTGTTTTGTAAGGAAGAGAGCTTAGACATTATATGTCGGATGAAAAATAATAAATATCCTGATTCCTAATAGAAAGTTGGCAACTTACCAAATGGTATCTGCTAATTTTCTGAAAAAAACGATATCTTTGCAGCGTCTTATAATACTACTTGAATAATGAAAACAATAGACTATCAACCTTTATTGGAAAAAATAAGGAAGGAGATTGAGATATATGCCAAGGACGGCAAGCAGGCGGATTATATTCCGGCTTTAGCTGAGGTCAATCCTGACCAGTTTGGTATATGCCTCACAATGCTTGACGGCAGAACTTATCGCCTCGGCGAGTCGGACGTTAAGTTCTCCATACAGAGTATAGCAAAGGTGTTCTCCCTTGCCGTGGCTTTGAGCATTTTGGGTAAGGACTTGTGGACAAGAATAGGCAAGGAACCTTCCGGTTCGGCTTTTAATTCGCTCGTGCAGTTGGAGTATGAGCACGGAAAGCCGCGCAATCCGTTTATCAATGCTGGTGCCCTGGTAACCGCCGACGTCATTCTCTCGCATCTTGACAATCCTAAGGAGTTCTTCCTTGAGTTTGTACGCACCATTGCCGGCAACCGTGACATCAACTATTCTGAGGAGGTGATGCGTTCGGAGCTGAACAGCTGTTACCTCAACGCTTCCATCGCTTACTTGCTGAAGCATCATGGCAACCTGCATAATGACGTGCATGATGTGCTGGAGTTTTATTGCACGATTTGTTCGTTGGAGATGAGTTGTGAGGATCTCTCACGCGCTTTCATGGCGTTCGCAAAGAGTAGCGAGCCTTTCTCTCACGCCGGCGTAAACCTAACCATTTCAAGAGTGAAGCGCATAAACGCCATAATGCAGACCTGTGGTTTCTATGATGAAGCCGGCGACTTTGCTTTCCTTGTTGGACTTCCCGGCAAGAGTGGCGTAGGCGGTGGCATCGTAGCTCTCTATCCCTCACGTTACTCCATCGCAGTATGGAGCCCGCGCCTCAACTCGAAGGGCAACTCCATCATGGGAATGAAAGCCCTGGAACTGTTTACGTCAGAGACGGAAGAGTCGATATTCTGAGTTGACAGTTGAGAGTTGAGAATTGAGAGTTATGATATGCTTTGTAGTTAGGATATGAATAAAGGAGACTGTGGCATTTTGCCGTAGTCTCCTTTAAAATTATAGTTAGTATTTTGCCTATGCGTTAAGCAGATTGCTGCATGCGTCCTCTATGAGGTCGAGCGCATAGTCGAAGTCGGCGGTGCCGCCGTAATAGGGGTCGGGCACCACGCTTACGTTCTTATGATCCTTGAGATAGTCGGTGAGCATCTCCACCTTTGCCCTTGCTTCCTCTGTCGGAGCCTTGGACGTAACGATGCGATAGTTGTCGTTGTCCATGACGAGCAGCTTGTCAAAACGTGAGAAGTCGTCGGCGCATATTTGGCGTGCATGGCTGTCGAGGGTGTATCCGCGGCGTGCTCCGCGCTGTCTCATTCTGCTGTCAGGAAGCTGTCCTACGTGCCAGTCGCCTATTCCTGCAGAGTCGATGAAGAACTCTTCCTCTCTTCCTGCGTCTGCCACCATCTTCTTCATCACCGCCTCGGCAGCCGGAGAACGGCAGATATTACCGAGACAGATGAAGAGCAGTTTCTGTTTCTTATATTCCATTCTTTCTGTCACCTACGCTTTTAAGTACCGGCTCGCATGTGAGATTCACACCAAGCTTCTTGAATATTTTCTGGTCGACGTCGCTGAGCATCACGGTGCTGTGCACCTGGCAGCCGCGAAGCTTCGGAAGCTGCTCCAGAGCCTTACGACAGTTCTCGTCGTTCTCGGAAAGAACTGACAGCGCCACCAGCACTTCGTCAGTATGCAGACGCGGGTTGTGGCCTCCGAGATAGCTGATCTTCGTGTGCTGTATTGGCTCAATCATCGACTGCGGGATGAGCTTCACGTTGTGGTCGATGCCGGCAAGATACTTTGTGACGTTGAGGATAAGCGCTGCGGAGCACCCCAACAGCTCGCTCGACTTGGCTGTGATGATGGTGCCGTCCTCCATTTCGATGGCTGACGACGTATGTCCTGTCTCCTTCTTATAGTTCTTTGCTGCAACGGTGGTGCGGCGGAAGTCGGTGTTGATCTTAGCCTGATTGAAGAGCATCTGTATCTTGCTTATCTCTTCCTCGTTGCATGCTCCACGTGCCATCTTGTTGGTGGCGTCGTAGTAACGGCGGATAATCTCGTTCTTCGATGCCTCGCAGCAAGCCTCGTCGTCGCTGATGCAGAAGCCCACCATGTTGACACCCATATCCGTGGGCGACTTATAGGGGTTAGATCCGTAGATGCCTTCGAAGAGAGCGTTGAGAACCGGATATATCTCGATGTCACGGTTATAGTTGATGGCGATTTTGCCGTATGCCTCAAGGTGGAACGGGTCAATCATGTTTACGTCGTTAAGGTCGGCTGTGGCAGCCTCGTATGCGATGTTCACGGGGTGCTTGAGCGGCAGGTTCCATACGGGGAAGGTCTCAAACTTGGCATATCCTGCTCTTACGCCACGCTTGTTCTCGTTGTAGAGCTGGCTCAGGCACACAGCCATCTTGCCGCTGCCCGGTCCGGGAGCAGTTACGATGACGAGTGGACGCTCCGTCTCCACGTAGTCGTTCTTGCCGAATCCCTCGTCCGAGGCGATGAGGCTGACGTTGTGGGGATAGCCCTCAATAAGGTAATGGCAGTAAGTCTTGATGCCGTCTCGCTCAAGACGCTGGCGGAAAGCGCTGGCTGCAGGCTGTCCGTTGTAGTGTGTGATGACCACTGAACCGACCATGAATCCACGGTTCTGAAACTCGCCACGCAGACGGAGCACGTCTTCGTCGTAGGTAATGCCTAAGTCGGCGCGTTTCTTGTTTTTCTCGATGTCGGTGGCGCTGATGACGATAACAATCTCTATGCTGTCGCTGATTTTCTGGAACATGCGCAGCTTGCTGTCCGGCATAAAGCCCGGAAGTACGCGGCTGGCATGATGGTCGTCGAAGAGTTTGCCTCCCAGTTCGAGATACAACTTTCCGTCGAACTGTGATATACGTTCCTTAATGTGTTCAGACTGAATCTTCTGATACTTCTCGTTGTCAAATCCAATTCTCATATACTGGTCATAAAAGTTTGTGCAAAGTTACAAAAAATATACGATAAAACATTAATAGGGTGTTCACAAACTGAACACCCTATTTAATTGATGTGGATATTGTTGTATATATATTATTGTATACGTACTGTTAACGTGTCATGACCATCTTGTCTGTCTTCACCTTTCCGCCCTTTGTTTTGACGGTTCTTACGTAGACGCCTTTCGTAGGACGCTCCACACGACGACCTGCGAGGTCGGTGTATGTGACAATGCCTTCCTCTTCTGCTTCAATGCCCTCTACGCCTGCTGCCGAAGCGGGAACGAACTTAGGCTTTGTATAGTAAACGAAGGGATAATAATGATGACCGCGGTTGATGGCAAGCGTAAGCTCGTCGGTGGAGAATGTCTTTGTGGCTGCGTCGTATGCGAGTGATGGCGACTCCACTTCATAGAGTCCGAATTTCTCATTGCCTGCATCGTCGGTGAAGTTGCCCCATCCGAAGGGATAGAGATACATGTGCGAAGGCTGACCGAGAGCGTAAACGCTGTTGTTGCGGTCTACGCCCATATACTGCCATTTCTTCAGCATAAGGCGGTCGCCTTCGATGGTGCCGGAGAACCAGAGGTCTGGCTGCGTGTCGTCCAATCCGCAGAAGAACACCTCGTTGCCCTCGAACACCACGCTGATGTCCTTTCCGGTGGAGGTGTCGGTGGCGTCGTTGTATGTCACCTTATAGTTCACAGCCTTTGATACATCAGCAGGAACAGGAGCTGCGTCCTTTATCTTGTTGTACACGCAGACTGTGTCGCCATAGCCATAGAAATAGCCGTCTGCAGCACCAAGACCGATGAATGCTTTGCTGTCACCGACCTTTACGAGCGAGTCGTTACGCAGTTCGAACGACACCACCTGCGACTTGGCATCCTTTGTGGCATAGTTGTCTGACTCGTCCTTAATGTAGCGCCATGCGTAAAGGATGGGGTCGTTGCCTCCAGCGTTGTCGTAAACGGCCTGTGGCAGTTCCACATTGTACTTGCCGTCCGCTGCCTTTGTGGCCTTCACCCATATCTCTGCGTCCATATTGAGGAAGCCGAACGGATTCTTTATATACAGGTTGCCCTCGCTGTCCTCTACGATGTCTGACACGTAACCGTCGCCGAGATAGTCATAAATAAGTTCGTCGCTGTTGGTATAGCAGCCCTCGAAGTAATGATTGAGGTCCTTATAGAGTGTGCCCTCAGGCTGTGAGCTGATAATGGAAGAGAGTCCTGGCAGACCGGCCTCGGCCTTCTGTACGGCAGGAAGGCGGCGTTGCGGTAGATTGTTGCCTGCAAAGGAAGGCATAGACATAAGTGCCATAAGGGATAAGAAGTAAAGGTGTTTCATGTTTTTGATGTATTTATTAATTACTTATTGTTGTATCATGTCATTTAGTTCAATAAACAATCACAAAATTAACATATTATTTGTTACTCACAAAGATTTTATCTACTTTTGTACTCAAATATTACTTAAAAAATAAAAACTCTTCAAATCATTCATCTTTAAATGTTTATGAACGTTTCGACTACAATCAAGACGCTTGCTGTGACCGCCATTATGACGGTGGCTGTCCCGTTAGCAGCCACTGCGCAGACCACGGACATCAGCGAGGACTTCAGTATTTTTACGGAGGGTAGCGAGGATTCGCCTTCGGCTGCCATCAACAGCGAGAACGGCAATATTCCTGCACGCTACTTCCACACAACAGGATGGTCAGGCTACGGCGTACATCAGGCTGGCGGAGCTTGCGCACTTATCAATCCTGACCAGTACGGCGCACAGCTCAATACCGCCGTGGGCACATACTCGGGTGCTTATGTGGTTAAGGTTCGTGCGAAGACTCTCAGCTCTAACTATCAGGACAACACACGCCTGAACATCGGACTCTGGGAGGAGGCTGAGAACCAGTATAACCAGACCACATACTACGAGAACTTCGTTACGACGAAGAGCGAGTGGCGCGAGTTTACGTTCAAGTTTGACAACAACTCCATCTATGCAAACTCCAACCGTATGCTCGTCAGCTTCTATACGGACGGCAAGGTGCTCATTGACGATGTCCATATCTATAAGTCGACGGAGCTGACGGCTCCCGTGGCGTACCGTGCCACCAACTTTACGGTGGACGGATTTACTGCCAACTGGGCTCCGGTGGAGAACGCCACACATTATCTCTTCTCACTCTTCCACAACGTGAAGACTCCGGTGACGCAGACGGAAGACTTCACGGAGGACTTCAGCAGTCTTTCTGACGGCACGTTGCCGGAAGGATGGACATACACTCCGGGAACAAGTGGTGCTGCTCCTGAACAGTATGTCAACGAGGAAGGTGGCGTAAAGTCTGCCATCGAGATAAAGAACGGCGACATCATCACCATGCCTGACAACGGAGGCAGACTGACAGCGCTGACTTTCTCGTTCATAGAGTGTAAGATGCCCCGCAACGTGGAGGACCTTTGGGGAACCGAACTCATCGTGGAGATGTGGGACGGATTCAACTGGAAGAACTTCACAACCGTGCAGATAGACGCTTCTGAATACGGCAATCAGCTGCGTCACGAGTTTGATTGGAGCCGCTTCTTCAAGAAGGACAAGTATAAGTCTACGAAGGTTCGCTTCCGTATGAGCGGCTTGCCCGACGACTGCGCCTTCGGTCTTACTGACTTCAGCTGGTCCACAGAGTCGTCATCCACACTTGTTTACGACCTTAAGGACGAGAAGGTGGAGGGCACATCGTACGTCGTTAGTGGCATGGATCCCGAGACCGACTATTCTTACACCATCAAGGCTGTCAACGGTGACGAGGTTTCGGCTTCTTCATCAGCTGTAGAGGCTAACGGATTGGCTACTCCTGTAGTTGGTCCGGCTACAGATGCAAGCCATGACAGCTATACTGCTAACTGGCAGGCGGTGCCCAAGGCGTCTTATTACGAGGTTACCAACTACGACACATACGTGGCTCCTGAAGAGGAGAAGGCATTCGTGGTGCTCAACGAAGACTTCTCGAAGATTGCCGATACAGGCGTTACCATCGAGAAGCCGATGGCTTTCCAGAACTCCAACTATATGACATTGGGATCGAATATGACCTATCGTACAGGATGGCAGTGCATCTGGGGCGGATATGCTGATGGCTGCTTCGTCGGCACAGGCATGACTGACTATAACATCTCAGGCGAACTCCTTACACCGATGCTTACGCTCTCTAACGACGAGGGACGTTTCCATGTAAAGGTAACGGCTCGTTCTATGGTTAAGGACGACGAGCTTGTCATCTATTCTAAGGGCTCTGGCAAGGGCGTACGCCTTAACATCACACCTGACGAGTGGCGCACGTTCAATGTGGACCTCACCGACGGACAGGAGTCTGATATCGTGGTGTTCACTACAGCGAATCACTATCCGTTCATCATCGACGACATCAAGATTACGCAGAATCTTTCAGCCGGCGACCGCGTATACGAGGACTTGCTCACTTACACCACCGACGAGGAGGAGACATCGCAGACCGTCACAAATCTGAAGAAGCCTGAAGTGAACCATTCTTATGCTTACACCGTCACAGCTGTCCGTCAGCGCCAGACGGGTAAGGTCACTTCAGAGCGCTCCGCATTCCAGAATGTTGACACGTTCCTTGGCGTTAAAGACATCAAGGACAATGCTGCAAAGACCGAGACAGGACGCTTCACCGTTGACGGCAGAAAGGCTGATAAGAACACACGCGGTCTTATCATCGTCAAGTATGCCGACGGTAGCGCAACAACCATCTTACGCAGATAATCAGTAAATAACAATAAGATAAAAACGTAAAGACAAAATGAAAAGCCTTCTTATCAAAGACACCACCGTCGACGAACGCATGGCAATCGTCAAGGAATCGCTCAACTTCGGCGACGGTGAGTGTGAAGGCGTCGACATGGACGACATGTACGACGACTACATCTTCGGCAGACGAGAGCTTGCCGACATCAACCGTGAGTTCAGCCAGGCGCATGCCGGTGAGGTAACGCCAAGCCGTACTGCAGAACCTTCGGGCTGCGGAATGGGACGATAATCTCAGATCTCTCGCACGCAAAGAAGATGTAAAGACACACTAAACGCAAAAGACCGGAAGCCTCAAAAGGAAGCTTCCGGTCTTTTTTTTTATTTTCTTATCGCATTTCGCGGAACGCGCTCCACACCAAAGGTACGGTTATGGCAAATGCGAATACGTCTGCCACTGCCTGACAGATTTCCAGTCCGAAGAGTCCCCAAAGCTTAGGCAGAATGAGGACAAGGGGGATGAAGAACAGGCCGCTGCGGGCTGCTGCGAGGATGTTGGCGCGGATGGGCTTGCGGATGGTCTGCATAAACATGTTGCTGACGATGACCGTTGCCATGAGCGGGAAGGTGACGAGCTGCCAGCGAAGGGCTGCTGTTCCTACTAAGACCACTTCCGGGTCGTCACGAAACTCCGCCACGATGGGTTCGGCAAAGGCGAAGCTGACCACTGCCACCACAATAAGAAACGCCGTGCCGAGCTTCACGCTGTACATATATCCCTCCTTCACACGGCTGTAGAGGCGTGCGCCGTAGCAGAATCCGCACAACGGCTGGAAGCCCTGGCCCAAGCCGATGATGAACGAGAAGACAAAGAAGCAGCTTCTGCTGACGATGGACATTCCGGCAATGGCAGCGTCGCCGAAGGCTCCTGCCGCCACGTTAAGCATGATGACGGCCAAGCTTCCCAGTCCCTGACGCGACAGCGATGGCGTGCCGCCGGCTACTATCTCCTTCATGAGTTGGCGTGAGAACGAGAAGTTGCGTGGGAGGATGTGTATGTTTCGGCTGCTGCAGGTCATGGCGAAGAGCACGCAGAAGCTGCATATCTGCGAAATCAGCGTGGCTGTTGCGGCTCCGGCTATGCCCATGTGGAAGACAAAGATGAAGAGAGGGGCGAGGAAGACGTTCAGCACGGCTCCCGTCACGATGCCCACCATTGCCAAGAGAGCGTTGCCTTGGAAGCGCATCTGATTGTTCATGGTGAAGGAGGAGGTCATAAACGGGGCGCCAAGGAGGATGATGCCAAGGTAAGTGCGTGTGTAAGGAAGGATGGTCGGCGTAGAACCGAGCATCACGGCTATGTCGTCCAGGAACAGGTGGCTGACTATGGCAATCACAATGCCGAACGAGAAGCTATAGAAAAAGCCGGTGGCAGCCATTACTGCGGCGTCCTCTGTCTGCTTTGCGCCAAGCTTCTGCGAGATATAGTTGCCTGATCCGTGCCCGCAGAAGAATCCCACCGCCTGTATTATTGCCATCATCGAGAACGACACGCCCACAGCAGCCGTACATTGCGTGTTTATCTTTCCCACGAAGTAAGTGTCCACCATATTATATAGGCTTGTCACCAGCATGCTGATGATGGTCGGTATTGCCATGGTCAGGATTACGCGGTGGACGGGCGCCGCGGTAAGGAATGTGTAGTTGTCTCTCTTTGTCTTCATCTTATTATTATGAGTATTTCAGGTTAATGCTGCAAAGTTACCCATAAAAAGTCATCCGCAAAAGGCAAACCTAAAAGATAAATAATACGAAGCATCGCTTAAATGATGCTATATGGCTGCGTGTAGTGCATTATTGTAATTAAAAAGGCGATTTGTGTAAATAATTTGATATAATCTAACAGCGTATTGTTTTATTTTGTATATTTGCAAACCGCTGCTGCTTGCAGATTGTAAGAAGAATACGTTTCACAACAAAATTTATGCTTATGAAGAAGAATTTACTGTTTTTATTCGCCGTTCTGCTTTCATTATTGCCTCAGGCGATGAAAGCCGACACATGGTCGTTCGAATGGAATACCTCTAAGGCTAATGGTGGACAGGGATTTTATAATTTCGGAGCGAGCCGTGTGGAAAAGGACGTCTACACTACCGAACTCAACGGCGTGCAATGGAATGCTTCCGCCGAAGGAACGTTTATCTATGCCTATACGTCCAAGATGGGGCAGTACATCGGCTCGGCTGGCGAACCGCCTACGAGCGCAAAGCTGTGGACTGACGGCATCTTGGGTAAGGTGACGGCTGTGCGCGTGACCGCACGTGTGCAGAAAGCTGAGTACGAGGGCAACGTTTCCGTAACGGTGAACGGTGTCAATTATGCCTGCGATGGCAAAACTACAGCTGCTCTTGAGTCCACCGAAAAGCAGTTTGAGTTTAGTATTGCTGCCGCTGATGCCAAGGAAGGCGAGGTGGCCATCGTGCTAAACCAGACGAGCGAGAACAAGGGACCGCTCTATGTGCGCAAGATTGAGATTGATTATGAGAAGGCGCAGTCAATGGTTCTGCCGCCGGTATTCACGCCTGCCGCCGGTACATACGACGAGGCGCAGACCGTGGAGATAAATTCGGAGGCTAGGACCGACGTCATTCGCACCATCTATTACACCACCGACGGTAGCAATCCGAAGCTGGAAGGCGGCACACGCGTGGCTTACACGGAGCCTATAAGCATCGCTGCCACCACCACGCTGAAGGCTGTCGTGCTGGAAGGTGAGGACTATAGCGACGTGGTGGAGGCCAAGTATGTCATCCGCAAGGACCCGCAACTGAGCTTCTACAAGCAGAACATCACCCTTACGTCGGGCGATGACGGCTATGCCGACCTCTTGAATCCTAATAAGGTGTCGCCTATAGAATATTCGTCATCACAATGGGATGTTTGCTCCGTAGACGAGAACGGAATGCTTGCCACGTCTTACGTGGAGCAGACGCAGACTGTCATAATCTTCGCCAAGTTTGCCGGCAACGACGAATATCTTCCCGCCGAGGCAAAGATGTTCGTTACCGTTGAGGCTAAGCAGCCGCTCAAGACGCCGGTGGTAAGTCCGCTTGGTGGTGTATTTGACGGCCCGCAGGAAGTGACCGTGACAACGGACGACGAGAACGCCGTCACTATATGGTATTCCACCGAGGCTAAGAACGAGGAGGAGTTTCAGGACGACTATACGCTGAGCACGGTGGTGGAGGGCAAGACCGCCACGTTCACCATCGACCAGAGCTGCACGCTCTACGTCATGACGCGCGGATATAATCAGAACAGCGAGGTGGTTAAGGCTGAGTTCACCATCAACGAACCGCTGAAAGCCGACTTCACAACAGACCGTGCCTTCACGGCATTCTACGATCAGGAGTTCGATTCTGAGGAAGGAATGGCTGACTGGACCGTCGGCGAAGGCTGGGAACTTGCCAACCGCAACTTCAAGAGCGTAAAGGCAGACGACGTTTCGTCCGTGTCAATCGCTTACAACGTGAAGCCCAACGGCAGTTCGCAGCTCACCAGTCCGGAGTTCACCATTGAGGAAGGCAGCAACGTAGAGTTTTATGCTTACTTCCAAGCTCCGTTCTTGATTTACGGTAAGTGGACCTTTGATGTCATCGACACGGAGAGCAACGAAACCACAACGCTGCTCAACGCCTTCGACTGGGCGCAGGACAATGGCTATACTGGTCCGAACTGGAACAAGTTCAGCTACAGTCTTGCTGCCTTTACAGGCAAGAAGGTTAAGTTTGAGTTTAATTATCCGTTCGGTGGCGAAAACCTTGCCATTGACGGCTTCCGTCTTACCAAGGAGGATGCCTCCGCAGCAGAGACCATCCACATCTTCGAGGGCGAGAAGATACAGTTCGTGAGCCTTGCCAAGGGCAGCCCCGACGCAACGGAATGGAAGTTCCCGGGCAGCGCATCTGAGACATCCACCGACCCCAACCCGACCGTAACGTACAACAAGGCCGGCACTTACGACGTCAGCCTTACCGTTCGTCGCGGCAATGAGAGCGACGTAATGGAGCGCAAGGGCTTCGTGGTAGTGGCGCAGAAGGCACCGACGGCCCTTATCGGTCTGCCGGAGGAGGGATATGAGAGTCCTTGGGTGGGCGTATTCGTGCCGACAGACGTGCCCGTAACCTTCCGCGACCTCTCTACTGGCAATCCTACAGAATGGAACTGGGTGTTCCAGTATGCCGACAAGGAAACGAGCAACGAGCAGAATCCTACCGTCACCTTCGTAAAGAAGGGCACCGTGAGCGTGGGTCTGACAGCCAAGAACGCAGCCGGACAGAGCAACGACGTTCTCCAGTATGCCATCCAGGCTGGCGGATCACAGTATGTATGGAACATCAGCTCGGAGGAGAACTCTAATCTTAAGAAGGTGGAACTTGGATGGTTCGGATCGTATGCCGGCTCCAACTGGCTGGGTCTCGACCGCTTTGCAGAGAAATATAAGGCGCCGCTTGCCGACGCAACCATCAATGAGGTGGCTGTATACTTCGCTTCCGTGACGTCCATCGATCCAGACTATGAGGTACGTCTGACGCTGAACGCAGTCGGCGAGAATGGCGAACCGGGCGAGGAGCTTGCCTCTACGAGCGTCAAGGCATCCGACCTGAAGTATAGCGATGACGACTATCTCGCCACCACATTCACGTTTGCCGAGCCGGTTAGCATGGAGAAGGGCAAGGAGTTCTTCGTCGTTGTCGGACCGTTCCCCAACGGCACGATGGAAGAATCGCCTTACACCTCCGACGACATCTCAATCTTCTGTCTGCGTCGCAACGCAGGAATGAAGACCACGGCATGGCAGTTGGTGGAAGATACGGACGAAGACAACAATGGTCTTGGCACCTATACGTGGTTCGCCAACACCGACGACCCGACGTCCATAGCCATCGCTCCTTGCGTAACATACAAGGACACTGCCACATCCATCGGCGTAACCACACCTGCCACCGACGCTGAAGCCACTGTTACAGCCGTCTACAGCATCAGCGGACAGCGCGTAAACGCTCCAGTTAGAGGCGGTATGTATCTCGTGAGATATTCTGACGGAACATGCCGAAAGGTGATGTGGAAGTGAGAATATATTTGCATTTCTGACGCTCAATACTGCGAGTCCGGCGCACAAGAAAATCTTAGGTGCGAAATTCGTGAGTTTTGAGCGTGCAGAGTCAGACGGTTTATAATCAATGGATTATACGTCTTACGAAAGAAATGTGCAATCTTTACGGAGCCAAAAGAGCTTGTATGTTTTACTAAAGAGCCACTTTAAGACTGCAAAACATCAACTTTTCTGATAGAATAGAGCCTCTCTTGCCTTCCAATAGCGTAAGTATTGGAGTGTAAGAGAGGCTCTATTGTTGTATTATGGTGACGTTATCACCGCGGAACACAATAAAAAACGGTCCGTAATCCTCTATTTTCGATTTTTATTTTGTAACAGGTTTTTACCGTAATGTATGATATTTGCATCGCCCGGATATCCCTTTATCTTCTAAGAAAACAGTAGCCTCTGACCGTCGCTCCGTCGTCATCGGCGAGGAAGCGTGTCTGTCCGGTCTTTGCCATCGGCTCGCCGTCAATCATGGCAGGCAGCTTTACGCCGTCCGCCACCTTTTGTCCGTTGACGCTTACCGTCACGGCGTCGCCCTTCAAGCTTACTGACGCCGTCGACCATTCGCAGATGTTCTTCACCTTATGCCACTTGTTTTCTCCGGCAATCTTCACGCCCATCGTCGTGTCGAACGTTATTACAGGCGATGAGTGAAGGCTGAGTGTCAGTCGTCCGCGTGCCTTCCAGTCGAAAACGAGGTCGCAGTCGTCCAGCTCTTCATGCAGAATCCAGAATCCACGCTTCTCCATCTTCGTCTGGTCCGTATGCGACATGTCGTAGCCGGCAGCCTGCTTCCAGTTGTCTATGGCTGCAAGTACCTGGTCGATGTACGTGTCGATGCCCTGCTCGTCATAGTGATTGATGAACGACTGCTTGGCGGAATAGAGCATGGCGCTCACCGAGCGTCCTCCGTTAGCCTCAGGATGCGTGCTCACGGTCTCAGCCGTTGCCACAGCCATGGCGTCAATGAACGGAGCCTTACCCGTATAGCGGCGCAGATAGCTGAGAGCCTGAACGGAGTGAGTGGTGCCCATATCCACGATTATCTTGCTTCGGAGAGTGTTGTCTGTTACAAGTTCGTCAGCCGCACGCAACATCAGATAATGTTCGGCGGCAGTAATGCTGCCCGTCTGGGCCGACTGTCCTGCGAGAGTCACGAATCGCGCCAGCACGCTGTTTCGCTCCGTTCCCTCCATGTTGGCTGCCATTTTCAGCAAGTCACGGAGTGCCTCCGGCGTGTCCTTTCTGATGAGGATGCTGTCCGCCTTGGGCATCGGAGCATGGCACATCCCTGCCACTTCCTTGTCTAAGCTCTCCGTCCACATGGGTATGGCTGCAGGTTTCGGCTTTGCCACGGTGGTGACAGCCGTCTGTTTGGGTCGTTTTCCGGCACGGATGTCCAGGATGGTCTGCACCTTCTGCTTGATGCCGGGCTGAGCCGCAGCCGCTTCCGCTATGCGGTCGTCAATGTCGGGCATGTTCACGAGGATGTCGCTTGCCGTCTGAGCCAGCTCAGGCATCTCCAAGTACATGGCAATGTGTGCGGCGTCGGCAGGCTTGGCTATGCGTGCCAGCTGTTCCATTACGTGCAACTGCACGTCAGGCTCGAAGCTGCGGTCGAGCGCCTTCGTCAGACCCTTACGTATCACGTCGGTGTATTTTCGTCCGGTCTCCTGCTGACTGAAGTCCACGATGTCGTCAATGAGGCGCAGACAGGCACGCTGCTGTCTTGCGTCATCGGGGTCGCCCATGCGGCTGACCATCTCCACACTCACCTCGGCGTTGTTGGAGAGCGAGTCCAGAATGTCAATGGTGGGCTTGCGTCCTGTCAATGCTATTTGTCTTACTGCCTCGTCGGCAAACTTCTCTATCTTCTTACGGCTTGTCTGCGCATCCATTGATGCAGCCATGCAAACCGCCAAAACTAACAATGCTATCTTTTTCATTTGAGGTGCAAAGTTACTATTAATAATCCATATATCGGTCATTAGCGTCCCGTTAAGGGCTCTCTTTGACTTATTATTAGTAACTTTGCATAAATATAGCCGAACTTGCATTTATAACTGTTAACTAAATTTATTTATAACTATACTACATTTTATGGACAACAAATCCTTATTATCTTTCGCTGCTCTGTCCTGCATAGCCGCCACGGCTCAGGCACAGCAAAAAGCAGCCGCTGCCACTCAACGCCCCAACATCGTATATATAATGTGCGACGACCATGCCTTCCAGTGCATCAGCGCTTACGGAGGTCCCATCTCAAAGCTTGCTCCCACTCCCAACATCGACCGCATCGCAGAGCGTGGCATGCGCTTCGACCGTGCTTTTGTGGAGAACTCGCTCTCCACACCGTCGCGTGCATGCCTCATGACAGGTCTTTACAGCAATCAGAACGGACAGCGCCAACTCGGTGAGGGTATCGACACCACACGCACCTTCTTCACCGAACAGCTCCAACAGGCTGGTTATCAGACTGCCGTAGTGGGCAAGTGGCACATGGGATGCGACCCGAAGGGTTTCGACTATTATCACATCTACAACGACCAGGGACAGTATTACAATCCGCAGTATCGTGGAACGGACACGGAGGGCAAGTACATTGTGGAGGAAGGCTATTCCACCGACCTCACCACCGACCACGCACTCAGCTTCATAGAGCATCGCGACACTAACAAGCCGTTCTGCCTTCTGCTCCATCATAAGGCACCGCACCGCAACTGGCTTGCCAATACCAAGTACTTCGGAATGTACGACAACGTAACCTTCCCCATGCCCGAAACCTTCTATGACGATTATGAGACACGCGGCTCTGCCGTACGTACGCAGAAGATGAGCGTCACGAAGGATATGCGATGGGAGCAGGACTTCAAGGTGCCGGAGATGCTTGACACAGCCAACGCAGACAGCTGGGACTCATACCTGAGCCTCATGAACGAGGTGAACCGTATGAATCCGGAGCAGCGCATCGCCTGGGGCAAGTATTACTTCCCGCGCAACCGCCGCCTCCTTGAGGCTCGTCTGACGGGCAAGGAGCTGGATGAATGGAAATATCAGAACTACATCCGCGACTATATGAGCGTCATCAAGTCGGTGGATGAGAGTGTAGGACGCGTGCTCGACTATCTGGACAGCCACGGTCTTACCGACAACACCATCATCGTCTACACCTCCGACCAGGGATTCTATATGGGTGAACACGGCTGGTTTGACAAGCGCTTCATGTACGAGGAGTCGCTTCGTACACCGCTCCTCATCGCTTATCCCGGACACATCCAGCCCGGAACGGTATGCAACAAGCTGGTGCAGAACATCGACTATGCCCCGACCTTCCTCGATCTTGCAGGCATCAGCAAGCCGAAGGAGCTGCCCGGACGTTCGCTCACGCCCATCTTCAAGGCTGGCGACAAGGTGAAGGGATGGCGCAACAGCATCTATTATCACTATTATGACTACCCGACATACCACATGGTTCGTAAGCACGACGGCGTGCGCACAGACCGCTACAAGCTCATCCACTTCTACGGTGAGGGTGGTCTGGACGCCGTGAAGGAGAACAAGTATCAGCGTCAGCCTGGCACACGCGAGCACGGCTGCATGACTTACCTCACCTCCCTCGGCTACTTCGAGCCGAAGGACTCGGCTGTCAACTACAACGAACTGTACGACCTCCAGGCTGACCCCCACGAGCTGAACAATCTCTACGGCAAGCCGGGATACGAGAAGATAACAAAGCAGCTGCAGAAGCAGCTCACCGACTACCGCAAGAGCATCGGTGTGGACGAGTTTTAATTAGTATTTATTATTTGGTAGTTATTATTTGGTAGGGTGAGAACCGTTAGGGCGTAGCCAATAAATAAATAATAACTACTAAATAATAAATAAAAGAATCTCGCCGTAGCCCCGCACCCACGTACAGACAAGAAATACATGGTATTTTTTTTGACAGGAAGACATGAAGACACGATGTTGGCCGGCTAAAGAGGATGTATTATGAAATAATTTGCCCGGTAATGACTGAACGCTTTCATGTCATTACCGGGCTTGCTGTGCTACTTACTGTTGTTTTTACATTTGGTTACCCTGATAAAAAGAATCGAAAAAATCACTTGTATTGCTTAGTCACTTATTCTTTATTTGTAGGTCGTTGCACATTGCCTTGATGTTCTTTCTTTCCTGCGGCTCTACGTTGCATCAGCTTCTTACGCATGCCGCGTTCTATTTCGTAAACGCACTATATCTGGCGCTGCGTAAGGAAAGTGCTGTACTTCTTGTAGTATTTCTCGCGAAGGTCAAGGATGCGCTGGCTGCGTGTGAACTGCTGCTGCATCTGCGCCTCTGCCTGTTCTTCGCTCTGCGCATTGCCCTTTGCTCTCTTCGGACGTGGACCGATGGCCCACAGCTCTTTCTGGTATTCGTGGTAGGTGGCTACGAACTTTGCTGTGGTGGCATCGTCAAGTGCGAGGTCGTGGGCTATGTGCTGTGCCTGTTTATCTGCGAGTTGTTCGCGTGATATGCGCTGCTTCTCACTTACCTGTGCTTGCAGCGTGAGCACCGACGTGATGAGCGCCAATACGATGATGCGCAATGCCTCGTTTGTGGCTATGCGATATATCCAACTTCGGAACGAACAGTCGCCCTTATATTGGTGGAGCGAACGGAATATCCTTACAAAGGTCTCCTGTAAGGCATCCTGAGCGTCATCATGCGATACCACCAGTCGGCGGATATGCCAGTAGACAGGCTCCTGATACTTAGCGAGGAGCATTCGGAAGCCTTTTTCCTGGCTTTGCTCCAGAGTCTCAATGATGGCTCTGTCGCTTGTTGTCGTATGATTGAACATTATCTTTTTGTTTAAAACTTACACTTATATGACCCCGCAAACTGTAGAAAGTAAAAACGAAAAGTAATAAAAACGTAAGATAACTTGCTTGTTACAGCGATTTTGTGTAAGTTTGCACCGATATAAAACATTTTACGGAAAGATGACTTATACAATAGAAAAAGTGACGACGCTGATAGGAGCACATCGCTTCGGCGCCACAGATGCCAACATCGGCTTCTTACTTACCGACAGCCGTTCGCTCTGCTTTGCAGAGGAGACTCTCTTCTTCGCTCTCAAGTCGGGCAGGGGAGACGGTCATGCCTACATCCCTGACCTCTACAGACGTGGTGTCAGAAACTTTGTGGTGGAGGACGTTCCGGCTGATTATGACACAGCATATCCGGACGCCAACTTCCTGAAGGTGGAGAGTTCGCTCGTTGCCCTTCAGCGACTTGCCGAGCGCCATCGTGAGGAGTATGACATCCCCATTGTGGGCATCACTGGCTCAAACGGAAAGACCATTGTGAAGGAGTGGCTCTATCAGCTCCTCTCTCCAGAGTTGAAGGTGACACGTTCGCCGCGCAGCTACAACTCGCAGATTGGTGTGCCGCTCTCTGTATGGCTGCTTAACGAGCAGAGTCAGGTGGGCGTGTTCGAGGCTGGCATCTCCGAACCGGGTGAGATGCAGGCTCTTAGAGGCATCATCCAGCCCGACATCGCTGTGCTGACATTCATCGGCGACGCACATCAGCGCAATTTCTCGTCACTTGAGGAGAAGTGTCACGAGAAGGTGGAGCTCTTCCACGACGCCAAGACCATCGTCTACTGCAAGGACGACGAGATAGTTGACCAGGTGGTAGCCGGCATCGACTATAAGGGAGAGAATCTTTCATGGTCAATGAAGGACCGCAGCGCCGCGCTCTTCGTGGAGAAGGTGGAGAAGAAGGACTTCACGTCCACTATACATTATATATATAAAGGTGAGACAGGAGAATATAACCTTCCGTTCATAGATGAGGCTTCCGTAAGAAACTCCGTTACTACAGCCGTCGTGGCGCTCCATCTCGGACTCGCCAAGGAGCACATAGCAGAGCGCATGGAGGCTCTTGAGCCTGTGGCAATGCGTCTGGAGGTGAAGGAGGGAATCCACGGATGTACGCTTATCAACGACTCGTATAACTCTGATATCAATTCGCTCGACATAGCCCTCGACTTTATGAACCGTCGTCCTGACCACAAGGGACAGGGACGCACGCTTATCCTCAGCGATATCTATCAGACAGGCGAACCGCTGGAAGAGCTCTATACCGAGGTGAGCAACCTCTCCGTACAGCGTGGTGTGGACAAGATTATCGGCATCGGACCGCAGATAATGGCTCATGCTGACCTTATAAAGGTGAAGGAGAAGCACTTCTTCCATGACGTGACGTCGTTTATCCACAGCGACGTGTTCGAGACATTGCGCAATGAGGTTATCCTTATAAAGGGAGCACGCCGTTTCGGTTTCGACAATATCACCGAACTGTTGGTGAAGAAGGTGCATGAGACCATTCTGGAGGTGAATCTCTCCAATGTGGTGAAGAACCTCAACTTCTATCGTTCCTTTATGCGTCCTGAGACCAAGCTCGTCTGTATGATAAAGGCAGATGCCTACGGCGCAGGTGCGGTGGAGATAGCCAAGACGCTGCAAGACCATCGTGTGGACTACCTTGCTGTGGCTGTGGCTGATGAGGGTGTGACGCTCCGCAAGAACGGCATAACGTCAAACATCATGATTATGAACCCGGAGATGTCGGCGTTCAAGACCATGTTTGATTACGACTTGGAGCCGGAGGTCTATTCCTTCCGCCTGCTTGACGCCCTTGTGCGTGAGGCGCAGAAGAACGGTATAAGCAACTTCCCCGTGCACATCAAGCTGGACACGGGCATGCACCGTCTCGGCTTTGACCCGCTGAAGGATATGCCGGAGCTGATAGACCGCCTGAAACATCAGTCATCTGTCATCCCACGCTCTGTCTTCTCGCACTTCGTGGGTAGCGATTCTGACTCCTTCGACGAGTTCTCGGCTCACCAGTTCGAACTCTTCGAGAAGGGTAGCAGCCAGCTTTGTGCTGCGTTCCCGCACAAGATACTCCGACACATCGACAACTCTGCGGGCATTGAGCACTTCCCGGAGCGCCAGCTCGACATGTGTCGTCTTGGACTTGGACTCTACGGTTATGACTCGCGCGACAACTCGATGCTCAACAACGTCACTACGCTGAAGACCACCATCCTCCAGATACATGACATTCCGGCTGACGAGACCGTCGGTTACAGTCGCCGTGGTACGCTCTCTCGTCCTTCGCGCATTGCCGCCATTCCTATCGGATATGCCGACGGACTGAACCGTCATCTCGGCAATCGCCACTGCTACTGCCTTGTTAACGGCAAGCATGCTGAATACGTGGGCAATATATGCATGGACGTGGCAATGATTGACGTGACGGACATCGACTGCAAGGAGGGCGACCAGGTGATTATCTTCGGCGAAGAACTGCCCGTGACCGTGCTGTCCGATGCCATCGACACCATCCCGTACGAGGTGCTTACAGGAATAAGCAACCGTGTGAAGAGAGTGTATTATCAGGACTAAACCAACATTTACCGATATATATGAATATTCTCGAACTGTCAGAAAAGCGTTTCTCGGCACACAAGTATACAGCCGAGCCGGTGGCACAGTCCGACATTGACTATATAATGGAGTGTGTGCGCCTTGCCCCGTCGGCTGTTAACAAGCAGCCGTGGAAGTTTGTGATTGTGCGCAGCGAGGAGGCAAAGCAGAAGCTGTGGCGTGCTTACGACCGCGAATGGTTTCGCACGGCACCGCTCTACATCGTCTGTATGAAGAACAACAATGCCTGCTGGACACGCAGTTATGACGACAAGAAGCACGGCGACGTGGACGTAGCCATCGCCACCGAGCACCTCTGCCTTGCCGCTACTGAGCGTGGTCTGGGCACTTGCTGGGTGTGCAATTACGACACCAGCGTCATGAACGAGCTGTTCCCGTCGGACGATTTCGAGACTGTGGCAATCATCCCCATCGGTCATGTGGCTGCCGACTGCCCGCAAGCAGAGAAGAAGCGCAAGCCGATGGCAGAGATTGTGGAGGAGATTTAACTGAATAAAAAACGTAAGACAATGAAAAAGTCATTCATCATAGCTGTTCTCTTTTCGATGACTGTGGCTGTGGCGAACGCACAGGAGGCGCTCAAGAAGGTGTATAACGAGAACATCAATCCGATGGAACAGATTGACAATGCTCTCGTTAAGGCTAAGGCGGACGGCAAGTATGTGGTCTGTCAGGTGGGCGGCAACTGGTGTCCGTGGTGTCTGCGCTTCGCTGACTTCGTGGAGAAGGACCAGGAGGTGAGTAAGATGGTCAGCGACAACTTCGAGCTTATCCACGTCAACTATGATCCGCGCAAGAGTGGCGGCGACGCTTCTGCCAACAACGCTGCCAAGCTGATGGAGCGTCTTGGCAATCCGGCTCGCTTCGGTTTCCCCGTCTTCGTGGTGCTCGACTCGGAAGGCAATGTGCTGCACATCCAGGACTCGAGCTTCCTTGAGGAAGGAAAGGGATATAGCGAGAAGAAGGTGCTGCGGTTCTTCAAAAACTGGACACCGAAAGCGGTGGAGAACAAGCAGTAAAGGATAGTCAAAATAACAACAACACTTAAAAGGTATGAAAAACAAATTTATGTATCTTGCAGTAATTGCTGCTGCAATGATGGTCGCTTGCAATGGCAAGAAGACCGCTCAGGATGAAACGAAGAATGATTCGGTATGCGTTGCCGACTCTGTCAGCGCTGACGTTGATCTGGCTGCTGTTGCCGGCACCTACGAAGGCACTCTGCCAGCTGCCGACTGTCCGGGCATAAAGACCGTCCTCATCATTAACGCTGACAGCACCTATCAGCTCCAGCAGGACTACATCGACCGTAAAGACGGACATGACGAGGCAAGCGGTGTGCTGCAGGTTCTTGACGGCAACGTGATGATGCTTGTGCGCCCATCAAGCGGCGAGCATAGCTTCTATAAGGTGAAGGACAGCAAGAGCATAGTCATGACAGACTCGCTCGGCAATGAGCCGGAAGGCGAAACAGCAAAGCTCTATGTGCTGACAAAGAAGTAAGAACAACATTCGCTGAATTCTCTAAAAAAACAATAACGGGAACAGTGGACTTTTCAAAAGTCTGCTGTTCCCGTTTTTTTTATTTCTCAAGCGAACGAGTTTATTTCTTCTTAGCCTTCGCATCAAATCTGTATGTGAAGCTCAGGTTGGCGTAGTGGTGTATGTAGTTTGCCGAACTTTCGCTGCGCTGATATGCCGAGTATTCGCTATCGTACATGATGTCCTTGTTGAATATGTCGTCCACAAAAAGCGACAGTTGGCACTTGTTCTTGCAGAAACTGTAGCTGACGGACGCCCACGACACCAGCTTGTGACCGTTCATTGCAGAAGTGGCATAGCCGGAGCGGAAATCGTCAGACAACTGCATGAACACCTGGAAGGGCGAGAGACGAAGCGTTGCGTTTATTCCGACGCTGTTATACAACGGATTGGTGTTGTAAGAAGCGTCGTCGTAACGATAGCGGTTCCATTCCAGACGGTTGAACAGCGTCAGCTGCACCTTCTCTGCCTCATACGAAAACTCGAAGTTCTCGTTAATGCCAAGACGCTTCTGAAGGTTGAGCTCAGGCACGGCATTGGGGTCGTTGTTGTCCACGATGGTAAGGAATCCGTACGACTTGGCTGTCTCCAGCGCAAACTTGTTCATCAGGCGGAAGTAAACGCCGATGCCTTGGTCGTAATTCAGTCCGAACGTCCACATGTCGCCACCCTTCACGTTCATCGGCTTGCTCTCATACACGCCTGTGGACGAGTCGTAGCTGTAGAGTGTGGCTATGGGGTTGATGTCCTTGTTGTATGACGCGCTCAGTCCTAAGACTATCTGCTTGCGCAGCCACATGCGGTGATAGTTGTACGTAGTGGTGTGGCTGTGCGAATTGCGCAACATTGGATTGCCCGTATAGATATACAGCGGGTCTACTGTGTTGCGATATCCGAAGGTGCTTACGAGTTCGGGCACGGTGGTGTTATATGCAAACGAGAGGTCCATGTTGCGTACGCGGCTCATCTTCCATTTCAGGAATATCGACGGCTCGTAGGTCTGGCTTGTGCGCACGGCTGTGGTGTCGAGCTGTCCGTAGCGATAGTCGCTCTTCTCGCGATTGACGTTCCAGCTGAACTTAGGCATAATCATAAGCGCCTTCACAGGAGTGATGGTAGACTTCAGCGTCAACTGGTTGGTCCATGTATGCATGAGGTTGCTCATGGTGTTGTTCGGGTCGAGCGTTGTCGGTGTGCCGTCCACGACGTTCTGCTTGTTGTTGTCGGTGAAGAAGTTGCGTGTGGTGTTAGTGCGAGAGTATTTCACGTTCTCTGTGATGTTGACATACACCTTCTTGCCGAGCCAATGCTCGAACGTGGCGCCGAGCTTGGTGGTCAGCTCTTTGTTGTCGCGTGAATAGAACTGCCAGACTGTCTCGCTTCGCTTCTCACGCAGATATTCCAGGTCGCGGTTGTTATGTGTGTCCTCGTTGTTCCCGCTTATTTGTGTGTAGCCTTTCAGCGAGAACGAACCGCTCTTTCCGATGAAGTGCTCCCACGCATATTCTACGTATAAGTTGCGGTCCTGCTGCTCGGAAGACTGATAATTGCGGTTGCGCGTGATGAGACGTTCGTAAAGCGCGTCGCCGGGCTTTGCGGCAAGAGCGGCATTGAGCGAGTGATATTCAAACTTGTTCGGTTCATAGCCATACGAAGCCCCTTTGTCCTCGTTGGTTTTTCTGCTCTTCTCGTAGGAGGCTTTCGCCGTCACGCTGATGGTGTTCACGGAGTCGGTGTAGGCGAAGAGTCGTGCCTCCATATGTGGCTTAAAGTTATGCTTGTAGTGATAGTTTTCAGACACGGCGAAGGTGTGCTCCTTGTTGGGGAAGAAAGTCTCGGTGGACTTGCCTATAGTGTTCCATCCATCGTAGTGTCCTAAGTTGGCGCTGATGTCAAATCTGTTGTTCGAGTATTGGCTCGTACCCTTGGTATGCCAGTTGTGCTGATAGTTGTACGATCCGTATTGGCTCTTGCCGTCGCCGTCGATGTTAGAGTTCATTGTTGAATTCATTGTCTTGTCGACGTAGCGGTTGGCATTGTTTGCCTGTAGGTAAAGCATCTGCGGGTCGTGGTCGCTGAGCTTACGGGCGTTTCCTTCGAACATATATCTCTTCTTGGTCTGATATTGAGCCTTTACGTCGCCATACCATTTATCGAGGAAACCGGGCTTCACCTGAATGTCAAGCACTTGGTCTTCTTCGCCGTCGTCATTACCCGTGTGACGAGCCAGCTCCGACTTGCGGTCATAGAGCTTCAGCTTGTTAGCCACCTCGGCAGGCAACTGACCTATAATCTGGTCACCACCGAACAGGTCCTTACCGTTCATCATCATGCGTATGGGCTTGTTGTTCCAGTAGAGTTTGCCGTCACGGCGCTCCACACCTGGCAATTTCTTGATAAGCTCGTCAAGGCGTGCTCCTTCTTTCAGCTTGAATGCTTCGGGATTAAACACAATGGTGTCGCCCGACATCGTAATGCGCGGCACCTTTGCCGTCACCTCCACCTCCTTCAGCATAAGCGCCGTAGGCTGCAGCTTTATGACGCCAAAGTCTGTGGTGTCCTTCACCTCAGGACCGTAGGCATAGTCCACCTTGCGCGAATTCTTATATCCGATCATGCTGAACGTGAACATCACGCGGCCCTCCGAACTCGTATCGAGAATGAAGCATCCGGTGCTGTCTGTCTCACTGCTGTTCTGAATCGACCATCCTGGCTGCGGGTTGATCTCACTGCGTATAGTCGCTCCAACAAGTATCTCGCCCGTCTCGGCGTTCACTATCTTGCCCTTGAACGAGTCGGCATTACATACAGCTGTCTGCACAAGAGCGAGCAGCAATACAACAAATAGTTTCTTAATAAAGTTTCCCATAAGCTGATTATTTAAAAGGGTTATGTTTAAGATTTGCAAATGTAGTAAAAAAAATGAAAAGCCTATAAGTTTTTCAATAAAAAAACGTATTGTTTTTGCGGGGGGGGAATTGTGGCAAAATGCGCTAAAACAATAGGTTTTGGAAAGACTATATTTGCATTTCTGATGCTCAATACTATGACCTCGGCGCACAACAAAATCTTTGGGGCGAAATTCTTGAGTTTTGAGCGTTTGGAGGCAATACGTTTATACACAGCGTGTTATGCGGTTCTCTTGCCGAAACGTTATAAAATAAGACTCGCAAAGCCCTACTTTTTTCTGCTATAGAGCCTCTTTTACACTCTAATACTGCCACTTTTCTCATACAACAGAGCCTCTTTTGTGCTCTAATAGTGGCACTATCAGAGTGTAAAAGAGGCTTTATCGTTAAGTGTTGGTGCTGTCTGCACAGCAGAACACCATAAAAACGGCAAACCAGAACTATAGAATCAATTTTTATCTTGTAACATGTTTTTACTATTTTGACAATATTTGCATGGTGGAAATGTTATTGTTTCGCTACGCAAAACTAATAAGAACGAGCGCGACTTCCAGACAGTGTTCTATCTTATCTTCAATCTTATGGGAGCCTACATAAAGGTGGAGGAATGTAGCGCAATAGGCAGAGCAGACGCCGTGCTGCACTTGCCGGACGCCATATACGTAATGGAGCTGAAGTATGACGGTTCTGCCGATGCTGCCCTGCAACAAATTGACGACAAGGGCTATCTTATTCCGTATTCGGCAGAGGGCAAGCGCCTGATAAAGGTTGGCGTAAACTATGACAGCCTTAAACGAACGATCGGAGAATGGAGAATAAAGGAAGGGTGAAAACTATGAGGAATGCCAAATAATCTTTGGCATCCCTCAAATAATTATGATTCTGTTTCCATTAAGCCTCTTTCCATTCTTCTATAGTGCCAGTCTTCGACGAGAAGCTTACGCCTATTTTGCGTACTTGGCGACTGTCTGCCTCGTACGGACGTGCGTAGCCCTTGTCTTCGATTTGCTGCAATGCCTCGTCAGCTGTGCCGTCAAGCTTGAATTCGAAGATGTAGACGTTGGTCTTGGTTTCGATAATGCAGTCTGCCCTTCCCTCGCTCTGCTGCTTTTCGGTAAGTACAATATAGGTGCTGAGAATGCGGAAAATCAGGTAGAACGTATAGTGGAAATAGCATTCCTTCTCCGTTTCCATATCCTTGCGGCGCATAGTGTAAGGTATGCTGGCAAAGAATGCCGTGAGGCTTTTGCGCCATACGTCGAGGTCGTTAAGCTGTATGGCGCGATAAAGCTGAATGGCAAGCGTTGTTGCCGACTCTTTTGTGCCAAGATAGTTGGAGGCGATGAGCGTCAAGAAGCCTTTCTTCACCTCGTTGTTCGGAAGGTCGAGCAGATAGGAGTTGGAGTAGGGGTCGTAATCCTTTATCGTCAGATAGCCGCTCTGATAAATCATTGGCAACGGGCGCTCCACGTCAGCTCTATAGTCAACAAACTCTGATGTGTCATAGTAATTGCCGGTCAAGTCGTTCAGATTCTCGTTGGTGTGACTGAGAAGGCGGACAAGGTAAGTTGGTGTGCCGGTGCGGAACCAGTAATCCTGAATGCTACGGCTGTTGAGCGCATTGAGAACGCTGAAGGGATTGAAGATGTCAGTCATTTCGTTACTGAAATGATAGCCATCATAATGACGTTTCAACATATCGCGCATTTCTTCAGCTGTTACCTTCAGCTTTTCTGCCATTGTGTCAATCTCGTCATGGAACACCGTTTCCAGCTCCTCCTTCGTTATGCCACATATCGCATCATACTTTGAGTTCATGCTGATGTCCTCGGGCTGATTGAATCCGCTGAAGACGCTCACCTGCGAGAACTTGGTGACACCCGTCAGCAGCACGAATCGCAAGTCTTGGTCGGCAGCCTTGAAAGCTGAATAAAAGCCTTTGAGCGTCTCACGGTTATAGTCCTCAATCAACAGTTCGTCGTCGTCAAGTTTTACCTTACGTTCTGTGTCGAGCACGTCAAGCAATGGCTTATCGTATTCGTCGATGAGCACCACGCCTCGTTTGCCGGTCTGCTTGTGTACGTGGGCAAGCAGTCGGACAAAGCGTTCGCCAGGTGAATAGTCGGGGTTTCCTTGGAAGTCGTATTCGCGCTCCCAGTCTTCCACGCGTCCCTTGATAAGCCGTTGCAGGGTATGGGGAACGGTGAAGTCGCTTCCGTTAAAGTCGATATGAAATATAGGATATTGCTCCCATTGGGTTTCCAACGAATCGATGGCAAGTCCAGTGAAGAGATCTTTCTCCCCACTGAAATAATATTTAAGCGTTGACACAAGCAGGCTCTTCCCGAATCGTCTTGGACGACTCAGAAAGTAAGTTTTGCCTTCATCTGCCAACTTATACAACAGCGCAGTCTTGTCTACGTATACAAAACCGTCCTTGCGTATAGTCTTAAAATCTTGTATGCCGATAGGATATTTCATAATCAGTTGTTTTGATTTACAAATATACTTTATTTTAATGATTCGTACAAATATTCTTCTGATATCTTTCATAAAGAAAAAAATGTGTATCTTTGACATCAGATAAACATTAAAGTATATATGACGATGACATTACAGGAAGCAATAATGCTAAGACATAGCGTGCGCAGGTACGTTCACAAGCCTTTGTCGGCAGAGATAGTTGAGACATTGAGGAAGAAGATAGAGGAGTGTAACGCTGAGGGAGGGCTGCACATACAGCTTGTCACCAACGAGACACGAGCTTTCACGGGATTCTTCTCGTACGGCAAGTTCTCTGGAGTGGAGAACTACATTGTAATGGTCGGCAGGAAGGCTGATGATCTGGACGAGCGTGTGGGCTATTACGGGGAGCAACTGGTGCTGCTGGCGCAGACTCTCGGACTGAACACCTGCTGGGCAGGACTGAGCTATCGCAGAGTGGACGAGGCTTACAGCGTGGGCAACGACGAGAAGCTGACGTGCATGATAGCCTTGGGATATGGCGCCACACAGGGACATAAGCGCAAGAGCAAGACCGCTGAGCAGGTGAGCAACGTCGGCAGCGACTCGCCCGAATGGTTTCGCAAGGGAGTGGAAGCCGTGCTGATGGCACCAACAGCCATCAATCAGCAGAAATTTTCCTTCACTCTCTTACCGCAAGAGCAAGGAACGGGAGAGAAACCGAAGGTGCTCGCCAAGCGAGGCTTCTCAATGGTGGGCTACACCAAGATGGACATTGGCATAGCCCGACTGCACTTCGAAATAGGAGCAGGAACGGAAAACTTCGATTGGGCGTAACGTCCTTTTATATAAAGAAAACAATTATGAAGACACTTCCATACATAGTATTCAGTTTTATCATGCTTTGCGCATTGTGCACCAGCATCAACAGCTATAACAGAACGGAGAATATGATAGCGCAGGACGTTAATAGGGCATTGGAGCAGGTTCTGACGAAGATGCCTGACAATGTGGTAACCACAGACACCATACGCTGTTATCGTAACTGTCTGACCATTGCCGAACTGAAGGATACGGCAGGCATTGCCATGCGTACTGTTCGTAGGGACGGACGTTGGGAGACGAAGATGGTGGCAGAGGCCAACTGTGGCTTTGCTGCGACATTCATGATGTCTGACCAGAAGGCTTCCGGCTCTCTTATGTTTGTCGGTATGATGTGGCTGTTGGGTAGTCTGTGGTATGTGAAGCGGAAAAGGCCGGAACTGGTGGCGCAAGGTTTGGCGTACGGAGGCATAGTGCTCAATGGCGACAAGTTTATGACGCTTTCGGGCGAACAGATCCGTCTTACACCAATGCAGCATTCCCTGCTCGAGATGTTTATGCTGACGGACACGCACACTCTCTCTAAACAGGAGATTTGTGACCGTCTATGGCCGAAGAAACCTGACGCCAGCGATACGCTCTACACTCTTGTACGACGCATTAAGCCAATCATCGAAGCTCATAGCCGTCTGAAGATAGAGTCGGACAGAGGCAAGAGCTATAGTCTGAAACTCAAATAGATAGGATGGTTGTCAGCCAATTGTCAGGGAAATGTCAGACAGATAAATTGGCTCTCTTACAAGGAGAGTATATATTTGCACCGAAAATCAAAAAATGGTGCAAATGAAACGATTGATTACACTTTCCATTATTCTTTCTTCCACATTCTGTGCTTATGCTCAGGATGTGGAGAAAACCGTTACGCTCGATGAGGTTACGGTTAAGGCAGCCAAGGTTGTGAACAAGGCTGACGGTATGATTATTTATCCTACCGATGCTCAGAAGCAGGCCTCCAGCAATGGCTACAGCTTTCTTGAGAAACTCACTCTCGCCAATCTTCGTATCGACAACATCAACCACACCATTACTGCCATTGACAATAGGGGAGGAGTTCAGCTCCGAGTGAATGGTATCGTAGTAGGCAAACAGGAGATGTTGGCTCTCAATCCTAAGGACATCGTGAAGATTGACTTCATAAACAGTCCAGGAGTCCGTTATGGTGACGGCATAGCCTATGTCATTGATATAGTAACACGCAGAAACGAGAGCGGATATACCGTTGGCACGGACCTTACCTCAGCGCTAACTACGTTGCAAGGCGATGGTATGGTTTACGGCAAGTGGAACCGTGGCAAGAGCGAATGGGCGCTTTCGTACGATCTTAGCGGTTTCAGAACCAAAGGCTCAAAGAGCACGCAGTTGGCAGAATATACCTTGACGGACGGCAGCGTCTACACCATCGAACGTAACAGCGTGGAGTCGCTTCGTAAATCCTTGGCTCACGATACGAAACTAACATATAACTGGGCTGACTCCACGGCAACCGTCTTTCAGACTTCTTTGAGCGGATCGTTCAATGAAGCTCCCGGCAACTTTACCATTATGGACATCAAGGACGGCAACCGCCAATACAGAGCAACAAGCCGGAATGATGACAAGAGCTGTTCGCCGGTGCTGGATATCTACTTCTTCCGTCAGCTTACCGCGCGTCAGTCAGTTACAGCCAATGCTGTCGGCACTTACATCTCCACGCAGACCAGCAGTTATTATGACGAGGGCGCTCCTTATAAATATGATGTGGACGGCAAGACGGCTTCACTGCTTACTGAGGTTATATACGAGAACCGCTTGAAGCCATTTACGCTTTCAGCTGGCTTTAACTACAGCTATAAACATACAAAGAACGACTATACGGGTGACGCTTCGTCCTTGACCAATACGGACAACAACCGCATGTATGCCTTTGCCGAAATAAAGGGTATGCTCAGACCGTTGAGCTATTCATTGGGAGCTGGCGCAAGTTATATCCATTATATTCAGAACGGTCATAGATATAACTTCTGGACCTTCCACCCAAAGGCATCGCTGACTTATCAGATCAATAACGGCATGCAGTTGAGCTATACTTATCAGATGCAGGACCGGATATCACGCATTGCCATGACGAGCGATGCTATGGTTCGCACAAATAGCATGGAATGGACTGTAGGCAATCCCGACCTGAAACCTTCACGTGACATGGAGCACCGACTGCAGCTTTCATACAACAACAACCGCTTGCAGACCTTCTTTGACGCTTACTTCAAGCAATGCCTGAAGCCGAACATGGCTCACTATGAGCGGAGAGACGACAATCAATTCATATATACGCAGATGAACCAAAAGGAGATTGACGTATTGGATGTCATGGCATACGCAGGATATTGGCTCTTGCCAGAGAAACTTCGGATTGCCGCCAATGGAGGTCTGTACAGATGCTTCAATTTTGGTAACGACTATACGCATTGTTACACCTCATGGTATTATGCAGGCAGCGTCACGGCTTATCTCGGCAATTTCACGTTGCAAGGATACATAGATAACGGCAGCAGATTCTTGGAAGGCGAATCGAAGGGCTACAACGGAGCCTTCTCAGTTCTGAAGGCATCCTACGTATGGCGCGACTGGCAGTTTGCATTATCCTGGGCTAATCCCTTCGACAACAATTACAAGGCATACGAAAACGAATTGCTCAACCGTGACATATATAAGCATACCGTCGGCTATTCCAAAGGCAACGGCAACCAAATATCCCTGAACCTATCCTGGCGACTAAGCCGAGGCAGCAAGCATAAGTCAGCAGAAAAGAGAATTAACCTGCGCGACACGGATAATGGCATTATCAAATAAAAATACAAAAAACGACAATAGAGACAATGTTGACAACTCAATAGCGGTTGTCAGTCATTGTCTCTATTGTCGTTTTTATGTTATTGAGAGTTGGGATTTAATAACCCTCAACTCTCAATTAATAATTCTCAACTCGAAGATTAGTATTCGTTCCAAGCCTTGATGCCGATATCTTCAAGCTTCGTTGTGCAGAATGCGTAGATGAACGCACTTGCGAGGCGGGCGTTGGTGATAAGAGGCACGTTAAGGTCGATGGCGGCACGGCGGATCTTGTAGCCGTTGCTGAGCTCTGAACTTGTGAGGTTCTTCGGGATGTTGACCACCATATCGATGGTATGGTTGTGCAACAGGTCGAGAGCCTTAGGCTCGTCACCCTCCTCAGAGGGCCAGAGCACGTGGGTGTTCTCGATGCCGTTCTCGGTAAGGAACTTGCTGGTTCCGGCTGTAGCATAGAGTTTGTAGCCATTGTCGATGAGCATCTTGGCAGCGTCGAGCATTTCCACCTTCTGCTTTGCACCACCCGTTGAGAGAAGGATGTTCTTCTTCGGGATGCGGTGGCCTACAGAGAGCATACTCTTCAGCAATGCTGTGTTGGTGTCGTCGCCCAGGCAACCTACCTCACCGGTAGAGCTCATGTCTACGCCGAGCACTGGGTCAGCCTTCTGCAGACGGTTGAACGAGAACTGTGAAGCCTTGATACCTACGTAGTCGAGATCGAAGAGGTTCTTGTTAGGCTTCTCGACAGGCAGACCGAGCATTACGCGTGTGGCGAGCTCAATAAGGTTGATCTTCAGAACCTTGCTTACGAACGGGAACGAACGTGAGGCGCGGAGGTTACACTCGATAACGAGGATGTCGTTGTCGCGTGCCATGAACTGGATGTTGAACGGACCGTTGATGTGGAGCTCCTTGGCAATCTGACGACCTACACGCTTACAGCGACGAACGGTCTCGACGTAGAGCTTCTGCGGCGGGAACTGGATGGTGGCGTCACCAGAGTGAACACCGGCAAACTCGATGTGCTCAGAGATGGCGTAGGCGATAACCTCACCGTTCTTAGCTACGGCGTCCATCTCAATCTCCTTTGCATGCTCGATGAACTTGCTCACAACGACCGGATGGTCCTCACTGACGTTGGCTGCCAACTGGAGGAATCGCTTCAGCTCGTCCTCGTTGGAGCATACGTTCATGGCAGCACCTGAGAGTACGTAAGAAGGACGTACGAGTACGGGGAATCCTACGCGCTCGATGAAGCGGTCGATGTCCTCCATGCTTGTAAGTGCGCTCCACTCCGGCTGGTTGATGCCGTTGTTGGTAAGCATCTGCGAGAACTTGGCGCGGTCCTCAGCGTTGTCGATGTCCTGAGCCTTGGTGCCGAGGATGGGCACGTGCTGCTCGTCGAGGAGCATGGCAAGGTTGTTCGGAATCTGACCACCGGTAGAGACGATTACGCCGTGAGGTGTCTCGAGGTCGATGATGTCCATTACGCGCTCGAATGTAAGCTCGTCGAAGTAGAGACGGTCACACATATCGTAGTCAGTAGATACGGTCTCAGGGTTATAGTTGATCATAACCGAACGGTAGCCCTCCTTGCGGATGGTGTTGAGCGCCTGAACGCCACACCAGTCGAACTCTACAGAAGAACCGATACGGTAAGCGCCAGAACCGAGAACGATGATAGAACGCTTGTCGTTCTCGTATGTGATGTCGCTCTTCACGCCGGCGTATGTAACGTAGAGGTAGTTGGTCTGTGCAGGATACTCAGCGGCGAGGGTGTCAATCTGCTTGACTACAGGAAGAATGCCATAATTCTTACGACGTGTACGAACCACGAGCGAAGCCTTACGCATTGACTTAAGCTCGTCCTCCAGGCCTACGGCACGTGCAATCTGGAAGTCGGTGAAACCGTATACCTTTGCTGTGCGGAGGAGTTCGCGGTCGAGAGTGTTGATGTTGCACTTCTTCATAGCCTCGTCGATGTCGATGATGTGCTTCAGCTTCTCGAGGAACCACTTGTCAATCTTGGTCAGATCATGAATCTGATCAACGGTGTATCCCTTGTGCATAGCCTTCGAGATAACGAAGACACGCTTGTCAGTCGGCTCGCGCAGAGCAGCGTCGATGTCCGCAATCTCAAGCTCCTTGTTCTCAACGAAGCCGTGCATGCCTTGACCGATCATACGCAGACCCTTCTGGATGGCTTCCTCGAAGTTGCGGCCGATGGCCATAACCTCACCTACAGACTTCATTGAAGATCCAAGCTCTTTGTCTACGCCGCGGAACTTAGAGAGGTCCCAACGCGGAATCTTGCAGACTACGTAGTCGAGAGCGGGCTCGAAGAAAGCCGATGTGGTCTTTGTTACGGAGTTCTTCAACTCGAACAAGCCATAACCCATACCAAGCTTGGCTGCTACGAAGGCGAGGGGATAACCGGTGGCCTTGGAAGCGAGGGCTGATGAACGGCTCAGACGAGCGTTAACCTCGATGACGCGATAGTCCTCAGACTTCGGGTCGAAGGCGTACTGTACGTTACACTCACCTACGATGCCGATGTGACGGATGATCTTGATGGCGAGAGCACGGAGCTTGTGATACTCAGAGTTGGTGAGAGTCTGTGACGGAGCGATAACGATTGACTCGCCGGTGTGGATACCCAGAGGGTCGAAGTTCTCCATGTTGCAGACGGTGATACAGTTGTCGTAGCGGTCGCGAACCACCTCGTACTCTATCTCCTTCCAGCCCTTCAAGCTCTTCTCCACCAATACCTGCGGAGAGAATGAGAATGCCTTCTCTGCGAGCTTGTTGAGCTCTTCCTCGTTGTCGGCAAAGCCAGATCCGAGTCCGCCAAGTGCGTAAGCGGCACGGATGATGACAGGATAACCCAGTTCGGCAGCAGCCTTACGTGTCTGTTCTATTGTCTCGCAAGCCTCGCTCTTGATGGTCTTGACGTTAATCTCGTCGAGCTTCTGAACGAATAGCTCGCGGTCCTCTGTGTCCATGATGGCCTGTACGGGAGTACCGAGCACCTTTACGTTATACTTCTCAAGGATGCCCTGACGATAAAGCTCCACACCACAGTTGAGTGCGGTCTGACCGCCGAATGAGAGCAGGATGCCGTCGGGACGCTCCTTCTTGATAACCTCCTCTACGAAGTAAGGCTGAACGGGAAGGAAATAAATCTGATCGGCAACACCCTCTGAGGTCTGTACGGTGGCGATGTTAGGATTGATGAGCACAGTCTGCACACCCTCTTCACGCAAAGCCTTCAGAGCCTGAGAGCCAGAATAGTCGAACTCGCCCGCTTCGCCAATCTTCAAGGCACCCGAACCGAGCAACAATACTTTCTTTATATTTTCGTCTTTCATTTATTCTAAGTGTTTAAATTGATTAGGGGCTTTTACTTCAACGCTTCTACGAACTTGTCGAACATAAACTCTGTGTCAACCGGACCTGAGCATGCCTCCGGGTGGAACTGGCTTGAGAACCAAGGCTTAGTCTTGTGGCGGATGCCCTCGTTAGATCCGTCGTTCATGTTAACGAACAGCTCTTCCCAGTCCTTGCCGAGTGTCTTTGCGTCTACAGCGTAGCCGTGGTTCTGCGATGTCACGAAGCACTTCTCTGTGCCAACCATGCGTACCGGCTGATTGTGTGAACGGTGACCATACTTGAGCTTGTAGATGTGAGCGCCTGCAGCCTTTGCGAGCAGCTGGTTGCCCATACAGATACCGCAGATAGGCTTGTCCGAAAGGCTCATCTGCTTCTGGATAATCTTAACTGCGTCCTCGCACATGTCAGGGTCGCCAGGACCGTTGGCAAGGAACAGACCGTCAAACTCCATGTCGGTGTAGTCATAGTTCCAGGGCACACGGATTACCTCGCAGCCACGGTTGATGAGGCAGCGGATGATGTTGGCCTTCACGCCGCAGTCGACGAGCACCACCTTCTTCTCGGCTCCCTCGTTGTAGCGGATGATCTCCTTGCAGCTCACCTTGTCCACGAAATTAACTCCAGCATACTCGGCAGTCGGCACATTCTCCGGCTCATCGTCGAAGAGAATCTTGCCCATCATCACGCCATGCTCACGCAGCACCTTTGTAAGCTCACGGGTGTCGATGCCGGTAATTCCGGGCACCTTCTCTCTCTTGAGCCAGTCGGCGAGGCTCTCCACAGCATTCCAGTGACTATACTGTTCGCTGTAGTCAGCCACGATGATGGCTGAAGCGTAGATTTTGTCACTCTCCATGAACGTGGGCAGTCCGTTTGCTTCTGTCGTGAACGGCGGCACGCCATAGTTGCCTACCAGCGGATACGTCAGTGTCATAAGCTGTCCGGCATAAGAAGGGTCGGTAAGCGACTCGGGGTAACCCATCATCGCTGTGTTGAAAACGACCTCTCCAGCCACCGGTGCTTCATAACCGAATGACTTACCATGGAACTTGGTTCCGTCTTCCAATACTAAAGTTACGTTTCTCATACTTATATCTTCGATTATTTATTCAATAAAATTCTTGATTTCTCAATTTGTCTTTTCGCACTAAGAGAGCGTGTTATCCTCTGAATAACACACTCTCTCGTGATGTTGTATGTATGCAGCTTGCGCTTACATCTGCTTTTCCATGTAGTTGACGAATGCCTGATTGCAGAGCTTTGTGCCGCCCGGTGTAGGATACTTGCCCGTGAAATACCAGTCGCCCTTGTGGTCGGGGATGGCTTCGTGCAGTCCGTCTATAGACTGATAGACGAGTTCTACGGGTGTCTCCAGCTCCTCAGGACGCAGCATCTCCACAATCTTCTTGTTTATCTCGTCAATGCTGAACGGCTTGTAGACGTCGCGTACGCAGTTGCGCATCATCTCTTTCGGCTTAAGAAGCTCCAGCTTGCACGAGTCGTAAACTCTCTTCAGCAGATCCTGCATGCCACGCTCCTTTATCAGCTCCATCGTTGCACGGAACACGCAGAACTCCTCCAGACGGGGCATGTCAATGCCGTAATAGTCAGGATAGCGAATCTGCGGTGCCGACGAAACTATTACGATCTTCTTCGGGTGCAGGCGGTCGAGGATACGCAGGATGCTCTCCTTAAGAGTGGTTCCGCGTACAATCGAGTCGTCAATCACTACGAGGTTGTCAACATAAGGCTCGATGCATCCGTATGTGATGTCATATACGTGTGAAGCGAGGTCCTTGCGCGAATTGCCTTCGGTGATGAAGGTTCGCAGCTTGATGTCCTTTATTGCCACTTTCTCAGAACGCACGTATGTGTCAAGGATGGCGTGCAGCTCTTCGTCGGTAGGAGTATGGTCGAGCTGTTGTATTTTCTTTACCTTCAGCTCGTTGATGTATCTCTTGAATCCGGAGAGCATGCCGTAGTATGCCACCTCCGCTGTGTTCGGTATGAACGAGAAGACGGTGTGTTCGATGTCGTCGTCCACTGCCTTCAGAATCTGCGGCACGAGCAGTTCACCCAGACGCTTGCGCTCTTTGTAGATGTCGCGGTCTGATCCGCGGCTGAAGTAAATGCGCTCGAACGAGCAAGCCGAGTCGCCGCGCTGCTTCAGAATCTCTTCGATGCGCATCTCTCCGCGTCTGTTTACGAGAAGCGCGTTGCCGGGCTGCAGCTCCTGGATGTCCTCACACTCGAGGTCGAACGTGGTCTGCAGTACGGGGCGCTCTGACGCCACAGCCACAAACTCGTCGTTGGCGTAATAGAACGCTGGACGGATGCCCCAGGGGTCGCGCATGGAGAACATCTCGCCTGAACCGGTCAGTCCGCACATCACGTATCCGCCGTCGAAGTCGGGCATGGATGTCTTCAGGACGTTGGCCATGTTCATGTGCTCATCTATATAATGTGTAAGCTCCATGCCGTCCAGTCCTTGCGCCTTTGCCTCTACGAAGTTTCGCTCAGCCTCACGGTCAAGACGGTGTCCCATCAGCTCGAGGAGTGTATATCCGTCGCTGTAGATTCTCGGGAACATGCCTCGTGTGAGCATCTTCTGGAATATCTCGTCGATATTGGTCATGTTGAAGTTGCCGCAGATGCAGATGTTCTTGGCCTGCCAGTTGTTACGGCGCAGGAACGGATGGACGTATGACAGTCCCTTCTTTCCCGTCGTGGAATATCGCAGGTGTCCCATATACAGTTCGCCGGCGAAAGGTAGGTGCTCCTTGGCGAAGTCGGCGTCTGCAAGCAATTCGGGTGATAGGCTGGCATACTCTTTCTGTACACGTCCGAAAATTTCGGTTATGGCATCTTTGCCTTCGGCTCGTTCTCGGAACATATATTCTGATCCTGGCTGTCCGTCGAGCTTCACGCACGACATACCGGCACCTTCCTGTCCGCGATTGTGCTGTTTCTCCATCATAAGATACAGCTTGTTCAGTCCGAACATCCATGTTCCGTACTTCTCTTGATAGTATTCCAGCGGCTTCAGCAATCTGATCATTGCTACGCCACACTCATGCTTTAATGGTTCCACGATTACTATTTTATTTAATTTTAGGTTTGGCAATTTGTTTGCCTTAACACTTGCGTACGAATAAAAATTAAGCGTCAGGTTCTTTACCCAACGCTTTATATAGTGCCGTGGGGCACTTATCTTACAATATTAACAACCAATGAAGCTACAGACGTCAAGATGCTCACGAATGAGAACCACAACGTTGTAGACTGACCGATAGCGGAGTTCTTGGCCTTTACCTTGTTCGGCTCCACATATATATAGTCGTTCTGCTGCACGTAATAATACGGAGAGTTGATGATATTGGCATCATTGAGGTTGAGGCGGTGAGCCTCTTTCTGACCATCGGCGTTCTCGCGGATGAGAAGCACGTTGTCACGACGTCCGTAAATGGAGAGATCGCCTGCTTGGGCAAGGGCCTCAAGCACGCTCATCTTCTCTGTCGTAACAGGCACTACCTTTGGTGATGCCACTTCGCCTGCAACCGTAACACGATAGCTTGACATTGAAACAGTAACGACAGGGGCTTCTGATTCTGCAAGATAAGGCTTAATCTTCGACTTAATAAGTTCCTCGCACTGATTTTTAGTAAGTCCTGCAACATGAATAGTGCCAACAACAGGGAAGTCGATATCACCATTATTGTCTACCAGATATGACAGGAGAGAGCCTGAGGAAGAATTAAGACGTCCGTCAGCGCTAAGCGTGCTCTGAATCGAGAGATTAAACGGTTGGGATGTCGACGGATCTGAAGTCACAACAGTTATGGTCAGCTGGTCTTTCGGCATGATGTGAGCATCATACAGTCCCTTGGATGCTGCCAAGCTTATAGAGTCAATGTTCTGGAAATAGGAAACTTGCTTTGCTGACGTACAAGAGTTGAGCAGCAAAACAATCGTCATAATAACAATTGGAAAAAATAACTTCTTCATAAAAATCTGCGATGTAATATAATATATAATCGTATACGAATTTCTCTGCAAAAATACTACTTATTTCAGACTCTACAAAGTTTTTTCGCCGATTTATTTTATTTGACTTGTTTTAAAGCCTCAATGCAGATGTCTAAAGCCTTTATCTTGACGGAATGTACGGCTTTTGTCTATGTCAAAATGAAAGCGTGAAGGTTTTCCGCTACTTTCTATTTGGTATTTTAAGTGGCATATTGTCGTAAGTGAGCTATGATTTCGTATTTTTTAGGGGTTTTCAGTGAAATATTGTAAATACAGTCGTTTCGTATATAAAAAGCTTGACAAAACAACTTGGAATATCATAATTTTATATTAATTTTGCAAAGGTCATTAAAAGAATAACCCCCTTAAAAAGTACAATGATGAACAACGACAGAGCAAATACACGCGTCAACAAGGTGCTGCTTATCTATACCGGCGGCACCATCGGTATGGGACGCAATGTGCAGACAGGAGCGCTTGAGCCTCTTAACTTCGAACACCTGATTGCCAATCTGCCTGAATTCGCTTACTTGCAGACTGACATAGACACTTATCAGTTCACACCGCCTATCGACTCGTCTGACATGTCGCTCAGGAGGTGGGCACAGCTCGTGCGCATCATTGCAGACAATTATGACAGTTACGACGGCTTTGTCATCCTTCATGGCACAGACACCATGGCTTACACGGCGAGTGCCTTGTCGTTTATGCTTGAGAATCTTACCAAGCCGGTCATTCTTACCGGATCGCAGTTGCCGATTGGTCAGTTGCGCACCGACGGTAAGGAGAATCTTGTCACAAGTATAGAGCTTGCTTCGGCATGCGACGAAGAGGGACATCCGATGGTTCCGGAGGTCTGCATCTATTTCAGCGGAAAGCTTATCCGCGGCAACCGCAGTACAAAGGAGAACGCTGATGGATTCAATGCCTTCAATTCGTTCAACTATCCGTTACTTTGCGACGCTGGCATCGAGTTCAACTTCCATCCTCACTACATCCTCAAACCCGACTATTCGCGTCCGATGATTCCGCACACGGCATTGGATCCCAATGTTGTGGTGTTCTCTCTCTTCCCGGGCATCCAGCAGAACGTGGTGCGCCACTTCCTCGATGTGCCTGACTTGCGTGGCATCGTCCTCCGCAGTTACGGCAGCGGCAATGCTCCTCAGAAACCGTGGCTCATCCGGCTTCTCAAGGAAGCCACGATGCGCGGCGTAACAATCGTCAATATCAGTCAGTGTGTGGCTGGCAGCGTAAAGATGGGACGTTACGAAGCCAGCTTCCATCTTAAGGAAGCCGGCGTCGTGAGCGGTTATGACAGCACCGTGGAGAGTGCCGTCACAAAATTGATGTTCCTGCAGGCCAAATACAAGGACTGCCATACTATACGCAGCCTTATGGACCGCAGTATCTGCGGCGAAATTACAAGAGGCTAAAGCTCTGAAATGGCTTTAGCTCTCATTTACGAAATTTAAAATTTGGGCATCGTGACCTCGAACATCGGGTTGTCACGATGCTCTTTCTTTATAATGTCCACCAGTTCGCGGACAATCTCAGGATGCACAGCAGCCAAGTCGTTGTCCTCGTGTATGTCGTTGGCGAGATTGTAGAGGCGTGGCTCTCCCTTCACCACCACTAACTTCCAGTCGCCGCGGCGCACACCAAACTGATCGGTCTCGTGGAATTCCCAGTACAGATGGTCATGCTTCTGCTGCTTGTCATCGTTGCCCAAAAGGGTGGGGGCTATGCTGATGCCGTCAAAGCCGTCGCCAGGCAACTGCTTGTTGGTGTAACGGCGGCGGAAATCCTTCACGCCAGCGAGGTCGCAGAACGTAGGCATGAGGTCGTAGAAGGCAAACTGAAGGTCGCTGACGCTTCCCGCCTTTATATGCTCCGGCCACCATGCTATGAACGGGATGCGTATGCCGCCCTCATAGCACTGGCGTTTCAGACCTTTCAGCTTGCCGTCGCGTCCGAAATATTCAGGGTCGGCACCGCCTTCCTCGTGAGGACCGTTGTCTGATGTGAATATCACGATGGTGTTCTTGTCGAGCCCTTTCTCGCGCAACTTGGCGAACACTTCTCCTACGTAGCTGTCCAGACGGGTTATCATTCCTGCAAAGTGGGCATGTGTGTGCTCCACGGGATTATAGCGCGAACCTTCCTGTCCTCCCCAAGTCTTGTCCACAAAGAACTTCTTCTTATATTCCTCCAATATCTCGTCGTCGGGTTGAGCAAGTTCGGCGTGAGGAAGTGTGTAGGTAAAGAAGCCTACGAACGGATGGCTGGCATCCTGACTGTCTATCCATTCCAGGGCCTTGTCATGGATAATGCGTGCCGAGTATTGAGGACGCTTAAAGTAGTCGGGACCGAACATCGGATACTTGCTGTTGTCTTCGAGCACTTCGCGCACCACGGCTGTGTCGCCAGCCGATCGTGAGAAGCGGTTGAGGAAGTTGGGATAATAAAGGTGGGCCTGGAACTGGCAGATATATCCATAGAACTCGTCAATGCCGCGCTTGTCGGGTGTAGATGCCGAACCTTCGTAGCCACCCGCCCACTTGCCGAACACTCCGGTGCGATAACCACGGTCCTTTAGCATCTCGGGCAGAATCTTGTGAGCCGGGTCGTAAGGTTCCTGACCCACTACGGCAAAGTCTGTGTTGTCACCGTACTTTACGGTATGTTCGGCTGACCAGTATTCCTTGTTGCCTCTTACGTGTGTATGTCCTGAGTGCTGTCCCGTCATTAGAGTGGCGCGTGACGGTGCCGATACCGGCGAACCTGCGTATGCCTGAGTGAAGCGCATACCCTCTGCCGCCATGCGGTCTATGTTGGGAGTTGAGATATAAGGTTGTCCGTAGCAGGCGAGGTCGCCATATCCCATGTCGTCGCACAGGATGAAGATGATGTTTGGAGCCTGCGTCTTGTGTGCCTTGCTGTAAGCGTATAACGGAGCCACTACGAGAGGCAGCGCCGCCAAGAGTGATTTGTTTGTTTTCATTAGTTTTTTCTTGTTTTAGATTTCGTCGTCTAAACTTGAGTAATATAATAAAAGGAGACTATGTCGATTTTGTCGCGCATAGCCTCCTTATTATATTTATTTGTTCTTTACAGTCTTTCTACCTTACTCAGCGCGGAAGTTCGGAAGATCCTCCTTGGTAAAGTTGGTGATGTAAGCGTGCTCGCCGATGACGTTGGCCTGAGCCATGCGCACGTATACATTGGCGCTCTTTGCGAAGAGCTCTGCAGAACGTGTGGCGTCCTCGAGGATGAGCAGCGACATGATGATGTCGCCGGTCATGTTGTAGAGGCGGCGTGCGAGGAAGTCGTGTGTCTCCTGGTCCTGAGCCTCCTTCACGTACTCCATAGCCTGCTCGTACAGCTTCACCATCTCCACTACGCGAGCCTTCAGCGGCTTCAGCTCCTCTGCCACTTCCTTCTCAAGCATCTCCTTGATGATGCTGAGGTAAGTGCCGTTAGAGATGTAGCGGATGGCAGCCACAACCTGCAGCTGTGTGGTTCCCTCATAGATAGAGAAGATGCGGGCGTCGCGATAGAGGCGCTGGCACTTATACTCCATGATGAATCCTGAACCGCCGTGCACCTGGATGGCGTCATAAGTGTTCTGGTTGGCATACTCTGAGTTCATACCCTTAGCCAGCGGTGTGAAGGCATCGGCAAGGCGAGAGTATTTCTTCAGTTCCTGACGCTCCTCAGCTGTGAGCTTGCGCTCGCGTGAGATATCCTCAAGGGCCTTATAGATGTCCACGTAGCGTGCTGTCTGATAAAGGATAGATCTGCCGGCGTCGAGCTTTGCCTTTATACGTGCAATCATGTCGTAAACAGCAGGGAACTTAACGATCTCTGTGTCGAACTGCTTGCGCTCACGGGCATACTTCAGAGCCTCGTCGTAAGCAGCCTGGCTTACGCCTACAGACTGAGCGGCGATGCCGAGACGTGCACCGTTCATAAGAGCCATTACGTACTTGATAAGTCCGAGACGTGTCGAACCGCAAAGCTCTGCCTTGGCGTTCTTGTATACGAGCTCGCAAGTGGGCGAACCGTGGATGCCGAGCTTGTGCTCGATGTGGCGTACTGTCACGCCGCCGTCGCGCTTGTCATAGATAAACATTGACAGACCGCGTCCGTCGCGTGTGCCCTCCTCGGAGCGTGCGAGTACGAGGTGGATGTCAGAATCGCCGTTGGTGATGAATCGCTTCACGCCGTTCAGACGCCATGTGCCGTCCTCGTCCTGTGTGGCCTTGAGCATAACGCGCTGGAGGTCAGAACCAGCGTCCGGCTCGGTGAGGTCCATTGACATGGTTTCACCAGCGCAGACACGGGGAATATACTTCTGGCGCTGCTCCTCAGAACCAAACTCATAGAGAGTCTCGATGCAGTCCTGGAGTGACCAGATGTTCTGGAAACCAGCGTCGGCAGCCGAAACAATCTCCGAAGCCATTGAGTAAGGAGTGATAGGCATGTTGAGGCCGTTGTAGCGGCGTGGCATAGAGATGCCCCAGAGTCCGGCCTGGCGTGTTGCCTCGATGTTCTCGTAGGTCTTCGATGCGTAGTGCATACGTCCGTCCACGAGGTGCGGTCCCTCGAGGTCCACGTCCTCAGAGTTAGGCTCGATGATGTTGGCGGCGATGTCACCGGTGATTTCGAGCACTCGCTTATAGTTCTCGATAGCGTCCTCGAAGTCCACGGGCGCATCCTCATATTTGTCCTTGTCGGCGAAGTTGCGCTCCTTTAGCTCAACGACGCGCTGCATTTCCGGATGATTAAGATAGAAATCGTACTCCGGATGGTCGGTATAATAGTTAGCCATTACTTATTATTCGCTTTATAGTACTTGATGAGTTTCGGAAGCACCTCTTCCACTGTGCCTGTAATCACGTAGTCGGCAATCTTGTTGATTGGTGCATCCGGGTCGTTGTTTACGGAGATGATGATGCCTGAGTCCTGCATGCCGGCGATGTGCTGAATCTGTCCTGAGATACCGCATGCGATGTACACCTTCGGGTGGACGGTTACGCCGGTCTGACCGATCTGGCGGTCATGGTCGCACCATCCTGCGTCCACAGCGGCACGGCTTGCGCCCACCTCACCGTGAAGCTCCTTGGCAAGCTGGAACAGCATGTCGAAGTTCTCCTTCGATCCTACGCCGTAGCCACCTGCCACTACGATGGCAGCACCCTTGAGGTTGTGCTTGGCAGCCTCCACGTGACGATCGAGCACCTTCACCACGTAGTCAGCGGTGGGCACATACTTAGCCACGTCCATGTATTCCACCTCGCCCTTTGCCTTGCCCTCATAGAGAGCCTTCTGCATCACGCCGCTACGTACAGTAGCCATCTGCGGACGGTGGTCAGGGTTGACGATGGTGGCAACGATGTTGCCGCCGAATGCCGGACGAATCTGATATAGCAGGTTGTCGTAGTGAGTGCCGGTCTTCTTGTCGTCATAGTCGCCGATTTCCAGCTCTGTGCAGTCAGCAGTCAGACCGCTTGTCAATGATGACGATACGCGCGGACCGAGGTCACGACCTATAACCGTAGCGCCCATGAGGGCTATCTGCGGCTGCTCCTCCTTGAAGAGGTTTACGAGGATGTCAGTATGCGGAGCAGATGTGTAGGGGAAGAGTCCCTCGGCGTCGAAGACAAAGAGCTTGTCCACGCCGTAAGGCAGAATCTGGTCCTCCACCTTGCCCTTGATGCCAGTACCAGCCACGATGGCGTTGAGGTCCACACCGAGCTGGTTGGCGAGTTTGCGGCCCTTGGTCAGAAGCTCCTGTGAAACCTCCTGCACCTGTGTGCCTTCTATCTCACAATATACAAATACGTTATTCATTATCCAATAATCTTTTCGTCCAACAATTCCTTTATCAAGCCCTCGATGTCGGTGTCGCTGCCGGTGAGAGTCTTGCTCTCCTTAGCCTGGAAGACGATGTTCTTCACGGCCTTCACCTTCGTGGGCGAGCCGCTCAGACCACACTGCTGCGGGTCGCCGTCCACATCAGCCACTGTCCACTGGTTGAGTGTGAGGTAAGGACGCTCCTCGTACAGGTAGTTATATTTTGCTTCGGGCTGGCGCTCCATAGGAGCTGTGGCACGCTTGTATTTCATCACAAGCTTGGCGTTGGCAGGGCGGCAGGGAGCAGCCGATCCGGTTACGGTCACCACGAGTGGCATCGGAGCCTCTACGGTCTCCACGCCACCGTCGATATGGCGGCGTATGGTCAGCTTGCCGTCCTCACACTTGAGGATTTCCTCGGCGTATGTCACCTGCGAGAGGCCCAGCTTCTGAGCCACCTGCGGTCCAACCTGTGCCGTGTCGCCGTCGATGGCCTGGCGTCCGCCGATAACAACGTCCACGTCGCCTATCTTCTGGATGGCGGTGGCAAGGGCGTAAGAAGTGGCGAGGGTGTCAGCGCCTGCGAAGAGGCGGTCGGTCAGTAGCCATCCCGTATCGGCACCGCGGTAAAGGCCTTGGCGAATCACCTCGGCTGCACGCGGAGGACCCATTGTCAATACTCCTACAGTGGAGCCGGGGTTCTGCTCTTTCAAGCGCAGAGCCTGCTCCAGAGCGTTCAGGTCTTCAGGATTGAAGATAGCCGGCAGAGCGGCGCGGTTGACGGTACCTTCCGCCGTCATGGCGTCCTTGCCGACGTTTCGTGTGTCGGGTACTTGCTTGGCAAGTACAACAATTTTCAAACTCATATAATATAAATTATTTTGAAATTTTCTTGACTTTTTTATCTGCAAAGATACATCTTATAATTAACATTGTTGTGTCTTTTTCGATTTTTTTAGCATCAATGCCACTTTTTTCGTGGAATATAACTAACTTTGCACTCATTATTTTCAAAAACTGGATACTCTAACATCAGGATTTTTATGGGAGGCATATTTGGCACCATTTCCAAGAAAAGCTGCGTGGCAGACGTTTTCTATGGAACTGACTACAATTCACATCTCGGAACCCGCCGCGGCGGTATGGCGATGTACAGTAAGGAAAAAGGATTTACACGCTCCATCCACAATCTGGAGAGCTCGTACTTCCGCACCAAGTTTGAGTCTACGCTCGACAGATTTGAGGGCAGCACGGCGGGCATCGGCGTGATTAGCGACACCGACGCACAGCCCATCGTCTTCAATTCTCATCTTGGACGCTTCGCCATCTGCACGGTGGCAAAGATCGTCAACATTGAGGAGCTTACACAGAAGCTGCTCGACAAGAACATGCACTTCGCCGAACTCTCGCAGAGTTCCACCAATCAGACAGAGCTCGTAGCCTTGCTCATTACGCAAGGCAAGACTTTCCGCGAAGGCATCGAGAACGTCTATCACTCAATCAAGGGCTCCTGCACCATGATGATTCTTACCGAAGACTCGCTCATCTGCGCCCGCGACGCATGGGGACGCACACCTATTATTATAGGTAAGAAGGACGGTGCATACGCCGCCTCAAGCGAATCCACTTCTTTCCCTAACCTCGACTTCGAGGAGTGCTACAACGTCGGACCCGGCGAAATTGTCAGCCTCACCGCCGACAGCCTCACACAGCTGCGCCCTGCCAACAAGAAGATGCAGGTGTGCTCCTTCCTCTGGGTGTATTACGGATTCCCCACATCCACGTACGAAGGAAAGAACGTCGAGGAAGCACGATTCACAAACGGATTTAATCTCGCCAAGACAGACGACGTGGAGGTGGACTGTTGCTCGGGCATCCCCGACTCAGGCACCGGCATGGCTATGGGATACGCAGCCGGAAAGGGCGTGCCTTACCAGCGCTGCATAGCCAAGTACACCCCCACATGGCCGCGCTCCTTCACCCCCGCCAACCAGTCGATGCGTTCGCTTGTGGCAAAGATGAAGCTCATCCCCAACAAGGCGATGCTCAACGGCAAGCGTGTCCTCTTCTGCGACGACTCCATAGTCCGCGGCACACAGCTCCGCGACAACGTCAAGGTGCTCTTCGATCAGGCAGGTCTCAAGGAATGCCACATGCGCATTGCCTGTCCGCCCCTCGTCTACAGCTGCCCCTTCATCGGATTCACGTCCTCGAAGAGCGACATGGAGCTGATCACACGACGCATCATCGAGAAGTTCGAAGGCGACGCCAACAAGGACCTTGAAAAGTATGCCACCACCGGCTCTCCGCAGTATAACCGCATGGTGGACGAAATCCGCTCACAGCTCGGTCTCACCTCTCTGAAGTTCAACACCATCGAACAGCTCATCGCTGCCATTGGCTTGCCCAAGTGTCAGGTCTGCACCCATTGCTTCGACGGATCCAGCCAGTACACACTTGAGGAACAGGCGGACGAGTAGATACAATTATTAATTAGTATTTTTTATTTATTAATTAGTAGGCGCAGCCTGATACCGACAGGAAGATATATTTTAGGGTGATTATTTAGCTATACGTAGTAATCAGCTTTAAAAGAAAAGAAGAAATGATAAAGAACTTGATATTCGATTTTGGCAAGGTGCTTGTCGATTACGACTACTACGTGGTCATCGACAAGTACTTCGCCACACACGCCGAGTCAGAGCAGTTCTACGACCACCTCATGAACGATAAGTGGAATGAGCGGCTCGACCGCGAGTCGCGCACCTTCCCACAGATCATAGCCGACATGCAGGAGGCTATGCCGCAGTGGAAGGATCAGATAGCACAGTTCGGCGCCCACTATACAGAGTTCGTCCTCGGCGAGATACCCGGAATGCGCGATCTCCTCACCAGCCTCAAGGCAGAGGGATATCGTCTCTACGGCCTCACCAACTGGTGCAGCTGCGTACATCAGACCATGCAGCAGTTCCCCATCTTCAGCCTCCTCGACGGACGCGTCATCTCTTCTGAGGAACACGTCGTCAAGCCCGAGCGCGAGATTTATGACATCCTCTGCAGCCGCTTCCACTTGCGCCCCGAGGAGTGTGTCTTCGCTGACGACCGTGAGGACAACATCAAGGCAGCCAGAGCCTACGGCATGCACGGCATCGTCTTCAAGGACTGCCAGCAGTATAAAGCCGAGCTTAGCGCCATCTTCGCCAGTGAGGGAAGTCTCAATGCAGCTCCCGTTCTCACCCCCGAACTTGAGCAACGTGTCCGTCGCTCCGTCGACCTCTTCATGCAGGGTTACGGTTGTTGTCAGTCAGTAGTGGCAGCTTTCGCCGACCTTTATGGCGTTGACGACCAGCTTGCCAAGCGCATCGCAGCCGGCTTTGGAGGTGGAGTAGGACGTATGCGTATGATGTGTGGTGCCGTCTCCGGCATCGTCACCCTCGTCGGACTCGACTGCGGTCAGACGGAAGGTGCTGACCGTGAGGGCAAGTCGGCATGCTATAAGGTGGTGCAGGAGTTGCTCCATGAGTCGGAAGCCCAGAACGGCTCCCTCATTTGCGCCGAGCTTCTCGGACTTAACGGTTACGAGAAAGCCCACTCTTCCTACGTCGCCTCACCACGCACCGCCGAATACTACAAGAAGCGTCCCTGCGCCGCCAAGGTGGAGAGTGCCGCCAGAATATTCGCCGGTTACCTGATGAGGAAAGGTGAGAAGTAGTGAGCTGTCTGATCCGTTATTCCTGTAAAAAAACTAAAGGACTGTCTTATTATTGTCATATCCATGGATGTGAGTAGAGATATTTTTATTACTTTTGCAATTACAATAACTATATCCATTCATATTTATGAGAAAGAAACTTATTGCGATGGCGGTTGCCCTTCTTACTACGGTAGCCGCAAATGCCCAGTTTGAGGCCGGAAAGGTGTATGTCGGAGGTTCGCTGACGGGGCTTAACATGAAATATACGGGTGCTGACAAGTTCACGCTTGGCGTGCAGGCACAGGCAGGCTATATGGTTTCGGACGACCTTATGCTCCTCGGACAGACTTCATACGAGCGTAGCGGCAATGACGCCGTACCCACCAAGTTTATGGTGGGCGTGGGCGGACGCTACTATATAGAGCAGAACGGCGTCTTCCTCGGCGCCAACTGTAAGTTTCTGCATGCCAGCGGCGGTTATGACGACATCATGCCGGGCGTGGAAGTGGGTTACGCCTTCTTCCTCAGTCGCACGGTGACCGTAGAGCCAGCCATATATTACGACCAGTCGTTCAAGAGGCACAGCGACTTTTCCACAATCGGCCTTCGCCTCGGCGTGGGAATTTATCTCTTCAAGGAATGATGGAGGAAGCTTATCCGTCGAAACTCCTGGAGAAGGCCGTGGCTGAGTTCTCCAAGCTACCAGGGATAGGGCGCAAGACATCGCTGCGCCTTGTCCTCGATATGCTGCGCCGTCCCGAAGAGGAGGTCAGCGCCTTTGCCAATGCCCTAACGGACATGCGCTCCAACATAAAGTATTGTCAGGTCTGTCACAACATCAGCGACACCGACATCTGCCCGATATGCGCCGACCGTCAGCGTGACGCTTCCACGATATGCGTTGTGGAGAACATACGTGACGTCATGGCTGTGGAGCATACGCAGCAGTATCGCGGGCTCTATCATGTTCTGGGCGGCATCATTTCGCCGATGGACGGCATCGGACCGAGCGATATCGAGGTGGACTCGCTTGTGGAGCGCGTGGCGAACGGTGGAGTGAAGGAGGTGATTTTGGCTTTAAGCTCCACGATGGAGGGCGACACCACCAACTTCTATATCTCGCGCAAGCTTTCGGGCTACGACGTGGTGGTGAGCGTCATTGCACGCGGCATATCCGTGGGCGACGAACTGGAATACACCGATGAGGTGACGCTGGGCAGAGCTTTGCTCAACCGCACGGTGATGAATAACGACAACAACGAATGATGAAGAAAACACAACAATCATTGATGGCGGCGTACATAGCGTCGCTTGTCATATCGGGCCTTACGGTGGTGCTGTTCGAGACAGAACTCTTGCCTGCCGGCATTCTGAAGAGCGGCGGCAGCGACGAGTTTGTGCTGACGATGGTGATGGAGCTGGTGTCCATCTGCGCCATTCCCTTCATGCTGCGCCTCTTCCGCTTTGAGGCCATACGCAAGAAGCTGGTGTCAGCAGAGGCATTGCTGCGCTTCGGTATGACACGTCTGCTGGCGCTTTGCCTGCCGATGGTGATAAACACCATACTGTATTATCTGTATATGAACGTGGCGTTCGGCTATCTGGCCATTGTCCTGCTGCTGGCGCTCACCTTCATTGTTCCGACAAAGGCGCGTTGCGAGTCGGAGATAAATAAATAATCCAAAAAATCATACATACCATTGAAACTCTCTGTTATAATAGTAAGCTATAAGGTAAGGTTCTATCTGGAGCAATGTCTGCTGGCTGTGGAGAAGGCAACGGAAGGCATTGAGGCGGAGATATATGTCGTGGACAACCATTCCGGCGACGGTACCGTGGAATATATCACCGAACGCTTTCCTGAGATAAACTTCATAAACAGCAACCATAACCTCGGCTTCTCACGTGCCAACAATGTGGCAATAAAGCAAAGCTGCGGCGAGTATGTGCTGCTGCTCAATCCTGACACCATCGTGGCTGAAGACTCCATCCGTGACGTGCTCAGCTTCATGGAAGACCATCCAAATGCGGGTGGGGCAGGAGTGAGGATGCTCTGCGACGACGGACGCTCGGCTATGGAGTCGCGCCGCGGTCTGCCTTCGCCGATGACGGCTTTCTATAAGATGAGCGGTCTGTGCGCCAAGTATCCTAAGAGCCGACGTTTCGGCAAGTACTATATGAGTTATCTCTCGTGGGACGAGCCTACGCAGATAGAGGTGATAAGCGGTGCTTTCTGCATGCTTAGACGCTCGGCGCTGGACAAGATAGGCTTGCTGGACGAAGACTTCTTTATGTACGGCGAGGACATCGACCTCTCTTACCGCCTCTTGAAGGGAGGTTACGAGAACTGGTATCTGCCTTCCGTTATACTGCATTACAAGGGAGAGAGCGCACATAAGTCGTCTTTCCGTTACGTGCACGTCTTCTATGACGCCATGCTGATTTTCTTCCGCAAGCATTACGGCGGCATGAGTCTGCTGGTTTCGCTGCCCGTAAAGACCGCCATCTACGTGAAGGCCACGGCGACGTTCGTGAAGATGCAGATACATTCCGTGGAGAAAAAGCTCGGACTGCTAAGCCATCGGAAACGCATAACGCCACATTATATATTTATAGGATCACGTAAGGCGGTGGCGAAGTGTCGTCAGATAGCGAAGCGTAACGCCTTGGAAGCCGACTTCTTCGAAGGTCATGCCAACGATATGCCGGACGGACATCTGGGCTTGGATGTGCAGGATGCGGCACGTACGTACGTGGTGTACGACACGGGAGCATACAGCTATAAGGACATATTCGGCATCTTCCAGCGCAGTCCAAAGGAAACGGTGCGTATCGGAACTTATAATCCGAAGACCAACATAGTGATAACCGGTGAGGATATATTCAAATGAATGATGACGCTATTGTGAGGCTGAGGGCGATGGAGCCTGAAGACCTCGACTTTCTCTACGCTATGGAGAATGACAAGGAGGTGTGGGACGTCGGTTGTACGAACGTTCCTTACTCGCGCTACGTGCTGCATGACTACATCGCCAATGCTTCTAACGACATTTATGCCGACGGACAGGTGAGGATGGTTATGGAGGACCGGAGCGGCAACAGGGTGGGACTGGTGGATGTCTTCAACTTTGACGCCTCCAACAGACGCGCCGAAGTGAGCGTAGTGGTGATGACGGAGTATCGTGGACGCGGTCTGGCACGTGACGCAGTACGCCAGGTGTGTCATTATGCGCTACGCACTCTCCACCTACATCAGCTCTATGCCATCATCGCTACGGACAATGTGGCGTCGCAGCAGCTTTTTTCTGAAACTGGCTTTACGGGGCGTAATGTGCTGAAAGAGTGGCTGTTTGATGGCATGACGTACAAGGATGCGATAGTAATGCAGAAAATTTTTTGAAAAAAAGAGTTGAAAAGTTTTGGAGTTTCAGAAAAAATCTCTACCTTTGCACTCGCTAAAAAAATGACACGGTAGCCATCCAAAAGCAATTAGTGATTTTGGTGCGTTAGTTCAGTTGGTTAGAATACATGCCTGTCACGCATGGGGTCACGAGTTCGAGTCTCGTACGCACCGCACCGAGTCGTTTCAAAAGCAACATACCTTATTGGTGCGTTAGTTCAGTTGGTTAGAATACATGCCTGTCACGCATGGGGTCACG
>ERZ1023869.14-NODE-14-length-98260-cov-63.105881_pt1 | contig 98260 bp, 70 predicted proteins | sample MGYA00380390_ERZ1023869 | MGnify/ENA primary metagenome ERZ1023869 (study PRJEB33179, sample SAMN07449005) | human gut metagenome | biome: Human-gut; feature: Human associated habitat; material: Faeces | host: Homo sapiens | place: India: Bhopal | collected...
CTCTTTAGCCATTTTACTTTTAGATAAAATATTAAAAATGTTTTGTATTTAATTCTTCTTTTCGAAATTTCGTTAATACAGGAATCCCAAGAGCCACAACGGAATCTTGTTGTCCTTGCCCACCTCCGTATTGTAACGGGCATAGATGGTATCTGGATTACTACGCATCTTGTTGGGAGTTTGTGCATCACAGATTCTGAATTTCCTGTTGCCATCCACTGTATAATAGTGGTCTTTACCGCCCTGGTGAACTTTGTGGTCTTTCCAAAGTGAATTGACGAAGAATGTTTCCATCACTTCCTGCTTATCAATCTGTATAGGATAGATAGCGTACATCAAGTTAGTATTATGCATCATCACCTTGGATGGTTTCTTCGGGAAATCCTGCCCCTCTGGATAGATCATGTTGATGAGTCTGGAATCAGCCAGATACTTAATGTAGTTCATCACGGTTGCCCTACTTGTATTGATGCTTTCGGCCAGCTGGCTCACGTTGGGAGCCTTGGCGCCTTCGACAGCCAACTCGTAGAACAGGCGTTTTATTTTTGGCAGATACTTCAGTTCTATCTGCTTGATGAGGAGGATGTCAACCTCGGTCATCATATTCATTGTCTTTAGTAGATTCTCTGTGAAGTTACGCTGTTCCAAGAAGAATGGGTAGAAGCCATGATGCAGATAATCATTGAAGTATTTCATCGGACTCACCTTGGGAAGGATCTGCTTGATGATGTGTTCATGATTGCGGAGAATATCTTCGAGCTCGTATGGCTGGAAATCGTTGCCCGTCTTCAGATTGATATATTCTCTGAATGAGAAGCCACGGAGATTGTAACTCTTCACGATGCCATTGAGTTCTGGATTCTCTTCCTTCAAGCGCATGACGCTGGAACCTGTAAACACAATCTTCAATTCAGGATACAAGTCGTAACATTTGCGGAGTTCCTTGCTCCAGTCCTGCTGCTTGAAAACCTGGTCTATCAGAAGTGTGCGTCCACCTTGATTCACAAAGTCACCTGCAAAATCGGCAATACCTCTGCTCTGGAAATAGAAGTTGTTCATGTTCACATACAGGCACTTGCGATCGTATGGTCCAAAGTGCTCCTTGGCATACTGGAGGAGAAAGGTAGATTTGCCTACGCCTCTAGTGCCTTTGATGCCAATCATACGGTCGTTCCAGTCAATCTCATCCATCAAGGTTCGTCTGACTGGAGCATCTATATGCTCAACTAGATATGTATGTGTTCTGAAGAATGCTTCTTCCATGCGTTTAATATTGATTCATATTTGTTTTTTACGATGCAAAGGTAATAATATATTTTAAATTTGCAAACTCTAGATAGCAAAAACTAACATTTTTTTCATTATTTAGCACTTTTCTAAGTAAAACTTACCTTCTTTTGCCGTTTTTATCTCAATAATTTGTATCTTTGCAGTATGAAACTACATATCTTCAATCCAGAACACGATTTGGCATTGGCCGCTCATTTGCGACAGTTTACCGCTCCACATGCTGGAAGACAGTTGCGAAGCGACCTTGCATTCATACCTGCCTTGTGGGCAGATCAGGGTGACTTGGTGCTTGTTGACGACATCGACAATGCACGCGACAAGGTGCGCCATTTTGGGGAGCATCTGTTGGAAAAAGTTGAGTTTATAACCAAACTGCAGCTTGAGCATCTGCTTAAGACGGAGTTTATAGACTGCGTGCATCCTTGGGGATGGGACTTGAGTCTGAAAGGCGAGCTGGAACGTATCGGTTTGCCGGAAATCATGCTGCCTACTGATGAGGTATTAGATAAGGTACGCGCGATAAGCAGCCGCCAATGGGCTGCTGAACATCTGCAGCAGAATGTAGTGTATGCAGATAACTTTGCTCTGGTTAAGGAATGCGTAATGAAGTGGGGCAAGGCTGTTGTCAAGGCTCCTTGGAGCAGCAGTGGAAGAGGCGTGAAATATGTTTCTGCCGATGAGTTCCGGACAAATGGTGAATATCCGGCTTTCCAACGCTGGGTAAGCAACATCATCTTCCGGCAGGGTGGTGTTACCGTAGAGCCATATTATAATAAGGTGAAAGATTTCGGTATGGAATTCGAGATGCGTGACGGCAAGGTTCACTATCTGGGACTCTCGCTCTTCGATACCGTCAAAAATGCCTATACCGGCAACTTGCTCTGCTCTGAAGAAGAGAAGGTTGAAATGATGAAGAAATACATCAGTGAAGATGCGCTTTTCTCTGCTAGACAGAGAATTATAGATATAGTTGAGCCCGCGTTAAAGGAAAACTATAACGGACCATTTGGAGTAGATATGATGATTGCTGCAAAGGATGGCCAGTTAGAGCTTGTATCTTGTATCGAATTGAATCTTCGGAGAACGATGGGGCATGTGGCTCTTGAGTTAGCCAAGATAGCCAAACCTCAGAGTCTGATGCGAGTTGACTTTGATGGTAACAGATATCATTTGCGTGTGTTGCCAGGTAAGGAGGCAGTTAACGAGTCTTAAATTTTAGCCTTCCGATGCAAGGAATCGCAGCAACTTGCATTTCATAGACAGATTATCAACAAAATTAAAAGATTATGAAAAAGAGAAATGAAAGTAAGATAACTATGGCAGCCCTGATGATGATGGCTGCAATGGCTATGACTTCTTGTGCTAGCAGCAAGAAAATAAACGGTGATTCCAATGCAAGCAAGGACAGCGAAATGGGTAAGAATGAAGAGGATTTGGATAATAGCTATCTTGTTCTTTCTGACGCCCAGCAGGATATAGTGAAGAAAAACAATGCATTTGCGCTTCGTCTCTTCAATAAGGTTACAGATATGGAGTCTAAGGTGATTTCACCTATGAGCGTATCTTATCTGATGGGAATGCTGGCAAATGGTGCGGATGGAATCACGCAGCAGGAGATATTGAAAGCTATCGGTTGCGAAGGAGTTTCTGTCAACGATCTGAATGAGCTTTATAAGGCGATGCTTCTCAATGCCAATCATCAAGACAAGCAGACAACTGTTAATATTGCCAATTATATCGCAGTAAACAAGAACTTCAAACTGAACAAGAATTTCTCCCAGCAGGTAAGTGATAACTATCAGGCAGGTATCGAAAGTCTGGATTTCACCTCTTCCAAGTCCACAGACCGCATCAATGGCTGGTGCAAGGAAAAGACCAACGGCATGATTCCCCGCATTATTGATCAGGTTTCAGCCGATGCGGTATCGTATTTGATGAATGCCATCTATTTCAAGGGAACATGGCAGAACAAGTTCAATGCCAAGGACACTAAGCTGGAGAACTTCCGTGGCTATACACGTGATATCCAGAAAGTAGAAATGATGCATCAGGTAAAGAAGCTCTTCTATGCAGAGGACAAGGATTTCAAGGCTGTAGATCTTCCTTATGGCAATGGTAGCTATCGTATGCTGGTACTTCTGCCAAATGAGGGCAAGAATATCCAGGAAATGATGAAAGGATTGGATGAAGAGAAGCTGAATCAGATTTCGCAGAATATGGAAAACTGTATGGTGAATCTCAAGTTGCCTAAATTTACCATCGAGCAGGAACTGCCTCTGAATGCGATCATCAGTGATTTGGGTGCTCCTTCTATGTTTGTGGCAGGCAAAGCGAACTTCAGTCATTTCGCTGACGGCAATTTCTTTGTAAGCAAGATGCTCCAGAAGGCAAAGATAGAGGTGAATGAGCAGGGAACAAAGGCTGCTGCTGTAACAGCTGCCGTGATGCTGACAGCCATGGCACCTGAGGAGACAAGAAATGTGGAGTTCATCGCTGACCGTCCATTTGTGTATATGATTCAGGACAGTCAGAGTGGCGGTATCCTTTTTATGGGACAATATTGCGGAACGCACTAATTCAAGAACAACCAAATAAAAATCCCTTAGGCTTGTTGAAGTCTAAGGGATTTCTTTTTATCCGAATTTCTCAACGAACTCATCTTCCGTGATGATAGGGATGTTGAGTTCATGTGCCTTCTTGTTCTTTGAACTCTGCGAGGCAGCATCGTTATTAATCAGATAGTTGGTGCTCTTGCTTACGCTTCCCGTCACCTTGCCACCTTGACTCTCGATGTAGGCCTTCAACTCGTTGCGGTTTTTATAATGATGAACATCGCCCGTTACAACGAAGGTTAGTCCATCACACTGCGTACCTTTCTCTACAGGAGCCTGTTCTGTAATGGTCAGTTCCTTCATCAGATGCTGTACGTGAGCGAAGTTGTTGTCATCTTTGAACCAGGCGATGAATTTGGCGCTTTTTTCAGGACCGATGCCGTCGATGCTGGCAAACTCATCATCAAACATACAGAGCCGTGCGGTTTCTATCAGTTTCTGGACAGGATAGCGTTCAATGAGCTTTTTGGCAACATCACCTCCACACAGCGGGATGTTCAGTGCATAGAGCAGATGACGCCCATCTGTATTTCGGCTTTTGCGTATGCTTTCCAGCATATTGCCTACACTCTTCTTTCCGAATCCTTCCCAGGAAGAGATGACATAGGCATGATCGGAAAGATGATAAAAGTCTGCATATTCACTGATCAAGCCTTCGTTTACCAGCTTCCAGATGGTCTGTTCTGAAATACCTTCTATGTTCAAACCTTCCTTGCTCACGAATCTCGTGAACTTCTTCAACTGCTTCGCCGCACATTGAGGGTTGGTACAATGCAGTGTTTTCGTACCGCTTTCGCTTTCTCTAACGATAGCTTCTGCATGACAGACAGGACACACTTCAGGAATTTCAAAAACACCCAGTGATTCTGTCACATTGATCACCTTTGGGATAATCTTGTTGGCCTTGATTACCTGCAATCGGGTTCCCTTGCCTCCGATACCCAAACGCTCGCATTCACTTACATTGCAGAGAGATGCTCGCTGAACAGTTGTGCCTTCCAGTTCTACAGGCTTGAAGACAGCCACAGGAGTGATGGTATTGGCTGCACACGACCATTCGATGTGGTCGAGTTCGGTATCGGCGTGCTCATCTTGCCATTTGAAGGCGTAACCGGCTCTTGTTGCATGATGACCGGTTACGGAACCCGTAGCAGCATAGGAGGTATCATCGTAGCAGATGACGAGACCATCTACAGGGAAAGGATTCTTTTTGTTGGTCACCTTAGCAGTAAAAGCATCAATTTCCTTTTGGATGTTATCAGAAGTTGGCTGCTCTATGTTCTGGCGTTCTACCGGATGAAAGCCCTGTTCTTCCAACCACTGCATTCTTTTGCCCCATGATGTGATTTCCTGTTCGCAATAAACCAGGGTGAAAGGAATCCATTGGATATGGCGCTGCTTTACTTCTTCTACATCTTTCAAAGAAAGAGATCCGGATGCAAGATTGCGGGGATTGGCGTAATCACCTTCGCTTTCGATGATAAACTGCTCGAAGTCGGCATAGGAGATGACAGCCTCGCCACGAATCACGAGATGTCCCTTTTCGCTGATGGACTGCGGAATACCACTGATAGCTGGTGCCAGATGCGTAATGTTGGTGCCAATATGACCATTACCGCGAGTCACCACCTTGGTTAGTTTGCCATTGTCGTATGTCACAACCAAGGTGAGGCCATCCAGCTTCCAGGAAATCCAGATAGGGCGGTCTTCTGCCCACTTGACGAGGTCGCTGACCTTCTTGGTCTTTGCCAGAGAGAGAGCTGCAAATTCGTGTTCTTCCTTCTGGCCGACGATCGTATCTTCAGAAACTTTGTTGGTAGGGGAATCGGGGAGAATTTCGCCGGTTTCCTCTTCCAGCTTCTTGAGTTGGTCAAACAGGGCATCCCATTCGTAATCGGTAAGGATTTCACCTTTGCCGTTATAATAAACATCAGAAGCTTGGTTCAGTTGATTGACCAAGCTTCTCATTCTATTTAATTTATCCTCCATAATGTCTGTAAATCGTTATTGTATTTGTGGCTGTATCGTTTGCTTTTCGAAAGCAAAGCGCATACCTCTGTTCCCATAGTTGATTCTTCCGCAGATGCAGAAGCCCATGGAAGAGAGCAAGTTAATCATCGGAAGATTATCGAAATTGGTATCTACCTTGATGCTAGGAACCTTTTCTACCTCGCAGAGACTATTCACCTTATTAATAAATATACGTGCGAAACCCTCACGCTGATATTTAGGCAACGTAGCAAAGCGATGTATTACATAATAATCGCCTGTGGTAAGCCAGTCGCCATCGATAAAATCGTACTGTGGTTCACCATTGAGTGCTACTGCACCATAGACAGCCACCTCGCCATCTACGGTAAGTACGTATGCGTTACCATTGTTGATGTCGTCTTTTATATCGTGCTCAGCAGGATAGTCATTAGTCCACTGATGACGTCCTGATGCGATCATAGAGCGACGAGCCTGGTCAATGATGTTCCAACACGCCTCAAAGTCCTTAATATATGCAGGTCGAAAATCGGTCTTCATTTCTTTGTATATTCACTTAATTATTTATTAATCGGGTGCAAATTTAACAAAAAAAAACGAATTAAAAGTACAAACGAAGAAAAAACTGCATTTTTACCCGCATTTTTCCTTTAATTTCTGTTTTTTTCATCTTTTCGGTAGTTAAAATGCGCTATTATCTCTTAAGTTTTACAAGTAAAATATAACGCCCTGTGAGGACAAAAAACATAAATCTCTTCATGCTTTTGCCTGACAGGGCGACTTCCTTTAGAGTGCTAAAGTCTTATCAAGTTCGGCGATAATAGCATCCTTCTGGTCCTTGATGTGCTGACCGATGAATACAATCTTGATCATACGGTCACCAAGTTTCTCATCCCATTCCTTCTCGAGCTGCGGATTGTTCTTGCGCAGTTCTGCGAGCTGGTCGGCTGGCATTGTTGCGAGCCACTGACCAGCCTGCTTGACTGTCTTCTGCTGACCTGCCTGCTCGAAAACATAGCACATGTCTGGTTCATCAGCAAAATAGCATATACCCTTGGCACGAACGATGTCACGAGGCCATTTTCTTGCAACAAACTCATCGAAGAGACCCAGGTCGAATGCCTTGCGGCGATAATATACGAAGGTTCCGATACCATATTCCTCAACTTCGCCACCTTCGTGGTCATGGTCATGATCGTGATGATGGTGGTGACCATGTTCATGATCCTCGTGATCGTGATGCTCATGTTCGTCATCGTCTTCATCATGATGGTGATGCTCGTGCTCGTCATCGTCTTCATCATGATGGTGATGCTCGTGCTCTTCTTCATCATGGTCCTCTTCTCCGCTTCGTTCAGATTCGATTTCCTGAATCCAGCCTGCTGATGATGCAACAGTCTGCCAGTCAAACTTGTGAGTATTGACAATCAGATCGAGATCCACATCACCATAGTTACATTCGAAAATCTCTGCCTTAGGCTGGATAGCGCGGATAATCTGCTTCAGGTGCTCCAACTCCTTAGGCTCTACGTCTGCGGCCTTATTGAGAAGGATGATGTTACAGAATTCCATCTGCTGGATGACGAGAGAAGCGAGATCCTCCTCATCGAGGTTTGGCTTCATCAAATCAGAACCATTGGCAAACTCGTCCTTCATACGAAGTGCATCAACTACAGTAACGATGCTGTCTAGGCGCAAGATACCGTTTTTGATATACTGAGGACCCAGAGATGGGATAGAGCAGATGGTCTGTGCTATAGGTGCAGGCTCGCAGATACCGCTTGCCTCTATTACAATATAGTCGAAACGCTTCATATCTACGATTTCCTTGAGCTGTTCTACAAGGTCCATCTTCAAGGTACAGCAAATACATCCATTCTGGAGTGAAACCAGGGAATCATCCTTCTGACCTACCACGCCACCTTTCTCTATGAGAGCTGCATCAATATTCACCTCACCGATATCGTTGACGATAACGGCAAATTTGATACCCTTCTTGTTAGCCAAAATCTTGTTGAGCAGGGTAGTCTTACCACTGCCCAGATAGCCTGTCAAAAGCAGGACTGGAACTTCTTTATTGTTCATAAATTCCTCTTTTTATAGTGTTATACTTTAATTACAAAAACGGGAGCAGCAAATAACATGCCACTCCCGCCTTATGAAAAGTTTATTATTACTTACGATAGTTATCAAGACCCTTATGCAGGAAGTCAAGATAAGCACTGACATCCTCCTTGAAGCTGAATGCAGCGTTCAGAGGATTTCCCTCATTATCTACAGGAATGTAGAATGGCTGGGCATTAGCACCAAACTTGCTTGCCTGCAAGTAGCTCCACTTGTCACCGATGGTTCTCAATGTACGCTTTTCGCCATTGAAAGTCACCTCCATAGGCTGTGGCAATGGGGTCTTGTCATCTACATAGAGTGAGATGAGTACGTAGTCCTTTGTCAAAATGTCAGTAACACTAGGGTCTGTCCATACAGAAGCCTCCATCTTACGGCAGTTGACACAACCATAGCCGGTAAAGTCAATCAGTACAGGCTTGCCTGCTGCCTTCGCTGCAGCCATACCTTCCTCGTAGTCCTTATAAGCCGGTTCTACCACCTTGGTATTCAAGTTGAAATCCTGGGTATTTACTGGTGGGGCAAAAGCACTTACTGCCTTGCAAGGTGCACCCCAAAGACCAGGAATCATATACACGGAGAAAGCCAAGGAACAAAGACCAAGCATAATGCAAGCTACTGGCATTGGCTTGTTGAGGTCACCGCCGATGGCATCTACCTGGAACTTCAACTTGCCAATCAGGTAGAGACCGAGCAGGCCGAAGATGACAATCCAGAGTGAGAGGAATACCTCGCGATCCATAATGTGCCAGCCATAAGCCAAATCTGCTACAGACAAGAACTTCAAAGAGAAAGCAAGCTCAATGAAACCAAGCACAATCTTGATGGTCTCCATCCAAGAACCAGACTTAGGAGCTGACTTCAACCAAGATGGGAAGAGTGCAAAGAGGGTGAATGGCAAGGCGAGAGCAAGGGCAAAACCAAACATACCAATGGTTGGTGCCAACCAGTCACCCGATGTAACAGTCTGTACCAGAAGCAGGCCGATGATAGGAGCGGTACAAGAGAAACTTACGAGTACGAGTGTGAACGCCATCAGGAAGATGCTGATGAGTCCTGTTGTGCTGGAAGCCTTGTTATCTACAGCATTTCCCCAACTGTCTGGCAACTTGATTTCGAACCATCCGAAGAATGAGAATGCGAAGACTGCCAGAAGCAAGAAGAGGATAATGTTGAACACCGCACTTGTACTAAGCGCATTGAGAGTGCTAGGACCTGCTATGGCAGTCACGGTGAGACCGAGTGCCAGATAGATGATGACAATACTCAAACCATAAGTGATAGCATCGCGGATACCCTTCTTCTTGTCATTCTTGGCACGCTTCAGGAAGAAGCTTACTGTCATCGGAATGATTGGCCAGATACATGGCATCACAAGAGCGAGCAAACCGCCCACAAAACCAATAATGAAGATATAGAAGAGTGAATGGTTGGCAATGTCATTGTTGCCACCAAATGCCTGAAGCTCCTTTACAACCGGTTTCCACCAAGCCTTAGCATCATCACCATCAACAGAGAATGAAGAATCAATATTAGCTGTGCTATCTACTTTCTCTGCTACGGCAAGTTGAGCCAAAGAGTCTGCTTTCGCCTTAGCAATAGCTGCAGGATCGTCTGTCTTTTCGTTAGCATTCGCATCTTCAGGGCTGACAGCATCCTTGCCATCTACAGCAGGAGATTTACCACTATGCTTGAAGCTTGCCTCGCTAGGAGGAAGACAATTCTGGTCGCTGCAAGCGCCATACTCTAAATAAGCATCGATACGATAGTTAGGCTTGGTGAACTTCACTTTCTGTACGAAAGTGGCGCTACCCTCGAAGAAGCGTAACTTCATCTCAAAGAGAGGGTCGAACTTTGAAATTTCATGGCCACGAGCCTGCAACTTGCCTACGAGTTCAACACCGTCAAGCTTGTTTACGTTAAAAGTGGCTGAAATAGGTCCGTCTGCGCCCAAACCTGTAGAATAGACATGCCATCCCGGTTGAATCTTTCCATTAAACACGATTTCCGCTACAGCGGTTCCATTGGTCTTGAGCGAGGTTGAGAACTTCACAGGGTTCATCATCTGCGCATGAGCCAACATTACTACTAAGAGTAACTGTAAAACTGCAATAAACTTTTTCATTTTTATTTATGTACTAATTTTGATTGCAAAGATACTAAATTTTATTTTAAATACGGCTATGAACCAAGTACGGTTACTAGTCTTTTAGTTTTTTTTAGAAAAAATGCTATAAAATCATCACGTCGTCTTGGTAATATTGCAAAAAAACTGTAATTTTGTAGCCAAATTGCGAATGAGGAAAAGAACATTATACATATTCAGTCTCTGGATAGCTACTTTGAGCATCTTGCTATCTACGGTGATGACCCATCATCACCACATGGGGCGTATCTGTATGATTCAGGAGCAATGCGAGCAGGATGGCAACATCAATGATGAACATACCGACCATCATGGTCAGGAAAATGATAGCGATCGTGAGAATTGTAGCGTTCGTCAAATGCATCAGTTTGTCGTCAATTCCAAGATGGTGAAGGGTATCCGCAAGTTGCTGGTAGATGAGAACCATCAGTTTATGATTCTGTCTTGTTCTTCTCTTTTGACCTTCCCTCGTCTCTCACTCATTTCTGTGAGATGGCAGCATGTGGCAGCTTCTCCGCTTGTTGAGGGGTTGACGGCTGGCTATAGCAGGCGGGGGCCTCCTTCTATTTTATGATTTTACAAGTTTGCCACTTGGTTGCAAAAATCGGTTTGAAGATTCGAATGCAACTGAGTTGCAAGATTTTCTGTGTACTTTTGCCAACGGATTTTTGATAAGATTCGTAGTGTGAAATTGTAGCGTAGATTTATAAAATAAAAGGAAAAAGCAAACATGAAAAGAATAATTTTGATTGTCGCCGTTACGGCGATTGCCTGGGCAGGATTCGCTTTCTTTGCGAAACAGACCGGTTCAGAGGTTCATGCACACGAGGAGCATGAGCATGAAGAAGAAGTAGATTTTGATCATATTCCGTTGACTGCCAAGCAGGTAAGTACCGTAGATTTGAAGATGGGTGAGGCTGTGGAGCGCGAGATGGATGCCACCATAGAAGCGAAAGGATCGCTCGTACTGCGTGCACAGGCGATGGGTGATGTTGCCTCTTTGATGGGCGGTATCGTGAAATCTATTTCTGTAAAAGAAGGGCAGCTTGTTCATAAAGGACAGGTTGTTGCTACCGTTGAAAATACAGATGTGGTAAGTCTTCAGCGTGAGTATTACTCTGCTGCCAAGGAGTGCGAACTTGCCAAGGCTGATTTGGAGCGCCAACTTCTGCTCAGTAAGCAGGGAGCAGGTGTGAAGCGTACCTTACAGCAGACCAAGAAAGATTACCAAGTGGCTCATGCCAATCTTTTGGGTATTGGCAGGCAGCTCAGCCAGATGGGTATTTCTACTTCCGCTGTATCCAAAGGTAAGTTTACTACTGCCTTTCCTTTGCATGCGCCTATCTCCGGCATCGTGAGTGAGATGACAGCAAGTCTGGGTAGCTATGCTGATATGCAGACTCCCCTGATGAAGATTAGAAACACCCAGGCGTTGGAATGTGACCTCAATGTCTTCGAGAAGGATTTATCAAAGATTAAGGTTGGAAATCGGGTGACCATAAACCTGACTAATCAGCCTGGCGTAAAACTTTCAGGAACGGTATATGGAATGAACCAATACTTTAACGATAACTCGAAATCCGTTGCTGTTCATGTAGAATTGGATGCAGCAAGCGTGAAGAGTTATCTGCATTCTTCTTCAGGCAATACTCATGGCGGAAAGCTTTTTGCAGGTATGTATGTAAGCGGAAAGATAGCTACAGGTAGCCAGCAGTGTCTCGCCTTGCCATCCCATGCAATTGTGAGCGCAGATGGAAAGCAGTATGTCTTCGCTCTCAATGGAGCTCCTAGCAAGGGTAACTACAGCTTCTCCCGTCATGAGGTGACCACAGGCGCTTCGGATGGTAAATATACAGAGGTGAAGCTTTGCGACCATCTGCTGAAGGGCAAGGATGGAGCTGCCGGCAAGAAGATAGTTACCGCAAACGCTTATTATCTGGCTTCGCTTACAGGCGAACATGGTGAGCATGCGCATTAAGAAAGGGTAGCTTATGTTTCAGAAACTAATTACTTATTCCATTCGCCACAAACTGGTGATTGGAGTACTCTCTATAACCCTGGCGATATGGGGCGTCTGGGCACTTGTGCATCTGCCGTTCGATTCCACCCCAGATATTACAGATAATCAGGTGCAGGTCATCACACAGGCTCCTTCGCTGGGAGCTCAGGAGGTGGAACAATACGTAACCACCCCTGTAGAGATGGCGCTTGCAAATATACCCCGCATCCAGGAACGCCGAAGCATTTCAAGAAGCGGACTCTCGGTTATCACGCTTGTCTTCGACGATGCTGCCGATATCTATTGGGCACGTTCGCAGGTGAGTCAGGTGGTGGAACAGTTGGAGAAAGAACTGCCTAAGAACACCGAAACCGAGATGGGACCTATCGCCACCGGATTGGGCGAAATCTACCACTATACCATTCGTGCCAAGGAGGGATACGAGCATAAATACTCGCTCACCCAGCTCCGAACCATGCAGGACTGGATTGTGCGCAAACAGCTTTCCGGAACCCCGGGCGTTGCCGAAGTAAGCGGTTGGGGCGGCTATGTCAAGCAATATGAGGTGGCTATCAATACCGACCAGCTGAACGCCAGCGGGGTCTCCGTAAACGAGGTGTTTGATGCCTTGCAGCGCAACAATGCCAATACGGGTGGCAGCTACATTGAGGAGAATTCCAACCAGTATTATATCCGAGGCATCGGTGTGGTGAAGAATCTGGAGGATGTTGCCAACATCACGGTGAAGACGGTGGATGGAATACCTGTCAAGGTGGGTGATGTGGCAAAGGTTCAGCTGGGACACGCCACCCGTTTCGGTGCCGTTACCCGCAATGGCGAAGGCGAGGTGGTGGCTGGTATTGCCATCATGCTCAAGGGCGAGAACTTCCAGGAAGTTATCAAAAATGTAAAGGAACGAATCAATCAGATTCAGAAATCACTACCGGAAGGAGTGGTGATCGAACCGTTTATCGACCGTACCAATCTGGTGGACCGAGTAGAGGGCACCATCGCCCGCAACCTGATTGAAGGCGGACTTATCGTAATTTTCGTACTTGTGATCTTCCTAGGTAACTGGCGAGCCGGACTTGTTGTAGCAAGTGTCATCCCACTGAGTATGCTCTTTGCCTTTGGCATGATGAAGACCTTCGGCATCGACGGAAACCTGATGTCGCTGGGAGCCATCGACTTTGGTATGATAGTGGATTCTGCGGTCATCATTGTTGAAGCTGTGGTGACACATATCAATACCGGTCATTTCTCGCAGCCGGAAGTGCGTGCTGCTTATCTTGCTCAATATCAGAATGGTGGAGCTGCAACCCCATTTGCCTTGACTCAGAAACAGATGGACGAGGAAGTTCATTTCTCTGCTTCCCGAATCCGTCAGAGTGCTGCGTTCGGTGAAATCATCATTATGATTGTATATATTCCGCTGATGACACTGGTAGGAATCGAAGGAAAGATGTTCCGTCCTATGGCACTTACTGTATTCTTTGCCATTCTGGGAGCCTTCATTCTCTCGCTTACCTATGTGCCGATGGCAAGTTCACTGATGTTAAGTCGAAAGGTTCATACCCGAAAAACATTCTCCGACCGCGTGATAGAAAAGTTGCAGGCATGGTACCGTCCGGTTCTTGACTGGGTCTTGGCACGTAACAAGGATGTCATCACAGGTGCTGTGGCTCTTTTCTGCGTCAGTGTCGTGGGCTTCAAATATCTGGGAGGCGAATTCATCCCAAGTCTGGAAGAAGGTGACTTTGCCGTGGAGATGAGTATGTCGCAGGGAACTTCATTGTCGCAGATGGTGGAGAGTTGTACCAAGGCTGAAAAGCTACTCAAGAAGGAATATCCTGAGATCAAGCAGGTTGTAAGCCGTATAGGTAGTGCAGAGATTCCTACCGACCCGATGCCGGTTGAACGTGCCGACATCATGATTGCACTGAAACCGAAGGCTGAATGGACCTCTGCCAAGACTACTCCAGAACTGATGGAGAAGATGGAGGAAACCTTGAGTGCCATTCCTGGATTGGAAGCAGAGATTTCTCAACCTATCCAGATGCGCAACAATGAGCTGCTGACAGGTATCAAGCAGGATGTGGCTATCAAGATATTTGGCGAAGATCTGGACGTGCTCACTCAGCAGGCTGGCAAGGTGAAGAAAATGATAGAAGATGTGCCGGGCGTGAGCGGTATCTTTGTGGAGGAAGTTGCCGGTTTGCCTCAGATCCAGGTAAAATACAACCATGAAAAGATGGCTGCCTACGGGGTTAGTGTGGATGATATCAGTGAGATATTGGAAACCACCTTTGCCGGTGCCGTGGCGGGTTCTCTCTACGAAGGTGACAAGAAGTTTGATATCGTGCTGCGTATGGATCCTTCGCAGCGCAACGTAGAGTCGCTTGAGCAATTGAGCATACCCCTCAAGGATGGTACGGATATTCCGTTGTCTCAGGTAGCAGATATTGATTATTCACCAGCGCCGGCTCAGGTTTCTCATGAAGATGGTGCCCGCCGCATCTATGTTGGATTCAACGTAAAGGGCAGGGATGTGCAGAGTACCGTGGAGGACATCCAGGAGATTCTCGATGAGAAGCTGAAGTTGCCGAATGGATACTATTATAATTATGGTGGTGAATTTGAAAACCTGCAGAGTGCTACCAACCGTCTGATGGTAGTAATACCGATAGCGCTTGTCATTATCCTGCTGTTGCTCTATGCTACGGTGAAGAATGTCCGAGAGTCGCTCTTCATCTTCTCAGCCATTCCGCTGGCAGCCATCGGAGGCGTCTGGGCTTTGTGGCTCAGAGGAATGCCTTTCAGCATCTCGGCAGGTGTCGGCTTCATAGCCCTCTTTGGTGTAGCGGTGCTCAATGGAATCGTACTTATCGGACAGATGAACCAGATGCAGCGTGAAGAAAAGACTGCTGACAAACTGTCAGCATCCATTGGAGTTACAGAATTGATTCATCACCGCATCATCGAGAGCTGTATGGTTCGCTTGCGTCCTGTCTTGATGACAGCACTTGTCGCCTCTATGGGTTTCCTGCCAATGGCACTTTCCCAGGGTGATGGAGCAGAGGTACAGCGCCCACTGGCTACGGTGGTGATAGGTGGTCTGATAACCAGTACGCTGCTCACCTTGCTGGTGTTGCCTGCTATCTACAAGACATTCACCAAGAAATAGGCAATTAAGAAGATAACATAAAACATTTAGGATGAACAAGAGAAAAAAGAAAACTATATTCGGGCTGGCAGCAGTTTTGATGCTGCTGGCCCCTTCAGAGGCAAAGGCTCAGCTTTTCGATGCCACCATTCCTGGCACGAAGATGACTTTGGAGCAGTGTTTCCAGTTGGCAGATAAGCAGAACCTGACGCTGCAGGCTGGACGAAAATCGATAGAACGTGCCAAGGTAATGGAAGGAACGGCATGGGATGTGGATAAGACGGAGATTGCTTTCGGACAGAATCCGGCTTCAAGCGGCGATACTGATAATGCTCTTGCATTTTCACAGGGCATCGAATTTCCAACGGTTTATACCGCCCGCCGTGGTCAGCTGAAGGCTGAAACTCAGGCAGAGAAAAGTCGTCTGGGGGTAACTGATCAGCAGATTAAGCTTGAGATTGCTTCTGCATATTATGCGATGCTCTATCAGACTCATCGTCTGAGCATCCTTCAGCGACAGGATTCTATCCTCGACCGTTATTGCGATGTTGCCGAGAAGCGTTACAAGGCAGGCGAAGCCAGACAGCTGGAGTTCCTTACAGCCGAGCGCTTGCGTAATGAAAACCATTTAGAGATGGTAAATGTGAAGAGTGTGGCTGAGAACAAGCAGTTGGAACTGATGGCATTATTGAATACCGATCAGCCAGTTTTGCCAGCAGAATCTTATCTCATTGCACTGCAATCTCCTGTCAGCGGAACCTTCAACTATCAGCAGACTGCTGATGCGCAGTATCAGCAAGACCGGCTGAAGGCACTCGATAAGGAGGTGAAGTGCGCCAAGACAGGTTATGCGCCATCTCTTTCGCTTACGCTTCGCACCCAGGCACTCATTTCCAGTTGGGATCCTTATCACATCGACCGTCAGCGTTTTACCGAGGGTAACTTCTTCGGCTTTGAGATTGGAGTAGGCGTGCCTCTTTTCTACGGCGCTACCAAGGCAAAGGTGAAGGCTGCCAAGAAGGATCGTGAGGTTGCAGAACTGGAGATGCAGCAGGAGCGGAGAGAAAAGGAACGAGATTATCGCCTAGGCTACAACCGTTTCCAGAATGCAGCCAAGCGCATGGCTTATTATAACGGCGAGAACATTTCTAAGGCAAAAGAAATCGTTCGCCTCAGTACTGCCGAGTATGAGAGTGGCGAAATCAGCTATGTGGAATATGCCAATGCCTTGCAGGAGGCGATAGACATGGGTATGAAGCAGGCTGATGTCATCAATGAATATAATGAGGCAGCCTTGGCTTTGCTGGGGCTTTCGAATCATCTGTAAAAAACAAAAAAAAAGAGGGTGTGTCATAAGCCACATCCCATACGCCCTGAAAGGGCAGAAGCTCTTAGCCCAGGGCAGCCGCCCTGGGTTTTAGAATAAATACAACAAAGTCGCCCTGAAAGGGCAAAAGCATTCAATTTCAGAGCTTTTGTCCTTTCAGGGCGTATTGGGTAATTTCAACCGTACAGGTCGAATCTTTTCTATACTAATTTAGAACACTCTTCCGAAGATAATCTTGATGAAAGTCTTGCCTAGGATTCTGGCATCAAACCACCATGAACGATGCTCCAGGTAGTATAGGTCCATATCCAGGCGGCGCAACATCTTCTCCATCGTATCTGTGTATCCGTTATAGAGGGTAGCATAGGAAGTAACACCAGGGCGAATCTGATACAGATTCTTATATCTAGGGTCACGTTCCATAATCTGGTCTATGTAGAACTTTCGTTCTGGTCTTGGACCAATAAACGACATGTCGCCACAAATCACGTTCCAGAGTTGAGGAAGTTCATCCAGATGATGTTTTCTCAGAAACTTACCGATATGGGTAAGCCGCTTATCTTTTTTATGGGAACAGAGCTGAGGACCATTCTTTTCTGCATCCACCGTCATGCTTCTGAATTTATAGATGTTGAAGGGGCGCCCAAACCGTCCGATTCGTTCCTGCTTGAAAATAGCTGGTCCACCATCTTCACATCTTACCATTATATATATTAGAAGCATGAGAGGCGAAACGAGCAGTAAGCTGATTGCTGCTAACAGAAAGTCGCCAGCTCGCTTGACGTTTCGCTCCATAGCACTCATTCCATCTGCTATGACTTTTGTCTTAACAATACTATTTCTCATATAGAGTTATTCCATTTACTATATAAACGTAAAGTTGTGCGATATATTATATTTAGCTATCCTTTTCTTTTAACAAAGCAGTAACTATCCTGTTTTCGCTTCAATAGCTTCAGAATGTATGTTGGCAAAAATAAAAAAGCAAAGTAGAAGCAAGCCTTCAACCATCCATACCCCAGAATGCTACGATAAACAGCTATATTGTATTTAGCAAGTGATATCTTGCTGCTGGATATGGAATGCTTGTGGCGGCAATACACAGCCAGCGGCTGGTTGGGGTAGGAATAACACACCTTGCAATCTTTCAGGATTTGCAGGAAGAGTGCCCAATCCTGTCGCTTGCGCAAAGTGGGCATATAGTATTTTCTGCCCAGCAGTTGGGTATCATAGATAGCAGTGAGGCAACCTATTTTATTATCCCGCTTCATCATAGAGAAGGTGATTTTAGGCGGTGCGATATTGATGCCTACAGATTTTTGTTCGTTCAAATTGAAGATGATGTATGAGGCACAGGATAGAGCACACTGTTTCTGGTTCATGAATGCGATTTGTTTTTCCAGTTTATCCGGTGTCCAACGGTCGTCACTATCACAGAAAGCGATGTATCTTCCCCTGGCACGTTCTATGCTCTTGTTCCGGGCGTATCCTGCTCCATGGTTGTGGTCAAGATAGAGCACATCCACCCGGCTATCCCTTTCCTCTATCTTGTGCAGAATATCCAGAGTTACCGGATCCGTGGAACCGTCATCTGTAATCAGCAGTTCCAGGTCAGGATAGGTTTGGTCTAGGATACTACTGATGCTGTCGGCAAGAAATTTGCCGGCATTATAAGTAGGCATGATAACTGATACTAACCTGTTCCTATCCATTTCTATATTATTCTTTCTATTTTCTTGTTTATATCTATAATAACGTTTGGGATGTCTTATTATTGCAGTATGACACAAAAAAGTGCAAATTATTTGGTACTTTCAATTATTTCTTCTACTTTTGCATTGTATAACCAATTATTGCATAGGCATAAAAATAGAAAAAGATGAATAAAATAGAATCATACGTATATAAAAAGGTAAAGAACAATTATCTGTTAAAGAACTCCTTGCGCAATATTTATCAAGGTTTCTTCGACTTGTTACCTAATTATGACTCCAAGTTCAGCTCATCGCTACTGGTCCGTGAGGGGTATTATTTCGGATTTCACGATTTAGATCCTTTCAGTCGAGACTCCCAGAAAGTTCTTTGCAATCGTTTGCTCATTCCCTTGCGAATGCCGACTCCGCAGGACGCCTTGGAGATAGGCTATCTGGATGGCAAGGATTTCTCGGATTGGCATTGTCTTGCCAAGACCCATGCCTGGAATTATCACAAGGGGTGCAGACTCCAATGGACAAAGGACGAAAGAATTGTCTATAATGACAGCGAAAACGGACAACTCTGCGCCAAAGTAATAGATATGAAGGGTAATATGATTCAAAAATTGAACTATCCGATAGACACCGTCTCTTATGACGGAAAGCTTGCCACTAACTTCAGTTATGGCAGATTGGAGCAGAATATGCCAGGATATGGATACTGTGTCAGTGATGCCGATGCAGTCCTTTCAGAAGGCATAACAGAAAAAACAGGCTTGTACTTGATAGATATGGAAAGAAACACGCGAAAGATGCTGCTCAGCATACAGCAAATATCAGAATTTGAGCATGAGCCTTCGATGGATGACAAAATGCACTTTGTAACTCATACAGAGTTCTCTTACGACAATCGTTACGTGGCTTTTTTGCATCGTTGGTATAAGGGGGTATCTCGTCATACCCGCCTGATGGTCTATGACCTCCAAGAGAATCAACTGATGGCTTCTCCTACCACGGGCATGGTTTCTCATTATGCCTGGAACCATCTCAATGGCATTGTGGCATATTGCAGGGTAGAAGATGTGGATTCTCATGTATATTTCTCTTCTCCCGAAATGAAGGAGTGGAAAAGATGTGCCTATCCTGTTCTCAACAGTGATGGGCATCAGCATTTCATCGACGACGACTGGTTCCTGGTGGATACTTATCCTGACAAATGGCGCCATGTCAGATTATACAAAGTAAACCGAGTGACGGATGAAATAGTCCTACTTGCCGATGCCAAGAGTCCGAAGTGCTTCGTGTCTCCTTCCGAACACAAGCATTGGAAGTGCGACCTACATCCTAGATGCAGCGCCGACGGCAAGTGGATATGCTTTGACTCCGTGCATACGGGAAAGCGAAGCTTGTGCATCATGCCATCCTTGTAATGAGGATGGCATTGAGCTAATAGTATTTCTTGATGATATACGATAATGCTTGATAGTTGAATTGGCAGTATTTCTTGCCTTTGAAGCTTCCGGTGGAAGCATGCTCTTCATCATCAATGCGAAGGCTTGGCTCATAAACCACATCCAGTTGATGCTCCTTGCATTGCTCTCCTAGGTATATCTCCTCGCAGAACAAAAAGCAAGGATAATTGATGATGCCACACCTCTTGAAGTATTCTTTGGTGAGAATGATGAAGGAACCGTGCCCTGCATATATCTTGCGTACCCACTTTTTCTGCCACTGGGTGTTCTGAACCTTCTTTCTGCCTTTGTGCAGATAACGATTATAGAGATTGTAGAGTAGAGAAAAACTGAAGAGCATTCGGAGCAGATAAAGCTTGCGCTTATTATACCGAACGATGATCTTGGGATTCTTGTCTATTTGCTCTCGATGCGAAAAGATACAGGGTGCAATCCAACCAGTCTCTTGACGGATGAGCAAATTCTGTAATCGCAAGAAGAAATCATCACTGATGGCTACATCCACGTTGCTGATGATGGAGATGTCGAAATCTTCAGGATCCACCTTTTCCATCATATAGCGTATTCCCCCAAAGTATCCGAGGTTTCGATGGACACCAAACACGTTGATTGTGAATCTTTTGGGCTTGTAATTGATAGGCAGAATCTCACCTTCAGTATTGTCACATACGTTCACGGACAATTCGATTTGCGTACATCCTTGAAGTCTTTCTTCGATATTACTAAGATAAGCGTCCAGTTCCTGATAAGTATGGTAGGTGACGCAATAGATAGCTATTTTCATTATTTGTGATTTTTGTATTTCTTATATTGTGTGATACCATCCCAAACACCCCTCAACATATATATATAATAAGGTGTGATGTGACTTGTGACAAATGGAAGATAGAAAGGACGCAAAAGAAGTTTTGCGGCGTTCGTCAACTTCCAATATCTCGGCACGTATTTCACATGTAGCAACCATAAGAAGTTTCGATATTGGTAATAATAACGCATGGGTGCCGACAGAATGTCTTGCATGACTCCAAGATGGATGGTCTTGATTCCGATTTGGTGTGACAACTGGCAACGATCTGTCTGTCCACAGATGAAACCTCGCTTGTGCGCTCTCCAGCACCACTCGCTATCCACATAGTCGAGGAATAGTCTGGAATCAGGAAATCCTATCTTTTCCAAGACCTTGCTACTGATGCAGCTCCCAGAAGATATAATATTCTCCTTTTTGAGAAATCCATCCCCTTGATATTGTTTTTTCCTGATATAGGAATGATATTCTTCTTGCTGCGTCGCATTCAAAATGGTAGGACCGAGTATTCCCAGATTGGGATTTTCCTGCAACACTCTTTCATATTCCGACACCATCATCCGAACATACTCTGCATCAATCCTGCTATCCTGGTCAAGAAACACGACATACGTGTAGACTCCTTGCGCCAGGACTTGTATCAAGGCATATTCCTGGGCTTCGCCAATTCCTTTGTTCCCTTTCATCCAGTTATAATTCATTTTTCCTATCTCTTTTTGCTGTAAAATAGGGGAAGGGGAGTTGTCAACAATGTAGCCTTCACAGGAAGCAGACAAATTTCTGATGTGCTGCAAATCCTCTGACGAAGGGTTGAATGTTACGATAATAATAGCTGTATGATTCATCATAATGTTCGTCTTTTATTAACCTCTTTCAATTTCTTGTTCACTTTCCTCGCTGCAAGGACCAATACCATGGTTTCCGAGGCAATCCATACAATAGCTGCTCCTACACACTGAAATCTAGGAATCAGTATGAAAGTGAGAAGCAACCAGGTGAGAGAACCGCACAAACCACATTTCACGATGGTCTTATCCTCCCGAAGGGGTATCAGCACCTGTAATACCAATATCTGTTCTAATCCAACCACTAGCACTTGAATCATCACGAGACGCATAGGCAGGATGGCTGGTTCAAATCCTTTTCCTGCAAATATGTATATCACATAAGGGGCTAGGATTTCCATAATGATGATAATCAATGCTGCAAGCACGACGAGTAGTTTGATAGCTTTAGTATAATAGTGATTTACCTCATCCCATCGTTCCTGTTTAATAAGCACACTCATTCGAGGGATGAGCACGCTGATGAGCGAGGAAATAAGAGCGATGATGACTTGATGCATCCTTACTGCCACAGAGTAATACCCCGCCTGTTCGTCGCCACACAAGAAACTCAGTATTGGCAAGGTGAGTTTGGTATATATGGCAGAGAGTATGGCAAAAATGCCTAACATCACGAAAGGTTTGAGATAGCGACGTAGATTCACGTGGCGCAAACTCAGTGAAACCAATCGGCTACGATAAGTCCAGTTGCAAAAGGCATTGAGAACCACGATGCCCACAAAGAGCAGATAATAGATGGCGAAATCACCTTCATCTCTAACAAAAATAAAAACCGAAGCTACAAATAAGAGCCTGACAATGATGGAACGAATAGTGATGTATCGGAAATTCTCCAACCCACGATAGAACCACTCTATCCAGAATAGGTTTGCTACCAACTTGAAAGACCCTATCAGCAGCAGCCTTCCCCTCTGTTGTAACTCTGGCACAAAGCAGGTGGCGAAGCATAATATGACGAGGGCAACGACCATTGTGATGGCGTTAAGCCAAAAGAGGTCATTGAAGACAGATTGGAGTTCTGCCTTATCATCCTTATGGCGAGCTATCTCTCGTATGCCAAGTGCCTGCATACCCATCATGGAGAAGAGTACGAGATAATCTATGATACCATCAACCGTGTCTATAGCTCCAATACGTTCTGCACCCAGCACTCGACTGATGTACGGAAACACCAGCAGAGGCACTAAATAGGTGCTGAGCGTGAGAATCAAGCTATATTTAAAGTTGTTGCGTATGCTCATAATTTATTTTTTTAATTCAACGAGATGTTTCTGGCGGATTTTCTCACGAAATCTATTTTCGACATTGGCTATGCCCATCAGCATCAGAATCATAACAGGAACTTCCAGGATGGCTAAGTGGAAATAATAGAACTCAAACCATCCCATTCCTAAGAGTCCGCAATAGTAACTGAGTAGGGTATATAGAAACATATTGCCACTGCGAAGCGAAGCCAATTGAATGGAATAGATCAAGCTGCTCAATATCAGCGTATAGGCTATGAATTGCCAACTATTGCAATAGATGAACATCGTACCGAAGAAGGTTCTCACATTGGTATAGGAGATGCCTGTATGCAAATAGAGAGGATTGACTGGCGAAAGCAAGTTTGGGTCGCCCGTAAGCGTCTTATAAATATTGACAAAAGGAGATACCAATATCTCAAAGTTTCCCATATCGGGGAAGTTGAGATTTGCGTCATAACTAAACCCTAACGTTCCACTAGTAAGATAATGCAAGAAATGTCCTGCCACCATCTCGAAAAGCTCGACGTTTGCCTCTGCGCTCTCATTGCCTAGTAGCGGAAGAACCATATAAGTGAGCAGAAAGATAGCGAAAGCACCCAAGCTCACCTTGAGAATAAGCCCCAGATTCAAGTGCATCTTGCCAGCCATGAGACGGATGAGCAGACCTGATGCCACACCTATGATGATGGCACCTTTCACCATATACAAGAGTTGTATAAGGAGCAAGGCAAAGATAATGCCCCATAGATACCATTGCTTCCGCTTGAAATAATACACAGCGACAATGAGCAGCGGCATTGCCAGGGTACGCAAGTGTGCCCAAATGCCATGACCCGCAAAATCCTCGGCAAAATCATCTGTACCAAACATAGCTGTACTACTGTTCCATACACTATGGAATCTCCATAAGAATAGCAGTGCCAACAAAAGGGAGATGATACCTAGCGTGGCAGGGTATCTACCTTCTTGAACTTTCTCGCCGAATATCAAGGGATATCTGTTCTTTGCCAACGAGAGAAGATAACTTGGGATGGCGAAGACAGGAAGTCCGACACACCATACACTGATGCTAGAGTAGCAGAAATTGACGAATCCCAAGTGCCCTGCCACAGCTATGGAAATCAACAACACCAATAGATACGGAAACATCAGGCAACATAGGGGAGTATAGATGGTTCGCCAAGAGATAAACTCCAGATAGCCCAACACATATACTTCCAACAGCAAAAGAGCCAAAAGCAATATACCTAACATACTTATCTAGATTGCTATTTTAATTCTTTCAATAACTGCTTGGATATGATACCTGCCAAGAGGACGAAGAAGGAGAACGTCAAGATACCAAGAATGCTCAGCATTCGCTTAGGTCCAGCAGGTTTTACTGGCACGGAAGCCCCCTGCAAGACGGTAAACACAGGGGTATGCTCCCTCAACTTCGCAATGGAAGCCTGATATTGCGTGTTATATGCTGTATATTGGTTGTATTTCAACTGCATATCATTCTCCATATCTTCCATCTTTGACTTAACACTCTCCATAATTACATCATTGTTGGCATCAGCAAAGCTGGCATATTGACGCCTTACCTTCTCGTAGGCCGCTTGCGATTCTGCCATCAACTTCTTATAGTGCTCTACGTCTTTCTGAGATTTGGAAGTGCGATATTTGATGATGAAAGCCTTTAATTTCTCAGAAACGGAATCGGCTAAAATCTTGCAAATCAATGGGTCTTGTGCGGTGGCAAAGACTGTAATCATACCAGACTTTTTGTCGATATCTATACGGATGTTGTTTCGTACATCTTTCACGATGCCGTCTTCCTTCTTGGTGAGCATATAGGGATTGATTTTTTCGAGGCTTTTCACTGCAGTCTCCTCATGGCTCAGCAAGTTGCTCATACTCTCCAAGGATTTTTCCATCCATGACTTTTTCTTATACATAGTCAAGTATGTATAGTAGTTGGTATGGGGAGGAAGGTTTTCCTTGATAGCTTTCACTTGAATCCGAAGCAAATCTACCACAAACTTGTTGTCGTTCATCAAGTCTGGATAGAGTAAAGGTGTGATGGCATCAGAGGATTGCATATTGTTCAAGTCTATTCCAAACGAGGATGCCAGCGAACCGAGTGCGCCACCCGATATAGAAGTGTTCTCCACTTCTGGTGCCAAGGATGTCTGTGTGGTATAATATCTTGGCAGGGAGTACAGGATACAGATTGCCACCACAAGCACTATGGGCATGACAACATAGAACAGCTTCTTGCGAGCCTTTACCAATCTTACAAAGCCTGGAAGGCTTATCTGTTCTGCGTCTGTTTCAATTATTTGTTTCTTTTCAAGAATATCTGTCATTTTATATATTTTTGCTACATAATTGCACTTTATGTTTGCAAAAGTACACTATTTTTTTAATTTAAGCAAATAATTTTGCACTAATTATGTAAGGAATGTTAATTTTAGTATGTTTATGCCAGAATTATCGTATTTTTGTAAGCAAATCAACTTAAATATAAGAATGAATAAATATTGTACGATAGCTATGTTTCTGATTGCCCTAAGCTCGAATCCTACTTCTTCACTCGCTCAATATGAGTGGCAAGAAGGGGCAGATACTGCAAAACAAAGCCTTGGCGATGGATTGGAATACCGATTGGAGACTTCTGGATCTTTCTCGAACGAAAAGACTCCGCTTTGGCTGAATGCTAATAAATACGGACTGAGTTCCCTAGAAAAGCAGAATGGCTACCTTCGAGGCTGTTTGTTGCGTCCGCTTGCCACCGACAACGCTCACCATTGGGGAATAGGGTATGGGGTTGATGTTGTTGTACCTTATCATTTCACGAGTAAGCTGGTGGTGCAACAGGCTTTTGCTGAGGTAAGATGGTTGCATGGTGTGCTCAGCGTAGGTGCCAAGGAATATCCGATGGAATTGAAGAACCAGACGCTCTCTAGCGGTAGCCAGACGTTGGGCATCAACGCCCGACCTGTTCCACAGGTGCGACTGGCTCTGCCTGAATACTGGACGGTGCCTATCCTGAACGGATGGCTACAGATGAAGGGACACATAGCCTATGGAAAGTTTACCGACCAAAATTGGCAGCACGACTTCACGCAGCGCAAAACTAAGTACTCAGATGGAGTGCTGTATCATAGCAAAGCTGGGTATCTGCGCATCGGAAACGAGGGCTTTTTCTGTCCACTGAGCGTGGAACTTGGCTTGGAGATGGCAGCGCAGTTTGGAGGTACCCCTTATGCTCCTGATAGCAAGGGTAAAATGATTCCTATGAAGACAGAGAGCGGCCTCAAGGGCTTATGGCATGCCTTTATGCCTGGCGGTAAGGAGGAGAGCGATGGAGTCTATGCCAATGCCTCTGGTAATTTGTTGGGATCGTGGGTAATGCGCATCAACTACGACGCTGACACTTGGAAACTGGGTATCTATGCCGACCATTTCTTCGAGGATGATAGCCAGATGCTGATGATGGACTACAATGGCTATGGAGAGGGAAAGGATTGGCAAGTAAAGAAAACACGCCGATACTTCAAGTACTCGCTCAAGGACAATATGCTGGGAGCCGAAATCAACATCAAGTATGGCAGATGGTTGCGCAATCTGGTCTTGGAATACATCTACACCAAGTATCAGAGTGGACCTTACAACCATGACCACACCGCCAACATCCCCGATCATCTTTCGGGCGTAGACGACTATTACAATCATCGCAACTATCCGGGTTGGCAGCATTGGGGGCAGGTGATGGGAAATCCCCTTTACCGTTCCCCTCTTTACAACAACGATGGCATGATAGAGGTGAAAAACAATCGCTTCATCGCCTATCACTTGGGCTTTGATGGCGAGCCATGCGACAGGTTAGCGTATCGTGCCTTACTGACCTATCAGAAAGGATGGGGCAGATATGTATGGCCTTTTACGAAGGCTCATCACAACGTGAGCACCTTGTTGGAAGGCTGCTACCATTTCAACAAGGGATGGAGCTTGAAGGCTGCCTACGGTATGGACTTCGGAAGCGAGGAAATGCTGGGGCATAACGCTGGCTTCCAACTGACGGTGAGCAAACAAGGCATATTAAACTTTTAATTAGGACGGGAAGGATATGAATAGAAAACATTTGATATTAATGCTAGTTGGAATGTTGGTTCTCTGTTTCCAATCGGCATGCACCATCGAGATGAGCGACAATGGCGACCTGGATGGTTACTGGCATTTGGAGCAAGTTGATACGCTCGCTACCGGAGGCAAATTGAACCTCTCGAAAGAAAGAGTTTTTTGGGGCGTGCAGCACAAGTTAATTTCATGTGCGAACATCACAGGCACAACGGCAAGTTTCCGTGGCTATTATTTCCGATTCGAACAGACTGGTGACAGTCTGATCCTGCATTCGCCTTACAAGAACAACTGGCATCAGGATCATGGAGAAAATGGTGGTGATATTCCTGCAACCGTTGTGAATGACAGCATCAGAAGCTATGGCATCAACAATCTGCGAGAAGCTTTCTACAAAGAGAAGCTCAAGGGCGATAAAATGATGCTCCGCTCTAAGATGTTGAGGCTATACTTCACTAAATTCTAAAATACAATTCGTAATTCAATTCTCCTTTCAAACTCATTAATACTTTCTGATTATCAGAAGCTTAATGGTGAAAGGTGTTTTGTCCGATTATACGAGAAAGGAAAAGACTGGATAAGTTGGTACACAACAGTTGGTTTCCGCTTGCACAACACGTGTTGTGTGAGCGCATATCAGCTGCTGTGCGGCTTGAGATATTATTCTTCTGCAGCTTTCGTTATGTTTGCAAGTGAACTAGAAGAATCTAATGCTCCAAATACAACTTTGTCAGCTATGTTGATGAAGGTGAAGGGTGGTGAAGGGTGAAGAGTAAAAAAGAGAGTGGCTGTTTTTACCAGCTCCCGACGTATCGTTTTGTGCCTGGCAATGGCAGGTTATTGCCCTGGTAAGGGGCAATGTTGTGCCATAGTGAGGCAATAAGCGCTACAAGCCGCTTTACGCATCGTCAGTACTATCATGGCAACCTCTCTGTAACGTCTTTGCGCCTAAGTTGAGGGATTGAATGAATAAAAAAATCGCCCTGAAAGGTGAAGCATCGTTTATGCTTGTTCCTTTCAGGGCGATCAAACTACTAAAGTATTATTGTATCTTTAGCCTATATTACAAGATCTTGTGATACAAGGCGATGATATCCTCCTTAGAAACCTCGCGAGGGTTACCTGGAGTACATACATCGGTGAATGCCTGCTCGGCAAGGGCAGGGATGTCAGCCTCTGTGATGCCCAATTCGCTGAGATGCTGTGGAATACCTACCAACTTAGACAACTCCTCGATAGCATTGCATGCTGCCTCTGCTGCCTCCTGGTCGGTCATACCATCCTTGTAAACACCAACAACCTTGGCAATCTGTACATACTTAGGAACACTTACCTCCATATTGAAACGCATCACGGTAGGAAGCAGGATGGCACATGCTACTCCGTGAGGAACATCATGAAGGGCACTCATTGGGTGAGCCATACCATGGTCAACGCCCAAACCTACATTAGAGAATGCCATTCCGGCAATATACTGAGCGACAGCCATACCATTGCGACCCTCTGGATTGGTAGGATCATTCACTGCGATAGGCAGGTACTTATGAATCATCTCGATAGCCTTGAGCTCGAACATATCACTCATCTCCCAAGCTGCCTTGGTAATCAAACCTTCGATGGCGTGAGTCATCGCATCCATACCGGTAGCTGCGGTGAGACCCTTTGGCAAAGAGTACATCAGCTCTGCATCTACGATTGCAACGGCTGGAATATCGTTAGGATCCACGCATACCATCTTCTGCTGGCGCTTCTCGTCGATAATTACATAGTTGATGGTTGTCTCTGCTGCGGTACCAGCAGTAGTAGGAAGAGCAACGATAGGCAAGCACTTGTTCTTGGTAGGTGCAACCCCCTCCAGAGAAACGATGTCGGCAAACTCTGGGTTGGTAACAACCACGCCGATGCCCTTTGCCGTATCCATAGAACTGCCACCACCGATAGCGATGATGAAGTCTGCCTCAGCTTTCTTGCAAGCCTCAATACCTGCAGTAACATTGGAAACTGTTGGGTTTGGCTTTACGTCATCAAATATCTCGTAAGCGATGTTAGCCTCGTCCAATACGTCGAGTACCATCTTGGCAACGCCAAATTTCATCAAGCCCTTGTCTGTTACAACCAAAGCTTTTTTCCAACCACGACTAGCGATTACTGTAGGAAGCTCCTTGCGGGCACCTGGACCGAAATAGGAAACTTCATTAAGAATGAATCTGTTTACCATAAATGTCTTTGTTTAAGATTGAATTTATTAATTAATAATATATTTAGTATATCTATATTGCCATTAGATTGTTTATATGCGACAAAGATACAGCTTTTCTGTGATTCCGCCAAGTTTTTCGTGCAAAAAATCATCGGGTAGGGCAAAGATTAAAGGCTTATCTCAAAAAATCGGGTATTTTCTCGCTTTTTCTCTTCCACTATTTTGCTCTTTCAAAATAAAAGCGTAACTTTGCAAAGAATATAATTAGAAACAATAACATCAACTTATGAAGAAAACTTATTTATTACTTTTAACCGGACTCATTTGCTCTTCAGCATGGGCAGATGGTACTTTAGGAGGCTACTTCTACAATCAGCAGGCTGCGCCTACGGGATGGGAGTGGCAAAGTCCTGATTCCGTAGCTGTCAACAAGCAGCAGCCACATGCTTGGTTCTTCTCGTTCCGCAATATCGAAGAGGCGAGAAAGGTTTTACCAGAGAACAGTTCTTACTGGAAATCTCTCGATGGATTATGGAAGTTCCATTGGGCTCCAAATCCAGATAAGCGGCCCAAGGATTTCTACCGTACAGACTATGATGTCTCTCAGTGGGACGACATCAAGGTGCCTATGAACTGGAATCTGGCTGGACTGCAGAAAGATGGAAACAACAAGTATGGAGATCCGCTCTATTCTAACCAGCGTGTCATCTTCCAGCACTCCTGGCAGCCGATGAACGACTGGAAGGGTGGAGTGATGCGTACACCTCCTACCAACTGGATGACCTATCGCAACCGCAATGAGGTGGGGTCTTATCGCAGAACCTTCTCCGTGCCTGCAGACTGGAAGGGACAGCAGATCTATCTGAACTTCGATGGTGTAGATTCATTCTTCTACCTATATATAAATGGTAAGTATGTGGGATTCTCCAAGAACTCACGCAACCTGGCTGAATTCGACATTACACCTTATCTTAATAAGGAGGGTGAGGAGAATACTGTAGCAGTAGAGGTTTATCGCCATTCAGACGGTTCTTTCCTGGAGAGTCAGGATATGTTCCGCTTGCCTGGTATCTTCCGCACCGTGGCTCTGGTTGCCAAACCACAGGTTCAGGTAAGAGACATCAAGGCTATTCCTGACTTAGATGAAACCTACAGCCATGCCACCTTGCACATCACAGCCCAGTTGCAGAACCTTTCCAAAAAGGCCATCAAGGGTTATACCTTGCAGTATTCACTCTATGCCAACCGTCTCTATTCCGACGACAATGACCTGATGGAAGGCGTTACTGCTTCTACTCCTCTCGTAGGAAAATTGAATTCCAAGGGAGAGATAGTTCTGGAGACTACGCTCGATGCTGCCAACAAGGTGAAGCTCTGGAGTGCAGAAGCTCCTTACCGTTATACATTGGTAGGAGAATTGAAGGATGCCAAGGGCAGAACGGTTCAGACCTTTTCTACCATCGTTGGCTTCAGAAAGGTGGAAATCAAGGAGACTCCTGCCGAGAAGGATGAGTTCGGATTGGCTGGAAGATATTACTATCTCAACGGACAGCCTATCAAGCTGAAGGGTGTCAACCGTCATGAGAACAATACGCTGTTAGGTCATACGGCTACCCGCGAGCAGATGGAGAACGAAATCTTCCTGATGAAGCGTGGAAACATCAACCATGTGCGCAACTGCCACTATCCTGATGCACCTTACTGGTATTATCTCTGCGATAAGTATGGTATCTATCTGGAGGATGAAGCTAACCTCGAGAGCCATGAGTACTACTATGGCAAGCAGAGTCTTTCTCATGTACCTGAGTTCCGCAACGCTCATATCGCCAGAAATATGGAGATGGTACACGCTACCGTGAATCATCCATCTGTAGTAATCTGGAGTTTGGGTAACGAGGCTGGTCCTGGCAAGACTTTCGTAGATTGCTATAATGCCATCAAGGCTTATGATACAAGCCGCCCTGTTCAGTATGAGCGCAACAATGATATCGTGGATATGGGTTCCAACCAGTATCCTTCCATCGCCTGGGTTCAGGGAGCCGTACAGGGCAAGTACAAGCTGAAGTATCCGTTCCACATCTCTGAGTATGCTCACTCCATGGGTAATGCCTGCGGTAACCTGATAGATTACTGGAATGCCATCGAGAGCACCAACTTCTTCATGGGTGGAGCTATCTGGGACTGGGTTGACCAGGCTCTTGACAAGCAGGACCCTGTTACCGGAAAGACCTACTGGGCATACGGTGGTGACTTCGGTAAGGACAACAAGCCAAACGATGGTATGTTCTGCATGAATGGTATCCTTCGCCCAGACTTCTCACCTAAGGCTCAGTACTATGAGGTAAAGAAGGTTTATCAGAATGTAGGCGTGAAGGCTGTAGATATGAAGCAGGGACAGATTGAAATCTTCAACAAGAACTACTTCGAGCCTCTCAGGAATTACCAGATTGTATGGTCTCTCTATAAGGATGGTGTCTGCATTTCAAAGAATCAGCCATTGCAGGGTGCCAAGAATATCGTGGGTCCTCGTGAGAAGGGCTTCTATACCTTGCCATACGATTATGCAAGCCTCGATCCTAAGAGCGAGTACTTCGTAACAGTCCAGTTCCTTCTGGGCAAGGATATGCCGTGGGCTGCCAAAGGGTATCCTCAGATGGAAGAACAGTTGAGAGTGAAGGGCGCTGATGTTGCTGCTCCTTCTATTGCTACTGTTGCCAAGAACGGTAAGGCGATGAAGCTTTCGGTAGACAAGGCGGCTAAGCGTGCCAACATCCATGGCGGCAACTTCCAGGTGGCATTCGACCTGAATACCGGTGCTATCTATAGCCTGAAGTATGGCAGCCAGGATATCATCAAGGATGGCAATGGTCCTAAACTCGATGCATATCGTGCTCCTACAGACAACGATGCCGGTATCGGATACCACAATGCATGGTTCAAGAATGGTCTGTACGACCTGCAGCATGTAGTGAAGAACTGGAACTATACAGCCAAGAAGGATGGTACTTACCAGCTCGACTTTACTGTAGAGAGTCAGGGTAAGGAGGGATGCGATGTGAATTACAGCAACCGCGACCGTGACCCAGAGTCTTGCTATAACTTCGAGAAGAACAAGCATGCCTTGACAGATACTGACCTGAAGTTCACTTCACGCCAGATCTATACTATCTATAAGGATGGTTCTATCGAGATGCAGAGTGCCATCGGTGCTAATCGTTCCAAGGTCATCTTGCCTCGCATCGGCTATTCTATGGTATTGCCAAGCGAGTTGAACCAGTATGATTATTATGGACGCGGACCTGTCAACAACTACAACGACCGCAAGACCAGCCAGTTTATCGGTTGGTACCACAGTCCGGTAGCAGAGCAGGGCATCATGCTTCCTAAGCCACAGGCACAGGGCAACCGCGAGGAGGTACGTTGGTGTGCCGTTACCAACGACAACCAGCAGGGTGCAGTATTCATCTCTGACAGTACTATGTCTGCCTCAGCATTGCCTTGGAGTCAGCAGGAGTTGACTTTGGCAGCACATCCATATCAGTTGCCAAAGAGCAGCGGTACTCACTTGCACCTCGATGCAAAGGTTACAGGATTGGGCGGTGCCAGCTGTGGACAGGGTGGTCCTTTGACACCAGATCAGGTACGCAGTACTCCTACCACCTTCGGATTCATCATCCGTCCTACGGTGAAGTCAGAGCTTGGAAATATCGTGAAGGTTTCAGCTACCGGTCGTGAAATGATGAAGGAGGTTATGAAGAAGATGCAGCAGAATCAGCAGACATCCAGTCTTCAGATTGCCTTTGCTTCCAGCCAGGAACCTGATGAGGGTGATGCTGCCTACTTGGTAGATGGCGATCCTTCTACATTCTGGCATACGATGTATTCCATTACATTGGCGAAGTATCCTCACTGGGTTGACTTCGATGCTGGCAAGCAGAAGGTCATCAAGGGCTTTACTTATCTGGCACGCCAGGATGGTTCTCTGAATGGTTGCATCAAGGATTATGAAATCTACGTCAGCAACGACAACAAGACTTGGGGTGAGCCAATCCTGAAGGGTCATTTTGAGAAGACTGCCAAGCTGCAGAAGGTGATGTTGAACAAGCCTGTCAAGGCTCGCTACTTCCGTCTGCGTGCATTGAATGAGCAGAATGGCCAGGATTATGCTTCTGGTTCAGAGTTTACACTGATTACTGAATAATAAGTGGAAGATGATATTCATTCTTTGGGATGCATAAAAGAATGAGGAAAACCGAATATTATGCGCTTTTCAATTCGCAGAAAGAGAAAAGTTGCATAATATTCGGTTTTATTGTAAAAAAGATGCAGGAAAATTTGGTAGTTTCGCAAAAAAGTATTACCTTTGCACTCGCTAATGAAAAATAGCGGTGTTGGTTCCGTAGCTCAGTTGGATTAGAGCAACAGCCTTCTAAGCTGTGGGTCTTGGGTTCGAACCCCAACGGAATCACAAAAGTGGATTAATCGAAAGGTTAATCCACTTTTTGTTTTATATCACAGCCAAATACGCTTGTGGCTCAGGAACGGGCTGAAGGCCCAAAAGCTCCTAACCCATGGCAACACCCTGGGGATGTATGAATCCCGCTAGGCGTCCCGGCGGATTTGCAATCCGCCGTAAAAAAAGGTTCGACCTATTAAAACTGGGGGATTTGTAATCCCCCAACAAAAGAAAAAGCATACTTCTTTGCTGCGGATTGCAAATCCGCAGAGCCTAAATAGGTTAGGACATTTTTTAACGCCGGATTGCAAATCCGGCGAGACGCCTAGCGGGGGCGGTGTTCAAATTCTCCGAGACGCCTAGCGGGCTTGCGTTCTTGAAGAAACGAAGAAGAGGGTGTGTCTTGGACTTTTGACACACCCTCCTATGAGCTTTTGCCCTTTCAGGGCGTTTGAAAGTGCAATTATTACCACCTTCAATTTTGTTATTTCAATTAATCTGATTATTTCAGTTTCTTGAGATAACCCTCAGCACGGGGATCTCCCAGTTCCTTTGCTTTTTCCAGGTTCTTGCGGGCCTCTTCCTTCTGCTTGTTCTCCATCTGGAGCAAACCGAGGAGGAGATAGCCATCGGCATATTCTGGAGCAATCTCTATGCAATGCTTGGCTGCACTGATGCCTTCTGCATATCGCTTCACACGTAAGTCAAGACTAGCCCATTCTGCAAAATAGGTAGGCTCGTTAGGAGCGAGGTAGCAGGTACGGGCAATATCAATCAGCGCTGGCTGCCACATGCGCAACTTGGTCTCAGCCTTGTATCTGGCATAGAAAAATGCAGGATTAACAGGACGGACAATCGAATCATACATATTGTAGTCAGCTATCGCACTGCGATACTCTCCCTGTTCTGCCTGGAAATCACCACGAGCCAGATAGTAAGGACCAGCCATCGTGCCCGAGTTCTTAGCCGCATTGACTGCACTATCCAGCAAAACCTTAATCTCTGTAGCTGGAGCCTTGAGCTGAATCTTAGCCTGAGCAGCCTCCAGGAAGATTTCCGGGTTCTTGACTGAAGTCTTGGTCAGGGCGATGAACATATCGTATGCCTTCTGGTAATCACCCTTGGTAAAGATGATACGTGCCTCCTGATGCTGATATACAGGATTGGCATTGATGGCGTATGCCTTCTGTGCCTCTTCTATCGCCTTGTCGTAAGTCCAGGCTGTATAGGCAGAATCTCCCTTATAAATCAGTTTCTGATAGATGACATCAGAATAATTGGAGTGGGCTTCATCCTTGGCTGAAGATTTCTTGATTCCATCTTCCATACATTTGGCTGCTTCGGCAAACTCGTTCTTATCTACGAGAAGAGTTGCTTTTTCCTTATAGCCGAATGCTGAAGCAGGGAACTTTGCCATAAACTCATCTGCATACTTGTCATAGATGTCGCGGGACACTTGAGACTTGTTGAGCGTCATCATCGTAATCGCCTCCTGTTCGGTATCAGGAAGAGCAGTACGGATGCCTGTTTGGCGAAGGGCTGCATCTAGTGTGGAAAGCCCCGTCACCTTCAACTCCTTGGCATAGTTGGCATCAATGGCAGTTACCTGACCGTTGCTATGCATGATACCAATCACCTGACCGCTTTTGTTGACGAATGGGCAACCCACTGCATTGTCCGGTACGGTGTTGGAGAAGATGTAGTAATTGTAAGTTTCCTTAAACTTCTCAACGCTTGCGATATCCTCCTGCTGGAAAGGTGACTTCTTGATAGAATAAGGTACGAGCCAAACCTTGCTGCCCGCAGGTGATTCTGCCGTAGCAATGTTGGCAGCAGTGGTATTACCCAGTACCCTGAACTTAGCCACATCGTAAAGTTCATCGGCACCGAGGATGGCATCCACGTCCATCGACTTTCCGCTGGCATCCACGATGGTAGCCTTTACAGCACCGATAAACGGTTTGAAGGTACCGATAGCCGTTCCCTTGTTATCAATAAATACACCTTGTGTAGAAGAGATGATGTTACCATCCTTGTTGAAGGTGGTGAGTGTAAATACGCTCTTGGCGGCTTTCTGTACAGAGCCTGGCTGAGCGAAGAGGGATGATGCACCCAGCATCAGTCCCATCATGATCATATTTATTCTTTTCATATTCTCAATAATTCTTTGGCATTGGCAAGAGCTGCCTGCGTGATGTCACTGCCACTGAGCATCTGGGCAATTTCCTCAATGCGTTCCTGGTTGTTGAGCTCTTTCATGTGCGAGATGGTTCCGTTCTCGGTTTCCTCCTTCAATACCTTGTAATGATGGCTTCCCTTGGCAGCAATCTGTGGCAGATGAGTGATGGAAAGTACCTGTCGGTTCTGGAGTCCCATCTCTTCCATGATATCTGCCATCTTTTCAGCTATCTTACCGCTTACACCGGTATCAATCTCATCAAAGATGATGGTTGGCAACTTCACGGCTCCACTGATCATAGCCTTCAGCGAGAGCATTACACGAGCAATCTCACCACCCGAAGCGACCTGACTGACAGGCTGTAGCTGGGTACTCTTGTTGGCACTGAAGAGGAAGCTGACCTTATCGGCACCATTTCCTGACAGTGGCTTTTCTGCGAAGGCAATCTCGAATCTCACATTCGGAATGCCCAGCGGGATGAGTCTGCCTTTCATCTCTTTTTCGATGGCCTTTGCTGATTTCTGACGGATAGAAGTGAGTAGGGTAGCTTGCTTTTCAGCCTTGGCAAGGAGAGCAGCAACTTCTTTTTCCTTCTCTTCGATGTCTTCATCGCCATTATCGATATGTGCAAGCTGTTCTGCGATGCGGTCACGGGTAGCAATGAGTTCAGTCACCGTTTCCACATGGAACTTCTGCTGCAGGGTGTAGAGCTTGTCCAAACGGGTATTGATGGCATCCAATCGGTTTGGATCGAATTCCACGTGATCTACACTACTGCTGATTTCCTGTGCGATGTCCTTCAGTTCGATATAGCTGCTCTGCATTCTGCCAGCCACATCAGCCATGCTTGGATAGACATCACAGATATTTTCCAGTTGATGAGTGGCGTTCTTCAGTTTGTCAAGTATACTGTCGTCGTCTCCTGAAAGCGCATTGTCTGCTTCGAAGAGAGCGGTCTTGATGTCCTCCGAATGGCTCAGGGTCTCTGCTTCCTGTTCCAGCTGTTCCAATTCGCCTTCCTGCAGATTTGCATCATCCAGCTCTTTATGCTGGAAGCGCATAAACTCCTCGTTCTCACGGTTCTTGGCAATTTCGGCTTTCAGCTCTTCCAGAAGTTCCTTGGCTTTGCGATAGGCATAATACTCCTTTTGGTAAACCTTGAGCTGGTCGGTATCCTGAGCGATGATATCCACCACATTCAACTGGAAGTCTTCTTTCTGCAGAAGAAGATTCTGATGCTGCGAATGGATATCCACGAGTTGCTCTCCCAATTCTCTCATACGGGTGAGAGGCACCGGGGTGTCATTGATGAAGGCACGGCTCTTGCCAGCTGCAGTCAACTCTCTTCGGATGATTGTATCATCGGCATCATAGTCGATGTCGTTATCATCGAAGAATTTCTGCATACCATATCTAGAGAGATCGAAGTGAGCTTCTATCACGCAACGGTCTCTTCCTGCCTTGATTGCCTTGCTGTCGGCACGGTTACCCAGAAGCAGTCCGATGGCACCGAGGATGATACTCTTTCCTGCTCCTGTCTCACCCGTGATGACGGAGAAGCCAGGATAGAGAGAGATGTTCAGCTCGTCGATGAGCGTGAAGTTCTTGATATATAATTGCTTGAGCATATTTATTCTACTTTTTGATAAAGATATGAAGGGAAAGCTGATTCTGATTTTCAGAAGCTTCCGTTCTGGAAGATGATCTCATGAAGATTCCAACCTGAAAAATCTATCCAGACAGATGATTCCTGAAAAATCATTCCTTGACCTGATCCCAATATTTATTCTGTGAAGGATTGATGGAGAAGAGGAGTTCATAGATGCTCTCCTTTTCCTTTTGGGTTCCCTTGCCGCGATAGATGTTGGCAAGTTCATCCTTCTTGAAGTCGGTCCATATCTGTGGCAACAAACTGAGTGGGCGGTTTTCCTTCGCCTTCTTCAGTCCTGTTTCCAGGGCTGCGGTTATCTCGGTACGACCTCTTTCCGCATTATTCGCCATCTCGTCGAGTCCTTTCCGATAGTAGTCATACTGCAACTGTCTGAAGGGTTCCAGTGCTCCATCCAGATAGTCTGAGATGATGGCATATCGGTTGCGGTCATCAGAGAAAGCCTTCCATCCGGGATAATCCAGATTCTGGGCATTGTTTGTCAGATTCATGCAGCGCTGCAGGATGTCTTCACCACCTTTGGGTGCAAAACTATCCAGATCGATGCCGATGATAAGATATGCATAATAGGCAAAGAGAGCTGTAAGCTGATTGTCTATCTGCTGCTCATTGAACTCCAACTGGTCGTATTCGGCAAAACGAAACGTGAAGTTATCGTCCACATTATTATATAAGGTGGAGGTGTATGCCGAATTGAAGACTGGGCGATTGGCCTGTATCAGCGCCTTGCAGGTAAAGAGATTCTGGTCTCTGTCATACTTGGTGACGGTGATGTTGAAGTTGCAGATGATGCGTTCGTTCTTCTGAAACTGAAGATGAGTCCATTGGCGATTGTTGACGAATTGCTGCAAGGTCTGTTGCAGATTGTCGAATACGCCTTTTTCCGTACCCGAAATCTGGGCATGGTTGATGGTAATCTTAGCTTGCAGCTCCTGTGCTGAAATCGCAGAAGGACAGCAGCACAGGAGACCAGCAGCTAAAGATACCGGACTAAAACAGGAGAGCCAGCTCGTCAATGATGTCGTGAGCCACCTCAGTCTTCGGTTTCTTTTCATATTCTTTCTTTCCCTTTTCAGAGATGATGGTAATCTGATTATCGTCAGTGCGGAAAGTAGTGCCCGGATTACGTGTAGAGTTGAGCACGATGAAGTCGGCGTTTTTCTTCACTCTCTTCTTCTGTGCATTACTCTCTTCATCGTTGGTTTCCAGAGCGAAAGCTACGATTCGCTGATTTTTTTGTTTCATCTGTCCCAAAGCTGCTGCGATGTCATGGGTAGGCACCAGTGTCAGCTCCAGGTCATCCTTTTCGCGCTTGATTTTCTTATCAGCTACATTGGCAGGACGGAAGTCTGCTACGGCTGCACAGAGAATGGCTGCATCAGAAGAAGCAAAGGCTGCTGTGGCTGCCTGATACATCTCCTCACAGCTCTCCACATTGATGCGGTGGATAGCAGGACTACAGTCTAATGAAACAGGACCTGCCACCAAAGTAACATCCGCACCACGGCGAAGACATTCTTCGGCAAGTGCGAATCCCATCTTTCCTGAAGAATAATTGCCGATGAAACGCACTGGGTCAATCTTCTCATAGGTTGGTCCAGCTGTAATCATCACTTTCTTACCGCAGAGATCTTTCTCTGCATTCTTCTGGTTCTCTGATTCTACATCAGCAACCTCATCGGCACTCTCCATCATATTGAAGTATCTATCCAGGTAATTCACGATGACATCCGGTTCCTCCATGCGTCCCTTTCCCTCTAATCCTGAAGCAAGGAATCCCACTTCCGGTTCGATGATATGGTTACCATAGCCGAGAAGGGTTTTCATGTTAGCCTGGGTAGAAGGATGCTTGTACATATCAAGGTCCATAGCAGGAGCAATGAAGACTGGTGCCTTCATGGAGAGATAGGTGGTGATGAGCATATTGTCTGCAATACCATGCGCCATCTTGCCCATGGTAGATGCCGTACATGGTGCAATGACCATCGCATCCGCCCAGAGACCGAGATCCACGTGCGAATTCCAGGTACCATCACGCTGTGAGAAGAACTCGCTTACCACAGGCTTGTGGGTCAGCGCCGAGAGGGTGATAGGGGTAATGAACTCCTTACCGGCAGGCGTAATGACCACCTGTACCTCAGCTCCCTTCTTGATGAGACCACGGATGATAAGACATGACTTGTAGGCTGCAATGGAACCCGTAATGCCCAATACAATTTTCTTTCCTTTTAACATATTATTTTCCCATTCTCTTGTTGAACTCGCGCAGACGGATACGGGTGAGTACCTGCTTGGTATTGTTGGTGAAATCGCTTCCCAATACCCAGGTGAAGTAACCAGGATCCTTGGTCAGGATCTCTGCCACATCCCATCCTTTGTACTTGCCGAAGTTGAATACCTCGTGCTTGCGAGGATTGCCCTTTTCGTCGAGTATCACATTGCCGTCGGCATCCTTCAACTCCTGCCAAACGATGCGTCCGGCAAAATCTACATTGTCGTTGCGCTTGGAGAACTCAGCAAGCTCGTCCATGTCATTGTTGAGTACACGGTCGGCTTCCTCCTGAACACCAGGGGCATAACGGTCCAGCTCGCCTTTCAGCACGCAATAGGTAGCCTCGGTATCCTGGTCGGCACGGTGTGCCTCGAAGTCTTCCTCCATCTTTCTGCCGCAATAGAACTTGTAGGCAGCAGCCAGGTTACGACGCTCCATCTTCATAAAGATGTTCTGGGCATCAATAAGGCGACACTTAGAGAAATCGAAATCGATGCCGGCACGCAGGAATTCCTCTGCAAGCATAGGTACATCGAAATGATTGGAGTTATAGCCAGCAAAATCACAACCGGAGAACTCCTGGTTGAAGGTAGCCGCCAACTGCTTGAAGGTTGGTGCATCCTTCACATCATCATTGCTGATACCTGTAAGAGCAACCACCTCTTCAGGAATTGGCTTCTCGGGATTGACAAACTGGTTTTTACGAACCTCTGTTCCATCTGGATACACCTTGATATAGGAGATCTGGATGATTCTGTCTTTTACCATGTCAAGACCGGTAGTCTCTAGGTCGAACACGATCAGAGGCTTAGTAAGATTTAATTTCATTACTTCTAGTATTTATTACTATATATTACTGATAGGGAAGGGGTGTTTAGATGAACACCATGCTCCTTATTCGTTAAGGAGCATTGGCATGATGAGCATGAGGATGTCCTCGTCTTCTGGCTGCTCAGCTGGTACAATGATACCGGCACGGCTAGGATCAGCCAAGTGGAAGACAACCTGATCGCTGTTCAGATTACCTAGGATTTCCATCAAGCTGCTACCCTTGAAACCGATGCTGATGCTGGAACCGCTATATTCGCAAGCCAATACTTCCTTGGCAGAAGTAGAGAAGTCGATGTCTTCTGAAGAAACCTCGAAACGGCCGCTCTCGATATGGAAACGGATCAGCTGGCTGCTCTCGCTGGCAAATGGCAAAACACGGCGCAATGCACTCTGCAAGCCCTTGCGATCTACGGTTATCTCACATGGGTTGTTGGCTGGAATAACTGAGTTGTAATTAGGATAGCGACCATCAATGAGGCGGCATTTCAATACGCCATCGCTAAACTGAATCTCAGCTCTGCGTGCATCAAACTTGATGGTTGCCTCATCATCCTTGCTCAGAATGTTCTTCAGCAATGATGCTGGCTTCTTTGGCAGGTTGAATGAAGAAGGAGTCTCACTCTTGACAGTGAAGTTCTTGCTTCTTACCAACTTATGGCCATCACTTGCAACGATGGCAAGCGATTCGGGAGTAAGGTCGAAATAGATACCATTCATTACAGGGCGCAGCTCATCGCTGGCTGTTGCAAAGAGAGAACGGTTGATATTGTCGATCAGCACCTGTGCTGGCAAGACGAGGGTAGTGCAGGCATCACCCATATCCTGTGTTGGAGGATAGTCTTCAGCATTCAAGCCTGTGAAATTATAGAGACCATTCTGATATACAATCTTAATGGCATAACTATCTGTATCTACATCGAAGCTGAGAGGCTGCTCAGGCAACTCCTTCAATGCATCCAGGATGACGCGGTTGGCAACGCAGAACTCGCCTTCGCCATCGCAGTCAGTGAGAGCGATGGTACTCTTGATGATGTTGTCACTGTCGCTTGCGGTGATGGTCATCTCGCCGTTGGCAACTTGAAACAGGAAATTGTCAAGGATAGGCAGAGAATTCTTGCTGCCAATCACCTTAGCAAGCATATTGAGCTTGCTGTTCAATGCTGAACTTGAAACTGTAAATCTCATGAGTCGTTATTTTATATTATTAATTTTCTATATTACTTATCTCATTTTCATTGCTGATGCTCCTTACTTGATGGGTAAATTGGAGCATTTGCGCAATTATGAGCACAAAAATACAAAAAATATTGGGGATAGACAAAAATAATCGAAGAAATGTTTTTGTTTTAAAACTATTTTTAGTAATTTCGCAGTCAGAAAGAAAAATAACAGATAGATTCACTCGTTTTTGAGCCTCTTCATACATCTTTTGATTCTAGATGAAAATGGGGCTCGGCAGGCGAAGGATTGAAACAATTTTTAAAATAATAATATGGAATTACAAGGAAAGGTAATTGCCGTTTTACCTGAAAGAAGCGGCGTTTCTGCAAGAGGTGAGTGGAAGGCTCAGTCGTTCGTTATCGAAACTCACGAGCAGTATCCAAAGAAGCTTTGCTTCGATGTTTTCGGAGCAGACCGTCTTGCTCAGTTCAACATCCAGAGTGGTGAGGAACTTTTGGTTTCTTTTGATTTGGATGCACACGAATATAATGGTCGTTGGTTCAACAGCGTCCGCGCTTGGAATGTGCAGCGTGTAGATCCTAATGCTGTTGCTGCCATGCAGGGTGGCATGCAGCCTGTTGGTTCTCCATTCCCTCCAGTAAGTGCGGCTCCTCAGGCAGCTCCAGCTCCTGCTCAGGGTGCAACTGCTCCATTCCCTCCAGCTCAGCCAGCAGCTCCAGCAGCAGGTGGCAGCGCAGACGATCTCCCATTCTAAGAGAGAAAGCATGTAAGAAAATTGCAAAGAGCATTCGAAAGGGTTTGTTTCCACAATCCTTACGAATGCTCTTTTTCTTTAATTGGACTTCTATACCGGTTTAAAACCAGCAGTAAACTACCCTTAAGGAAAAAAAGATTTATCCTTAAGGAAAAATATAATTTCCCTTAAGGGAAAATATTTCTAGCCTTAAGGGTAAAAGTTTAGCCCTTGATGGAAGCTAAACTTTTACCTGGAAAAAACTTATACTTTTTTATTCCTCTGCTAATCGTTTCGTCTTCTTTTTTCAAAGAATGCCCGGGAGGCAGCAAAGAACAATACCACTGCGGCAGCATTTTCGACCGCTACCATCCAGAAGGCACCACTATAACCGAAATGCTCAGCTACAACACCACCCAGAAGACAACCGATTCCGAATCCCAGGTCCCAACCGGTCAGGATACTGCTGTTGGCAGTACCACGCTGGTCGTGGCGGGCTACATTGATAAACATATTCAGGAAGGCTGGATACAGGTGACCATTTCCCAATCCTATCAATGCAGCTGAAAGATAGTAGGCTACCGGATGCTTGATGGCTACGAATATCGTAAAACCAACGAGCGATATCAGCATTCCTTCGGCAGCATTCTGGGTCAGCTTACCCTGACTCAAAGCCTTTCTGCCTTGCAATCTGCTCATGAACAATCCCATAGAGAGGATTGCAAAATAGGTACCCGTTCCTCCGGTAATGCCTAATTCCTCCTTACTGTAAATGGCGAGATAGTTGCTCAATACACCCCAGCAGAAACCAAACATGCAGATGTTGATGGCCAACAGCCAGGCGCGGGTCAGGAAGAAGCGGTCGAGCGAGAGCTTCTCCTTGTTTCTGATAATTTCCTTCTCTGGGAGTTTCACCGTTCCAGCTATCACTACAGAAGCAATGGCTACCACAAAGGCTATCCAGAAAAGTACCATATAGCTACCCACCAGATTGTGCAGATAGATACCTATGGAAGGGGCTATCGCCATGGCGAAGTTGTTGCTCAATCCATAAAGACCGATACCCTCATTGCGTCTGCTCGATGGCAAGACATCGATGGCACAGGTACTGTTGGCAACAGTTACCGCTCCGAAAGGTCCACCATGCAGGGTTCGGCAGATGGCAAACATCAGGATGGTACTGGCTGCTATGTATCCTGCAAAGAAGATGGCAAAAGCCGTCAGACAGACCATCAGCACTTTCTTACGGGAAAATCCATCCACCACATATCCGCTAAACGGACGGATGATGAGTGCCGCCACCGTATATCCGCTCAGAACAATGCCTATCACATCCTTCGTAGCCCCGAAAGTTTCACTCAGATAGAGTGGTAGGAGTGGGGTAAGGAGATAGAAGGCAAAGTAGAGCAGAAAGTTGGTGGTCATCACCTTGATGTAATTCGCATTCCAAAGTTTTTCTTTCATCTCTTCTGTATTTCTTAATTTCAAGATTCTACCCTATACTTATCATTAGTCCAGGGCGAGTATAGTCTGCTTGCGAAAGTTTATATTCTATTCTCCAACCAGGCATCAATGAGTTTGCGGGCAATCGACAATTTCTCCGGCAGAACAGGGAGATTGTCCTTGCTGAACCATTTGCCGCGGGAAAGCTCTTCCTTCTGAAGATGAATCTCACCATCTACATATTCGGCTGTATATCCTACCATCAAGCCACTTGGGTACGGCCATGGCTGAGAACCGAAATACTTGAGGTTCTTGATGGTCAGACCAGTTTCTTCCATCACCTCACGATGAACGGCTTCCTCCAGACTCTCACCTGTTTCCACAAAACCGGCTACCAGGGAATCGAAGTTACCCTTGAAGTTGCGGGCATGAACCAGCAGCACCTGATCGCCCTTCTTGATAAGAACGATGATGGCTGTAGCGAGAGAGGGCCAGACAGACTTGCCACACTCGGTACACTTCTTACTGATATCTGTTGACATCTTCATAGGTGAACCGCATACACCGCAAAACTGGGTGTTCATATCCCAATAGTTCAGTTCCTGACATTTTCCCGCTTTCTGATACAACTCAGGGGAGAGCTTGTAAAAGCTAGGACGCAAACCGCACATCTCATATTTCGGATTGTCGGTTACGGGCTCTGGAATGGTGAAAGTCTTCACTTCCGTACCGTCATTCATCGGTGTGATGTTGAGGATATGGGTCCAAGGCTTGGTTGCTATCGGACTTTCCTCACTACATGGAATCGTATAGGTTCCATCTTCTCTCTTCTCGAGCAAGATATCTGTCTTGCAAAATATAAACCAATACTTCATAATCTATTATTTTTTCTTTCCGAAAAGCAACTCATAGTCACGCTGGGCAGCAGGCTTGGTCCATGCTTCCGGCACAAACTTCCAGTTGTTGTTTGGTTTGGCATCTACGGTTCCCATCTTTTCGATGGCCTCCATCAGATAGTAACGCTGGTCGCGCTCACTGCGATAGATGATTCTGCTATCCAGACTATCCTTTGGAATACCGGCACCACGGGTGAGGAGCTCTCCGCCGCCATTGCCACGATAACTGTTCACTGCTACCTTATACCACTTCTTCTCATCGAAAGGCTGACCATTGCTCATACGCAGAATCTTCACCTTCTCTCCGTCTGGCTTGGTAACATCTACCTCATAATCGATGCCGGCAGCACTGTCAAAATTGAAGGAGAGGTTCTTGAAGCCCAGACGCTGCTGGTCGCCCTTGGTCTGGGTATCGAGCAGGAGCAGATGGTCTTCAGGACTCTTCATCGTATTCACCCAGAGATCATAGCTCATCTCCAGATGCTTGCGGATCTCCTCACCTGTAAGGCGCATCACATAGAGCTGGTTCTCATATTTATAGAGATTGAACATATCACCAACGTAGATAGGTCCCGCCTGGATGGTAGAATTAAACTGGAGGGGCGCATTGAAGGCGATATCAGCATTCGTGATCTGAAGCTGCAGGTTGAGGATGAAGTCATTGAAGGCGCAGCTGCCGAAGAAAGACTCGCGGCTGTGAATGGTATTCTTGAAAGTTCCGATCTGCTTGCTGACAAACTTGTTGATTTCTGCAATCTGAGGCTCGAATGCCTTCATGAAATCCTCATCAATAGGACATTTTGTCACATCTGGCAGACTGCCAACTATCTTCTTGTCTGTCACAACATACTGTTTTTTGCCATTCACCTTCTTCTTGTTCAGGGTAATGGTCACCTCGGCATCTGCCACATTCAGTGCATTATTGGCAGGGTCGAGACACACCACAGGCTTACCTTCCACATTCAGGATCGTCTCATTGCAGCGGGTATGGTCATGTCCGAAGAGTACCATATCGAAGCCTGGCACCTCCTTTGCTACCCGCAGGGAGGCATCCTCCTCATATTCGGGAGTGACAATACCGCCATCCTTACCGCTGTGGAAGACTCCGATGACAACATCCGGCTTCTCCTTCTCCTGGATAATCTTCATCCATTTACGGGCACAGGTCACCATATTCTCAAACTTCATTCCGCTCCAGAGATTCTCTGTCAGCCAGTTGGGAATAGCTGGAGTCAACATACCGAGAACGGCTATCTTCACACCCTCACGGTTCAGGATGATATAAGGCTTCACATAAGGCTCACCGGTCTTGGTATCAATGATATTGGCACCCAGCACCGGGCAGTTTAACTCCTTGATCCACTTGTCATAAACCGCATGTCCAGTCTCTACATCGTGATTACCGAAAGCCTGGGCATCATACTTCATATAGTTGACGACATCAGCTGCTACATTACGAGCCTGGGTGTTGATATAATTATAGAAGTAGCAGGTAGGTTGTCCCTGAAGGATATCGCCATTCTCCAGGAGGATGACATTGTCCTTATAGGTCTTGCGCAGATCGTTTACATAAGAGGATACGCGTGCCAGGGTTCCTGCCTTCGGTTTGCGATTGATGAAATCGTATGGGAAGAAAGAACCATGGACATCACTCGTCTGAATCACTCTGAGTTTGACGGTGCGCGGCTGAGCCATTGCCTGCGAATTAAAAGTGAGCGCCAACAAGAGCGCTGCGAATAACTGTTTCATACTTTTTTCTCGAATTTATTTGTTTCAACTGCAAAATTACAAAAAAGTTGGCAATTACGGCATACTTTTTGTTGGATTCTTATAAAAATCATAAAAATAGGAGGTATTATACTATGGCATTTGTAGATTATTACAAGATTCTCGGTGTAGATAAGAACATCCCGCAGAAGGATGTGCGCGCTGCATATCGCAAGCGTGCTAAACAGTTTCATCCGGATTTGCATCCTAACGACCCAAAGGCAAAGGCTAAGTTCCAGGCGCTGAACGAGGCGTATGAGGTGATTTCGGATCCGGACAAGCGTGCTAAGTACGACCAGTACGGCGAACAGTGGAAGAATGTAGGAGGCTTCGGTGGTGGAGGCTATGATGGAGCTGCCGGCGGAGGTGCCGCTGGTGGAAATCCATTCGAAGGCTTCGACTTCAGCAGCTTCGGTGGTGGAGGAGGTGGTTTCTCCAGCTTCTTCGAAAATCTCTTCGGTGGAGGTCGTGCCCGTGGTTCACAAGGTGCCGGTTTCGGTGGCTTTGGCGGATTCGGCGGTGCCGGTGCTGGTTTCGGTGCCGGTGCAGAATATGGTACAGGTGGATGTAACGGTGGCTGCGGTGGCCGTAGCGGCAGAACGAATACCGGCGAGATGAACATGAATGTGAATATCGACATGTACACCGCACTGCTCGGTGGTGAGGGTATCATCACATTGAGCAATGGTTCAAAGATTAAACTGAAAATCAAACCAGAAACCCAGAACGGTACCAAGGTACGTGTTCGCGGCAAGGGTTATGACAGAGGTGATGGAACCTTCGGTGATCTGATGATTACCTATAACGTGAAGTTGCCTACTGGTCTGAATGAAAAACAGAAGGAATTGCTCCGACAGATGAAGGAAGCAAAGTAAAAGGAAAAAAGAAAGCTCCGATGGACTCAACAAATCCATCGGAGCTTTCTTTTTATATTGTTTTTGAATCTTATGATTCTTTTATATTGTTTTAGAACTTACGAATCTTTTAATCAGAAAATTCTATTGCTGTGGCTCAGAAACCTTGTTCATATTGAAGGCAGAAACTTTGCCATCAGGTGAAACAACTGCAGAAATCTTAAAGAGCTGTTCCTTCTTCGAGCCATCTGTCATATCTACGTCCTGACGGGCAGAGAACTGTACCTGATACTCATATTCCTCATCGCCAACCTCGCGCTTCTTGATCTGGTAGTCGTTGTTGATGTGCCAGTTCATATTGGCTACATTATCTTTATAGAGCTTGTCCATAAAGGTAACGACATCAGCCTTGGTAGCCGAGTTCTTACCAAGCAGGGAAGAGAGAATATCCTCGCAGGTAGCTGTCAATCCATCCGCATTACGGGAATTGATGCTCTGGAAGAACTGACGGAACAATCCGCTCACCATCTGCTTTTCTTCTGGCTGGAGGTCACGGCTCTTCACCTTCTTCAGGGCATTTTCTGCCTCTTCGATATGAGCACCATCTGTATGAGCATTCAGGTATGCCTGGTAGGCATCAGCTGTATCTGCAGCCTTAGCTACATTCCAGTCGAGGGAATCTATTTTAAGCAACGCTTCCTGCTTATGCAAACTGTTAGGATACTTCTGGAGATATGCTTCCAAAGCTTCTTTCGATCCGCTCACTACCGCATTGGTCCAATCCTGGTCGTTCTGCTTCAACAGGTCTAGATGAGCCATGATGGAATCGCGATGTGCTTCATCCGCATCCTTGTAGGTATCGAGATAACTCTGCAGTACCATCGGATCGCTGCTTTGCATCGCATACTCATAAGCTTCCATCTCCTTGTTGCGATTGGCACTGTCGTAGAAGTAATACATAATGCCACACGCCAAGACAGCAAAGATGAATGAGATGATGAAGATAGAGCGGGTGTTCTTTTTCTTCTGTGGTTCCTGAGGAGTATTGCCCTCTCCGCCATCATTTCCGCTCGCAGTAACACCAGGACGACGTACAGGAGGTACTGGTGGGACAGGAGGGGTTGGAGGGACAGTCTGAGAAGTAGAAGATACTACTTGAGAAGTCGAAGGAATCTCTGAAGCTGGAGAAGATACCGGAGACGGAGATGCAACCGGTGTTGGATCTTTTACAGCTGCAGATGATGCAACAGGATGCGTAACACCCACTGCTATCTCATGGCAGTTTGGGCACATCTCCTGACTGCTGAAATAAACCTCACCGCAATGAGGGCATTTAGTGATTTTTCCAGCTATCTCAACGCCACAACTAGGACAGGTTGGAGCCTTGTCACTGATCTGGCGGCCACATTCTGGACATTTAATAATTGCCATAGTTTTATTTAAAGTTTATATTTTACTAAAATCGTTTCTATGCTTTCAGACCTTATTCACTCTTTACCTTGAAACTAATCATCAAGTTAAAAGCTCCAAGTTCAAAGTTACAAAGCCTTATCTGTGTCTGAATCTAATCTCTCTCAATCGATGCCTGCCCATGAATCTACTCTTATCCACGTAGCCATTGATACCGTTCAGTTTTCCCTTACCGGTATATTGCCACATTTCAAAGTCTCTTCCATCCTTGAGCACTGGTTCTCGCTTGGTATATTGTGCTATCATCAGCTTGTAGCTGTCGAGCTTTCCCAAGAGATAATGGTCATAGAAGTTGGCACCCGTATAGATGAGCGGCTTCTGTCTGTATGCCTTTTCCACGAGATGCAGGAACTTGAAGAGTGAGTCGCAAAATTCTTCTGTTTCCAAACCACTCTTGGTCTCTACGTCGATCATCGGCAAGAGATCCTGGTCGCCTGGTCGGCACTGTGCCTTGAAATTCTTCAACTGGGTTTGCTGAGGAATACGGGCACGATAAAAGTGGTATGAACCCACCTTGAGTCCATATCTATGAGCCAGATCAATATTCTGCTTATATTTGCTATCTACATTGGTTCCACCTTCGGTAGCCTTCAGATAGACATACGCCATCTTGGAGTTATCGCCCACCGTTTCCCAGAATACATTGCCCTGATAGTGGCTGAGGTCTATGCCATGCACATGACTGCAGGTATCCTCGCATTGCACCTGCGCACTTGCGCATAGTGTTATAATAGATGATATTATTGTTATACAAAATCGTTTCATAGATGCAAAGGTACGAAAATCACTTGAAATTCGTCACAGAGTATGCTTATTTTTTATATATTTTATATTATTCTTCGATTTCTGAGAGCGAGCGGTAGAAGTTATTGCAGAAATTGCTGATAGTTTCTATGGGCGCATATTCCAGATATCGCATACTGCGGCGCAGGTTTTTGCGCATCGTGCCACCGGTGGTGCGAACGAATCCAGCCTGGGTCTGCTCGAATAAAATTTCCTGCTGATCGAGACTGTTATAATAAAGCGAACGGAGGGTCAGCTTGTAGGCACCACGTTCTACACGGCGCACGAAAGGTATCTCATCCTGTTCAAATTCGAAGAAAAGGATAAGTACACTGCCCTGCAACTGCGCCATACGCTGGATGCGGAGCTTGCGCAGCCATTTTTCCAGTTTTACGAAATCTACCTTGTCGCCCTTGGTGCGCAGGTAGTTTCCCATCTCGATGATGCCGCCAAGATTAACGCCATTGGCTAATATTCCATTGATATTGGATACGATGATGCGAAGTAAATGAATGGTCTCAATAGAGGTGTCGATGGCATGACGCTCGTTTTCCTGTATGCTGGCTAAACGTCGGTTCAGGAAACCATTGTTCATGCGTACTTCACCCGCAGGCACATCGCTGAGGTTCTTCATCATCTGGGCTATCTTCTTCTGTTTGAAGGTAGTCATCGGTTCCATCTCCTCCTTCGTATGAAAGTGATCGGAACGCAGCTTGACAAAAAGGTTTCTCTGTAAAAAATCCATCGTGTATTCATTTAAAAGTTAAACAATTGAAATAAGCTACTTCCATTCTAGCTGTATCGCTTCGGGTAACGAAATAGTATCGAAAACAGCGCAGCTATACCGATAGCCAGAGGATAATAGAGGTATGGAAGGATATCCATCGGACTCAGATTGGCAAGACCTGCTGCCAGAAGCATCTGTACTCCGTATGGTATCAAGCCTTGAACCGTACAGGAGAAAGTATCGAGGATACTGGCTGCCTTGCGGTTGTCAACTCCAAACTTATCACCGATTTTCTTGGCTATATTGCCTACCGTGAGGATGGCAACCGTATTGTTGGCAGTACATACATTGACCATGGAAACCAGTGCTGCAATAGACAGTTCGGCTCCTCGCTTGTTGCTGACGTGTGCCGTAATCTTGTCGATGATATAATTGATACCGCCATTCTCACGGATGATTTCGAGCATGCCACCCGCCATCATTGCGATGATGACCAGTTCGCCCATACCGATGATTCCGTTACCCATGGCTGAGAACCAGCCGAAGAGATCGTAACCTCCGGTAGCACCCAGGAGCTGACAGCTTACACCAATCACACCACAGAGCAATGTTCCCATCGTAAGAACCGCCATCACATTCATACCCGCCACAGCAGTGACAAGCACTACCAGATAAGGGACTACCTTGACATATTCAACCTCCGGAATATCAGTAGGTGCCTGCAGACCGATACCCATCACGGCATAGATAGCCAGTACAATAACGGCGGCAGGTACTACGATAAGAGAATTGACACGGAACTTATCGCTCATCTTGCAATTCTGAGTCTGGGTAGCTACTACCGTGGTATCAGAGATAAAGGAGAGATTATCTCCAAAATAAGCTCCACCAACGATGATAGCTGTCATCATACCTGTATTAACGTCCATGGAGTGGGCGAGTCCCGCAGCTATCGGAACAAGTGCCACAACGGTACCTACACTTGTTCCGATGGATACGGAGATAAAGCAGGCTGCCAGAAACAGTCCCGGCAGAATCATGCTGGCGGGAAGAATGCTGAGTGCAAGATTGACGGTTGCATCGACAGCTCCCATCGCCTTAGCCGAAGCTGCGAAGGAACCTGCCAATACATATATCCACAGCATGAGCATCAGATTGTTGGCGCCGGCACCCTTGCTATAGGTATCTACACGACTCTTGATGGGCATACCACCAGAAATCGCTATGGCATAGATACTGGAGATCATAAATGCCACGGTGAGCGACAAATTGGTATCCTTATGACTGGCATCTACCGAATAGACGGTGAATGCCACGATGAGGACAATCAACAAAAACAATGGCGACAACGCCAACAATCCTTTCTTATTACTCATGTTTCTTTTTAAGTTATTACAATGTTACTCCATTCTTGAAAATGGAAATCTCACGATAGCCGTTGTACTCGTTGCGAGCTTCCTCGCCACTGGCAACTGCTATGATCTTATCGATGAACTTGTTTACCAACTCCTTCATATCGGTGCCTTCAACCAGTTCTCCGGCATTGAAGTCAATCCAATTTGGCTTGTTCTGGGCAAGCTTGCTATTGGTTGAAATCTTCATTGTTGGAACGAATGTTCCGAATGGGGTACCACGACCCGTTGTGAAGAGTACAAGCTGACAGCCTGCAGAAGCCAATGCGGTTGCTGCCACGAGGTCATTGCCTGGTGCTGACAAGAGGTTCAGACCTGTTGTCTCCAAACGGTCACCATACTGCAGCACGCCACTGACAGGAGCACGACCGCACTTCTGGGTACACCCCAGTGCCTTATCTTCCAGAGTAGAGATACCGCCAGCCTTGTTGCCTGGAGAAGGATTCTCACCAACAGGCTCACCATGACTGAGGAAGTACTCCTTGAAATCATTGATGAGATGAACGGTCTTGTCGAAGAGTTCCTTGTTCTCACAACGGTTCATCAGAATAGTCTCAGCACCAAACATCTCTGGCACCTCGGTAAGGATGCTGGTTCCACCCTGAGCGACCAACCAGTCTGAGAATTCACCAACGAGAGGGTTAGCAGTGATACCACTGAAGCCGTCAGAGCCACCACACTTCAAACCTACGCGAAGCTTGCTTACCGGTACCTCCTCACGCTTATCCTCCTTAGCCTTGGCATAAAGATCACGGAGAATCTTCATTCCCTCTTCGATCTCATCACCCTCAACCTTCTGTGTTACCAGGAGCTTGATGCGATCCTGATCGTAATCGCCCAACATCTTCATGAAGTCGTCAGGCTGATTGTTCTCACAACCCAATGAGAGAACGAGAACAGCGCCAGCGTTCGGATGCAGACAGATATCACGGAGAACCTTGCGGGTGTTCTCGTGGTCGCCGGAAAGCTGAGAGCAACCAAAATTATGGTGCCAAGCGTGGATGGCATCAATGCCCTCACAGCCAGTCTCCTTCTTCAGAAGCTCTACGAGTTTCTCGGCAACACCATTCACGCAACCTACGGTTGGTACTACCCACACCTCGTTTCTTACACCTACTTCGCCATTCTTGCGTACATAGCCCTGGAAGGTACGTGATTCCTTGGCAATGTTCAACTGCTCATCTACTGGATTATAGGTATATTCCAGCGTACCGGCAAGGTTGGTCTTGAGATTGTTCTCATTCACCCATTCACCCTGCTTCAGATTCTGCTTGGCATGACCGATAGGGTAGCCATACTTGATGATGTTCTGTCCCTCGGCAGCATCATCGATGAGCACCTTATGACCAGCTGGAGTATCCTGCAAGAGAGTGATACTCTTGCCATCCACCTCGATAACCTCGCCCTTCTGCATAGGACGCAAACAAACCACTACCGAGTCGGCAGGGTTAATCTTGATAAAGCTTGATAGTTTCATTCTGTAGTTTTGTTTTTGTTTATTTATCATTTATATTTCTATTCTTGTCGCTTCATTTCAGCCTTAGATCTGCGTTCTGCGGTAGAAATCGATATTCTCCTTCATCAGCAGCTCAATAGGCATGTAATTCACCGGATTCACCTTCTTCTTGAGAACGATGGCACGGAAGAGGGTATCCACGCAATAGTAGCCCTGCATATAGGCATGCTGTGCGATGAGGAACGAGATGCTGCCTTCGCGCAGACATTTCGCATTCTTGCCCACCATATCATAACCCATGATCTGTACATCACGGCGATTGGACTTAAGCAGATAATCTCCCACGATATGCGCCTTCGATGTCATTGTTATACAATGATGTGTAGCAGGATGTTCATCAAAGTACTGCCCCAGCATCTTCTGGTACTCGTTGCGGGTTCCATTGAGCGGAAGATCAAGCACATTGATGACAATCTGTGGGAAATGATCGTGCATATAATGACGGAATCCCACCTCACGGTTATCCTGCTGCTTGCTGACCACATGGCCATCCTTGGTCTGTCTCATCAGCATCACCTCTTTCTCATTGCCCGCAAGCATCATCAGCATCTTGGCTGCAAAGTAGCCAGAGCAGAAAGAATCCTGTCCATAGAAGGAGAGAGGACGCAAGTCTGGCATATATGAGTCGAGCAGGATAAACGGAATACCCTTCTGATGCAACTGGTCTGTAAAACTACGTGTCACTTCCAAAGATGATGGTACTATGATAACACCTTCCGGATTGGCATCAAGAATCTCTTGTGAAACAGCCTTGAAAGAATCCTCACTGGAACGTTCAAAGAATCGAATCTCAACATCAATATGGAAATCCCGGCGCTGGTCTTCGCACTTTCTTGCACCTTCTTCTATCTCTTCCCAATAGGCTTCCGACTCATGCTTCGGTATCAGAAGATAAAAAGTATAAGCCTTGTTGTATGCCAATGCACTGGCATACATATTAGGTTGATAATTCATTTCCTTGAGCGCTTGTTCCACCTTCTCACGAGCCGGCTTCGACACGTTCGGGCGGTCGTGGAGCACACGGTCCACTGTTCCTACAGATACGCCTGCTCTTTCGGCGATATCCTTGATTCTGATTCTTTCGGCCATTGTTTTTAAGTTTATGGTTAGAGCACATCGCACGTACATTATTATATAGTAGGAGACTTTTATCTAGAAAGACGACAGCGTTCCTTTCATAACTGTGCGCACAAACTGTGCTTTTTTACTATGTTTTGTTGAACTGCTGGTTTGTGTGCGGTCACACCGTCAGCATTCGGGCGCAAATATACAACATTTTTTTGAATTGTGCGAATGCACAGCTCTTTTTTTGCACAAAAATCGAAAAAAAAGGAGAAAAAAAGGGAAAAAGTGAGAAAAACACGAAAAAATAGGGCGATAAATGAAAAAAACTGCGATTAAATTTTGGTATTCGAGAAATTATAGCTATTTTTGCCAACGGTTACGGACAACTACAACAAAATTGTCTATTAGTAAACAAACAATAAAAACAAAGAAATTAAAACTATCAAACAATGGCAAAGATTGTAACATTAGGCGAGATTATGCTTCGTTTGTCACCAGAAGGCAACGATCGTTTCATCCAGAGTGAGTCACTTCGCATCATCCCTGGTGGTGGTGAGGCTAACGTTGCTGTTAGCCTTGCTAACTATGGTCACGATGCATATTTCGTATCAAAGTTGCCAAAGCACGAGATTGGCCAGATTGCAGTAAATGGTCTTCGTCGTTATGGCGTCAATACTGAGTTTATCGCCCGCGGTGGTGATAGAGTAGGTCTCTACTATGCAGAGACAGGTGCTTCTATGCGCCCATCTAAGGTTATCTACGACCGTGCTCACAGCGCTATCGCAGAGGCTGATCCTTCTGATTTCGACTTTGACAAGATCATGGAGGGTGCTCAGTGGTTCCACTGGAGCGGAATTACTCCTGCTATCAGCGACAAGGCTGCAGAATTGACCAAGTTGGCTTGTGAGGCAGCTAAGCGTCATGGCGTAACAGTATCTGTTGACCTCAACTTCCGCAAGAAGCTCTGGACATCAGAGAAGGCTATCTCTGTTATGCGCCCATTGATGCAGTATGTAGATGTTTGCATCGGTAACGAGGAAGATGCTCAGCTTTGCCTGGGCTTCAAGCCAGATGCAGACGTAGAAGGCGGCAAGACTGATGCTGAGGGTTACTATGGCATCTTCAAGGGAATGATGGAGGAGTTCGGCTTCAAGTATGTCGTTTCTACGCTCCGTGAGTCTCTTTCTGCTACTCATAATGGCTGGAAGGCTCTTATCTATGATGGTAAGGAGTTCTATCAGAGCAAGCACTACGACATCAACCCTATCATCGACCGCGTGGGTGGTGGTGACTCTTTCTCTGGTGGTTTGATCCATGGTCTCTTGACTAAGGAGACTCAGGGCGAGGCACTTGAGTTCGCTGTTGCAGCTTCTGCCTTGAAGCACACTATCCCTGGCGACTTCAACTTGGTTTCTGTTGACGAGGTTGAGAGCCTTGCTGGCGGTAACGCTAATGGTCGTGTACAGCGATAACACTTAACATTAAACATTTAACATTAAAACAAGAAAATGGCAAAGTTTAGCAAAATGCAGGTCATGGCAGCTATGAAAGAGACTGGTATGGTTCCTGTATTCTTCAATAAAGATATCGAAATCTGCAAGAACGTGATCAAGGCATGCTACGAGGGTGGCGTTCGCGTATTTGAATTCACCAACCGTGGCGATTTCGCTCACGAGATTTTCGGAGAGTTGGTAAAGTGGGCTGATAAGGAGTGCCCTGAGATGATCTTGGGTGCTGGCACAGTGGTTGATGCTGGTACAGCTTCCTTGTATCTCCAGTTGGGTGCAAACTTCATCGTTGGTCCTAACTTCAACCCTGACATTGCTCCAGTATGTAACCGTCGTTTGGTGCCTTATTCACCAGGTTGTGGTTCTGTAACAGAGATCAACAATGCTCAGGCAGCAGGTTGCGATGTAACCAAGGTATTCCCTGCAGGTAATGTAGGTGGTCCTTCATTCGTTAAGAATGTAATGGCACCATTGCGTTGGAGCAACATTATGGTAACAGGTGCAGTAGAGCCAACAGAGGAGAACCTTACTCCTTGGATCAAGGCAGGTGTTCTCTGTGTAGGTATGGGTTCTAAGCTCTTCCCTAAGGAGACTGTTGCTGCAGCAGATTGGGCTGCCATCACAGCCAAGTGCCAGGAAGCTTTGGGCTACATTGCTAAGGCACGTGCATAATCAGGATGCATAAAAGATTTCATCATATTTATGGCATCGCCATCATCTGTATGATGGTGGCGATGTTTGTTTTTTCAGCTTGTTCGCCATCGCATAAGGGCGAAGTAGATGAGCTGAATTATCTTTCTTATGCGCTTCACTATCGTAACCTTGATTCTACTAAAGTATTGGCAGAGAAGGCTTTGACTCTTTCCGAAGACTATCCTGCCGGATACGCAGAGGCTTGCAACAACCTGGCTTTTGTGGCTATTGCCAAGATGGATTACCATACTGCCAAGCGATGGCTGGACAAGGTTAACAAACGCAGTGACAATCAGATAGAACTCCTTATTGCCGACGTTCAGAATATGCGACTCTGTCAGCGTGAGGCCCGCAACAAGGATTTCTACAGCTTTAGAGAAAAAGCCATCCGTAAACTGCGAAGAATCGGTGAGGAAATAGATAACCTTCCTCTTCGAGAGCGTCATCGCGCCATTTATGCGAAGAGTGAGTTTGATATCGTTGCTGCCACCTATTTTTATTATGTACAGCTAGACAAGCCGATGCTCAATGCGCTGGCAGATCTTGACCCGGATGAAGTGGAACAGGATACGGCACAGTATCTCAACTATCTTTATAATATGGGAGCTGGTGGCGCCATCACTCATGGCACCCCACAGGAAATCTGTCAGGCGGAATTTGATATGCTCATTCGCCTCTACTTTTTGGCTAGTGGCAGCAATCCTTATCCATACTGGCAGGCAAACGCACTGCAATCTATCAGCGAACATATTCAGGATCCGGAACAGCGCGATTTCCTGGTAAAAAACAATCTGCCGGCTTTCCAGTATCTTAACGTAGAACAGATGCCTTTGGAACTTCTGGCAGGTAACTTTGCGCAACGCGCACTCAATATCTTTTCTGAATATGGAGACGTTTACCAGACGGCAGGAGCATACCGCACACTGGCAGAATGCTACTGGCAGATCAAGGATTATAAATCGGCAGGTGATTGCCTGAATAGGGCACTCAACCAGAACAGAGCCATCCAGCAGGCGCCCGACCTGGTGGCATCTATCCGAGAAAGACTCAGCCTGGTTTATTCTGCCATCGATGATAAGCCGGAAAGCGATTACAACCGCAATATTTACCTCGACTTGCAGGAGCAGAGCCGACAAGACAGGCAGTTGGAAGCGCGTGCCACTCAGTTGGACAACAATGCCGTCCAGCTGAACACGATGATTGCTGCGGTAATCTTTATGATTGTCCTGGTTGTGGTCTTGCTCTATGTATTCGACAGAATGAAGCGCCGTAATACCAAGGAAAGTTCTGTAGAATCCCTGCTCATACCTTTACATGAATGGGAAGAACAGAACATGCAGCATATCAATTCGTTATCAGAAAAGCATGAAGAATTGGAAGAAGCCAAGAGTATGGTTCTGCTTCATATATCAGACAATAGGCGTCGCAACCTGGAACAGCGTGCCAAGCTTTCTCTGGTCAATAGCATCACCCCATTTATCGACCGTATGATCCATGAGGTAGATAGGCTGATGAAGAGCAATGATACGGAAGAAGTAAGACAGGAGCGATATACCTATATCTCAGAGTTGACTGATAAAATCAATCAATATAATTCCATTCTCACCGATTGGATACAGATGCGCCAGGGAGCCATCAATCTCCGCATAGAGAGCTTCCCGCTCCAGCCACTTTTCGATATTGTAGCCAAAGGAAAAATGAGTTTTCAGATGCGTGGGGTCAAACTGACCGTACAACCTACGGATGCCATGGTAAAGGCAGATCGTACGCTGACACTATTCATGATTAACACCATCGCCGACAACGCCAGGAAGTTTACACCTGCAGGAGGTGAGGTGGTGGTTAGTGCCAAGAGCCATCAGGCATTTGTAGAAATATCTGTAGAAGATACGGGAAAAGGTATGGATGAAGAAACACTGGAACATATCTTCGACCGCACCTATACCGGCGGACATGGATTCGGTTTGCTCAACTGTAAGGGCATCATCGATAAGTACAAGAAAATCAGCTCGCTCTTCTCTCCTTGTAATATTCAGGCAGAGAGTGAGCCGGGAAAGGGTAGTAGGTTCACTTTCCGACTGCCTTGCGGTATTCGGAAAATGCAAATGATACTGATACTTGCCTTGATGCTGATAGGGTGTAATATCCCATCTGCCGTACAGGGAAGCACTCGGGAAAATGTCTCTATGCACAGAACTGACAAGCACAGAACTGACAGGCACTGGGGCAATAAGCAGACATCGCGATTGCTGCAAAAAGCAGCATCCTATGCCGACAGTGCCTATTTCAGTAATATCAATGGTACCTACGAGCGGACCCTGGCTATGGCAGATTCGTCTCGCAGCTATCTCAACCGATACTATCTGACATTGAATCCAGATGGGAAATATCTGATGGTGGCACATCCCATGAAAGGAACCGCTGCCGAAATCCAATGGCTGCACGACAGTTTGCCAACCAACTACGAGATCATACTCGATATCCGCAATGAGAGTGCCGTGGCAGCGCTGGCGCTCCACAAATGGGAACTATACGATAGTAACAACAAGGTATATACACAGCTCTTCCGTGAACGGAGTGCGGATAATTCGCTCGATAACTACGTAAGAACCATGCAGACTTCAGAAAACTCGAAGGCTGTAGCCATCGTCTTGCTGATTATCCTGCTATTACAATTGCCACTGGCATATTATCTGCTATACTATCGCCACATCCTCCGTTATCGCTATGCCGTAGAAAAGATCAATGGCATCAACAAGGTGCTGCTCAGTGGTGATTCCAACACGGATAAGCTGAAACAGATTACCGGAATCTGGACTCCATCCGGCAGCAATAACATACGTAACGTTCAGCTTTTCCCTCAGCTCAACGAGGTGGTGGAACGTATCTCGCAGGCACTGAAGCAAAGCATTGATATGCAGCAGAATGAGGCTACGAATATAGAAATGGCAGAAGATGAGCTGCATCGTGCAGAGTATGAAAACGGAAAGTTGCACATTGCCAATTCCGTACTCGACAACTGTCTCTCTACGCTCAAGCACGAAACGATGTATTACCCATCGCGAATCAGACAGCTTATCGACAGTACACCGGAGGATGTTACTTCCCTGCAGGAGTTGGTGGATTACTACAAGGCAATATACACGATGCTCAGCGCACAGGCAATGGAGCAGGTGGAAGGAACCGTGAAATGCGACGCAGACTTGCTGGCATATCTCAGGAAGCTTATCACAGGCGGAGTGAAGAACTTCACTTATCAGGAAGCAACCTCATCATCCGCCTATGTTACCTGCCAGTATATCCTTCACGATATTCCATTTGACGCAACCCGGCATCCACATCTCTTCACACCGCTCACCAGCGATATGAAATATCTGGTGGCCCGCCAGATTGTGAGAGAAATAGGGGAGGCAACCAACCTGCGTGGCTGCGGCATTCTTGCCAAGCCGTCATCAGACGGCAAACTCATGATAGAAATCGTTTTACCGAAAAAAATATTAAAAACATAGATATGGACAATTTTAAGGTTATTATAGTAGAGGATGTGCCTCTGGAATTGAAAGGCACAGAAGGAATCTTCAAGAACGACATACCCGAAGCTGAAATCATCGGCACTGCGGATAGTGAAATCGCTTATTGGAAACTCATCAAACAGCAAAAGCCAGACCTTGTACTGCTTGATCTTGGCCTGGGTGGCTCCACCACTGTTGGAGTAGAAATTTGCCGTAGTACAAAGGAACAGTATCCTGATGTGAAGGTTCTGATCTTTACCGGTGAGATTCTCAACGAGAAGTTATGGGTAGATGTGCTCGATGCAGGATGTGAAGGCATCATCCTCAAGAGCGGAGAATTGCTGACCCGTGGTGATGTGGCATCCTGCATGAGTGGAAAGAAACTGGTTTTCAACCAGCCGATTCTCCAGAAGATTGTTGATAGATTCAAGCAGAGCGTAGGAAGCCAACTGATGCATCAGGAGGCGATGATCAATTACGAGATTGATGAGTACGACGAGCGATTCCTCCGCCATCTCGCCCTGGGTTATACCAAGGAGCAAATCACGAATCTGCGAGGTATGCCATTCGGAGTAAAGAGTCTGGAAAAACGGCAGAATGAACTCGTACAGAAGCTCTTCCCTGATGGAAATAATGGCATGAGCGTGAATGCCACCCGACTCGTGGTACGTGCCTGCGAGTTACGTATCATCGATATTGATAATTTGCAGGCTGATGAAGAATAGTCATACATTCAGCAGGATATGTGGCTATGCCATGTTCCTGCTGATACTGGCACAGATCGTACTGGTGCTGGCTTCCTGGCTCATCACTGCCGCTATGCCCGATGTCTTTCCCCGGTCATTGCTCAGCCCGGAAGGTATCCGATGGTTCTTCGGCACTTTCACCGCCAACCTGCAGTCACCTTGGCTGGTATGGCTGTTGCTGATCAGCATTGCCTGGGGAACGCTACGGGCTAGCGGCTTGTTAAAATACGACCATAAGGTTTACCGACAGCGCAATGCCTTGCGGTTGGTTTGCCTGGAATTCGTTCTGTTTATCGGTGTGATGCTGTTGCTCACGCTCATCCCTCATGCCATCCTGCTCAATGTGATGGGAGGATATGCCTCCAGCAGTTTTTCCAGAAGCATCTTGCCCTATATCTGTTTTATGGTCATTGTCATGGCACAGTCTTTCGGCGTAGTCAGCCAAAGACTGAACAGTATTGAGGCAATGGGAGAGGCTATGGCGGATGGAGTTCGCCTGTCTGCTCCTCTCTTTATCATCTATATATTTGTCATTCAATTATATAGTTCTGTAGATTATCTTTTTTGATGATCTTTGATAGTACATCAATTCATCATACTGAAAAAAGCAAAGGGGCATCCCAATCACTTGGAATGTCCCTTCTTTTGGTATATATTTGGTTTGATAAATTGGTCTTAACTATCTTCTGCCACCGAATGAACCGCCGCCATTATTGCTCTTGCTATGGGAAAAACCACCTCCAAAGGAACTGCGGGCACCATTGTTGCCTCCGCCAAAGGAACGGCTTCCACTGTTGAATGAACGGCTATTATTCAACGAATTGCCGCCACGGTTTCCACCGAAAGATCCCCTGCTTGGAGTGCTGGAACGTGGAGTGAAACCATTATTAAACGAACGGCTGTTGTTGGTAGAGCCACTGCCGAATCCACTTCGGTTATAACCTCCGAAAGAACCACCGCCACGGACACCGTTTCCAAAGGTAGCATTATTTTGGCGACTGTTGCCGAAAGAATGATCACGTGTAACCGTAGTTCTTGTACTGCTCTGACGATTGAGGTTACCGAACGTCTTGCCACGACCATAATCGCCACGGTTGAATCCATCGCGCATACCGAATCTTGGTTCCTGACCTCGAACACCGATAGGGCGCGGACCGCCGAATTCACGTCCGTGATACCAGCTTCTGCCACCATTCATTCTCCAGCTGTGTCCACCACGATATACAGCATAGAAATGAGGTCTTCCGAAGAAGAAGTAATCTCTGCGAGGGTAGCGTGCATAGATGCCGAAGTGGAAGTATCCACCATCCCAGTAAAGAGGACGGTAGAAATAGCTTGCGGCACAGAATGAGCGATACTGCCAATCCAAAAGGATGTAGCTCAAGTCGAGATTACGCTGACGCCAATAGATGCCGTAGAGATCGTCGTAGGTATCCACGCCCATCAGATAGTCGAGGTTCACCTCATAGGCTGCCTCATACTGATCATCTGTCAGATTCAGCTCGTAAGCCATCTTGTCTGTCAGGAACAGAGCCTGCTGGCGAGCCTGTTCATAACTCATTGCTGATGCAGAAGTGAATGTCATCATGAACATTGCTACTAGTGCTATGATTAACTTCTTCATAATCTTATCTTATTTTATATGTTAAACTTCCATTTTCCAGGAAACCATCAGATTCCAGAATCATCGTCAATTCCGTCATCTTTCTGATTTCTGCTGCAAAGATAAGGCGATTTCTGGAGGTATAGTAAGGATTTTCCCTAAACCGATAGAGGAATTTCCCTAAACGATGCTTTTTTTCGAAAAAAAATAGTAATTTTGCAGTCGGAATGAACATTTAGAGTGATTCAAATAGATAACTTAGAGTGATTTAAATAAATAAAATGATAGATTCAATACAGAATATTTTAGTTCAGGTTAGCGATTTTCTTTGGTCGTATATCATCATCACCATCTTGATATGCTGTGCCGTGTTTTTCACTTGGCGTACCCGTTTCGTGCAGTTTCGTCTCATCCGCGAGATGGTCAGGCTCCTGCTGCATCCCGATAAGGTTCAACCAGAGGAGATTGGCCAGGAAGAACTGTCTATGGATGTAAAGGTGGATGGTGAGATGAAGCACATCTCTTCCTTCCAGGCTTTCGTGGTGGCATTGGCCAGTAGAATTGGTACAGGTAATCTTGCAGGAGTAGCTACAGCCATCAGCATCGGCGGTCCGGGAGCTGTCTTCTGGATGTGGATGCTCGCTTTGCTGGGTTCTGCTTCAGCCTTCATCGAATCTACGCTTGCCCAACTCTATAAGCGCAAAGGTAAGACTTCTTTCTATGGTGGACCTGCCTATTATATGAAATATGGATTGGGAAAGGGCTGGATGGGTATCCTTTTTGCTGTTCTCATGATCATCACCTTTGGTTTTGCCTACAATTCCGTTCAGAGCAACACCATCTGTCTGGCATGGCAGAAGGCTTTTGGTATCGAACCTGCCACCATGGGCATCATACTCACGGCGCTTACATTGCTCATCATCTTTGGTGGTATTCAGAGAGTAGCAAAGTTCTCTTCTACGGTGGTTCCTGTCATGGCGGTTGTCTATCTCCTGATAGCCGTTGGCGTGGTGATTTGGAATATCACCAGTTTGCCTAAGGTATTATTAATCATTATTGAAAATGCCTTCGGATTCAATCAGGCTGCAGGTGGAGTACTGGGCGTCACAGTGATTCAGGGCATCAAGCGAGGCTTGTTCAGCAATGAGGCCGGCGAGGGTAGTGCTCCTAATGCTGCTGCGGTGGCTACGGTGAGCCATCCGGTAAAACAGGGATTGATTCAGGCGCTGGGTGTCTTCACGGATACCTTGGTAGTATGTTCCTGCACAGCATTCATCATCCTTATGAGCGGGGTAGATGTCACTGCATCCAATGGTATCCAACTGACTCAGGATGCCTTGACCCACGAAATCGGAAGCATCGGAAATCCTTTTGTAGCAGTCATGATATGGCTCTTTGCCTTTAGCAGTATCATCGGCAATTATTATTATGGTGAGACCAACGTAAGATATATCAAGGATTCCAGACTGGGCGTATTTATCTATCGCCTTGCCGTGGCAGCGATGGTGATGATTGGAGCCATCGTGTCGCTGGATTTTGCCTGGAGCTTTGCAGACATCACTATGGCACTTCTTACACTTTGTAATCTTGCTGCCATCGTTTTACTTTCTCGCCAGGCTGTCTTCCTGTTGCAGGATTACCGCCAGCAGAAGAAGGAAGGCAAGAATCCTGTATTCAACAAGGAAAAGATGCCTGAGATAGCAGATAAACTGGAGGCATGGTAATTCACCATGCCACCAGTTTATCCGTTCTACTTATCAATTAGTTTGATATTACCATAAGCGCTATTTATCATAACGTCCCTTAAAAGTAAAAAAGTAGGGGCTCTCTTCATACTTAGAAAGAGAGCCCAACTTATAGCTTATTTCAATACAAACACCTTGGTTTCGTGAGCTTTCACGGTGCCTTTCCATCTGTTTGCCTTCTTGGCAATGTCGCGATGCTGCCATACATCTCTTACCAGATACTTGCCGTTTAAGCCCAACTGCTTGAAATCTGCCTGAATAGACTTATCTTTATCACCACAGTTAAGAATGGCAACGGCATGAGAACCATTTGCTAAAGGACGAACATAAATCTGATGATCAGCCTGATTTACCTTGCGCTCAGCAGCCTTGCCCAACGGATCCTGATCAATGGCGATGATTTCCTTGTTCAGGAGAATGCGCTTATCCTCAACAGAAAGCTTTCTGAGATCGTTGCTCAATGCCAATACTGATGACATCATGCACCACATACTCATCTGGGTCTGATACTCAGTATAGCTGCAGCCAACTCCACCCAGATCACTGGATGGTCCGCCCTTGCCATTCAGTCCCACAACCAGCATATCCATATCAGGCCACTGTCCGTGGCGAACATCCTTGGCGAGCGGTGCTGTGATATTCACGATATCGAGAATACCCATACCGCCTTGCTTCACGATATCTTTCCACATATCTCTTACATCATAGCTGGTTCTCCAGAGCGAACCGCCTACCTGCTCACACCATTCTTCGCCGTTGCGCTGTCCCCATTCACAGATACCGAGAACGATGTTTCTACCCGACTTGCTCAAAGCCTGAGCCATCGTATGATAGCGTTTACGGGCTGTGGCACTGTCCTCCGGAGCATTGCAGTAATCATATTTCAGATAGTCGATACCCCACGAAGCAAAGGTGCGGGCATCCTGCTCCTCGAAACCATAACTGGCTGTCCATCCACCGCAGGTAAGCTGGGCGGCATCAGAATAGATACCCAACTTCAATCCCTTGGAGTGAACATAGTCGGCAAGTGCCTTGATGCCATTCGGGAATTTCTTAGGGTCTGGAATGATGTTATTATGGCGGTCACGACCTCCCTGCCACAAGTCATCTATAAAGATGTATTCGTAACCGGCATCGCGGAAACCGTGTTCTACCATGGCATCGGCAGTTTCCTTGATCAGCTGTTCACTGATGTCACCTTTAAAGAGGTTCCATGTCATCCATCCCATAGGAGGAGTTTTTGCTAATTGATTGCGCTCCAGCAGCGTTTCGCTTTTCTGGGCAAAAGAAGATGTTGCCAATAAGGCAGCAAAAGCAATAGATAAGATTTTCTTCATATTGAATTTTAATTATATGGTTTATTCCAGCATACAAAGTTACATCTTTTTTCTAAAAAAACGTTAGCTCTTAAATATATTTAATACTTTTTTAATACTTTGTTCCCCTTACATTCGCCATTATTTCATACCTTTGCAAAAAAATAACAAAAAGAAGAAGATATGAAAAAGAAAGATGGTATGACAGGATGGCTCATGAAATGCAGTAGCAGCTGTTTGACATTCATGAGATGCAGTCTGATGATTACGGGATTCAGCCTGCTGTTGACAGGATGTACGGAAAAAGCCAAGAAGATGGAAAAGAAGAATATCAAGGTGGAAACAATCTCTGTAGGAAATACAAACCTGGGGGGAACGAAAGACTATGTGGGTACCATCGAGGAAAAGATGGGATCAACACTCAGTTTCGAAATCGCCGGAAATATCACTTCCATCCGTGTAGATGAGGGTGACAGAGTCAGCAAAGGTCAGTTGCTCGCCACCATCAACCCTACTACCGTGAAGGAGGCTCACCGGGCTACCCTCACCACCCTGAAACAGGCGCAGGATGCCTACAGAAGATTCCTGCCCCTCCATCAGTCAGGAACCATCTCGGATATGAAATGGGTGGAGATAGAAAGTAAACTGGAACAGGCGAAGGCTGCCGAAAGCATCGCCCGTCAGCAACTCTCCCACTCCACACTCACAGCTCCGTTTTCTGGCGTCATCGCTGCCAAGAATGTGGATATGGGAACCTACGTGCTTCCTGGTCAGCCCGTGCTGAAACTCGCCAATGTGGCTCAGGTCAACGCCAAGGTTTCCGTACCCGAAGCTGAAATCTCGCTTCTCCACGTAGGCGACAAGGTGAAGCTGACGGTTGCCGCTCTTTCAGGAGCCGTCTTCTATGGGACCATCTCAGAAAAAGGCATCGATGCCAATCCTATCTCGCATACCTACGACATCAAGGTGGGTATCACCAATCCGCAGGGTCGTCTGCTCCCGGGTATGGTCTGCAACGCCCAGATTCAGGGCAGTGCAGCAGCACCGGCTCATATCATCGTTCCGCCGCAAAGCGTTGAACTGGATGTAGATAACTCCCGATTCGTTTGGACCGTAGTAAACGGCAAGGCGCACCAGCAACCTGTAACCATAGGCGATTTCGAGGGAGATGGCATCATCATTCTCTCGGGACTTCATACTGGCGACCAGGTCATCATCAATGGTCAGCAGAAGGTATCAGAAGGTATGATGGTTGATACCGGAAAGAGTAACAACCGATAAAATGTGGAGGGAAAAGATATGAATCAAGACAAAAATCAAGATACAAACAAGCCGAGGATTCCGCAGAAGGACACCGCTCTTCACGACCATATCAAGGCTCGCATTACGAGAAAACCCAACCGCATCATCAAGCGTTCGTTCATCGAATCGGCGATGTGCAACCATAATATCGTGATGCTCCTCATGGGTATGCTCGTTTTCGTGGGCATTCTGGGCATCTGCATCATGCCTAAGCAGGAAATGCCGCAATTCACCATTCGCCAGGGTGCCTGCGTTGCCGTATATCCCGGTGCAACATCCGATGAGGTGGAAGAACGGGTGGCGAAACCCCTGGAGAATTTCATCTTCGGATACAAGGAAGTAAACAAGAAGAAGACCTACACCCAGAGCAAGGACGGCATGCTGATCGTATTCCTGGAACTCAACGATGATGTAGAAGACAGGGATGCCTTCTGGAGCAAGTTCAAGCACGGACTGCAGGCCTTCAAGGCATCACTCCCATCAGGCGTTCTCGCCCTGCAGGCAGTGGACGACATCGCCGATACCTCTGCCCTGCTCATCACGATGGAAAGCAAGCAGAAAACCTATCGGGAACTGAACACCTACATCGACCGGTTGAAGGACCGCCTGCGCCGCATCGATGCCATCTCCAACCTCCGCACCTACGGACTGGAGAACGAACAGATCAGTATCTATCTGGACCAGAACAAGTTGGCTAAATACGGAATCGGTTCCTACAAGGTACTCAACCAGCTCGCCCTACAGGGCTTCACCACCATGAGTGGAAACCTGGAGCTGGGCAACCTCAACCTGCCCATCCACATCACCGACTCCTACAACAACGAGCGCGATGTGGCAGAGCAGATTGTCTATTCCGACCCCAAGGGCAACATCGTGCGCCTGAAGGATATTGCCCAGATCAGGAGAGAATATCCCAAATTGAGCAAATACATCAAGAGCAACGGCAACAAATGCGTGCTCCTCTCCATCGAGATGCGACCGGGCAATGACATCGTGAAGATGGGAAAAGACGTTCACCAGGCGATGGATGAGTTTGAGCAGACCCTGCCCGATGATGTGCATATCAATACCATCACCGACCAGAGCAAGGTGGTGAGCGAATCAGTGCTCAACTTCCTTCGCGAACTGCTCGTCTCGGTCATCTCCGTCATCATCGTGGTCATCCTGCTTATGCCACGCCGCGTGGCAGAGGTATCCGCCCTCAGCATCCCGATCACCATCTTCTCTTCGCTGGGCATCTTCTATCTTTTCGGTATGGAACTGAACACCGTCACCCTGGCAGCCCTCATCGTAACCTTGGGTATGGTGGTGGATGATTCCGTTGTCATTATCGACAACTATATGGAGAAGCTGGGCCACGGTATGTCGCGCTGGCACGCAGCCATCGCTGCCCCACGCGAGTTTTTCATGTCAGTACTCTCCGCCACGCTCAGCATCTCGCTCACCTTCTTCCCGTTCCTCTTCACCATGCATGGTGATATGGGCGATTTCGTCAAGTCGTTCCCTTGGGCAATGTTCATCATCCTGAGCATCTCGCTCACGGTTTCGTTGCTGCTTACACCTTATTTACAATATAGGGTGATTCATAAGGGCATCAGCAGTCAGCCTACCCCCAACGCCCGGAAGAAGCCGCTCGATTATCTGCAGATGGGTTACACCTGGCTATTAAAGCACTGTTTCGCCAGTCCTCGCATCACCCTCATCGTGGGCGTGGTGCTGGTAAGCATCGGTGCCGTCATCTTCGTGAATCTTCCGCAGCGAATGATGCCTATTGCCGAGAGAAACCAGTTTGCCGTGGAGTTCTATCTTCCTAACGGAACCACAGCCGATAGAACTGCACAGGTAGCAGATTCGATGGCTCACGTCCTGCAGCGCGACTCGCAGATAACGGCGGTAACCACGTTTATCGGACAGGGTTCACCCCGTTTCCATACCACCTACGCTCCGCAGATTGGCGGTCCCAACTTTGCCCAGTTCATCGTGAATACAGTAGATAACGGTGCCACTGAAGAGGTACTCGACCGATATGCCGACCGCTACTCCAACTACTTCCCGGATTGCTACATCCGCTTCAAGCAGATGGATTACAACAATGCCAACTACCCTATCGAAGTAAGAGTGAGCGACGACAGCATCAGCGATCTGAAGGCTGCCGCCAGGAAGATAGCTGCCTGCATGCATCAGATAGAAGGTATCAATCTGATCCGCACCAATTTCGAGGAGCCGTTGCCGGGCATCCGGGTTACGCCGGATGCTACCGAGGCCAACCGTCTGGGTGTGAACAAGACGCTGCTCTCTGCCGATCTTGCCATTCATTTTGGCGATGGCATTCCGATGTCCACCCTCTGGGAAGGCGATTATCCGGTGAAGATGGTACTGAAGTCGAAGAACGACAGCGACCTTGCCAACGAATACATCCCTGTGATGGGCGGAACATCAAGTGTGCCGCTCCGTCAGCTGGCTAAGATTTCTCCCGACTGGCACGATGGCTGCATCGTCCGACGCAATGGCATACGCACCATTTCCATTGTCGGTGAACCGATGAGAGGTTATAATGCCAACCAGTTGTCCAACAAGCTGAAAGAGAAAATATCGAAACTCCCGCTCGGTACCGATCTGGATTGGGAGATTGGCGGTATGGCAGAAAAGGATGGCGAAACCATGCCACAGGTGATATCGGGAGTGCTGATAGCGGTATTGATCATCTTCTTCATTCTGCTCTTCCATTTCAAGCGCATCAGCCTGGCTCTGGTGAATCTCTCCTCCATGTCGCTCTGCATCTTCGGTGCAGCGATAGGACTCCTGATTACCGGCTTCGATGTCAGCATCACCTGCATTCTGGGTGTCGTGAGTCTGATGGGTATTCTGGTAAGAAACGGTATCATCATGCTCGACTATGCGGAGGAACTTCGCCGCGACAAGGGACTCTCTGTAAGAGATGCCGCCTTCCAGGCAGGTGAGCGCCGTATGCGTCCTATCTTCCTCACCTCAGCAGCAGCTTCGGTAGGCGTATTGCCGATGATGATAGAGAACAACACATTGTGGTCTCCGATGGGAGCCGTCATCTTCTTCGGAACCCTCATCTCGATGGTGCTCATCGCCACCATCCTTCCTGTGCTCTATTGGATTGTATTCGATAAGCACGGAAAGTATAGCTTGAGGAAAAAGACATCATCACTCGCCAGAAAGGCAAGTTCTACAGAAAGTAAAGTTTAAAGACACACAAGAAAAAAGCACGAGAAAAGGCTGGCAGGAAAAATTCCTACCAGCCTTTTGTTTTGACCCACGCAGATTAAGTAATTTTTTAAGTCACGCAGATTTCGCAGATTACGCAGATTTGGAGACCTACCGCTAGGCGTCCCGGCGGATTTGCAATCCGCCGTAGAAAAAGGTTCGACCTATTAAAACCGGGGGATTTGCAATCCCCCAACAAAAGGAAAAGCATACTCCTTTGCTGCGGATTGCAAATCCGCAGAGCCTAAATAGGTTAGGACATTTTTTGACGCCGGATTTCAAATCCGGCGGAACGCCTAGCGGGCTTGCGTTCTTTTATTTTATACCTCATCCCCAAACGATGCACGGATAAGTTTATCTCTAATATCCGGATAAACATCTTCTGAAAAATAGCCTTTCAAGCCATCCACGATTCTCACGTAAATAGCGTGGTTATACACTTCCTTACCTTTTCTGACTCCCGTAAGGTACTTTGGACCCAGCTGAATGTTGGCTGCGAACTCTGCGCAGTTAATCTCATTGTCATGCATGATCTGGCGCAATGTTTTGCCAAATAAATGCATGTCAATGTCAATTTTACTTTTGTACATTGCTAAATTAATTTAAATGTTTATAAAAATATACTTGAAGATTCCCACTATGGGAATCGACCTTTCAGTCCTTTTTTGTAACTTTGCGATATGAAACCTGCGAGATACTGACTATCCCCAACTCCTTTCACTCAATCATGTAAACGGAACAATCCGCTTTACCAACAATAGTAAATGATAAAAATGAAGCAACTAGTATCACAATTCGCAAACATGACCAGCAAGACTCCCATACAGGGAGACCTCGAAAGCCTGGTTTCATTTATGAAAACCGATGAGAGACTCAAGTTCCTCACCCAGTCCTACCGCCAAACCGGCAAGAAAACCTTTAAGGCAGATGCACCCCTCTTTGCCCCAGCCTGCCACCTCGAAGGAGGCAAGGGCCAGGACAACATCCGGGAACTCACTCACCTATCTCTCGTAGATTTCGATGAGCTTTTCACCGAAGTGCCTCCCGATATCACGGCTCTCAACGCCCTGAAGCAGAAGCTCTGCGCCGATCCGCACACCCTACTCTGCTACATCACGATGAGCGGCAATGGTATCCGAGTCATCTATCCCTATCTCGGAGATGACTACCCCGCCGCCTTCGCCAAGGGCAATGACTACTATCAGCAGCTCATTGGCAAAAAAGCTGACTTTCAATGCAAGAACGTCAACCGACTCAGTGGACTTCGCCTACGATCCCGATGCATACTACAATTCCAATGCTATCTCTTTCTCAGCCGAAGAAATCTCTCTATTCCATACCGAGACAACTAAGAAGAATCAGAAACAGAAGAAACTGGAACACATCAACACCTACTACGAGCAAATCATCAAGCCGAAACTAGACAACGACAAGATTATTTATCAGCCAAACAAACACAATAACTATGTGATGAGAGTGGGCTATATGCTCGCCAGGAAGCGCTATGCCCACGCCGATGTACTGAAGTGGGCTCTCCAGAAGTTCCCTGAGTATAATGATGTGGAACAGGTCATTAAGTCGTGCTACGACAACACCCCCGGTGCCTCCAGAAAGGCATCTGGAGGTGGTGGAGGAGGCGGTGGAAATGGCGGCAGTGACAACCGCTTCGCATCAGTCGAGGAAATCAGAAATTTTCTCGATGGTCATATCCGTCTCCGATACAATCTCATCACCCAGCGATACGAGTTCCTGGAAATCACAGAAGGCGCATCATCTTCCGCCGCTTCCGACAAATCGCCAAAATGGCAGATACTCCTCGACCGACACGTCAACTCGCTCTGGACCAAGATGTCGCTCACGGTAAAGGTAAATAAGTTGGATATGCGCAATATCATCGAGAGCGATTATACGCCCGTATTCAATCCCTTCGAGGATTATTTCGCCCATCTCCCGCCCTGGAAGGAGGGCGACAAGGACTACATCGCCGAACTCGCTGCCACCGTGAAGGTGAAGGATACCGACAGCTCCGTGCTGAGCTTCGAGGAATGCCTGAAAAAGTGGCTCGTGGCAATGATTGCCGGTTGGCTGGACGAAGAGGCGGTCAACAATGTCATCCTGGTCTATATCGGAAAACAGGGTGCCAACAAGACCACCTGGTTCAATCATCTCCTTCCGCCGGAGCTGAAGCAGTACTTCTACACGAAGACCAATGCCAAGCGAATGACGAAGGATGACCTCATCGCCCTCTCGCAGTACGCCCTCATCTGCTGCGAGGAGCTGGATACGATGTCGGCATCAGAGATGAACCAGCTGAAGGCAGCGGTGACGATGCAGTATATCAACGAGCGAGCTGCCTATGCCCACTATGCCGAGCAGCGCAAGCATATCAACAGTTTCTGCGGTACGGGCAACAATCCTGAGTTTCTGAACGATCCTACGGGTACCCGCCGCTGGCTGCCTTTCGAGGTAGAGAGCATCGTCTCCCCTCGCCAACATCCCTTCAATCATCCCGGCATCTATGCCCAGGCTTATGCCCTCTACAAGAGCGGCTACCGCTACTGGTTTACGGATGAAGAGATAGAGCGGCAGAACCGGCACAACAGCAAATTCGAGACGCCACGCCTCGAACAGGAACTGGTGGATCTCTACTTCCGGAAGCCTTCGGAGGGAGAGACAGGGGAGTTTGTGTCCGTAGCCCGGGCGATGCAGATCATCGGCTGCAACATCACTCAGAAGCTGAGCAGCCAGAAGATTGGCAAGGCATTCAGCGACCTGGGTTTCAAGAGGTTTCGCAATACAAGATGCCGTGGTTTCATCGCCATCATCCGTACGGCTGAAGAGATCAGGAACTATCAGATTTCCCTGGGAATCGATGCCAGCAGCAACCTTCCGTTCTGATGCCGTTTATGACACTATGACACTTATGACACTTGTTTTCTAAAACTTTCCTCACGCGGGCGGGCAGGAAAAATTTTCCAGAAAAGCCTCCCGCCCGCCTACGTGAGAGAGATTTCAAGAAAAGCCTGTCATAAGTGTCATAAGTGTCATACCGGAGCAAAAAATCTCCAGCATCCAAAGTAAGTCACTCAGGCATCCTAAGCAAGTCACTTACGGCTCGTAAGTAAGTCACTTAGGCATCCTAAACAAGTCACTTTTAAATTTCAATCAATATGGAACAGAAATGTTATTCCAAGCAAGAGTTAGCTCTTGAGTATTTCCCTGATGCCACTCCCGAAGTGGCAAGTGCCCATCTCAGAAGATGGATCAACCGCTGCAAGCCTCTCCACGATGCTCTGGTGAAGAGCGGCTACACCAAATGGTCGAAGGAATTCAGTCCGATACAGGTAGCCCATATCTTCGACTATCTGGGCGAGCCATAGGAAGAAAATCATTCTTCCGGGCTTATCTTCAGAAAAAGACATGAAAATCAGTGAGAAACCGTGAGTAAACGTGAGAAACCGTGAATGACGGATTCTGAATGTTGTATCTTTGCATTGTGATTCAGAAAGAACCACGGGCAATGCGCAGCGCCGATTAACTTTAATAATTTAACCATTTAAACGTTATGATCAGAATTGTCTTATACCAGAACACGAACCAGAAGATTGCCGAAGCTTACGGCAAATGGTTTCCACGAGTAGTATCCGATGAAACCATCGGACTCGAAGAGCTCGCCGCTCACATGGCTAGCCACAACACCCCTTACAGCAAGGGCGCCATCCTCGGTATGCTGACCGATGCAGCTGCCTGCACCAAGGAGTTGCTCCTCTTGGGTAAAAATGTAAAATTTGCCGACATCGCCATTTTCTCCCTCGGACTGAAGGTGAAGGGCGGTGCACCTACCAAGGAGAACTACAACGTGGGGAAGTACATTTTGGGACTGAAGTTGAGAGCCAGAGCCACTGGCGAGCTCAAGACCGAGAACCTTGACACCTCTATCAAGCTCATCAATCTGGCAGCTCCTGCAACGGGCAATCCGGGGAATTCGGAGAATCCGGATGATGCCGGCAAGGACAACCCATCAGGTGGTGGCAGCCAGACTACCGGAGGTGGTGGTGGCAGCACCGATAACACCCAGCAGGGTGGCGGCGGAACCACGGATAGCGGTTCTACAGAAGAAGGCGGCGACAACGTAAATTTTTAGCCGAGAATCGTAAAATCTGAAAGAAGGGAGCCGTATGGCGTCAGGGGCATTCCGAGAGCATCAAGAGGCAGGAATCATCTGCAACAACCATCAAAAGCAAGCTCTGCACGGGTGCCTGGGTTATAGGGTTTCCTTCTTAGGATATCTCCCTAGTTATGAACTTTTTAGTTGAATCAAGTTTTAGTAAATCAAGTTTTAGTAAAGTCAATTTTTAGTAAATCAAATTTTAGTAAATCATCAGACCATGAGAAAAGAAAACATCAAGAAGATCATCAATCTTATCATCACAGTACTTACCGCCATCGCTTCTGCCGTCTGTGTGCAGAGCTGCAAGGGACTGTAATGAATCCATCATCAGTAATCAGTATTCTGTAATCAGTTTTCTATAATCAGTAATCATTAACAAGAATTGCCTATGCTCAAGAACAGAAAGATCAATTTAATCGTCATCCACTGCAGTGCCACCCGAGTTACCCAGGACTTCACGGTAGGCGAGTTGGAGGCGTGTCATTTAGCCCGTGGTTTCCGTGACATCGGTTATCACTATTACATCACGAAGGACGGAGTGATTTATCCGTGCCGTCCGGAGTCGGAGCCTGGCGCTCATGCCCGTCATTACAACGCCCACAGCATCGGCATCTGTTACGAGGGTGGTCTGGATGCCAATGGTCGTCCTGCCGACACCCGCACGCCAGCCCAGAAGGCAGCGATGCGAGAGCTTCTGAAGAGCCTCTGTACCGACTATCCTGAAGCCGAGATTCTGGGGCATAGAGATCTCCCTGGTGTTCACAAGGAGTGTCCATGTTTTAATGTCAAGAAGTGGCTCTCCAACATTCATTTCCACATATAATTCTCCATACTCTTCTCATATACTTTCATTTCCACTCCCCAATCTTATGTCACGCATAAGGTTGGGGCTTTTTCGTATAAATCTAGAAAATGCTGCCATTTATGCGATTTTCTGCCATCAAAATTTGCCCATCTTCTACATTTTTATTAAATTTGCACGAAAAAGCATAAAATATACAGGTATATGACAGCATTCTCATCAGGACAAAGAATCTGTGTCAGAGGCGAAGAGTTCCGAATCACTCGTGTTGAAAGAAACTACGATGGCAAGGAAATTCTATATGCCGATGGTCTCAGCGAACTTGTCGCAAACAAACACTATATCTTCGACACCAAAATCGAAGAAGAAAACAACAACAAAATCATGATTGTCTCTGCCACCAACACCCAGTTAGTAGCAGATGACAGTCCGCAATGCCGTGCCACCCGATTGCTGATAGAATCAACCATCCGCGGCAACGACTATTATTCCAAGAAGATTTGCGTTGCTCAAAAGGGTGCCTTCAATGTAGCCGACTATCAGATGGAACCTACATTGAAAGCACTTGAACTGCCACGCCCTCGCCTACTCATTGCAGATGGCGTAGGTCTGGGAAAGACCATAGAGGTGGGAATCTTCCTCAGCGAAATGATACGCCGAGGAAGAGGCCGCCGTATCCTTGTATGTGCTCTGAAAAGTATTCTTGCCCAATTCCAGGAAGAACTGTGGAATCGCTTCGCCATCCCACTGATGCGTCTCGACAGTACCGGCGTGGATCATATCCGCATGAACATTCCGATGAACAAGAATCCTTTCGACTACTACGACAAGACCATTATCTCTATCGATACGTTGAAGAATAACGGTAAGTTCCGTGCCTGGCTGGAAAAGACCCGCTGGGACATCATCGTCATTGATGAATGTCATACGGTAGCCAATGAAGGAAGTCTTCGTGGCCAATTGGCTCAGTTCCTTGCCAACCATTGCGACAGTCTGATTCTCACGTCAGCCACACCTCATAATGGTTCGGCAGAATCATTTGCCAATCTGATGCGTATGCTTGAACCTACTTCCATTCCTCGTGATGGAGAATATACCAAGGAAGATGTAGAGAAGTATTACGTGCGCCGTTTCAAAAACGATATAGAAGACGAGAACATCCGACAGAACTTCCAGGAACGAAAGGTGATTTCTGTTGATGTGGAACTGGCTCCTCAGGAAGAGGCGCTGCTTGCCCTGCAACAGAAGATTAAATTCCGCTCCCTGAAGGATGAGACCGATGAGGAGCATCGGGATCTCCTCTTTGCCTTCTCCCTGTTCAAGACCTTCCTTTCCAGTCCTGCGGCTGCTTTGAAGGCAGTCAACAACCGACTGGCAAAGGACCACAACAATACCGAGGAACTGGAGAATCTGAAAGGAATCCTGGAAGAGATGAACCAGCTGCAGATTGACTCCCGCTATGAAGCCTTCAGGAACAAGTTGAAGGAACTCAAGTGGAAAGGTACCAAGAAAGATGAGCGTATCGTGGTGTTCACCGAACGCATCGAGACCATGAATTATCTGGCTGCCCGCCTGAAAGAAGACTTCAAGATGAAAGATGACCAGATTGTACTCTTCAACGGCAGTCTGTCGGATACCGAACAGGAAGAACTGGTGGCTGACTTCGGCAAGGAAGACAGCAAGATACGTGTGTTCCTGTCTTCCGACTCCGGTTCACAAGGTGTCAATCTGCATTATTACTGCCACTTGATGTTCAACTACGATATTCCTTGGAGTCTGATAACCCTGGAACAGCGAAACGGACGCATCGACCGCTATGGCCAGAAAGAGACTCCATACATCTATTATCTGCTAGCCAAGAGTACGAGCGACAGTGTTCGCAGCGACATGGCTATTCTCAAGAAACTGGTAGATAAGGAAGAGGAAGTACACAAGACCCTGGGCGATGCCCTCAGCGTCATGAACCTGTATAGCGCAGAGAAGGAAGCTGTAGCCGTAACCAAGGCCATCAAAACCCACGACACCCATTTTCTGGAAACCAACCAGGAAGGCGAAGAGCAAAAGACCCGCCGTCGCCGGGGCGGTTTCTTCTCTCTCGGCAAGAACACGACACCAGCCAAAGAGCACAAAGTGCTGTACGAGCCTCAACTTAGCCTCTATCACGACGATATGCAGTTCTACCGTGACCTCTTTGCCGAACTGGAAAGCAAGGGACGCAACGAACATGGAGAGATACAGGTGGTAGATGCTGAAATTCCATACGTGGAGGCGATGGAAAGCAAAGACCTGAAAGAGGTACTCTACGATATTCCTCGTGAGGCATTGCCTACCGACCGTGTCTTCCGTCTCTGCAACAACCGGAAGGTAGTCATGGATGCCATTGCAGATTCCCGAAAGGAAAACAATAACAACTGGGCAAAGTTCCAGCCTCTCTATGATCTGCACCCTATCATCCAGTATCAGCTCACCAAGTTGGCTGCATCCGTTCCTAAGGAACAGGCATTCGTGGTCAAGCATAAGATGTTTCCTCAGGATACAGCCCTCTTCCTGATGTATGGAAGTGTAGCCAATGGTTTGGGACAGACACTCGTGAGCAAGTTCTTCGTGGTACCGATGAATATCCAGAAGGGTACCCTCTGTGAGGCTCCTTACTCCCTGGATGATATGCTGAAAAAGTATCCCGATATGATGAATACCATCTATCAGGAGTCTGTGAGCGAGGAAGAACTGGCTCTACTCCAGGACTTGCTCTCTGATGCCCTCGAAAATGGTGAGACTCAATATATGTATAGCCGACAGAACGAGGAGAGCCACAAGATGAGCCAGCAACTCGAGATATACAGACAGAAACTTGCCCACTGGGCAAACCAGGCCAAGCAGCAGCTCAGTATCCAGTTTGGTGAGGATGTCGTCCAGTTCCGCCAGAAGGCATACAGCAAGGCAGAAGAAGAAATCGAAACCATCGTCAGCAAGCAAAGCCAGTTTAACAACGACTTGTTTACGCTCGACAACAACGAACCTTACATCAAGGTTCTAGCCGTATTCTTTAACAGATAAACTAAAACGTTATGGCAGAAAACGTAAAATATAAATTCATCCAGAATGTGGGAGACTATTTCCCTTCCGGATATTTCTCAGAGGACTTTATCGATAAGGTCCAGAAAGCATCAGGCTTGAACTCCGACCAGATGACGGAGCTGTGCAAGCCATACGTAAAACTTCGTGGCGAGTACGAGAAGTATAAGAACTACATCCTCAACACCCATCCGCGTGTCAAGGATGCCATCAAGCATACCCACGACTTCCACACCCTGCTGCTCAATATCCTGGGCTACGATACTACCTGCGCCTACCAGCAGTTCATCACCATCAACGAGGACGACCATTCCGTGGTTCCCGTGCGCCACATCCTTACCCGCAACGGCAAGACCACGATGCTCGTAATGGAGATGCAGCATCTCATCAAGACCGATGAGCAGGAACCAGCCGGATTGTTCGAGCAGCAGTATAATGTGGTGGAAGATGGACAGACCTCCTCTGTTATCATCCGCCACCAGCAGTACTATGCCGGTCAATGGAGCGAACTCTTTACATTGCCTAAAGACGAGGAGGCTCATATCTCTCCTGCCGTCATCAACAAGGCGATAGACGCCATCTTCCTTTTGCCGGAAGAGCACCGTCCTCATTTCATCCTGATGATGGCAGGCAACACGATGTTCCTGCTCGACTCCGACAAGTGGAACCGTGGAAGCTACCTGGAGTTCTCCATGGATGAACTCTTCTCGCAGGCAAGCATCTCTGCATTCCGCAAATACTACGCCCTCTTCCATCTGCTCATCTGCAAGGATACGCTGGCAGCAGACAGCGAATCGGTATTGATGGACAAGCTCGTAGAAGAAAGCTACAAGAGTGCCTACGAGGTTACCAAGGACCTGAAGGAAGGTGTGATTCTCTCTGTAGAGACTCTTGCCAACGAAGCCTTGTGGTATTGGAAGAAAGAATTAACCAATCCTGATACCACATTGAAGAGCAACCCGTTAAGCAGCATTGATTATACCGATGACACATTCGAGGCAGAAGTAAAGGACGACTGCCTTAACATCATCTACCGTCTGCTCTTCATCTTCTATGCCGAGAGCCGTGATGAACTGGATATCCTGCCTACCAAGGACGAGGTTTATAAGGACGGTTACTCGCTGGAGATGCTCCGTGACCTGGAGAAAGCACCGATGAGAACGGAAGAAAGCCGCAACGGTTACTTCTTCAACGACAGCCTCAACGACCTCTTCTGGCTCCTTGCCAACGGCTACCGCCAGGGGCAGCAGGATAACAAGAGCTTCTCGGTAAGAAAGATTGATTCTCCTCTTTTCGACAACAGACGATTGCATCACCTCAAGGATGTAAAGATCCGCAATATTGAATGGCAGAAGATTATCCGTGCCCTCTCTCTGAGCAACCGCGACAAGCAGGTGGGCAGAATCAGCTACGCCAACCTCGGTGTCAACCAGTTGGGTAGCGTATATGAGAGTCTTCTCGCCTACCGCGGTTTCTATGCCGAACAGGATTATATCGAAGTACACAAGGTGGGCAAACCTGAGGAAGGAACCTTCCTGGTACCTTACAGCCGAATGGATGATTTCGAGGCTGACGAGATTCTATGCGATGAACAGGGTGAACCTAAGATTCTGCCACAGGGCACCTTTGTCTATCGTCTGAATGGTCGTGACCGCCAGAAGTCTGCCAGCTACTATACGCCTGAGGTTCTGACCCGAAGCACCGTGAAATATACCTTGAAGAGCATCCTCGACGAGGTGGCTGAGGGCAAGCGCAAGGCGCAGGATCTTCTCGATTTGAAGATCCTTGAACCTGCCATGGGTGCTGCCGCCTTCCAGAACGAGGTAATCAACCAGCTGGCTGAGGCTTACCTCACCTATCAGCAACAACAACGCCACGAAGCTGGTTTCAAGGAGTGGCGCATCGCTCCAGACCACTATCGTGATGAGCTTCAAAAGGTAAAGGCATATATTGCCACACACAATGTTTATGGAGTCGATTTAAACCCAACTGCCATTGAGCTGGGTAAGCTATCGCTGTGGCTGAACGTAATCCACAAGGACATGGAGACTCCGTTCTTCTCCAACCGTCTGGCTTTAGGCAATGCCGTGATTGGCGCCTGGCTGAAAGTCTATGACAAGAAGGATATTATAGGTCATTCTGTTACCGTTAAGGGCAAATACAAATTGCTTCCTAACGAATGGTGGACCAAAGCACCTCATAAGATTCACTTCAACAAGGTGAACTTCGAGAATGGAAAGGTAAAGAGTGCCGTAAAGCGTTCGGTGAATGAGATTTACCACTTTCTGTTGCCTGACAAGAACATGCTTGCCGTGCGCAGCATCAAGGATGTGTTCATCCCTGCTGATGCTACGGAAGAAGAGCGCATCAAGCTAAAGGAAACTCGTAAGACGCAAATAAAAGGTATGAAGGATAAGCTCGACGACTGGACTGCACCAATCAGCGGCGAGGATTTCCAAACCTTGCAACGTATTTCCGCAAAGATAGACAAGCGACTGTTCGAGTATTTCAGCTTCCAACGCGACATAGAACGACTCACGAACAACAAGTCTAAGTTATGGGGCGTTAGTGAAAAGAAAGAAGGAGATTTAGGACTCCAGACAATGGCAGAAAACTATGCGGAGAAGGAAAAGCTCAATGATACTCGCTATCGCCATGACAATGCATACTTCCGCCTGAAGAATGTAATGGACTATTGGTGTGCCCTGTGGTTTTGGGAATTTGATGATGCTCACCAACTTCCTACTCGTCAGGAATATTGGAGTGATATAGAGGCTATGCTCGACATCAAGGATAAGGACATTGACCGCCGCACTGCTCGTGCACTCCATACATACGTGGAGAAAGATGGTCAACTTGGGTTCTTTGGGCAATACCAACAGAACGACCTTTTCGCCCAAAATCAGCTCGACAATATGCTACACGAAGATCCTCATCATGAAGATTCTACCAATGCAGATTCTCTTGTGAGTGACATAGAAGAGAATGATGAGACAAGCGAAATCAAGACAAAATCGAAGCAAGAGATATTAAGCGACACCAAAGGTGCCGTTCGCTCCTTCTTTGATGATAGCCCACGTTTCAAGACAGTGGCTAAGTATGCTGACCGTTATCATTTTTTCCACCCTATGCTGGAGTTTATTGAGGTGTTCTGGCTAAGAGATGGATTTGATATTATCTGCGGAAACCCACCTTGGATCAAGTTGGAATTCAACGAGGCTAACATCATTTCGGATAAGTACCCAGAGGTGGCTATCCGCAAGGTGTCGGCACCTGATGTGCGCCAGCGCATCAACGACTTTTTGGGCAATCCTGCCATGAAGGATCTTTACGAGTCAGAACAATATGAGAACGTAGGAAGCACTGCGTTCTTAAACGCTTTTTGTAACTATCCGTTGTTGGTTGGTCAACAGACAGATTTATACAAGTGTGTTTTTGAAAACACAATGGATTTGACTTCCGAAGAAAAGGGATTTATTGGACTTATTACTCCAGAAAGTATATATGATGATACAAAGGGGCAGCCATTTAGAAGAGAATTATATCAGCGTTTGCGTTATCATTTTCAGTATAATAATGAATATAAGCTTTTCGATATAGGGCACACAAGATGCTATGGAACATCAATAATTTCGAGTAAGAGTAAAAAGATTCATTTCCTCTTGATTAATAATCTGTTTCATCCGGCCACAATAGATGGTTGTTTTGCACATGATGGACATGGATTGTGTGGTGGAATAAAAGACACTAAAGGAAATTGGAATTCTCAAGCACATAAAGATCGTATTGTAAAAATATCAAACAAAGAATTACAGGTGCTTTCTGATATATTTGAAGATGGAACTACTGGCGATTGTGCAAAATTGGTAAGCATTCACACAAAAGAAGTCGTAAAAGTATTAGAAAAAATAGAAGCTTTTGATTCACATGTTAGAGACTTTAAACATATAATAACAGTTTGCTTTGATGAAACTGGTGCTCCTAAAGCAGGACTCATAAAACGTAATACTCACTACCCAAATGTAGATGAGTATGATATGATATATAATGGTCCTCATTTTTATGTAGCAAATCCATTCAGTAAAAACCCTCGTAAAGAATGTATTGTTGCAAATAGAGACTATGATATGATAGACCTTATGACTATGACGAAAGGCTTTATGTCTCGCTCTAATTATTGCAGATTAATTTCAATAAATGATTTTAAATCATACATTCAAGGATTTAAAATCGAGCAAAAAGATGGCAATGAAGTCTTTGACAATTATATAGACCATTATAAGGTTGGCTTTAGAAATATGATGAGCCAAATTGGCGAAAGAACGTTGATATGTGCTGTTTTACCAGGTAAAACAGCACATATCCACGGTGTTCGTTCTATCTCGTTCCTCGATAGAACGAACACCGTGGATATTGCTGCACTTTGTGCATCAATAGTAATGGACTTCTACATGAAGACTATTGGCTCAGACAATTTGATGCCATCTCGTATGCAGTCTTTCCCTCTCGGCGTAGCCGAGAAATTCCAGCCAGCCATGTACTCACGTACCCTTCTCCTCAACTGCCTCACGGTCCACTACGCTGACCTCTGGCAGAGTTGCTGGTGCCCTGAGTACGCTCAGGAAGAATGGTCACTCTCCGACCCACGCCTCAAGCCATTCACTGGCTTAACCGAGGAATGGACATGGAATACACCTTTGCGCAATTACTTCGAGCGCCGCCAGGCTTTGGTGGAAATCGATGTATTGGCAGCGATGGCATTAGGCTTGTCTTTAAAAGACCTAGAGCTTATCTATACCATCCAGTTCCCTGTACTCCAGCAGAACGAGAACGATACCTGGTATGATGCCAAGGGCAATATCGTCTTCACCTGCTCAAAGGGATTGAATGGTGTAGGCTGTGAACGCAAGGAATGGGAAGCCATCCGTGGCAGCCTCAGCGAAGACGGCATGACATACGAGGGTACAGCCTCAACCTACGTCCATACCATCGATCCCAAGAAGAGCGAGATGTATGGCGGCGAGGAAGTAACCTACTATGCCCCTTACACGAAGTGTGACCGCATAGCCGACTATCGCCGTGCCTGGGCATTCTTTGAGAACAGACTTTAATTTTGCACGCGCGCGTGCAAAATCTACCAAACGAACTCGCAAGAATATGAAGACTATACATAACAGCATAAGCGAACTTGAAAAAGTTCTGCAAGAATATAAGCAGTTGGGCATACAAGACCAGATAGACCATAAAAAGTTTTATCTGTACTCCATCATCACCCACTCCACAGCCATCGAAGGTTCCACCGTAACCGAGATAGAGAATCAACTCCTCTTTGACGAAGGCATCACTGCAAAAGGAAAGCCGATGGTGGAACAACTCATGAACCTGGACTTGAAACAGGCTTATGAGCAAAGCATGATTTGGGCAAGCGAACACCATTCGTTCTCTATCCAGATGCTAAAGAATCTCTCAGCCATCTTAATGCGTAATACGGGCAGTCATTATAGTACGCTGATGGGTGACTTCGATTCCTCAAAAGGAGACTTACGCTTGGTGGGGGTTACAGCAGGTATTGGAGGACGTTCATACATGGACTACAGAAAGGTGCCAATGAAACTGGAAGAGTTTTGCAAACAGATGAATGAGCGCCGAGAAGCCCTGATCAAAAATCCCAATCCTATCGATGCTTATCTGCTCAGTTTTGATGCACACGATATTCTCGTTACCATCCACCCATGGGTAGATGGCAACGGCAGAATGTCTCGTCTCATTATGAACCATATACAATATGAGTTTGATCTTATCCCTACCAAGGTAGTCAAAGAAGACAAAGCCGAATACATACAAGCCTTGAATGATTCAAGGGAAGAAGAAAGCATGGTTCCTTTCCAGCTATTCATGATCAAGGAGCATATCAAGAATCTGAGAAACGAAATAGCAGAGCATAAAAAATCACAAAACGAAGATTTCGCTTACCTGGAGACCAAGGTGGACCAGAAAGGTGGACCAGAAAGGTGGACCAGAAAAAGAAAAGGTGGACCAGAAAAAGGAAAGGTGGACCAGAAAAGTGGACCAGAAACTAGGATTTCCATCTTACAGCTCATACAAGAGAATGAAAGCATCACTTCAAGAGAGATGTCTAACAGATTGGGAATCAATCGAAGTGCCATATCTAAACATCTCAAAAAGATGCAAGAAGAAAACATCATTCGTCGTGAAGGCTCACAAAAGTCAGGCCGATGGGTTATCATTAAATAAAACAAGCAGCTTATGTTACCTTTGCAACAAGCATACGAGGTACGCTCCGCCGTACTCGAATATATCAAAGCCACTTTCCACTTCAAGGACAATGAAGTGGGAAAGGCTTTCTACCAGTTTATTGAGGATTCCAGAAACGGACTCTTCAAGGGTCCTTATGTCTCCCTGAAAACTCCCTTTGTAAAGGCAAAGGAAGATGAGCAGATTCCCTTGGATATCCGTCCACCGTTCACTCCTCACCTGCACCAGATACAGGCTTTCCGCCGTCTGACCACCCACGATGGGCATCAGCCGGAACCTACCCTACTCACTACAGGTACTGGTTCGGGAAAGACCGAGTGTTTCCTCTTCCCGGTACTCGACTACGTATATCAGATGAACCGGGAGAAGGTTTGCCCGGGCGTGAAAGTCATCATCCTCTACCCTATGAACGCCCTGGCTAGCGACCAGGCAAAGCGTCTTGCCGAAGCCATCTGGGGAACGGAAGAAGATCACCCGTTGAGAGGCAAGGTAACAGCCGGACTCTTTATCGGTGAAGGTACGAACCCCAAGGAGCACCCTACCCAGATGGGGAAAGACCATATCATAGAAAACCGAGACAGCATTGTACATGGCGAAGTTCCCGACATCCTGCTTACCAACTTCAAGATGCTCGACTATGCCCTGATGCAGCAGAAATATACACCCTTGTGGCGAGGCAACCTAGGAGCCAGAGAACCGATGCTCAAGTTCCTGGTATTGGATGAGTTGCACACCTACGATGGTGCCCAGGGCACGGATGTAGCCAACCTCATCCGACGCCTGAAGCTGAAACTGAATCTGCCGGAGCACAGACTTACCCCAGTAGGAACGAGTGCTACCATCGGCAACAAGGAAGACTCCAAGCAACTGCTGTGCGAATATGCCAGCAGCGTATTCGGCGAAGAGTTTACAGCCGAAAGCATCATAGAAGAGCACCGTATCAGCGTGGAAGACTTCTTTGCAGACATCACGGAAGATGGACTGCCAGAGAAGTATGACCTGAAGCGATGCACCCTGAAAGAAACCAAGACCGTGGAAGCCTACCTGCGCACCATCCGACAGATCTGGTTGCCAGGCTGCAAAGCCGACCGGGCAGAAATAGGCGCAAGACTCAGAAAACTGCAGATATTCAAAGACCTGCTGAGCGTTACCACCCAAGGCATCATCACCATGGAACAGCTGGGCAAACAGTTGGGAAGAAAGAATGCCGGTTTTCAGCGAATGCTCCTCAACTACCCAGTCTATGCGAATATAGCACTGGAGAATATGCTTGCCCTGATATCAGAGGCTAAGATGCCAGGCGGAAGGTTTCCGCTGCTCTATCTCCAGGTGCAGCTGTGGCAGAGAGAGCTGAGTGGCATTCAGCGGTTTGTACAGAATGAACCGGAATTCACATGGAGAGACAACATTCCGATGGACGACCGCATCTCCCTGCCAATCTACTTCTGCAGAGATTGTGGAAGCAGTGGTTGGATTACCACCAAGAAGGCAACCGAGCGGAAGTTTGCTACAGATGCATCAGCCATCAATACTGCATTCATGGATGGGGACAAGGATGTAATTCTTATGAATACAGAAAACAGAAAGAATGAACCTATCGAGGATTACATCAACCAAAACGGAGTAAATGAAACACTCTATATCCATCCAGACGACCTGACCATCGGTGCGAAGACCGACCCTGAAGTGCTCAGAGTAAGAGTACTGAGCCGCAGGATATTTGCCCAGAATGGCAAGTCGCTGTTCCTGGACAAGAAGTGCCCGCTCTGCATGAGCGATTCACTCACCATCGTGGGCGGCAGAACCACCACACTATCGTCGGTGGGCGTGAGCCAAATCATGGCAAGCGACATGGACAGCCAGGATGCGAGCAAGCGAAAAATGCTGAGTTTCAGCAACTCGGTACAGGATTCAGCCTATCTGGCTGGTTACTATGAAATCAGAACCTACCGTTTTCTTTTCCGCCAAAGCATCCAGCAATATCTCAAGACGATAGACAAGCCCGTCAGTCTGGAAGAGTTGCAGGAGGGTTTTAAGAAATACTGGAAAGCAAGACTGGAGGGCGACGAGTACTACTATCGCTTCATACCAGACGACCAGATAGAGAAAATAGACTTGAAAAAGAACTATCGCAACCCTGCTACAGGCGAGCTGACCGATAAGTTCAAGAAAGAGTTTGACCTGAGAGTGGATTGGGAAATCTGCTCTGAGTTTGGTATGATGTCAACCCGAGGTCGTACTTTGGAAAAGATGGGTTCCAGTGCCACCCTGTTCAGGGAGAACGACCTGCGCCTGGTTTTCCACAAAATGGAAACATGGCTGAACGAAAACCATCTTGACTTTATATGCAAGGAAGAACCAGCCTTCCTTCACTTTGCCAATGGCATATTGCATCGTCTGCGCCAGCGTGGTGGCATAGACCATGAATTCCTGCGTCTGTACCGCACGCAACAGTTGAAACCCGTGATGCTCAACTGGCCTCGCCAGAGCAACATCCACTTTCTGTATCGTGGATTCCGCTCAACCCGTGTGCCACACATGATAGGCTATCAGCCAGTGAAGACCAAAGAAGAAGTACTGGATGTGACGACCGTAAGAAACAATCGCCGCAACTGGTTCTACAACTATTTCATCAAGTGCCTGATACCACAGGATATGATGCTCCAGCCCAACGTAGAACAGATCAACGACTTCTATGTGATGCTGCTCAACACTATGACCGACTGTATGATTCTGGATAAGAAGGAGGCTCATGGCATGGTGAACTATGCCATCCGCCCAGATGCCATCTATGTGGAGGCAGGAGTCAGAAACCTGAAGTGTGACGAATGCGAATCACACCTGTTTGTTGGCAAAAGTGATACTTTGAGCGAAGGTACCCATTGCCTTGACTTCAAGTGCGATAAGGGTATTTACGAAGAAGGAGAATCGATGTCAGATAACTACTATCGCCAGGTATATGACAGAGAATCTTCGCCTCGTATCTATGCACACGAACATACAGGACTTCTGGACCGAGAGGTAAGAGAAAGGATTGAGCATGAGTTCAAAGACCATACCGACGAAAACGGCAAACCACTGCAGCATGCCATCAATGTACTGACCGCCACCTCTACCCTGGAGATGGGTATTGACATCGGTGACCTGAACGTAGTAGCCAATACAGGCATTCCGCCCAAGCCAGGCAACTTCCTGCAGCGCATCGGACGTGCGGGTCGTAAGGAAGGTTCGGCTCTGGTGCTCAACTATGCCAAGGCGGGCAAGCACGACATGTTCTACTTTGCCTCCCCATTGGAGATGATGGAGGGTGAAGTGAGCACTCCAGGATGTTTCCTGGAGGCTAGAGACATCTTGCGCCGCCACTTCCTAGCCTATTGCATTGATTCATGGGTAAGTGCAGACAGCAACAACGAGATTCCGAACGTGCTCAGGGAACTGCATCTCAACCATACTCTGCTGACTGATCCGAACTTCTTCATCAACCGAATATTCGAATACATCAAGGGAAATCTCGCCCAGTTGGAAGAGAGATTCAGAAAGCAGTATCCCCAGAATACGCAACCCGTATTGGATGAACTCTTTGCTACGCTCGACTCCACCAAGTTCTATGAGCACGTAATCGTAGAGTTTGAAAACCTGATAGAGCGCATCAACCAGATACGTACAGAAAAGACCCATATTGGAAAGATGCTCAAGGAGATTCCTATGAACGATACGATGCGCCGGACAGAACTGCTAGATCAGAACAGAAGCCTGAGAGCCCAGGAAGAGATGATCAACAAGGAGATTGTTGTGGAGTTTATGACCAATGCCGGTCTGCTGCCAAACTACGCCTTCCCGGAAACAGGCGTCAAGTTGACCGCTACTATCTTCTCCAAGAAGGCATTGGGCGATGAGGCAGAAAATACGCCAGAGCCAACAACTCTGGAACTGGTAAGACCAGCCTCGCAAGGAATCAGGGAGCTTGCTCCCGACAACAAGTTCTATACACAGAAACTGAAGTTGCCAATCAACGGTTTGTCGCTGAAAGACAGAGCCGATTCAGTAAAGATGCTGAGATACTGCAGCGACTGCGATGCACTTGCCACCGAAGACATGCCAGAATACAACCTGAATACCTGCCCTAAATGTGGCAGCGATTCCTGGCACGCCAACAAGCATAAGTTTCTGAAGTTTACGGCTGCACTATCCAGCTGTTACCGCGACAAGGCTGCCATCAACGACAGCAAGGAAGAGCGTGAGGAGGAGTTCTATAAGACCATGAAGCATTTCCGTTTCGACCACAATGGAGCCATTCATTCGTATGGTCTGAAAAAGGTGGGCTTCGGTATAGAGTTCTGCAAGGACGTAACCCTGACAGAGGTGAACTATGGCAGCAGAAAGCAGCTTGCCGACCAGGTAACCATCAACAAGCAGCAGCACATATCGGGACTGGGCTTCGTTACCTGCCGGTATTGCGGCAAATCGACTCCTGTGCTCTATGGCACAATGGACGCCAAGGAGATGCATCATCCTTACTGCAACCATAAGGAAATAGGTTATCCTGCCGATGCTGCCCATGCAGATACATTCGACAGTCTGTATCTTTACCGAAGCATGCATACGGAGGCTATCAAGGTATTGCTCCCTGTACAGCTCTTTGAAACAGAGGCTTCATCACAACTGTTCAAGGCTGGCATCGAACTGGGTATGCGCCATTACTACAAGAGTAATCCGGAGCACCTGCGCATAGACACCTACCAGGAATACAACAAGGCTACGCAGAACTTCGACAACTATCTGGTTATCTACGATACGATACCTGGTGGTACGGGCTATCTGTCGAAGCTATATAATAAGGTGGAGTTCTCAAAACTGATAGAAATCAGCTATGAGCATATCCGCAACTGTGAATGTCAGCGAGAAGGCAAGGACGGCTGCTACCATTGTATCCTGAGCTATGGAAACCAATGGCAACGCCAGAACCTGAGCCGTGCAAGAGCTGAAGAACTGTTTAAGAAGATTGTTGACCAATTGGATCATTGGGAAGACATCAACGGTTCTGTGGGCAACATCACGAGCAGCGGTGTCATTGAGGATAGCGAGTTGGAGATTCTCTTCGTCAAGACAATGGAAAATGTCTGCAAGAAAAAGCACTGGAGTTGGAAGAAAGAGGTGGATGCCGTGGACGAGACATATAACTATCAGCTTATCATCAAGGATGATGAACGGGAGATTAAATATATTGTCCTTCCACAATATAAACTGGGTCCATCGCTGGGCGTAGAGAAAACCACCGTTCCGGATTTCCAGTTTATCTGTGCCTATGCTCAGGTAAAGGGTCAGGAAGTGGATGTACAGAGCATCCCGCAATGGTCTGTATTCATGGACGGCTACGATTATCATGCCAGCAAGCAGAACCTTCGTTTCTACAGTGATGTTCAGAAACGAGAAGCCATCAGTCACTCTTCAGGACTTCCAAAACTCTCATGGACATTGACCTGGGAAGACATCAAGCCTTACATCTCACCCGATGAGAATATGGATGAAGCTACAGATGAACTGTTCGTCAGTTCTCCAAACCGCGAATTGTTGGCAGATTTTCAAAATGACCTCTGGAGAATGAAGGACTCCGTAAAGCGTTTCGTCTTCATGCTGTCCCACCCTGATCTGTGCTGTCTGAGAGAAGAAGCATTCTCATATCTTGCATCATGCTGGACAGATGAGAATCAGTACTTAGCATCGTATAGCCATATAGATCAGGCTGTGGATGAAAACGCAAGGACACAATACGCAGACTTCTCAGATAAAGAAGCTGATGAGTGCCATTTCTTCGTGAAGACCACATTCATTCCACGAAACACGCTGCTGGCAGGTTCTGCCTGGTATCCATACGATTGCGAAGAAGACTACCTCAACAGCGTGAGATATAAATGGGACATCAAGGAAGGACTTTCAGAAATCAACAAAGCCGACTGGACAGACTTCTGGCACCGATTCAATATCCTGCAATTCTTCAGCAACAAGGCACAGGAAGAGCCAACGGAACAGATAGACCTGGATGAAGTACTGCTCTACTTCCCTGGGCTGGAGAATATCGTAACGGAACTTGTGAACAACAAGATTCCATTCGATACCGATGGCGGTTTCTCTGTTATGGATGAAAACGGGCAGGTAGCTATGGAGGCTGCCATCAAGATAGAAGGCAAGGACATCGTGATAGATGATTTCTCAGACCGTCCCGAAGCTTACGACTACTTCGTGGCGCATGGCTATCAGGTATATACACCTGAGACCTTCAACATTGTAGAACTTAAAAAGAATTGATAGATATGAGACTATTCTTAAGTGATTCATTTTTCGATAAATTCACGGAGTTGCCACGCAACGTCCAACAAAACGTGAGGGACTTCCAGAAGAAGTTCCGTCAGAATTCTCAGTCTTCTGCCATACACCTGGAATCCATCACACAGTTTAAGGATTCTTCCCTGAAAACTGCCCGTGTAAACCAGGAGTATCGTGCCGTTGTGGGTGCATTGGGACAAGACAACTATATGCTGCTCTATGTAGATAAGCACGACAAGGCATACCGCTGGGCACAGAACAAGAAGTTCGTATGGAATGAGCATACACAAACCTGCCAGATCATTCCTATTGATATTCAGCAAGAAGAGACATACGTAGAAGAAAACGGAAACTCTAATGATGCAACTGCCGAGAGTCCGTTCTACGATATTACTGACGCTCAGCTGTTATCAATAGGCGTACCAGAAGAGCTGATCGGTATCGTCAGAAATATCAGAAACTTTGATGACCTGGACAAGGCAGAGAAGATGCTTCCGCAGGATGCTTTCGAGAATATCTTTGACGTGATGGATGGTAACGATATCAGCTCCATTATTGCCAATATAGAAGAAGGCAAGGCAAAGGAGGGAGAAGATACATTGCTGTCGAGCAACAACCGCCGCCGCTTCATCGAGATTACAACCGATGAAGAACTCGCCCGCATCATGGACGAAGGTATGGAGAAATGGCAACTTTTTCTCCATCCTTCACAGCGCAAGTTGGTAGATAGCGATTACAATGGCTCAACCAAAGTGAGCGGTTCAGCTGGCACCGGAAAGACCATCGCAGCCATTCACCGTCTGAAATATCTCTGCCAGAGCAATATGTTCGGGAAGGTTCTCTTCACAACCTATACCACTGCCCTGGTAGAAAACCTGAGAGTACTTGTAGATAAAATGGGCATTGACAAGCAGAAGTATGCTCTCAACAACATTGATAAGGTGCTTTTGGAAGTAGCCAAGGAGTATAAGATTCTTCCGACAGATTTCCATGTATTGGATTACTCCGGCGACAAGGAATCCCTGGCTCTCTGGAGTGAGGTGCTTGACCAGAATATCTCTGAATTCGACGAACAGTTCCTTTATTCGGAATATATAGATGTAATCATCTATAATAACAATAAGGACTTGAAATCATACCTGCTGCAGCCTAGAACAGGCAGAACGAAGCCAATCACCCGCAAACAGCGTGTGGAGATATGGAAACTGAAAGAGCAGTATGAAGCCCTCAAGCAGGAACGTAAGAAAGTAGATCGCCTTGAATTGTTCAATATGGCGGCTAACTATATGAAGGAGCATCAGATTCATCCATACAGTCATGTGATAGCTGATGAGTTTCAGGATTTCTCGAACCCGGAACTCCGATTCCTGCGCCAGCTTGTAGCAGAAGGAAGAAACGATCTGTTCCTGACGGGTGATCCATACCAGCGCATCTATAGTGGAAGAAAGATTAACTTTACTGCTGCCGGAATCAATATCCGTGGCAAGAAGAGCAAGAAACTGAAGGTAAACTACCGCACCACGGAAGAAATCAAGCGCATGGCTGTTGCCGTAGTGAAAGGTGAGAAATACGACGACATGGATGGCGGCGAAGAGAACAACAAGGGATATATCTCCTTGGTTCATGGCGAAAAGCCTTGCTACCGCATATTTGCTTCAAGTAATGAAGAGGTAGAATATGTGATGAAGGTAGTGGCAGAATGTGAAAATAATGGCATCAGTCTCAACCATATCTGCATAGCTGCCAGAACCCGGGCATTATACAAAGATGTTGTTGACGGATTACATCACAATGATATTCCTTATCAGGAGTTGAAAGGTGGAAACGCTACGGGTAATAAAGAAGGAATCTCACTCTGCACTTTTCACTCGTTGAAAGGTTTGGAATTCCGCATAGTTATTCTGGTTGGTGTAACAGAGCGAAGTATGCCATCAAAGGAGACTTCCGGTAAACCATTCTCCATAATGGATGTTCCGGAACGCAAAGAGTATCTGATGGGGATCCGCTCCCTACTCTATGTAGCCATCACCCGTGCCAGACAGATGGTATTCATCAGCGGATGGGGAGAAGCAACAGGATTACTGGAAGTGATGGAATAATAATTCTTAGGTTGGACTATGAAATATAGTCCAACCTATTTATCTTTTTTTACACTTCTCTCAATAAAAATTTTTCTAGTTGCTTTTGCTAATCGAAGTATAGACATGAAAACTAATAGAGCCCTATAAGGAGTGTATTCTTCTGGCATCAAGAGACCATGTGCAACATCATTTCTTATGTTATAACCTTCATTAGTAAATGTTTGTTTGAATAATAAAAGGTCATCTTGATTAAAAACCTGAGTCAATACTTTCTGATTTAAGAGCTGATCCAACAGCATCAAACTTGAGTTCAAATTATCATTTTTACTTTTAATATTAGTCACAGGACTACCTAACAAACTTATTATATCACGAATCAAGCCCTCGAACTTTGGTGTTAAAAAATCTATACAAAATCACCTATCTACGTTTTTATGTTCAACAAAGTCCTTATGACAATTTATAAAAGCAGATAACCCGATGTTTACCTTATCATAAAAAGAACTTTCATATTTACATCCATTTTTGGATACAGGATACTTCGTCATAAATCCATACTCCTTCAAATTCTTAACTAATATATCAAAATTAAACAATTCATTCTCCATAGCTATTTGTATTAATCGTGAAACAAGACGAAAGCCAATCTGACAATAAAACACAGAAAAGTTTTGATGCACAAGACTAGCTTTTGTGTCAATCTTTCTAACATTATTATACCCATCACTTCTTTTCATTTCCATCTGTTTATAGCAGAAATTTACTTCAATACTTTTTTCTGCGAAATCATTGAGAGATTCTGATTTAATCCACGGCATACAATTAAATTCGTTAATCAGACAGCAAAATACATATTCCCTATTATTAGAAGAAATAATACTTTCAATTAATTTGTTATTTTTTTCATCTAAACAATCATAAAAATCCCTGTCAAAAGTTAGTGGAAACAAAATAAACCTGTGATGGCATTTTATTTCCGGCGACTAGACAATGCCCGTAAGAGTGTCGAGCAATATTGTACCATAAGCAACAAGATAATGATTGATGGTAGGACTGCAGCCAACACAATTACGGATAGCATCAATCAGGCAATTGAAGATACCAAGCACATTACGGTAAAAGCCAATCTTTGTTCCGAGGCCCTAAAGAGTATTTCTGATTTTAGTTAAGCATTAGTAGAATCTGAAAAAGCGGTATTGCAGGCTCATGGAGAAAAACAAAAGTCTCTCTTCCAAAAATACCATTATGAATTCTGCCACATGCTCGACGAAAACTAGGGAGTATGGCTATCCCCCTCCATGTGCAAAGTGCTACTCTAGATATTCCTGCCGTGTGTAGTAATCACTGTTGTTGTAATAGTATTGGCTATATCTATGGCTTTGGGAAAGTAAAATCTAGGAAATGCAGCCATTTATGCGATTTTCTGCCACCAAAATTTGCCCATCTTCTACATTTTTATTAAATTTGCACGAAAAAGCATAAAATATACAGGAATAAACTATTATGCATCCTATAACAAGTGCGACCGAATCGCCGACTATCGCCGTGCTTGGTAAGAGTATCTCACCTATCTCCCTACAGAGCAGCAGCTTAAGGAAGAGATAGAAAAGCAGAAAGAGATATTCAGACTACAACATATCTGATAAGGCAAAGCAGTCCAAACTCCTTGTCGTAGTCGCTGGACGTGCCTTCCTCATAACCTTGATGGTCACGAAGATAGCTGACGAGTATTGTTTCGAGTTCTTTCTCTGATATGTCTGTTGGCATAACTTCTTCTGTTTAAAATTCTTTCTTCAGCTCATTGTATAAGTCAACTGGTCCCAAGTGCCAGTATTGGGTACTTTCGGTGGATAGCTTCTTATAGAGTTTTGAGCGATATATACGGTTGATTGCATCCGTAAGGCTTATGCCCTTGTCTTCTGAGAGCCAAGGGGCAAGCCATCCTATCTTTAATGGCAGCAACATATACAAGTTGTCTTGCGTTATTTTTGCATTCATAACTTTATAATTTTTGATTCCACAAATTTAATGGCTTGCAGCGACTTCTCCGTATGGAAAAGATACTGGTCAACCAATTTATATGTCTTTAATTCTTGAATGAGAGTAGGCATACTGATGATGCCGCCTTCATAGAGTGTGAACTGAGTATAAACGCTATCGTTTGCCACAGGACCATACACGATGTCGTAGTCGTGGGTGAACTCCCTCTCGGTACGGTTTTTCATTACGAAATTCACCCATTCCTCTGTTGGTTTCTCGAAGAAAAGTGACTTCATGTCATTTATTACTTCGTCATCCAACTCATAGACATTCACGTAACCAACAGATACTCCTTTATCTTTCATCCTTCGCTCTACCCATTTCTTAGCCTGTTCGTAAGAGGTTGTTGTGTAGAAGCCAGAGCCATAGTCAAGAGAACGGTTTGGCTGACGTATCTCTGGGTTTCTAACTTCCTCGATACTTCCATGATATACTTTGCTCATTTTCTTCTTTCGTTTATCATTTTGTCAATTTCTTCAACCAGCCACTGACCGCCTTGCGTATGGAGTACATCGTAGAACTCACAAAAATGCTCTGCTATGCCATATTGTTCAAACAAATTCACCACATCCTCAGTAGCCATATTCTTTGCCTTGGCATATTGCTCTATGCAGAACGATACAAACATGGCTCTGGCTTGCTGTTCCTTGTTCATTGTTGTTCTCCTTTCTGTGGCTCTGCCACACATATCTCCTCTAAAACTGCCTTTATGCGATTTAACTTCATATTATTATTGCATTTTACCCTACAAAAATAATAATTTATTGCGATAATCTATCATAAATAGGCAAAATTTTAGCATTTTATAAGGTGATTTTAGTCGAAGATGCTACAAATCCCACTTTTTATGCTTATTTTTGAAACTATATGGTTCTGTTTTTAGGTCTTGGCTTGAAAGCTATGAATACAGCATTGACTGTATGCAACTGGCAGCTCGGAGAACGAATTGCCAGAGAGCATCTCGATGAAGATGGCCAGGGAGAAAGCATTAAAACTTGTAAAAAACGGGCATTATCTGAGTTTTTTGTTTTACCTTTGTACCTTCAATGACAGTTAGAGACAATAAAGATTAAATAATATGGAAAATAAAAGCAAAAGAATAGAAGAGATCTTCAAGCAGGATCTGAGTATGTACCTTACTGGCAGACAGCGTGTTGACGAGCAGCTTCCGGATGCTCCAGACATCGAGGAACAGTGGGCTAAGATAGGCGAAAGCTATCTGCCAGATGCCATGCGCGAGTTCAGCAAATACCCTACCGTGGCTCTGGGATGGATTATGTTCGTGGGCATGGCCATCGCCAAATACTGGGACGAAGACTGGGAGCTGTATGGCAAGGTAGATAATCTTTATGAATACCTCAGAGACCGCATTGATTTCGACCACATGGATGACTATATTCTCGACCAGGTTCTGCTGCTTGACGAGAACGAGCACAAGGCTACTTCTACCATCGTTGCAGAGTGTGCCGCACGCACCTATACCCTGCTCATCCACCAGGGATATGAGCCTGGTACAGAGGCTGCTTTCCGTGGTTTCATTGCAGCTTTACATCAAATGTATCTGATGGGCGCTGCCATGGAACTGAAGAGACTGGGTTATCACATGACTCAGCTGCAGTAATTAAAAAACATTAAAAAAGATTTTGTTATATGAAATAATAGTTGTACCTTTGCAGTCGATTTTCGGATAACGAAGCAAAAATCACATTAATTCATATAACAAAACTTTTTAAATGAAGGCAATAGCAATTAAGTCGAGTTTGTTTTCTTGCTTGAAGAGTTACAACAAGAAAACATTCATGTCTGACCTCATGGCAGGTATCATCGTTGGTATCGTAGCCCTGCCTCTGGCCATCGCATTCGGTATCGCTTCTGGCGTGACACCCGAGAAGGGTATCATCACAGCCATCGTAGCGGGTCTCATCATCTCCATCTTCGGCGGAAGCAAAGTGCAGATCGGCGGACCTACAGGAGCGTTCATCGTCATCATCTACGGCATCATCCAGAAGTATGGATTCGAGGGATTGACCATCGCAACGCTGATGGCAGGTCTCTTCCTGGTGCTCTTCGGTCTGCTCCGACTCGGTACCATCATCAAGTACATCCCTTATCCTATCGTGGTAGGTTTCACCAGCGGTATCGCCGTAACCATCTTCACCACTCAGATCAAGGATCTCTTCGGTTTGACTTTGGCTTCCAATCCTTCTGACTTCCTGGAGAAATGGGGTGTCTATTTCCAGAGTTTCGACACCATCGACCCTTGGTGTGCCCTCATCGGTGTGGTTAGCGTGGTGGTCATCGCCATCACTCCTAAGTTCAGCAAGAAGATTCCGGGATCGCTCATCGCTATCATCCTGATGACCGTTGTGGCGCTGCTGCTCAAGCAGTTTGCCGGTGTAGAGAGCATCGAGACCATCGGCGACCGTTTCTCTATCAGCAACGAGTTGCCTGCTGCCCAGGTTCCTGAGATGAACTGGGAGACCATCAAGAGTCTGGTATCTCCTGCCATCACCATCGCCATCCTCGGCGCCATCGAGAGTCTGCTCTCTGCTACCGTTGCCGACGGTGTCATCAGCGACCACCACGATTCTAATACAGAGTTGATTGCCCAGGGTCTGGCGAACATCGCTTCCCCACTCTTCGGCGGTATTCCTGCTACAGGTGCCATCGCCCGCACCATGACCAATATCAACAACGGCGGTAAGACTCCTGTCGCAGGTATCATCCACGCTGTGGTGCTGTTGCTCATCTTCCTCTTCCTGATGCCGCTCGCCAAGTATATTCCTATGGCTTGTCTGGCAGGTGTATTGGTTGTGGTTTCCTATGGTATGAGCGGCTGGAGAAGTTTCCTGGCATTGATGAAGAATCCAAAGAGCGACGTTACCGTGCTCCTGATTACCTTCTTCCTCACCATCATCTTCGACCTGACCGTTGCCATCGAGGTGGGTCTGATCATTGCCTGTCTGCTCTTCATGAAGCGAATGAGCGAAACCACTGATGTGACGGCAGTTACTGAGGATGAGATTGATTTGAACAAGGAATATGATTTCCTCTCTACCAACCTGGAGCACTATACGATTCCTAAGGGTGTAGAGGTATATGAGATCAACGGTCCTTTCTTCTTCGGAGCAGGTAATAAGTTTGAGGAAGTGATGGCAGCCTTCGGCGACCGTCCATTGGTTCGCGTCATCCGCATGCGTAAGGTTCCATTCGTGGATTCTACCGGTATCCACAACCTCACCAACCTCTGTGAGATGAGTCAGAAGGAGGATATCCAGGTCGTTCTCTCCGGTGTCTGCGAAAAGGTAAACGCCCAGTTGGAGAAGGCTGGCTTCTACAATATGCTCGGCAAGGAGAACATCACTGATCATATCAGCAAGGCGCTGAAGCGTGCTGAAGAGATCATTGAGGCTAAAAAATAACGAACTGTACGGTTGAAACGGGCTGAAAGCCCAAAAGCTCTTAGCCCAGGGCATCGCCCTGGGTTTTAGAACAGATACAAAAAGTCGCCCTGAAAGGGCAAAAGCTTTCAATTTCAA